>QLAH01000744.1_pt1 | contig 12537 bp, 7 predicted proteins | sample 4693081 | NCBI WGS metagenome assembly QLAH01 (sample SAMN09425401, study PRJNA476045) | Lake water metagenome, whole genome shotgun sequencing project.
TGCGCCCGGCGGCGGGGGCTGCAGCGCCGGGAGATCCGCCCCGCAGCAACCCCAGCAGTTCTTCCCGGCAGGCCTGGGCGTCGCCGGCGCCAGCGGCAGGGCCATCGGGGATGGCCGGGGGAGCCTGCGTCACTGCTCTCACCCGCGGCACGGGGGCGCAACAGGATCCATGCTGCCAGGCGCCGATGGCCATCGGATACCGTGTCGCCCGGCCTGATCGACGAACCGATCCCACCGCAGACCCCGTGAGCCTGACCACCGTGGATGTGACCCTGGTCGGGGCGGGCATCATGGGCGCCACCCTGGGCACCCTGCTGCGGCAGCTGCGGCCGGACCTGCGCCTCCTGCTGGTCGAGAGCCTCCCCCGGGAGGCCCAGGAGAGTTCCAGCGCCTGGAACAACGCCGGCACGGGCCATGCGGGGAACTGCGAGCTCAACTACACGCCGATGGCGGCGGACGGCTCGATCAGCCTCGCCAAGGCGCTCGACATCAACGAAGCCTTCGACCTGTCGCGCCAGTTCTGGACCCATCTGGTGCGGGACGGCGCCCTGGGCTCCCCCGGGGCCTTCATCCAGGGCGTGCCCCACATGAGCTTTGTGGTGGGGGAGGGGCGGCGCGCCTACCTGCGGGAACGCCACCGGCAGATGGCGGCCCACCACTGCTACCGGGGGATGGCCTACAGCGAGGACCACGCCCAGGTGGCGGCGTGGGCACCGCTGCTGATCGAGGGCCGGAACCCGGCCCAGGCGATCGGCGCCACCCACATCGCCGACGGCACCGACGTGAACTTCGGGGCCCTCACCAGCCAGCTGCTGGATCACCTGCGGGCCAGCGGGGCCTTTGAGGCGCGGTTCTCCACGGCGGTGCAATCGCTGCGGCGGCGGCCGGAGGGTGGCTGGCGCCTGGAGACCCGCGACCAGACCACCGGGGAAACCCGGCTGATCGATTCGGGCACCGTGTTTCTCGGAGCCGGCGGCGGCGCCCTCACCCTGCTGCAGAAATCGGGGATCCCGGAAGGGCGCGGCTACGGCGGCTTTCCCGTCAGCGGCCTGTGGCTGCGCTGCGGCGATCCGGCCGTGGCCAGCCGCCACCACGCCAAGGTCTACGGGATGGCGACCGCCGGCTCGCCGCCGATGTCGGTGCCCCACCTGGACACCCGCCTCGTGGACGGCCGGAACTGGATCCTGTTCGGGCCCTACGCAGGGTTTTCCACCAAATTCCTCAAGAGCGGTTCCCCCTGCGACTGGCCCGGGTCCCTGCGGCCCGCCAACCTCCTGCCGCTGCTGGCGGTGGCCCGGGACAACCTGCCCCTGACCAACTACCTGATCGGCCAGGTGTTCGCCAGCGCCGAGCAGCGCTTCGCGGCCCTGCGGGACTTCTACCCCAATGCCCGGCCCTCCGACTGGACGCTGGCGGTGGCTGGCCAGCGGGTGCAGATCATCAAGGGCGACCCCCGCCGGGGCGGGGTGCTCCAGTTCGGCACCGAGGTGGTACACGCCGCCGACACCTCCCTGGTGGCCGTGCTGGGGGCCTCACCAGGCGCCTCCGCCGCCGTGGCGATCAGCCTGGAGATCCTGCGCACCTGCTTCCGCGACAAGCTGCCCGCTGGCTGGGAGCGGACCCTGAAGCGAATCCTGCCCTCCTACGGCGAATCGATCCGCCACGACGCCGACCTCTGCCGGCGGATCCGCAGCGAGAGCACCGAGGTGCTGGGGCTGCCGGCACCGGGCTAGGGCCGGCGGCAAATGATCCCTGCATCCGGTCGTTCTCCTCGATGTCCTGAGGGGATGACACCGAACCACCGGGGGCTGTCTGCCCACGATCCAGTACTGAATGACAGCCGTACGTCAGGCGGGATCAGAAGCTCAGCTTCAGGCCACCGCCGTAGCTGACCTGGGAGCCGGTGGAGAAGATCTCGTAACCCACGCTGGCGTAGAGCGAGGCGTTTTTTGACACTTTCAGGTCAACCCCCGCATCCACCATGAGGGTGTTCGTGCCACGGTTTTCGCCTTGCGTCGGGAAGGAACCAGCAGCCGGTGCCCCCGTCAAGGAGGCCGTCACTGACGTGTTGTTCCTGTTGGCAGCCAGGGCATCCACCTGGTAGGCCACCGCCAGCCGTGGGGTGATCGCAACGGTGTCCGTGCTGCTCAGGGAGATCGGAGCCGTGGTCAACTCCGCCCCGATCGTTCCCAGCAGGCTGTTGGACGTATGACCCTGGACGTTCATGTTCAACACGCCACTGCCCGATTCCAGGAAGCTGCTCTGCTGATAACGGCCCCAGGCCACGCCGAGCAGGGGTTTGATGTAGATGGGCGTCTTTGCGTTGGGCCGGGTGAGCGGAATCAGCACATCGGCGTTCAGCGCCAGGGTGATCCCATTGGCGCTGGGGTTGGCGGTGATGGGTGAGCCGTTGCCGATGAAGGAGAGGCTGCGGCTGCCGTCGAGCTTGAAGCTGCCGTAGCCGAAGAAGCCGCGAACCGTCCAGGCCGGTGATGGCTTGTACACGCCATAGAGGCTGCCGCTGTTGACCTTCGATGACACCGACCCATTGGATGGGGCCATGGCACTGAGGTTGGAGGTGCCGTAGCCGTAGGCGGCACCTAGGGTCCAACGGTTGCCTGGCTGGTATTCGATGCCGTAATAGGTGGAGAAGATGCCGGCGTCGTAGGACGCCAGTCCGTTCTGGCCGCGGATGGAGCTGGTGGCGTTGGAACCCTGGGCAAAGAGGCAGAACGGGTGTCTGATCGGCTTGCCCTCTTTGCTGGCAGGGGTGTTCACCACCCAACCCGTGGTGCGGCAGTGGCCGGCCTGGGCCAGCAGCAGCTCGCGCTGACGCTTGAGCGTGTTGAGGCCCACGCTCTGGAAGGCGGCGTAGGACTCCGGTGAGAGGGACGCCACGGCAGCGGTGAGTTGACTCCCGGTGGGGAGATCGAGCAGCTGGCTGGTGGCGAACAGGATGTCGGGCGAGAGGCCAGCAGCGGCGGCCTGGCCGGTGGTGAAGCCGGTGGTTCCGATCGGGAATCCCGTGTTGTTGGCGTTGTTGGCGGCGTTGAACGCCAGTGACTGGAAGACGCGGTCGAAAACGCCTGAGGCGGCCTGGGCGTTGCTGTGTCCCTGGCCAAGAACCTGCAGGGCCGAGCTGGTGGCTCCGACACCATTGCGGGGCCGCCACTGGACGTCGAAGGTTCTGGGGTTGCCATCAGCTTCCTGCACCAGGGTGGTGCCGTAGCGCAGCAGGGCGCTGGAGACGCCAAAGGTGTTCAGGGTGAGGCTGTTGAACGTGGCGAAATTCGTGCTCGCTGGTGCTGCGACAATCGTGTAATCCAGCGATGGCCAGGGCGTGCCACCGCCGGAGGCCACGAGATAGGCCGTTCCTGTGAAATTGGTGACATTGCCCGTGACATTGACACGGTCACTTCGTGGCCCCTGAAGTTCGACCACAATGGCACCTCCGTTGAGGCTCAGGCCAGTGGCCGTGAGTGTGCCGATGGAGTTGCCGGGTGAAAGGATCGCACCGGGGACGAGATTGGTCTGGGGGAGGTTGCCGATGCCCCCCACGAAACCACCGGACTGGATGTTCAGGCCCGAGGAAGTGGCAATCGAGCCATTGACATAGAGTTGGACCCCAGGCCCTACAGTTGTAAGCCCCGTATAGGTGCTGCTTCCCTCAAGGGCAACAAAGCCTCCCTGAGATGAATTGACAAAGGAAAGATAACCCGGCCCACTGAAGACACCAGTGAACAGCGACGACATGCCATTGATGTCAACGGTTCCACCAATCCCTGTGTTGAACGAAGTGGCAAAGATCCCAGGAATATCGACCACCATGGTGCCGCCGGCAAAGGTGGTGCTGTAGGGATTGCTGGCTGTGGCATTTCTGCCCGGAATGATGTAAGGGGGAATCGGCGGGACGTAGGCCGGTGTAAACAGGAAATTGGAAATCGCGATCGATACAATCTCATCCGAGCAAATGAGGCAGTCGACTTGGAAGCCAAAGAGGTCATTGGCGGCAAAATTGTAGGAGCCAGATCCGGACTGGTTGGTGGTCGTGAAGTCAGAGGCCTCGGGGTCGAAGCCGGCAAAGGCTTCTGCAATTCCTTTGTTGACGAAGCTTGGGGGAGAGAAATAGGCTGCAAAAACATTCGCACTGGTGTAGTTCCATAAAAATGTTAATGTGCCTGCCTGATTTGCCCTGATGGTATAGTTTGTGCCTTGAGCGGTTGGAGTTTCGATTCCGGCGACTGCAGCAAAGAAGGGGCCTTTCAGCTGAATGGAGGCAGGCGCCTGGGAGGTGTCAACGAAGCCATTCGCCGGCACGATGTCTCCCTCAAAAGTGATGAATGTGGAGTTCCACAGGGTCCACTGGGATGGGGCGTAGGGGCCGGCAAACTGGGCCTTTGCTGGCGTGCCGCAAGCCGCCACGGATAGAGCCAGCGCTATCCAAACCGCATCCCGATGTCTTTGCATAATTTAATGATGTATTGGCTTGGATGCCAGCAGGCGAAAGTTGATTCATTCCTCCCTTCACTCTTGCTCATCTGTGTAGACTTTGGTGTGCTAAAGCGATGCAGATCAGCACATGTTATGCACACTAATTCTTTCTGTATTTCCGGAGTCATTGTCAGTGTCCAGGGGATCGAAATCCAACCTGCCCGCCGCTGGCGTGACGGGGCGGCTCGTGGGTATGGAACAGCGTTGCTGAGCAGTGCGTTCCTCTCCGGCGTGTGCGAATCATCCAGCCAGTGACGCGTGCGCGGGTCTGGTCGATTCGGGGAGGTTTGTTCCCATGTTGTTGAGGCCTACAGCTTCATGAGCCACTGTTGGGAGAAGGGACCACCCAGGGGCGATGTGTCACCTGCGGCCGGTCTCGATTCCCAGGCAGGGCAAGCAACCGATCGTTTCTGGCAGCTGAGGTGCCAACAGGCATCAGGCAGGCCCACCCCTCCGGCAAGGTTCACTGCTTCGCAGCAGCCTTCGGATAGATGAACGGCTCGGCCTTGCCGTGGGTCGTTGGGGTGTTGGGACGGGTGGTGAAACCCCGAACCAAGGCCTCACACCCCATCGTCAGCGGAACGACCTGGTGGCACCCAACAGCTAGGGCCGGCGCGGCGGCAGCAGCAGGCCGACCCGCACGGCCCACGGGGACAGGGCGAACAGGCGCAGCATGGCCGCCAGCAGCTCCGGCACCGTCAGGGTGTTGGCCAGGAAGCCATACCACTGGGGGCCGGGAAGGGAGAAGAAGCTGGCGAAGAACTGGCGCAGCTCGGCTTCGGAGAAGCCCATCAGCTTGCCCAGTCCGAACTGGTACAGGGCGTGCTTGCTGCGCAGCGCCGGGGGCCAGAGGGCGCCCCAGCCCGCCCGGGCCAGCAGGGCCGAGGGGGCATCGGCGTCGGCCATGGCCGCCGCCACCGCCTCCGCCACCGCCGGAGCCCGGCGCAGCAGGGCGCCCACCATGTAGCCCGAGGCCGGGTGCACCATCGAGGCTGCCCCGCCGAAGCCCAGCACCGGCTGCTGCAGATCCGGCAGGGGCAGGTTCATCGGGAACAGGCAGAACTCCTCGTGCTCCACCGCCAGCACCCGCACGCCGCGGTGGGCCAGGCGCCGGTGGAGCCGTTGCTGGAGCAGCTCAAACGGCAGCGGGGGAGCCAGGGCCAGAGACGTCTCCTCGACGAAGAAGCGCCCCCCGCCCAGGTCCATCGCATACAGGAAGGTGGGGGGCTCGGCCCGCTCCGCCTCGCTGAGGTGGTCGCCGCGGTAGTCCATCAGCACGAACTGATCGGGCGACACCGGCGGTGCCGAGAAGCGGCCGACGACGCCGTAGGCCGCCTGGCCGGCCACCGGCCCCCGGTCGGGCCGCCGCACCAGCACCGGCTGATGGCCGGTGGCGTCCACCACCAGCCGCACCTGCAGCCGACGCCCATCGGCCAGCTCCACCGTGCTCAACGCCCCGGAGGCTTCACAGCCGGTGGCCAGCCCCTGGAGCAGCTCCACCCCGCCACGCCCGCAGGCCTCCAGCCAGTGCCGCTGCAGCGCCTCGCGGTCGAACAGGCCGTAATCGCGGCCGTGGACCGTGGGGCGGTTCGCCGCCGCCGCCGGGTCCGGATCACCGGCGCCGAAGTAGCTGACCGTGTCACTCCAGCGGTGCTCCAGCAGGTGGCCCAGGCCAAGGGCATCCACCTCATCACCCCAGATGCCGTAGGTGTTGGGCCAGGGGGCGCGCAGGTCCTGGGGCGCCAGCAGGGCCACCTGCAGCCCCTCGTCAGCCAGGGCCGCCGCGACGCAGAGGGCGGCGGGGCCGCCACCGAGCACCAGCACGTCCCTCGCCATCTCGCCGGTACGGTGAAGGCTCATCCTGCATCACGGCCCATGCGCCCCATCGCCCGCTGGATGCTGGCGGCGCTGGCCTGCCTGGGCCTCAGCCTGGTGCTGGGCCTGGTGCCGGCGACGGCGGCCCCGGTCTCCGCCGTGCCGATCCGGGTCGCCCTGAAGGTGGACAACGTCTACCGCTTCTCCTCGCGGGAGAAGACCTTCAGCGCCGAGGGGACGCTGCGGCTGTCGGCTCCGGCGGCCACCGTGCGCCAGTGGCTGGCGGCGGAGGTGGATCTTCTCCCGCTGGTGCGGTTCCAGAACCTGGTGGAGCCCTGGGACTCGCTGCTGGAGGCCAGCAGCGGTCCGCTTCGCCTGGGCTCGGAGCTGGGCCGCGATTACCGCTTCAACGGCAACTTCTATTCCGATGAGATCGACTACCGGGGCTACCCCTTCGGCACCCTGCCCCTGCAGATCCGGCTGGTGGCCGATCCCAGCTTTCCCGCCACGATCGCCGACCCGCCCCGCCTCCGCCTGCTGGCCGACAGCGATGCCTCCGGCGTCAGCGGCCGCAGCAACATGAACGGCTACCGGCTGAGCAGCTGGCGCCTGTTCCAGCACCGTGGCGGCGTGGAGATGGAGCTGCGGTACGACCCGATCGGCTGGGCGGCCCTGGTGAAGTGGCTGCTGCCGCTCACCATCACGATGGTGGTGATGCTGCTCACCCCCAACCTGCGGGCCGGGTTCAGCTCGGAGCGCCTGGCGATTCCGCCGGTGATCCTGCTGACACTGGTGTTCATGCAGCAGGCCTACCGGGATTCGCTGCCGTCCCTGCCCTATCTCACCGTGCTGGACGGGCTCTACGCCTTCTCCTACCTGGTGACCCTGGTGTTCTTCTGCCAGTTCATCTGGTGCGCCAACCGGCTGGATCGTCTTACCAGCGAGGCCGACGGAATGGGCCGCCCAGGGCTCGAACGCAGGATCGAGCGCCTGGAGCTGGGCCTCCAGCTGGCCAGCCTGGCCGGCTACGGCGTGTTGCTGCTCTGGGCCTGGGGCCAGCGGTGACCCCGGCTGGCCGGATCAGTCGCCGGCGTCCGGGGTGTCTCCAGCGGCTGGCGCCCCGTCGTCAGGGGCCCCGGAGGTGGGTTCAGGGGTGGCCTCCGGGACGGTCCCATCGGCCAGCTCCTCCTCCTCGGCGGCCGGCGGCACCAGCACCACCTCGGTGAGGCGATCGCCGGAATCCAGCTTCTGCAGCCGCACCCCGGTGGCCGCCCGGGACTGCTGGGGAATGGCGTCGGCCTTCATGCGCACGATCACGCCCCGCTCGCTCACCAGCAGCAGCTCCTCACCGGCGCCGAGCACCTTGAGGCCCACCAGCACGTCGCCGTCGCGGCGGAACTTGATCGCCCGCAGACCCATGCCGGCCCGCCGCTGCAGCCGGAACTGATCCACCGGCACCCTCTTGCCGAGGCCGCTGGCGCTGGCCACCAGCACCCAGGGGCCCTCACTCGGGGCCACCTCGTCACCCTCCTCCTCGTCGGCGCCGGTCTCGGCCGTGCTGGCGACACGGTCGGCCAGTTCCGCCGTGAGCACATCCATGCTCACCAGCTCATCGCCGGGGCGCAGGTTCATGGCCCGCACGCCGCGGGCGGTGCGGCCCAGGGGGCGCAGCTCCTCGTCGCTGAGGCGGAAGTGGATCGTCATCCCCTTGAGGGAGCCGATCAGCACGCTGTCGCCGGGCAGGGCCAGCCGCACCCAGCGCAGGGCGTCACCGTCCTCGAGGGAGATGGCGATCAGGCCGTTGGAGCGGATGTTGCTGAAGGCCGACAGCCGGGTGCGCTTGATGTAGCCGCCGCTGGTGAGCATCACCAGCTGGACGTCGTCGTCGAAGGCGCTCACCGCCAGCAGGGAGGTGATGGCCTCCTCCCGCGGAATCGGCAGCAGCTGCACGATCGGCGTGCCCTTGGCGGAACGGCTGCAGATCGGCACCCGGTAGGCGGGAATCGAATACACCACGCCCCGGTCGCTGAACAGCAGCAGGGCGTCGTGGTCGTTGCAGCTGATGAACAGCTTCACCGCCTCCTCGCCCTGGCTGCGGGTGCCGGCCTTGCCGCGGGTGCCGCGGCTGGTGGCCTCGAACTCGCTCACCGGCATCCGCTTGAGGTAGCCGTTCTCGGTGAGCAGCACCACCGAACGCTCGTTGGCGATCAGATCGATGTCCTCCAGCCCACCCTCGAGATCCAGGATCTCGGTGCGGCGGGGGGAGTCGTAACGGCTGCGGAGCACCTGGAGCTCCTCCTGGATCAGGCCCAGCACCCGCTCCTTGCGGCCGAGGATGTCCTTGTAATCGGCGATCTTGGCGACGAGGTCGTCGTGCTCGAGGCGGATCTTGTCGGCCTCCAGGGCCGTGAGACGCCGCAGCTGCATCTGCAGGATGGCGTCGGCCTGGATCTCGCTGAGGCCATGGCGCTCCTGCAGCTGGGCCCGGGCGGTGGCGGTGTCGGGGGCGGCCCGGATCAGGGCGATGATCGGATCGAGCTGGTCGAGGGCGAGCAGCAGACCCTGCAGGATGTGGTCGCGCTCCTCCGCCTTGCGCAGGAAGTAGCGGGTGCGCCGCTCGATCGTCTCGATGCGGAACTCGAGGAACACCCGCAGCATCTTGCTGAGGGTGAGCAGCACCGGCTCCCCCTTCACCAGGGCCAGCATGTAGGCGCTGAAGTTGTTCTGCAGCGGCGTGAGCTTGAACAGGTTGTTCAGCACCACCTGGGGGTAGGCGTCGCGACGCAGTTCGATCACGATGCGCATGCCGTCGCGATCGCTTTCGTCGCGGATGTCGGCGATGCCCTCGAGCTTCTTGTCGTTGACCAGCTCGGCGATGCGCTCGATCAGGGAGGCCTTGTTGGTCTGGTAGGGGAGTTCGGTGATGATCACCGCGTCCCGGTCGGGACGGCCCTTGGCTTCCACGGTTTCGATGGAGGCCACGCCCCGCATGGTGATCGAACCGCGGCCGGTGGTGTAGGTCTCGCGGATGCCGCGGCGGCCCAGGATCTGGCCGCCGGTGGGGAAATCCGGGCCGGGGATGATCGCCATCAGGGCCCGGTCCTCGATCTCCGGGTTGTCGATCAGGGCAAGCAGCCCGTCGATCAGCTCGGTGAGGTTGTGGGGGGGGATGTTGGTGGCCATCCCCACGGCGATGCCGGAGGAGCCGTTGAGCAGCAGATGCGGCACCCGGGCCGGCATCACGGTGGGTTCCTGCTGGGAGCCGTCGAAGTTGTCGATGTAATCGACGGTCTCGGCTTCGATGTCCTCCAGCAGGCTGTCGGTGGTCAGGGCCTGCAGGCGGGATTCCGTGTACCGCATGGCGGCCGGCGGATCGTTGTCGACCGAGCCGAAGTTGCCGTGCCCGTCGATCAGGGGCATCCGCATCGAGAAGTCCTGGGCCATGCGCACCAGGGCGTCGTAGACGGCCGTGTCGCCGTGGGGGTGGTACTTACCGAGCACCTCCCCCACCACACGGGCACATTTCCGGTAGGGCCGATCGCTCGTGAGGCCGAGCTCGTACATCGCGTACAGGATGCGCCGGTGCACCGGCTTGAGGCCGTCGCGGGCATCGGGCAGGGCCCGGCCCACGATCACGCTCATCGCATACTCCAGGTAGGAGCGCGACATCTCATTGCGCAGGTCGGTCTGGATGATCCGTCCGTCGGATTCACCGGGTCCGGTTGGATCCGCCATGCAAGACCGTATGGGGCACAACCCACTCTATCGATGACCCTGCCGGCCCGTAGTGAATCGGCCCTGCGCCAGCGTCAGCGCCGGGGGGTGCTGCGGGTGAGGACCGCCGCCGAGTTCCGCCGGCTGGTGGCGGAGGCCGGGCTGGCGGAGGCCTACGACGGCACCGACGTGGTGGTGGCCGCCAATGCCGAGTTCACCGATCAGGGCAGCCTGCACCTCAACATCGGCCCCAGCGATCCGCCGATCCGCTTCCGCGACGCCCAGCTGGAGTCCCTCGGGGCCCAGAGCGGCGGCGGCGGCGGCGACCTGGTGCTGCCCATCGGCGGTGGGCTCGGGGACGTCCAGCGGCAGGGGGGAGCCCACCTGCTCGACCGACTGCTCCGGGGCGGGAGCCTGACCCTCGCCGCCACCGGGGACATCACCGCCCTGCACCCCCGCCGGGACCTGCAGGCCCAGCTGGATCTGGAGCGGATCGGTTCGGGTCGGCTGCTGCTGCACCGGGGGATCACCGAAAACGGCCTGGTGGCCGTGAGCAGCGCCGAAGGGGTGCTGCGCAGCCCCTGGGGGCCCGTGCTGGGGCCCTTCGGCAATGGGCTCTACAGCTGCGGCGGCGCCGGCAGCATCGGCCTGACCATGCCGGGGCTGGCGCTGCTGGGGCCCGGCTCCCCGGTGCTGGTGGCGGGGGTCATCGGCTGGGTGGTGGGCAGCGGCAGCGGCCACCAGCCCGGCGTGCCACGCTCCGCCACCGGCCACGCCCTCAGCCCGGGGGCGGTGGCGGCGGTGAGCGTGGACCTGCATGGCCTGCGGCCCGAGTGGCTGCGGCCCTGCTTCTTCGAGGGCCACGGGGCCGGCCTGCTGGTGGGACTGGCGGCCCCGGTCCCCCTGATCAACGAGACGGTGGCCCGCCAGGCCGCCTGCGGCGACGAGGAGCTGGAGGCGCCGGTGCTGGATGTGGCGATCCCCCGGCGCCTGCGGCCCCGGTTCGGCTCCGTCAGCTATGCCCGGCTCAAGTCGGGCCTGATCCAGGTGGAGGGGCGCCGCATCACGGCCGCTCCGGCCCACAGCCCGCGGCTGGCCGAAACGATCGCGGCGGAGCTGGTCGCCTGGCTCCAGGACGGTCGTTTTCCGCTGGGCCTGCCGATCCGGCCGCTCTCCGGCCGTGGCGGGCTGATTCCCCTCGACAGCTGAACTCCCTTCACACCTCTGGAGCGGTGGCGGAAAACAGCCGTAAGCTCCGCCGTGAGCTTCCGGCGCCAGCCATGGCCGAGACCCCCTTCAGCCCCGAGCCCCCCTTCAGCCCCGAGCCCGAAGAGAGCGGTCCTTCGACGCCACCGTGGCAGGCGGTACCGGCCGAGGTGACGCCGGACCCCATCAGCGCCGGGCCGGAGCCCGAGGCGGAGCCAGAGGCCGAAGCCCCTGAGCCCGTGGCACCCGAGCCGGTGGCGCCGGAACCGGCCACCGAGCCGATCGCTGCCCCGGCGAGCGAGCCGGAGCCCGGCATCACCGCGATCGTTGACGTACCGCCCCTGGAGGGCGCAGCGGACCCGTCCGGGGACGGCGGCGGCGAGTTCGAGCTGTTGCTGCAGAAGATCCGGGACTGGCTTGGCAGCGGCGAGCTCCAGGCCCAGTGGCAGCGCGTCCGCGGCCCCCTCAAGGGGCTGGCGATCCTCATCGGCGTCGTGCTGCTGCTGCGGGTGTATGCGTCCCTGATCGGCACCCTGGACAGCCTGCCCCTTGTGGGCGGCCTGCTGGAACTGGTGGGGGTGATCGCCCTGACCCGTTTCACCATGACCCGGCTGGTTCGCAAGAGCGACCGGGAGCAGGTGTTCGCCGACTGGAGCCGCCGCTGGAACGATTTCCGCGGCAGGGAGTGATGTCCCGCCCGTGATGGGGCCAGGGGCTTCGCGGACCGGTTGATAGTTTGTGCCCACTGTGTCCGTCCAACGGTGAACATTCAGCTCGGTCGCTCCAGGACCGTCCGCCGCGCCTACGGCATCGACGAAATCGCCCTGGTCCCCGGGGGCCGCACCGTCGACCCCGAGGTGACCGACAGCAGTTGGAGCCTGGGGGGGATCCAGCGGGAGATCCCGATCATCGCCAGCGCCATGGACGGGGTGGTGGATGTGGGGATGTGCATCGAGCTCACCCGGCTGGGGGCCCTGGGGGTGCTGAACCTGGAGGGCGTCCAGTGCCGCTACGACGACCCCGAGCCGATCCTGGACAGGATCGCCTCCGTGGGCCGCGACGAGTTCGTGGGCCTGATGCAGGACCTCTACAGCCAGCCGGTCCGCGAGGATCTGGTGCGTCAGCGGATCGCCGAGATCAAGGCGGGCGGCGGCATTGCGGCGGTGAGTGCCACCCCGGTGGCCGCCCTGCGCTTCGGGGCGGCGGTGGCCGAAGCGGGCGCCGACCTGTTCTTCGTGCAGGCCACGGTGGTCTCCACCGAACACATCGGCCCCGAGGGTCGCCAGACCCTGGATCTGGCTGCCCTCTGCC
>QLAH01000745.1_pt1 | contig 12535 bp, 13 predicted proteins | sample 4693081 | NCBI WGS metagenome assembly QLAH01 (sample SAMN09425401, study PRJNA476045) | Lake water metagenome, whole genome shotgun sequencing project.
CCGGTGGATCCGTCCTGCATCAGGAAGCCGATCCACTCGTTGGCGCGCTGTCGCGGCGCCACGGCGAAGCCCTGCGGCAACTTCTGCAGTACGGGGCCCGTGGTCGAGGGTACCGCGCGGACGTTGAGCATGTCGGCGACCACATACAGCGTCTTCACCTCTGCGAGGGGCACCGCTTCCACCGCCCGCGCCATCATCGGCCGCGCAGGTCTCGGAATCGGCGGCTGTTCAACCGTGGACGCAACCGGATCGGGTTCTGAGGCGAGTTCCGCCACCGCCGCCGGTTGCCCGATCAGCTCGGTCTCACCCTCGAAGGCCGAAATCTCTGGAATCGCGTCAGTTGGAACCTCCGCGAAGCTCTCAACCTCGCGCGGCACCGGCGTCGGTTCCGGCTCGGCAACCGTGACGGTCACCAGGTCATCCGGAAAGGGAAACTCGGGAATGTTCGCGGGCAGAACCGCGGCCGGCCGGACGGCCTGCTGCTCGGGAAGCACCGACCGCGGCTGCTGTTCGATGGCCACGGCGGCAGCGACGGGGGCTGGCGTCAGTACGTCGTCGGGCAGCTTCACGCGCGAAAGCATATTGACCCCCCAGACCGACAGTCCGGCGATCAATCCCCACACTGCTATCTGCGCTTTGGTCACGGCCATTTAGTCCTCATCGGACAAATCATGCCGACGTGGAATCGGTAAGTCGAGAGCGAGCGGCCCTGCGCAGTATCCAAGCAGCATCGGCCCCGCAGTTTGCGCGCCGGTGTGACTTCAATGCTGCGAAAGGCGCGGTTTACCTGACATTCTATCGCCGGTTGAGGCCGTAAGTGAAGAGCCGCGCCCCCGACTCAGGGCTCTGGTCTTGATTGCCATTCCAACGATGCCGATCTCTGGCGCTGGCAAGCATTGAACAAGACTGCAACGAGTTCGTGCCCCCCGCGTTGGAGTGGCGCAGGAAGGGAGCAAGCGAATGCTGAGGATACTCGTTACCGCCATCGCTATTGCGGCACTTCCCGCGGCCACGTTCGCCGCTGACCCTATCATGGTCCCGATCGACTCCACCGGCCGCAGCGTGCCGCTGACCGATGCCGCTTCCGATTGGAGCGGCTTCTATGCAGGCGTCTATGGTGTCACCCAGCGGTCAGAGGCAGGCGATGCACAACTCGGGCTCGGCGTCAGCGTCGGCGTCAACGCTGAGATCGACTTCGTTCTGGTCGGCGCCGAGGTCAACCTGCAGGGGCTGGCGGGCGACACTGTCGATACCGCCTACGGATCGGTCATCGGGCGCGCCGGCCTCGCGCTCGACGAAGACATCCTGCTCTATGCGGCAGCCGGTTATGGCTGGGACCTTGCTGGCGGCGAGGGCGACCTGCTGGCGGGCGGCGGCATCGAATTTGCCGTCAACGACCAGCTTTCGCTGAATGCCCAGTATCTGCGCGGCTTCGACCAGACGGACGACACCACCAGGGACCAGTTGACCCTCGGCGCGCGCTTCCACTTCTAGAATCGATCAGTTCTCCAGATGCATTGTGGCGGGCCAAAACTCCCTTGGCCGCATAATGGCCCACGCCTCGCCACGGTGTCGCCACATCGTGTGTCGGTTCCGCAACACGCCTTTCCATTCGCCGGTCCCCGAGAACTCGGAGTGCCTGACCGCGCTTGCTCCACTGGTCCACGCGGCCTACCTCACCGCTGTCTACTTTGACTAAGGAACTGTACATGCGCACTTTCAAGCTCGCCCTGCTGGCTACCGTTGCGGTCGCTGGCGTTTCGTCGGCAGCTTCGGCGGCTGACCTGCTTATCGATACCGCCCCGGCTCCGGTTGTCGTCGACAACTACTCGGCAGTGGATTGGAACGGCCCCTATGCCGGTCTGTTCATTTCGGGCCAGACCGATTCGATCTACGGCCTCGGTGCCAACCTCGGCGTGAACGCCATGGTCAGCGATAACCTGCTGGCCGGCGTCGAAGGCTCGGTCCAGTGGCTGGACGACGACTCCTGGCAGGGTCAGGTGAACGGCAAGCTCGGCTTCGCCGTCGAGAACTTTGCCTTCTACGGCCTCGCCGGTATCGGCGCGAACTCCGACACCGAGGCCTACGTGCCGGTCGGCGTCGGTGCCGAGGTCAAGCTGACCGAGGACTTCTCGCTCAAGGCTGAGTACCAGTACCAGTGGGACTTCGACACCAGTGCCGAAGATGCCCATGTGGCCAGGATCGGCTTCAACTGGCACTTCTGAGCCACCAGCCCGGATCACGTATCGAAGGCCCCGCGCGTGCGGGGCCTTCTTGGTTTGCGGCCCTCGTTGCGGGCAGGAATTCGCGGCAGGAACCGGATAATAACTGGACCTAAAAACTCAGGTTTTGTTTTCCTTGAAACGCCGGATGCCGTGGGATAAGCCCGGAGCACACTGAACTGTGTCGCTCTTGGGCCCCACAATCGCCCCATCGGCCGCACGGAACCGGCGTCTCCTGCCGGACAGACCCGTAGGCAAAACCATGAACGAGTTGCTCAGCAACTACCTGCCGATCATCATCTTCATCGGCCTGTCTGCCCTTATCGGCCTGGCCCTTATGGTCGCTCCCTTCCTCGTCGCCTACAAGAATCCGGACCCGGAAAAGGTCTCGGCCTACGAGTGTGGCTTCGATGCGTTCGACGATGCGCGCATGAAGTTCGACGCCCGTTTCTACCTCGTCGCGATCCTGTTCATCATCTTCGATCTCGAAGTGGCTTTCCTCTTTCCGTGGGCGCTGGCCTTCAAGGACGTAGGCTGGTTCGGCTTCTGGTCGATGATGATCTTCCTCGGCGTCCTGACGGTTGGGTTTATCTACGAATGGAAGAAAGGCGCGCTCGAATGGGATTGACCGCTGAGGGGGGCACTCTCATCGCTCCAGCGCCCCGCGGCGTTCTCGACCCCGCTACCGGCAAGCCGATCGGTGCCAACGATCCGTTCTTCACCGAGATCAACAACGAGCTGGCCGACAAGGGCTTCCTCGTCACCTCGACCGACGAGCTCATCAACTGGGCCCGCACCGGCTCGCTGATGTGGATGACGTTCGGCCTCGCCTGCTGCGCCGTCGAGATGATCCAGATGTCGATGCCGCGCTACGACGTCGAGCGCTTCGGCCTCGCGCCGCGTGCGTCGCCGCGCCAGTCGGACGTGATGATCGTCGCCGGCACCCTGACCAACAAGATGGCTCCGGCGCTGCGCAAGGTCTACGACCAGATGCCCGAGCCGCGCTACGTCGTCTCGATGGGCAGCTGCGCCAACGGTGGCGGCTACTATCACTATTCGTATTCCGTGGTGCGCGGCTGCGACCGGGTTGTTCCGGTCGACGTCTACGTCCCCGGCTGCCCTCCCACGGCCGAGGCACTGCTCTACGGCCTGCTCATGCTGCAGAAGAAAATCCGCCGCACCGGCACGATCGAACGCTAGGACGACCCGGCAAATGGCAGACGCTGCCGATACATCACCGCTCGCGGCGCTCGCGGAACGCGTGCGCAACCAGCTGGGCGAATCCATTCTCGACCACGGTCTCGCCTATGGCGAGCTGACCGTGGTTGTGGCGCGCAGCGCCATCGTCGATGTGATTACCTTCTTGCATGACCATGAGGGCTTTATCTCAATCGTCGATATAGCCGGCGTCGATTACCCCGAGCGCGACGAGCGCTTCGAGGTGGTCTACCACCTGCTCAGCCCCAAGCAGAACCTGCGGGTGCGCGTGAAGCTGACGACCGATGAGGATGAGCCGGTGCTCTCGCTGACCGGTCTGTTCCCGGGTGCGGCATGGTACGAGCGCGAGGCATACGACCTCTACGGCATCCTGTTTTCCGGCAATCCCGACCTGCGCCGCATCCTCACCGACTACGGTTTCGACGGCTACCCGCTCCGCAAGGACTTCCCGACCACCGGTTATGTCGAAGTCCGCTATGACGAAGAGCGCAAGCGCGTCGTCTACGAGCCGGTGAAGCTCGCGCAGGAATTCCGCCAGTTCGACTACCTGTCACCTTGGGAGGGTACCGACTACGTGCTCCCCGGCGACGAGAAGGCCAAGCAATGAGCGTCGAAGCAGACGTCAGAAACTTCACGATCAACTTCGGCCCGCAGCATCCGGCGGCGCACGGCGTGCTGCGCCTTGTTCTGGAGCTTGACGGCGAAGTCGTCGAACGGGTCGATCCGCATATCGGGCTGCTGCACCGCGGTACCGAAAAGCTGATCGAGACCAAGACCTACCTGCAGGCCGTTCCGTACTTCGATCGCCTCGACTACGTGGCGCCGATGAATCAGGAACACGCGTTCTGCCTCGCGGTCGAAAAGCTGCTCGGTATCACCGTGCCGTTCCGCGGTCAGCTGATCCGCGTGCTCTACTGCGAGATCGGCCGCCTGCTCAGCCACATCCTCAATACCACCACCCAGGCGCTCGACGTTGGCGCGCTCACCCCGCCGCTTTGGGGTTTCGACGAGCGCGAAAAGCTGATGATCTTCTACGAGCGGGCGTCGGGCAGCCGCATGCATGCGGCCTATTTCCGTCCCGGTGGCGTGCACCAGGATATCCCGCAGGCTCTGATCGATGATATCGGCGCCTTCTGCGACCCGTTCCTCAAGGTCTGCGACGACCTCGAGAGCCTGATGACCGGCAACCGCATCTACATGCAGCGCAACGCCGATATCGGCGTCGTCTCGCTTGAGGACGCATGGAAGTGGGGCTTTTCGGGCGTCATGATCCGTGGCTCTGGCGCCGCCTGGGACCTGCGCAAGGCGCAGCCCTACGAGTGCTACGACCAGCTCGAGTTCGACATTCCGGTGGGCAAGAACGGCGATTGCTATGATCGCTATCTCGTCCGCATGGACGAAATGCGCCAGTCGATCCGCATCATGAAGCAGGTGGTCGCGCTGTTGAGCTCGCCGGCGGGGAAGGGGCCCGTGTCGTCGACCGACGGCAAGGTGGTGCCTCCCAATCGCGGTGAGATGAAGCAGTCGATGGAAGCCCTGATCCATCACTTCAAGCTCTACACCGAGGGCTACAGGGTCCCGGCAGGTGAGGTTTACGCCGCCGTCGAGGCGCCCAAGGGCGAATTCGGCGTCTATCTGGTGGCCGATGGCACCAACAAGCCCTACCGCTGCAAGATCAAGGCCCCGGGCTTTGCGCATCTCAGCGCCATGGATTTCCTTTGTCGCGGGCACATGCTGGCCGACGTTTCGGCCATCCTGGGTTCGCTTGATATCGTCTTCGGTGAGGTCGATCGGTAAATGTCTGTCCGCCGCCTAGCCGCAGAAAATGTTCAGCCCGCCGCCTTCGCCTTCTCGGCGGACAATCAGGCCTGGGCCGAAAAGAAGATGGCCGAGTATCCGCCGGGCCGTCAGCAGTCCGCCGTGATCCCGGTGCTGTTCCGGGCTCAGGAGCAGGATGGCTGGGTCACCCGCGCCGCCATCGAATATGTTGCCAAGCTCCTGAGCATGCCGTACATCCGCGTGCTCGAAGTCGCGACCTTCTACACCCAGTTCCAGCTCAAGCCGGTTGGCACGTTGGCGCATGTGCAAGTCTGCGGAACGACGCCCTGCATGCTGCGCGGCGCCGAGGAACTGCGGCACGTCTGCGAGCGCCGGATCAACCACAGCCCGTTCGAGACCAATGCCGAAGGCACACTCAGCTGGGAAGAGGTCGAGTGCGCTGGCGCCTGTGTCAACGCCCCGATGGTCACCATTGGTTCAGACACATATGAAGATCTGACGCCGGAGCGCCTAGAGGCCGTTATCGACCGGTTCGCTGCCGGCAAGGGCCACGAAGTGAAGCCCGGCCCGCAGGGCGTTGACCGCCTGAACGCCGCAGCCGAAGGTGGACAGACAACGCTGCTCGAAGAGCCGACGACCGAGCGTACCTACAAGCCATTTCCGCCGCCGCCGCCACCGCCCGATGCGGCTCCGGCCGCTGCTCCCGCTGCCGCGACTGCTCCGAAGCCGGCTGAACCGGCCAAGGCCCAGGAGCCGACCACTCCCGGTCGCAAGAACGAGATTCCCGCGGAGTCCGCTCCCGGCCTGAAGGGGCCGCCCGGCTCCCCGAAGGTGTCCGAGGCCAGGGCAGACGCGGCCCGGAGCGAGGCCAGCGCCGCCGCGCACGCTGACGGCGAGCCGAACAAGGCCATGCGCGAAGACGCCACGGGCGCCGAGTCGTCGGCCGGAAAGCTTGATGGTGGCGCATCTACCGGCGGCAAGAAGACGCCGCGGCAGCTGTTCGATGCCCCGGCAGGCGCGAGTGATGACCTCAAGCTCATCGCTGGCGTTGGTCCCGTGCTCGAGCGCAACATGAACGCGGTCGGCATCACAACTTGGGCGCAAGTCGCGAAGCTCACGCCCGAGCAGATCGCAGCTGTCGAAGGCGAACTCGGCTTCAAGGGCCGCGTCACGCGCGACAGGTGGCTCGAACAGGCCGACGCTCTCGCCACCGGCGGCGTCGCCGAATACATCAAGCGCTTCGGCAAGGATCCCCGCTGATGCTCGCAGACCAGGACCGCATCTTCACCAACCTCTACGGCCAGCGAGACTGGGGCCTTGAAGGCGCCCGCGCTCGCGGCGGTTGGCAGGATACGAAAAAGTTCATCGACAACGGTCGAGACTGGATCGTCAACGAGGTCAAGGGCTCCGGCCTGCGCGGCCGCGGCGGCGCCGGTTTCCCGACGGCGCTCAAATGGACCTTCATGCCGAAGGAGGGCGTCAATGACGGCCGCCCCAGCCAACTCCTCGTCAACGCGGACGAGTCAGAGCCCGGCACCTGCAAGGATCGCGAGATCCTGCGGCACGACCCCCATCACCTGATCGAGGGCTGCCTGCTCGCCGGCCGCGCCATGGGCGCTCACATCGCCTATGTCTACATCCGCGGCGAGTTCATCCGCGAGCGCCACAACTTCGAAGCCGCAGTCCAGCAGGCCTATGATGCGAAGCTGATCGGCAAGAACAACATCCACGGCTGGGACTTCGAGATCGTCGTCCACCACGGCGCCGGCGCCTACATCTGCGGCGAGGAAACCGCGCTGATGGAGTCGCTCGAGGGCAAGAAGGGCCAGCCCCGTCTGAAGCCTCCGTTCCCGGCCGCAATGGGCGTCTACGGAAACCCCACTACCGTCAACAACGTCGAATCGATCGCCGTTGTGCCCGAAATCCTGCGCCGCGGCGGCGCCTGGTTCGCCGGCATCGGCCGCCCCAACAACACCGGCACCAAGCTGTTCATGGCCTCCGGCCACGTCAACAAGCCGGCCGTGTTCGAAGAGGCCCTCGGCTGCACGTTCGAGGAACTGATCGAGAAGCACTGCGGCGGCATTCGCGGCGGCTGGGACAACTTGCTCGCCGTCATCCCCGGCGGCGCTTCGTGTCCTGTGGTGCGCGGCGAAGACATGCGCACCGCGATCATGGATTTCGACGGCCTGCGCGAGAAGAAATCCTCGTTCGGCACCGGCGGCATGATCGTGATGGACAAGTCCACCGACATCATCAAGGCGATCTGGCGCATTCAGGCTTTCTTCAAGCACGAGAGCTGCGGCCAGTGCACGCCCTGCCGCGAAGGCACCGGCTGGATGATGCGCGTCATGGAACGCATGGTCGAAGGCCGCGCCCAGAAGCGCGAGATCGACATGCTGTTCGAGGTGACCAAGCAGATCGAAGGTCACACCATCTGCGCCCTGGGCGACGCGGCCGCCTGGCCGGTCCAAGGCCTGATCCGCAACTTCCGCGACGTCATCGAGGCCCGCATCGACCAGTACACCTGGTCGTCGACCTCCGAAGGCGCCGTCCCCTCGATCGCGGCGGAGTAGGGCGATGGCGGAGGAACCCGACAATCTGGTGCTGGTGATGCTTCGGAAGATTGATGTGAAGCTTGATCGTCTGTCTGACGATTTGCGGGACCTGAAGGTTCGCGTCACGCATCTCGAAGAAGGTCAGGCTGGCATACACCGCCGGCTGGATCGGATAGACGAGCGACTGGATCGCGCTGAGCGCAGGCTGGAGCTTTCCAGTCAGCCCGGGTTCGCGGAGTAGAGCAAATGGCGAATATCAAAGTCGACGGCCAGCTTATCGAGGTCCCGGACTATTTCACGCTGATGCAGGCCGCCGAGGCCGCCGGCGCCGAGATCCCTCGCTTCTGCTACCACGAGCGCCTCAGCGTCGCGGGCAACTGCCGCATGTGCCTCGTCGAGGTGAAGGGCGGGCCGCCGAAGCCGCAGGCCTCCTGCGCCATGGGCGTCAAGGACCTGCGTCCGGGCCCCAACGGCGAGCCGCCCGAGATCTTTACCAACACCCCGATGGTCAAGAAGGCCCGCGAAGGGGTGATGGAGTTCCTGCTCATCAACCACCCGCTCGATTGCCCGATCTGCGATCAGGGCGGCGAGTGCGACCTGCAGGATCAGGCCATGGCCTATGGCGTGGACAAGAACCGCTACGCCGAGAACAAGCGCGCCGTCGAGGACAAGAACCTCGGCCCGCTGGTGAAGACGTCGATGAACCGCTGCATTCACTGCACGCGCTGCGTCCGCTTCACGACCGAAGTCGCCGGCATAACCGAAATGGGCCTGCTGGGCCGCGGCGAAGACGCCGAGATCACCTCGTATCTCGAGCGTGCGCTCACCTCCGAGTTGCAGGGCAACGTTATCGACCTCTGCCCGGTCGGCGCGCTGACCTCCAAGCCCTACGCCTTCCACGCCCGTCCGTGGGAACTCACCAAGACCGAATCCATCGACGTCATGGATGCCGTCGGCTCCAACATCCGCGTCGACGCCCGTGGCCGCGAAGTCATGCGCATCCTGCCGCGCGTCAACGAGGCCATCAACGAGGAGTGGATCTCCGACAAGACCCGTTTCATCTGGGACGGGCTGAAGTCGCAGCGCCTCGATCGCCCCTATGTCCGCCAGAACGGCAAGCTGAAGCCCGCGTCGTGGGAAGAGGCTTTCGCCGCAGTCGCCAGGGCCATCAAGGCCTCGGGCGGCGGCAACAAGGTCGGCGCCATCGCTGGCGATCTCGCTTCCGTTGAGGACATGTATGCGCTCAAGGCGCTGATGACCAATCTCGGCTCCGGCATGACCGACAGCCGCCCGCCGATGTCGGGCATCGATCCGTCGATGCCGCGTTCGGCCTACATCTTCAACCCGACCATCGCCGGCATCGAAGAGGCCGACGCCATCCTCATCATCGGGTCGAACCCGCGCAAGGAAGCGGCGGTGCTCAATGCCCGTATCCGCAAGGCCTGGCGCGCCAAGGGCATCCCGATCGCCGTCATCGGCGACCACGCCGATCTGACTTACGACTACGAATACCTCGGCAACGGCTTCTCCACTCTCGCCGATCTCGCGGCAGGGCAGGGCAGCTTCGCCGAGAAGCTGGCTAACGCCAAGAAGCCGCTGATCATCGTCGGCGAAGGCGCCGTCTCGCATGGCGCCGCCTGGAACAAGCAGATCGGCCGCGACACCATCGCGCTGGCCGCCAAGCTCGCGACCGGCGCCAACGTGGCCGAAGGCTGGAACGGCTTTGCGCTGCTCCACAACGCCGCGGCCCGCGTCGGCGGCATCGACATCGGCTTCGTCCCGCACGATGGCGGCGTCTGCTCGGCCGATCAGGTCAAGCTCGCCGGTGAAGCCAAGCTCGACGTGCTGTTCCTGCTCGGCGCCGATGAGTACGATACCACGGCGATGGGCAAGGCCTTCGTCGTCTATGTCGGCACCCACGGCGACAAGGGCGCGCACCGCGCCGATGTCATCCTGCCGGCCGCCACCTACACCGAAAAGTCGGGCACCTACGTCAACACCGAGGGTCGGGTGCAGCTCGCCGGGCGCGCCGTGTTCCCGCCGGGCGACGCCAAGGAAGACTGGGCTATCTTCCGCGCCCTGTCGGCCGTCCTCGGTCAGCCGCTGCCGTTCAATTCGCTCAGCCAGCTGCGCGCAAAACTCTATGCCGAGTTCCCGCATCTCGCCCGCATCGACCAGATCGCTTCCGGCTCGGTCGATGACGTGAAGAAGCTCGCGAGCGCCGCCATCAAGACCACCTCGGCGACCTACACCTCGCCGGTGGCCGATTTCTACCTCACCAACCCGATCGCCCGTTCTTCCGCGACGATGGGTGAATGCGCAGCGCTGCAGGCCGGTCTCCGGCAGGCGGCAGAGTAAGGTCCCGACATGGATTTCGTCGTCTCCGCGCTGGATTATCTGCTCGGCATCCCGATCTTCGGTTGGGGCGATCAGGTCGGCTTTGTCTACAAGGGACTGCTGTTCCTCGTGGCGCTGCTGATCTTCACCGCCTACATCCTGCTGGCCGACCGCAAGGTCTGGGCGGCGGTGCAGGTGCGTCGCGGTCCCAACGTCGTCGGCCCCTTCGGCCTGCTGCAGTCCTTCGCCGACCTGTTGAAGTTCGTCTTCAAGGAGCCGGTGATCCCGGCCAGCGCCGACAAGGCCGTGTTCCTGCTGGCGCCGCTGGTCACCTCCATCCTCGCGCTCAGTGCCTGGGTGGTGATCCCGCTCGATGCCGGCTGGGCTCTCGCCAACATCAACGTCGGCGTCCTCTACATCTTCGCCATCTCGTCGCTGGGCGTCTACGGCATCATCATGGCCGGTTGGGCGTCGAACTCGAAATACGCCTTCCTCGGCGCGCTCCGTTCCGCCGCGCAGATGGTGTCGTACGAAGTCTCGATCGGCCTCGTCATCATTACGGTGCTGCTCTGTGTCGGTTCGCTGAACCTGACCCACATCGTGTATGCGCAGCAGCAGGGCGGCATCGCCCACATGCTCGGGGTGCCGTGGCTCAGCTTCCTGAACTGGTTCTGGCTGCCGCTCTTCCCGATGTTCGTCATCTTCTTCATCTCGGCCCTGGCCGAGACGAACCGGCCGCCTTTCGATCTTCCCGAAGCCGAGTCCGAGCTCGTGGCCGGCTTCATGGTGGAGTACTCGTCGACCCCCTACCTGCTGTTCATGCTGGGCGAGTACATCGCCATCCAGCTGATGTGCGCGATGATGACGATCCTCTTCCTCGGAGGCTGGAGCTCGCCGATCGACCTGCCGCCCTTCACCTGGATCCCGGGCTCGGTCTGGTTCGTGCTGAAGCTTTGCCTGGTGTTCTTCATGTTCGCCATGGTCAAGGCCTTCGTCCCGCGCTACCGCTACGACCAGCTGATGCGGATCGGCTGGAAGGTGTTCCTGCCCATTTCGCTGCTGATGGTGATTGCCGTCGCTGCAGTTCTCCAGCTCACCGGCTGGGGCTGGCACGGAGGTGCCGTCTGATGAAGTTCTTCCAGTTCCTCAATGGCTTGCTGCTTCGGGAATTCGTCGGGGCGTTCTTCCTGTCGATGCGCTACTTCTTTGCGCCCAAGAAGACGCTGAACTACCCGTTCGAAAAAGGCATGGTCAGCCCGCGCTTCCGCGGCGAGCATGCGCTGCGCCGCTATCCCAATGGCGAAGAGCGCTGCATTGCCTGCAAGCTCTGCGAAGCCATCTGCCCGGCGCAGGCGATCACCATCGAAGCCGGCCCGCGCCAGAATGACGGCACGCGGCGGACGGTGCGTTACGACATCGACATGGTCAAATGCATCTATTGCGGCTTCTGTCAGGAAGCCTGCCCGGTGGATGCGATTGTCGAGGGCCCGAACTTCGAGTTCGCCACCGAGACGCGCGAAGAACTCTATTTCAGCAAGGAAAAGCTCCTTGCCAATGGCGACCGGTGGGAGCGCGAGATCGCGCGCAATATCGCCACTGACTCACCGTATCGCTAAGGGGCCGGGATGACGCTGCCACTTTTCTTTTTCTACATGTTCTCCATCATCGCGGTCGCGTCCGCGCTGATGGTGATCGCGGCGCGCAATCCGGTGCACTCGGTGCTGTTCCTGATCCTGACCTTCGTGAACGGCGCAGGCCTGTTCATGCTGTCGGGGGCGGAGTTCCTGGCGCTGATCCTGATCGTGGTCTATGTCGGCGCCGTCATGGTGCTCTTCCTCTTCGTCACCATGATGCTCGATGTCGACTTCGCGTCGCTGCGCACCGGCATGCTGCAATATGCACCGATCGGCGTGGTGATCGGGCTGATCCTTCTGGCTGAACTGCTGCTCGTGGGCGGCAGCTTTGTGCTGACGCCGCAACTCACGGCTTCGGCGGTGGTGCCGATCACCGAGGGTGTCGACAACACCCGCGCGCTCGGGCAGTTGCTCTATACCCGCTACGTGTTCCTCTTCATGGGCGCCGCAGCGGTGCTGCTGGTCGCCATGATCGGCGCCATCGTGCTGACGCTGCGTCACAAGACCGGGGTCAAGCGGCAGGACGTTTTCAAGCAGTCCAACCGCAAGCGCAGCGACGCGGTCGAAGTGGTCAAGGTCAAATCAGGGCAGGGGCTCTAGCATGCTGGCAGAAACAGGCATTTCGCTGGGTCACTATCTGACCGTCGGGGCGGTTCTCTTCACCATCGGGGTGTTCGGGATTTTCCTCAACCGCAAGAACATCATCGTCATCCTGATGTCGGTGGAACTGATCCTGCTCGCGGTGAACCTCAACTTTGTGGCCTTTTCGGCCGAACTTGGCGATCTCGCC
>QLAH01000746.1_pt1 | contig 12515 bp, 12 predicted proteins | sample 4693081 | NCBI WGS metagenome assembly QLAH01 (sample SAMN09425401, study PRJNA476045) | Lake water metagenome, whole genome shotgun sequencing project.
GACGGGGTCGAGCGCACCGCTTGCGTGATAGCGCCGCGTGCGGGCGAGCACGATCTTGCGAAGCTCGCCGCGGGCGATCGCATCAAGACCGCCGCGCACCGAGCGCATCCACGCAGCCTCGCCGTCGCCGTCCGACTCGCGCACGAGCGCGGGCTCGATGGCGCACTCGGCGGCCGCTGCGGCGAGCCGCTCGAGAAGTGCGACCGCGCTTGCACGCGCCTCCTCGCCATCGAAGAGGTTCACGGCGAGCGCATGCGACTCGCCGTCCCTGCGGAACTCCACGATCGGGAGCACGCAGTGGTCGTCGACGAACGGGCGCCACGCCTCGTCCCGAGTGCGTGCGCGGTCGAAGGGCATGGCCACGAACCACACGGACGAGCGCTGCGAGGCTCCCGCAGGGCTTCGCTGCTCCACGAGATCGTGCGCGCCGAAGTGCGCGCGATGCGCGACGCCGACGCCCGCGACCTCGAGCCGCGCGCTTCGGTCGCGGAAGTACCGCCGCGCGCCAGCGGGTGCCGCGCGCAGCCACGACAGGATGTCCGCGCCATCGACGGGCATCTCCACGCGCACAAAGCCCGGGGCGCGCTGCGCCGCGAACGCAGGCATTGCAGCGAGCCGCGCCGCAAGCACGCGTGCGACGCGTGCGGGCGGGCTGGGCCCGTCGCGGTGCTGGATGGATCGCTCGGAAGCGCCCGTCGACATGGAAGGGACAGGGTAGGCGGAACCCGCGGGCCGCGCGGGGTCAGCGCGCGCCTGAGGCGCTATCTCCCGCGTCTGCCGCGCCGTCGAGCCTTCCCTTGGGCAGCGCCTCGAGAAGTTCCGCGATCGCAGCACCCGACGCGGCCGAGAAGGCATCGGCGACATCCGAGGCGCGGCCGCCGCGGATCGGCGCGCGGCCGTTGCCCGTCATCTGCGCGACCAGCGCCCCACCCGACGCGCGGCGATCGACGAGATAGCCTCGCAGCGTGATCACCGCGACGGGCTCCCCCTCCGCCGTGTAGTCGGCGTAGAACTCCTCGATCACGCCATCGAGCGCGAAGTCGAAGCGGAGCGGCGTGCCCTCGATCCCGACGACCGCAGCCCTCCCCGAGCGCTCGAGCGCGCGTGCGATTGCCGCCATCAGCATGTCCGAGGGCAGCGCCACGAAGCCTGCGCCCGCGTCGGCCCGCCAGGTGCCGTCCGTCGTGCGGTAGAGGAAGGGCCGCTCGTCGAACGGCTGAACCGCGCTGAAGCGGCGCACCTGTATCGACGCCGCCTGCTCGCCCGTCACTGGCGCTTGCTCAGGCGGCGAAAGCATGAAGCTCGCCTGCGGCAGCGATGCGCGGTCGAAGATCGAGCACCCGCACGCCGCTGCGAGCGCCGTCGAGGCGATGGCCCAGAGCGCGCCCGTCGTGAGGCCTCGCGCGACTCTGCGCAGGCGGTGTGTTCCACATCGTTCGTTCATGGCATGCTCCTCGCAGGTGTGCGCGTCATCGTCTGCCGCCCTTCGCGGGCGCGCCCGGCGGCAACGGATCGGGTGGCGCGCCGAAGAGAAGATCCCCTGGATCGCGGCGCGCGCGGCCGCTCAGCTCCTCGAGATGCTGCGCGGTGCGGCGAAGCGCCTCGACAAGCTGCCTCAGTTCGGGCGTCTCGTCGTCGAGGAGCCGCTGGATCTGGCTTCCGATCCCGCGGTACTCCGCGACCGTCGGGCCGATCTCGTCGACCACGCCGCCGAGGCCATCGACGATCCTGCGCACCTCCTCCGACGCGAGCATCCCGTCGAGCCGCTCCGCGGCCTCGCGCGCGCTCGTCATCAGACGGGGAATCTCCGCAAGCGCCGTACGCAGGTCGTTCGAGCTCCCGTCGAAGCCCTCGCGGATCTCGCCCGTGAAGGCCGATGCGTTCGCAAGCGTCTCCGCGATCGCAGGGTCGTCGAGGATCACGCGCAGGCGCGCGTTCGACTCGCGCAGCTCCGCGATGAACTTCTGGCTCTCCGCAAGCATCGGGTCGACGCGCCGCGCCACGACGCCGTCGATCCCCTCGATCGTCTTCTGGAGCGAGCCGCCGATCGAGGAGAAGTCAACCTCGGAGAGATTCGCGGCAATGACCTGGATGCGGTCGATGAGCTGGTCGAGCCTGCTCGGCGCAGCGGGAATGTACGGATAGTCCGGCTCGTACGGCAGCCTCGCGGGCGGGAAGAGCGTCGGGTCGTTGAGATCGAGGTCGACGAAGAGGCCGCCCGTCAGGCCAGCGGAGGTGAGCCGCGCTCGGAGCCCCCGCGCGACGCCGTCGCCGATGCTCTCTGTGAACCGCTCGGACTGCTCGGGCCCGAAGACATCGAGCCGCACCTTCATGCGGATGACGACGGGGCTCGCGAAGTCGAAGTCGTCTGCACCAGCGGGGTAGAGCCTGTCGGCGAAGCTGATCGAACTCACCTCGCCGATCGGCACGCCCCGGTACTTCACGGGACTTCCGATCTGGAGGCCGTTCACGGAATCGGTGGTCGAGGTCTCGATCGTCTCGGTGTGCTTGAAGAGCGTGCCCGAGCCGATGGCGATGACGCCGCCGAGGGCGAGCGCCGTCGAGGCGATCACGAAGACGCCGACCGTGAGTTCGCGGGAGCCGCTCATCGCGCGCCTCCGCGGGATCGGTGCGCTTCGGTGCGGCGCGCGTGCGTGCTGGTTGCTGCGTGCATGGCGTGCATCAGGCCTCCTGCGTGGGAACTCGGTTCAGGAATCGACGGACCCACTCGTCGCGCGAATGGTCGCGCAGCTCGGCGGGCGGCCCGAGCGCGACAAGCCTCCGCCGCGCGCCGTCGAGCATGGCGAAGCGGTGTCCGATCGAGAGAATGCTCGCAAGCTCGTGCGAGACGATCACGAAGGTCGTGCCGAGCATGCGGTTGAGCGCGACGATCATGGCGTCGATGTCGGCGCTCGTCACCGGGTCGAGGCCCGCGCTTGGTTCGTCGAGAAAGACGATCGGCGGGTCGAGCGCGAGCGCACGCGCGATCGCAGCGCGCTTCTGCATGCCGCCCGAGATCTCCGACGGCTGCTTGTGCGCGTGCGCGCCGAGGCCGACGAGCCCGAGCTTCGCACGCGCGACGTCGTCCATCGCGTCGTCGTCGAGATCGGTGAACTCCTCGAGCGGAAGCCGCACGTTCTCGAGAAGCGTCTTGCCGCCGAAGAGTGCGCCGAGCTGGTACATCACGCCGAAGCGGCGCCGCGCGCGCGTGAGCGCCTCTCGGTCGGCGGTGACGAGGTCGACGCCGTCGAGCATGATCGACCCTGCGAGCGGCTTCAAGAGCGCTGTCATGCAGTTGAGGAGCGTGGTCTTCCCGCAGCCCGAGCCGCCGCCCACGAAGAGGATCTCGCCGCGTAGGACATCGAGGTCGATCTCCTCGACGATCGGCCTGCCATAGCCGATCGTCACGCCGCGCAGCGACATCGCCGCGGCCCGGGCGGGCGGCGTCGCGTGGAAGGGCTGCGTGGCGGCGGTCTCCTGCATGGGTCAGATGTCGAGCGCGTAGAAGAAGGCGCCGAGCACGCTGTCGGCGACGATGATGGCGACGATTCCCGCGACGACTGCGCGCGTGGTGCTGAGGCCGACGGCGCCCGGCCCCTGCCCCGTGCGCAGGCCCGCGAGGCAGCCGATCGCGGAGACGAGGATCGCGAACACAGCGGCCTTGGCGAGGCCCTGCAGGAACCCGCCCACCGTGAGCGCGGCGCGCACCTGGTCGAGGTACTGCGTGAGCGTGAATCCCTCCGCGCCGAGAATGACGAATCCACCCGCGACGCCGAGGATCGATGCGTAGACGGCGAGCATGGGCGTGACCACGGTCGCCGCGATCAGCCGCGGAATCACGAGGAAACGCACGGGGTCGATGCCGAAGGTGCGCAGCGCGTCGAGCTCCTGCGTGACCTTCATCGTGCCGATCTCCGCTGCAAACGCGCTGCCCGAGCGGCCCGCGAGGATGATCGCCGTGATGAGCGGCCCGAGCTCGCGCACGACCGACACGGCGACGACGTCCGCGACCTGGAGCGACGCGCCGTAGCGCGCCATCGGGTCGAAGGTCTGGAAGGCGATGATCGCACCGATCAGGAATCCGAGGAGCCCCACCACGAGGATCGCGTCGGACCCGTGGCGCGCCATCGCGGCGATCGTGTCATGGATGCGCAGGAGATGCGGCCGCCGCGCGATCGCGGCGAGAACCAGCGCGATCTCCCCGATGAAGCGCACGAGGTCGACGAGCCCGCGCCAGATGTCGATCGATGCCACGCCGAGCCCGCGCACGACGCCGATGGGCGCCGGCGGCGACTGCGGTTCCTGTCCGCGCAGCGCGAGATCGACGAGCAGCTTGCGGTCCTTGTCCGCGCCCTCGAGCGTGAAGCCAACGCCCGCCGCGGATGCGAGCCTGAAGAGGAAGACCGCGACGGAGACGCCCGAGGCGTCGAGCGCGTCGACTCGGGAGAGGTCGAGCGCGACAGGCGTGGCAAGCCGCGCGGGAAGCGCCGCCTCGAGCGCGCGGCGCACGGCTGCCACGGTCTCGCCCGTGAGCGGACCTTGGGGCGAGACGCGCAGAACACCTCCCTCGCTCGATACGGCGAGTGGTGCCTTCGCGGCGCGCGCCATTCAGCGTCCCGCTTCCTTGGCGCGGCGATAGACCTCGAGCGCCTGCGGCATCAGTTGCGCAAGCCGCGTGGCGCGCGTCTCGTCGCTCGGATGGGTCGAGAGGAACTCAGGCGGCTTCGCGCCGCCGAGCGCGCCCATCTTGCGCCAGAACTCGATCGCAGCGCGCGGGTCGTAGCCCGCGTCGGCAGCGATGAGAAGCCCGATGTGATCCGCCTCGCTCTCCTCGCCGCGGCTGAACGCCGTCTCGCCGAGCGCGCCATACGCCACCGCCGTCGCCTCGACGAGCGCGGGGTCGACCTCGCCGCTTGCCCCGGCGACGCCGAACACGACCTGCGCGGCCATTCCGCGCGACAACCGCTCTGCGCCGTGCCGCGCGATCGCGTGCGCTGCCTCGTGGCCCATCACGACGGCGAGTTCGTCGTCGCTGGTTGCGACCGTCAGGAGGCCCGTGTTCACGCCGCTCTTCCCGCCGGGGAGCATCCATGCGTTCACTTCGGGCGTGTCGATCAGCGCGAACTGCCACGCGAACTCCGCGCACGCCTGCGGATATCGCCGCACCGACGCGTCGGCGATGCGCTGACCCACGCGCTGGACACGGGCGAACTCGGGGCCGCTCGTGACGACCTTCGCGCCCGAGAGCATCTCCTCGAACGCCGCCTCGCCCAGACTTCGCTCGGCCGACGCGGAGAGCGCCACGAACTGCGTGCGGCCCGTCTCCGGTACCGAGGCGCAGCCGACCACGCCGCACGGGGCGGACGCGAGTGCCAGAAGGGCGACAGGGGCGGCCATGCGGGCGAACGCGCAGCGCGCGGCCGATCGCCGCTCCTCCGATTCGCGCCTCCATCCCCGCCCTTGCCCGATGACGGATGCTGCCCCGTGCGGTACTGCACGCTTCATGTTGGATCCTCCGGCCCGCCTTCGTGCCGATCCAAGGCCACGCGCGGAACCACGTGCAAGGTACCGCACCGCATCACCAATCGTGCGCCCACGCAGGCTCGATCCCGCGCGAGTCCGTTGGACTTCCCGCGGCTCGGGTAGCATTCCCCGAAACCCGCTCCGTGCTGCCAGGGCGCCTCGGGGCGACGACACCCCCTTCCGAGAGATACCTCATGAACAGCGCGCTTCCGAACCGCTTTCCCCCGATAACGATCCGCCTTCGCCCACGAGTCTCCCGCCGTCGCGGCAAGGCGGCCGTGATCGTGCTCGCGGTGCTCGCGCTGCTCTCGCTTCTCATCGCGATCGGCGGCGCGTTCGCGGCCTTCAACTCGGGCGCTGGCACCGCCTTCACGGCGCTCATGAAGCAGGTGGAGGCCCTCGCAGGCAGTGCCACCGAGTTCGACTGCCCCGGGACCTCGGACGTGACCGTCAAGAAGGGCGGTGCGCTGTTTCTCGTGGTTCCCGACGACACGGGCCGCGTCGCGGATCCCAAGCAGGGCACAGCCTTCACGCTGACGGTCGCCGATGCCTCGGGCAGCAGCCTCAAGGTCGAGATGAACCAAGGCGAGAGCCTGGCCCAGGGCCAGCTCGAGATCCTCGGTTTCGTGGAGTTTCCCGCCGACGGCACCTACACCGTCACCGCTGCGGCCACGGATGGCGCCAGCACCGCGAGGATCGCGGTCATTCCGGGAACGCCCGAGGACTTCGGTGCGCTGCAGAACTTCGCCCAGTCCGTCGGCATCGGCTCGATCGGCGGCTGCGCGGGCGTCTGCGGACTTGTACTCGCGCTTGGCTTCGGGATCGGCGCGCTGGTCGTCGGCCTGCGCAAGCCTTCGCAGGCCGCGGAACGCGATCCGCTCGCGCTTTGACCTCGGCCCTGAGCGATATCCATGTTGCGCAACGCGGAAGATCTCGCGTCCCAACGTCGCAGTGCATTCGAACTGCTGCTCGGACTTGCGATTCTCGGGGTGATTCTCACGATCGGCGGGCTCCTCCTGGCGATGCGGTCGGGTGTCGAGCGCACGGCGTCGACCGTCGAGGGCATCCTGCAGCGACTCGAGTCGCTCGAGAACGGCCAGAGTCACGGCGCCCGCATCGAGCCCTCCGCTCGAGAGCCTGTAGAACTGCAGGCGGGCGAGTATCTGATCATCGAGCTCGGTCCCGCACGCTCGTCGAGCGACGATGAAGAGGCGGGGACGATCGACGAGATCCGACGGGAACAGATGCACATGGTCGAGATTCGACGCGCTGCCGACGGCGGCGCGGTCGGCGAGCCGCTCGCCGTCACCACCGCCACGGATACCGATGCGATGGACTTTCTCTACGCCGCTCCACTGCTCGGGTTCGTGTCGATTCCCGAGGACGGGCGCTACGCGGTGACGCCCGTAGCAGGGTCGGACGCCGCCCTGTCCGCGGCGGCGCGCCCAACCGCGCTTGCCCTCCTTCCCTCCACGCAGGACGAGTTCGAGGCGGCTCGAATCGGCGTGCGCTCGATCGCCATCGCGATCCTGGGCGGGTGCGGCATGATCGTCGGCCCGATCGTGGTCATCGCCTGCGGCATCCCCGCGCTCGTCGTGCGCTTCCGCAAAGTGTCCCCGCAACGACGAACCGAGTAGATCGACCACCACCGTCAGTACGACGGGTCGTACACCCTCGTGCGCAGCCACGCATCGATGTCGCGAGGACGCTCGACGCGTGCGAAGCCGCGGTCGAAGATCAACTCCGCCACCTCGACCGCAACGGCGACCGCCGACTGGTGGATGCGGTCGAGCGGAGGATAGATGAGCCCCACAGAGAGCTCCGCCTCCGTCGTGCGCGCGGAAAGCGCCTCCGCCGCCTTCAGGAACATCTCGTCGGTCACGCGCGTCGCTTCGGTCGCGTAGACCGCCATGCCGACGGCGGGATAGATGTAGACGTTGTTTCCCTGGCCCGGCACCAGCACGCGCCCATCGAGCTCGACGGGCGGAAACGGCGAGCCCGACGCGAAGATCGCCGCGCCATCAGTCCATTTCCACGCCTGCTCCGCCGTGCACTCCGACTTCGAGGTCGGGTTCGAGTACGGGAAAATCACGGGTCGCTCGCAGTGGGCGCGCATCGCCTCGATGACTTCCTGCGTGAAGGTCTGCGGTTGCGTGCTCGTTCCGATGAGGACGGTCGGCTTCAGCGCGCGCACGGCCTCAGGCAGCGTCTTGAGAAGCTCGCCCTCGCGCACGAACGCCTGCTGGTGCGGCTGGATGCCGGGGTTCTCCTTCACGACGACGCCCTTCGAGTTCATCAGCCAGATTCGCGCGCGCGCGTCGCGCTCCGAGACTCCGCGGTGCATCATGGCCTGCACCACGAGATCCGCGATTCCCGTCGCCGCGCTGCCCGCGCCGAAGAAGAGATAGCGGTGGTCGACGAGCGAGTTTCCAAGCGCGCGGCATGCTGCGAACAGCCCCGCCACCGCGATCGACGCGGTTCCTTGGATATCGTCGTTGAAGCACGACACGCGGTCGCGATAGCGCGCGAGCAGCGGAATCGCCGTCGTGTTGTGGAAGTCCTCGAACTGGATGCACGCGCGCGGATAGACCTGCTGCACGGCCAGCACGAACTCCTCGACAAACGAGTCGTAGTCCGCGCCGCGCAGCCGCTCGCGCCGCAGGCCGGGGTAGAGCTCGTCGGAAAGGAAGCTCTCGTTGTTCGTGCCGACGTCAAGTACGACGGGCATGCAGCGCGCGGGTGGCACGCCGCCGATCGCCGTGTAGAGCGCGAGCTTCCCGACGGGAATCCCCATGCCGCAGACGCCGAGGTCGCCGAGCCCGAGGATGCGCTCGCCGTCGGTGACGCAGATGATGCGCACGTCCATCTCCGGCCAGTTGCGCAGGATCTCCGCGATACGCCCACGGTGCTTGAGCGACACATAGAGCCCCTTCGGCCGCCGCATGATGTGGCCGAACTTCTGGCACGCCTCGCCGACGGTCGGCGTATAGACGATCGGCATGTGCCGCGGCGCATCGGCGCGAAGCAGCTGATAGAAGAGCCGTTCGTTCCGGTCCTGAAGTTCCGAGAGATAGACATAGCGCTCGAGATCGTTCGCGCGGCGCTCGAGCTGCGCCAGCGCGCGTCGCTGCTGCGTGGCGCTGTCCTCGACCGCGTCGGGGTAGAGGCCCGTCAGGCCGAGCAGTTCGCGCTCCGCATCGCTGAAGGCGGTGCCCTTGTTCAGGCGTGGGTTGTAGAGGATCTCGTGGGCGTCCTTGCGCATGGCGCGGCATTGAAACCGTTCAGCGGGATTCGCGCCATCCGCCCTCCCGCGACGGATCCGCCGCGTCGAAAACGAGCGAGCCTTCGGCGACGACGAACGCGCGCCCGGCGATCGTGGGCCGCACGGCACCGCCGACGCACGCTGCGTAGCGCGCCTCGAACACGCTCCCGATGGCGGATTCCTGCACCCACGGCGCGGCTTCCGCCAATTCTCCGCGCGCGGCGAGCGTGGCAAGCAGCGCACTGGTGCCCGTGCCGCAGGGCGAGCGATCGAAGGTGCCGTTCGGGCAGAGAACGAAGTTGCGGGCGTTCGCGCCGTGCCGCAACGGCATGAACGACAGCAGCACATGATCGATCAACCCGCCGTTCTCCGGGCCTGCGCGCAGGTTCGCGGCACGGAGTGCTGCGAAGATCGACTGTGCGTACGCGAGTTCCTCAGTGTGCGAGCGCATGGCGCGGGCTGCCTTCGCGCCCGGCGGAAGCCCCTCGTGCCGCACGATGAAGAACCAGTTGCCGCCCCACGCGACGTCGCCACGCGCGATGCCGCCCTGCGCGAGCGTCACCTCGACGTCGCGCGCGTGGACACGCGACGGGACGTTGTCGAACGCAAAGCGCCCGTCGTCGCGCGACTCGACCACAACATCGCCGACACGCGTCTCGATGGTGGCGCGCATGGGCAGGTCGAAGCCGATGTGCCGTAGTGTGCGCGCGAGTCCGATCGTCGCGTGGCCGCACATCCCAAGCGGCGCGCTCGCGTTCCAGAAGAGAACGCCGCACGAGGCGCCCGGCTTCGACGGACGGCACGCGAGCGCGCAGACGGTCGCGTCGGCCGCACGCGGATTGGCGGCGAGGGCGAGGCACTCGGGCGGAATCGCAAGCGCGCCGTCGATCGACCAGTGCGCGAGAAGCTCGGGAAGCGTGAGATGGAAGAGCCCGCCATCCGGTGCGAGCAGCACGCGGGTTGGTTCGCCTTCGGTGTGGCTGTCGACGAAACGCTCGATCTTCACGCCGGCAGGATACTGCGCCCGCGCGGTCGTCAACGCGATACGCTGCACGGATGCAGGCTTCGAACGACATCGGTTCACCGTTCCGCGGCGTGATCCCCGCGATTGTTTCCCCGTTCCGCGACGATGGCGCGCTGTGCACCACGCGCCTCGGCGACCTCGTGCGACGCATGCTCGCGGCGGGCTGCACGGGCACGGTGTGGCCGGGGTCGCTCGGCGAGGGGCAGACGCTCTCGTTCGACGAACGCGTCGAGGGCTGGAAGGCGATCGCGGCAGCAAGCGAGGGCCGAAGCCTCAAGGGGGGCAACGCCTTCGCCACGATCTCCGCCGCGTCGACGCGCGACGCCGTGCGACAGGTCGAGAGAGCCGCCGAGATCGGGATGCGCGGCTGCATGATCCTTCCGCCCTATGTCCACAAGGGTCCGTGGCACGAGTACCGCGCGCACTTCGAGGCGATGCTGTCGGCCGCTCCCCTGCCGATGATGCTCTACAACAATCCGCCCGCGTACACGGTCGATGTGAGCGCGGAGCAGGTGTTTGACCTTGCCGAGAAGCACGCGAACCTCGTTGCCGTGAAGGACTCGACCGGCGACGCGCGCAAGCTGACCGCGCTCATCGCCGGAAACCGCGGCCGCACGCGCAAGGTCGGCGCGCTCGTCGGCCTCGACGACTGCGCGGTCGAGGGCGCGCGCATGGGCTGCGTCGGTTGGATCGCGGGCCTGGCGAACGCGCTGCCCGAGGAGAGCGTGCGGCTCTTCACGCTCGCGCAGTCGACGCGCACCGACGACATCAAGGCGTGCGACGCGCTCTACGTGTGGTTCCTGCCGCTCCTCAGGCTCGACACCGTGCCCGAGTTCGTGCAGCTCATCAAGCTCGTCATGGCCGAGACGCAGACAGGCGACGAACGCGTGCGCGCGCCGCGAAAGCCGGTCGAAGGCGAAGCGCGCGCACGCGCGCTGGCGGTGATCCGCGCGGCGCTGGCGAAGCGGGCCGCCTGAGCGGCGGCGGCTGCCTTCGCCCACGCGCGCCCGTGGCCTGGGACTTCCGCCGCCGATCGTCGGCGTCGTTCGGACCCAGACCACGGGCCGCTCATCTCGGTTGCATCCGAGGCCCACGGGCTGAAGGGCTTGAGACGGTCCGTGAAGTTCCACGGACTCACTCTCCATGCGATGGTTCAGCGGCGTCGGCGACGGGCATTCAGACCAGCAAGCGCCAGCACCGCGATGGATCCGGGCGCAGGGATGATCGCGAACTCGCTGGTGATGAACATTCCGAAGACATTGTCGTCGTCGCTCGGGTTCAAGGTGGTGAGGCTCACGAAGTCGTCTCCCATCGAGAGGAATGGAGCGGAGTTGGCGACGTTGCCCAACGCAAGGTTGTAGTACTCGTCATCCACTCGCGGCCCATCGAAGGGGTCGGCGAAGGGGTCTGGGTTGGCGGGGTCGTCGCCAATCCCGCCCACGGTCATGAGGCCGCCATTCGCGCCTTCACCGTCATCCTGTCCGCCTGCAGTACTCGTCAGTCGACGATTCGTCGTCGAGTTCGTGGTCACATCAATCTGGGTGAATTGGCCACTGGGCTGACGGCTGAAGCTCGACGCGAGCGAGACCAGGAAGTCCCCGCCGGCATACGGATTGAGGAAGTCAAACCGAGCCGTGTCACCCGTCGTGGAAAGCTCGCCGTCGAGGATCGCCGAGGTGAAGCCTTGGGTGCTCGAATTGCTGTAGGCAACCACAAGCACCGCGCCGTCGTTGTTCCCGTGCTCATTGATGCTGAAGTTCTGCAGTCCTCCCGTGAGGGACGACGATGCGACAATGCTCGTTACATCCCAACGGACCGTCGTCGCCGGATTGCTGTTTGGGCCGAGGATGGAGCCCGAGCTCACGGAGAGGGAGGTGCCGTTGAATGTCACTCCGAACAGAGGATTGAAATTCCAGACGGAGCTGGCGTAGAGGTATGCCCGCTGAATCGTGGAGCCCGCGGGAATGTTCGCCTGCAAGAAGCCGTTCTGCGACGTGCTCCCGAACCCGTCGATGGACAGGGCCGAGTTCTGAATGATCTCTCGCACCCGCAGGTCGGCCAACGCGTGGGGCGTGTCGAGGCAGAGCACTGCGGCGATTCCAAAGATGAGGCTGGTCTGCGTATTGGTCTTCATGGCGCTGTCTCCTTGCGGAAGAGTCGAATGCGAAGGGCTGCTCCGCGATGGCGAGCATGGAGCGGGGGACGAACCGCCGTTCCTGCCCAGAACACGCTGAAGCGGGATGCGTCTGGTCACCACTTGCGTTCCTGCGGGAAACTCCACTCCGCGCGTACCCGAGATAGGGTGCTTTGAAACGCCGCAAAGCGTGTTATATGGTCCTGCCCCGTCGAGCCGACGGAAGTGCATGTCAAGGAAGCCGTATCTACCAGACGCCAAAGGTGACGAGTGGGAGTGCCCCGCACCGTATCTCGCGCGGATCCGCGAGGATTTGCTGCAGCGAGCGCACGACTTCCACGAGATCTGCGACGCCCAACGCTGGGTCGTGCACGCGGGCGCCCCGTGGCGCATGATCCCGAATGACCTGCCGTCGTAGGCCGCCGCCTACCAGCAGGTCCAGCGCTCGATCAAGGGCGGCCTCTTCGAATCGATGCTGTCGGCCGCTCCCCTGCCGATGATGCTCTACAACAATCCGCCCGCGTACACGGTCGATGTGAGCGCGGAGCAGGTGTTTGACCTTGCCGAGAAGC
>QLAH01000748.1_pt1 | contig 12473 bp, 8 predicted proteins | sample 4693081 | NCBI WGS metagenome assembly QLAH01 (sample SAMN09425401, study PRJNA476045) | Lake water metagenome, whole genome shotgun sequencing project.
GATGTGTTGGACTTCTTGACCCAGGCCATTCAGGCCGAACGCTTGGGGCACGAGCACCCTGACCTGCGGCCTCAACCCTCGGCTGAGGATGAAACCCCTTTGGCGGCGTAGCCCCCTGAATCTTTACCGGCTGCGCCCAATCCACCGTTGGTGCTACCCTGGCAGGGCCAGCCCTACATGCCAGCTTTCACCCTTGCGTTCTAGGCGGATGGAGGCACATTTCGCCAAAAACGTGGGTAGCTTTTTGGGTTCACCGATGTGATTCAACACGTGACTCATGGGCTGGCGATAGACCTGGGCAAAGGTGCTGCCCAGCACCGACAGCGACACCGTGCCCCCCGGTTGCGCCAGGAGGCCCGTCAGCACGGAAAGCACAGCCTGTTCTAGGGTTTGGCCATTGGTGATGGGGCCAGTGAAGGGTTGTGCCAGGTTAGCCTCAAGGGGGATATCCGCTGTGGCAGGGGGCGGATGGAGGGCCACCTGAACCGTGGTGGCATCGATGGGGGTGAGCACAAAGCCGGGGTCGGTCTCCAGCAGTTGCTTGAGGGTGGCCACATCACCGTAGGTTTGCAGCACTTGGTTGGGGGCGATGTGGTTGCGCTCCCGAAACAGCGTCCCCAATCGACCAATGGTAACGGGCTGGTTGGGATGGGCTTGCTGTTCTTGTAGAACTAAAATCCTCAGCCAGCTTTTCATTTGGGCCAGGGATGCGGGCAGGTGGGGCACCGGATCGGGGCTAGGGGGCTGACCTAGCGGGGTGCCTGGGGATCGGTTCCCTGGAGGATTGGTGGGGATAGAAACACGCTGCTGGGTTTGGGCCGCCAGGTTGAACACCTTGAACCCCTGCGGATCGTGGCTGACCTGGTAGGGAATCATGCCCTGGCGCAGCAGCGCATGGCCCAGGTGCAGCAGGTCAGAATCTGCCGAGCAAATAAAGACCTCCCGAATGGAGGGATGGTGCAGGGAGATCAACGAGGCATCCAGCGACATTTTGATATCGGCGCTGTTTTTGCCGGAGGGAACATGGATCATTTGGTAGCCCCGCCGATAGAATTCTTGGTCGCGCTGGCCTAGGGTACGCCAATTGCCAAAGGCTAGTCGATAGCGAATGGGATATTGGGCGAGGGATTGCAGGTGAGCTTCTAGGGCAGCGGGCGGGTTCATATTTTCGGCATCCACCAACAGCAACCCCGACCAGGGCACATTGGGGTCGAGCCGAAACGAGGCGCTTGGGGCGGCGGCAGGGGCCGACTCTGGCGGTGGCCCCGGCAATCCCTGGGCGGAAACTTCTGCGGTCAGTGGGGCCGGGAATTCTGGGGTCGCAGATGCCCCCAACGGCTCCGGCTGAGGATTGAACTGGGGCTGGGCGGCGGGCGGGGTGGGGGGCTGAGGGGCGGGCTCAACCGTCGGTGGTTCGACGGTTAAAAGGCGCTGCACCCGCTGAAGCACCTGCCCGTGGGCCTTGGTAGTTTGAAAGGTGGGCACAAAGATCTGAGCCAGCATACCTTCCACCGTTTGCCGCAACTCGTCCGCATTGCCCTGATTGGCCAACTGCGCCGCCAACTGTGTCGCCTGCCCTTCCGCAGACCCCGACCGCAGCCATTGCAGCCCCGTTTCGCTCAACAACGGGGGATGTTGTCGATAAACAGCGGTGGCGGTGGTATGGAGCAGGCGGGCGATGGCATCACATTGGTCTAGCCTGGGTGCGGCGGGCATGGAAGTCATGGGTGAGGTTCAGAAATAGCGCGACGAAGAACGACATCAAGCTTGCGTTGCATATCCCCTGGCGATGGTGGAGTTCTTCCCCCTAGGCTACCCATTTTCCCTAGGGGCAGAGCGTTCCGCCGTGTTTTTATTCAGGCTCGGTAGACGGACTCGGCCAACGAAGCGATTTTCCAGGGGCCGCTACCCAGTCGTTACTGAACCGTGGCCATCTTAGCGAGATCGGCCTTTGGGGGGGGCAGGACTAGGGCACAGGGGTGATCTGGCGGGCTTGTTCGATGATCTTTTTCGATATAGTAAGGGCTTGCAGAAACGATAGGGTAAGGATTATGGCACGGCTGGCACTACTGAGCGTATCGGACAAAACGGGCCTAGTGGAGTTGGCCCAGGCGCTCGTGAACGAGTTTGGGTTTGAGATTGTCAGCAGCGGCGGCACGGCTCGCACCCTGGCTGAGGCGGGCTTGCCTGTGACCAAGGTTTCGGACTACACCGGATCGCCGGAAATTTTGGGCGGACGGGTGAAGACCCTGCATCCCCGCATCCACGGCGGCATTTTGGCGCGGCCCGACATGCCCCAGGATGAGGCCGATCTTGCCGCCAACGACATTCGCCCCTTCGACCTAGTGGTGGTCAACCTCTACCCCTTCGAGCAAACCATCGCCAAGGACGGCGTTACCCTGCCGGAGGCCATTGAGCAGATCGACATCGGTGGCCCCACCATGGTGCGGGCGGCGGCGAAAAATCACGCCTATTTGACGATTCTCTGCCAGCCCAGCCAGTATGCCGACTATCTGGAAGCGATGCGGGCTAACCAAGGCCAGGTACCGCTGATCTTCCGCCAAGCCTGCGCCCAGGCCGCCTTCTGGCACACCGCCACCTACGACCAAGCCATCGCCACCTACCTCACCCAGGCCAATCGTGAAGGCGAAGGAATGCCGCCCCAGTGGGCCATGATTGGCCAGCAGCACGCCACCCTGCGCTACGGCGAAAATCCCCACCAAAGCGCCGCCTGGTATCGCACCGGGGCCGCTGGCTGGGCTGGGGCCGAGCAGCTTCAGGGCAAGGAACTCAGCTACAACAACCTGGTGGATTTAGAAGCCGCCCGCCGCATCATTGCCGAATTCCCCGACGGCCAACCCGCCGCCGCCGTGCTCAAGCACACCAACCCCTGCGGCGTGGCCATGGGCGACACCCTCGCCACCGCCTACCAGCGGGCCTACGATGCCGATTCCACCTCCGCCTTTGGGGGCATTGTGGCGCTAAACCGGGCCATTGATGCCGACACCGCCCAACAGCTCACGGGCACCTTTTTGGAATGCATCGTCGCCCCCGGTTGCGATGGGGCGGCACGGGAAATTTTGGCCAAAAAGCAAAACCTGCGGGTGCTGGTGCTAGAGGATCTGCTGACCGGGCCAAAGCAAGCGGTGATGGCCATTGCCGGAGGATTCCTGCTGCAAAATCCTGATACTCTCCGCGACGACCCCGCCACCTGGCAGATCGTCACCGAAGCCAAGCCGACTGAGGCCGACTTGTCGGAATTACTCTTCGCTTGGCGGGTGGTGAAGCACGTTAAATCCAACGCCATTGTTGTGACCAGCCAGCACCAAACCCTCGGCATTGGCGCAGGCCAAATGAACCGAGTCGGCTCCGTCGGCATCGCCCTCACCCAGGCGGGCGACAAGGCTAAGGGTGCCATCTTGGCCAGCGATGGTTTCTTCCCCTTCGATGATTCCGTCCGCACCGCCGCTGCCGCTGGCATTCGCGCCATTGTGCAACCCGGAGGCAGCCGCAAGGACGAAGACTCCATCAAAGCCGCCAACGAACTGGGAATCATCATGGCCCTCACCGGAGTTCGGCATTTCTTGCACTAGGCCCATCATCCTGTGGAATGTGGTTGGCGGCCTCAGCGACAGGTGGGGGGGATGGGGGCGGTGTAGAGTTTCACCCGATGATCGCTCCCGCCGCTGACCGCGAATAGGCGATTATCTCGGATGACCACGTCTACGGTGTCGATGGCGGCACGGGATTTTCCGAGGCGGCGGTCGTTGATCACCCTGCCATCGGACTGGATTTCCCACAGTTTGACCTGGCCATCGGCCCCACCACTCACGAGGGCGCAGCCGCTCTCGGTGAAGGCGAGGGCGCGGACGGATTGGTCTCCGTGGCCGTCGGCCCAGGTGTAGATGGGCCGACAGGTACCGGAGGGCAGGCAAGTTTGCAAATCCCACAGGCTGATGCGGCCCTGGTTGTCGGCAATGGCGAGGCGGTGGGGTCGCTCGGCAGCGGTGGCGAGGCTGGTGATGTAGTCTTGGTCGCCGCCGCCCGCCAGGTAGGGAAAGGGGATGACCCGATCCTGAAGCCAGTCCCAGATGACTAGGCGATTGAAGCGTCCGCCCACCAAAACCTGGTTGTTGGGAATGAGCGCCAGGGTCTGCACCGCAAAACCCACATCCTCGGCCTGGATGGGCTGTAGTGTGCCCCGGGGTAGGCCGGAGAGATCCCACCGACGCAGGGCACCACTGCCATAGCCTGTAAACAGAGTTTGGGCATCGGCGGTAAATTGCAGGTCAAACACCCGGTCGCCCAGGGCGTGTTCGAGGATGATGGGGGGCTGGGGGACGCGCAGGCTGACAATTTCGGTGGCCCCATTTTCGTAGCCCACGGCAATGGCATCGTTGCCCACGGGTCGATAGCGAGCCACCCGCACCGCTTTATCGGCCTGCACGGGCCGTTGCCACCGCCGCAGCCGATGGCCGTTGATGGCCCAGCGGCGCACGGTTTGATCCTCCGAGGCACTGAGCACCTCCGAGGCGCGGCCATCGAACCGTACCATGTTCACCGCGCCTCGGTGGCTAGGTGGCAACCAGCGCAGCAGCAGCAGCAAGCCCAGCACTCCCCCCAACATGGCCAGTTGGAGCCCCCAGTGAATCCTCGGCAGAGCTCGCACAGTCACGGTTTGGTGGGCGGGTTCGAGGGGAATTTGCTCGTCGGAACGCTGGGCCGAAATCCGCAACAGGTGGGTTCTTGTCCAGCCCAGCCAGGGCCGTTTTACCACCACGGGCAGGGCTAGGGGCACCGCAGCGCCAATGGGTAGAACGACGGGGTCTGCGGGCAGGGTAATGCGATCCCTGGGGTCGAGGGGCCGTACCTGTTCCTCGCCGCCCTCAAGCCAGCCCAGGTGCAGCCGCTCGATCACGGGGGTAAGGGTTTGGGGAAGATTGCTGTGGTTGTGGAAGGTAAGCCCAATGGCCGATGGCGGTAAATCCTCAGCGGTGGGGGCTGGGGCTGGGGAAACCGCTGCCTTGGGCTTTTGGGCGGGCCAAGCCGACATCATGGGCAGGTGCAGCCAAGCTTCTTGACGGGGGGCATTGCCCTGCTGTCGCGGTCGTTGCTGCCGTTGAGGTCTCCTATTGCCGGGGAACGTCACCGTCGGGGTCGTGAGTTCTACCTCCACCGTTCCCGCTGGCAACACCGTGATTTGGCTGGTTACCCGCTGGCTGACCAATGCGGTAACGCGGGCCTCTAGATCAAAGGGGTAGACCTGGCTGGGGGCATCCAAGGGAGGGCCAATCTGCCCTAAAAAGGTGGTCATCACTTCGCCCTGGGCGGGCACTTCTAGGCGGCGCTCTTGGCCGTCGGTGAGCCAATCTGGGGGCAGGCCCTGCACCAAGAGAGTCACTCGCAGGGTGCTACGGTTGGGATTGTATAGCCGCACCGGAATTTCTAGCCGACTGTGGGGGGCCGCCACTAACTGAGTACTCAGAATATCCAGTTGGGGCGGAATAACGCCGCTACCCTCGATCACCAGGGTTAGAACTTGCCGATCCTCCTGGCGCAATTCCACGGAAAACACGCGCACCGTGAGGGTCATTGACCCCACAAAGCCACCCCGCACCGGGGGCACATCCAGCACCGTCACTGAAAACTGGGTGCGATCTCCGGGCGGAATTTTGGCCGAGAGATCGGGGGCTTGCTGATACCAGGAACGGCTAGCCCCCGCCTCGACTCCTGCCGCCAAGACCTCTAGCTGAAAGGTGGCAAAGGTGTCGCTTTGGTTGGCAACCTGCACCGATACGGTGGGCGGTGGCTGCCCCGGCTTGAAGTGCAACACCGAGGGAGAAATCTGGGTCGTCAGCAATTTGGCCATGGGCGAGCGTTAACCTAGGCGTTCGTAGATCTTCTCTAGACTGGAGTTGGGGGTAGGGCTGGGTTCGGGCCACATCGCCATGGCCCACTGCCGTCGTTGCCAAGCTAGGTGCAGCAGGTTCACGCCCAATTCCTGGGCGCTACGCAGGCCGTCGCGGGGCATGAACTGGGTTTTTGGGCCACCCCACAGGCTGGTTAAATCGCCTATCACCACCACCACTCCACCCCAGTTAAACAGGGCTAGGGGTTGATTGTGAATCAGCAGACTATGGCTAAAGGTAAAGGGCTGCTGACGGAGGGGATGCTGTTCCGTTAGTCGTCCCGCGAGGGGCCAAGTGGGTTGTCCTCCCGCCGATGGGGTTTCTGGAGATGGGGTTTCTGGGGATGGGGTTTCGTCAGGGCGGAAGCCCTCGGCCTGGGACAAAGGCTCTCCCACCCAGCGGGCTAGGGCAGGGAGTTGCTGGGCCATTTCTAGGGCCAAACAGTCCTCTAGCTCAGCCTGCTCACTGCAAAGGGTGGCAAACATAGCGATATCAGCAACCGTGGCGGAGTTGGACAGCACCTTGATGACATCCGTCCACACCTGGAAAATCTCCTCCAGGGCTGTGCCTGTGGGAGACATCTCAATTAACAGAGTGCCGCCCTCATTTTCAAAGGTGTGGAGGAGGTCAATCTCTTCCGGCTGTAAGGCTTGGGCATCGGCGTAGGTGAGATGCAGCAGGTCGTAGGCTTGCAAATCCGCCGCACTGAGGGCCAACCCCTGGCGCAGCCCCAGCGGCCCTAGGCGCACGGTTCCCCGCAGGCTAGGATAAAGTCCCGGCAGGGCCGTCGCTAATCGTTGCAGGGCATTTTCTAGGTCCACCTTAGCCTGAGGACTGAGGGTGAGGTAGCCCAGGGTTAGATCCCCCAGTGGACGCACCTGAGCCAGGGATCGATAGCGCCAGTCGAGTTCGTTCGCCACGGGGGTAAACCCGTTTCGGGGCAGGGTAATTGGCCCATCCCCAGGCCGTAGCACCAGGCGACACAGCTCAATTTCCAGACCCTCCGGCGGCGCAACCTTTTCCTCCAGCCGAAAGGTTTCCTGTACGACATGGGTGCCGGTGCGGGGTTCCAACTGGTCAGGATCAACAAACTTCAGCACCAAGTACACCAACACAGGCTCCGTGGTGGGCTGGGCCGCGATTCGGTAGGTGATGGGCTGAGGCACCACAATCGGGTTGCCCTGGGCATCCATCGCCACACCGGGCTGCACCTGCAACCAGCGACCATCCCGATAGGCATTTGCCACCTGGGCGGGGGCCTCTGTCGGGCACACGCCTAGGCCACTGACGATTCCCCCCTGGTGAAACGCCTGAAAATGCAAATTCTGGCGCTGCCGATGGTACTGGTGGGCCACCTGCCAACGCTCGGCGGTGACCAGCAGGCCATCGCTGACCTGGAGGCGCTGAAGGGGGTGGCGGGGGGGTGGGGGAATCATGGGGAGTGGGGAGTGGGGAGTGGGGAGTGGGGTCTCCCCGGCCAGATGGGGGATTTTATGGGTGAGCCGGGGCAGGACTATACATCGAACCCATGACCTAGGGCGGCGGTTCGATGATTAGGTCGTAGGTGCAGAAGGCGGGTTTTTCTTGGGTGATGATCTGGTGGACGAGGGCGGTGTCGATCGTCTGGTGGGCTTCGGGGCGGAGGTGAATGGCGAAATGGAAGGGTTGACTACCGCCGAGGCTGGCATCTTCGCCCAGGATGGCTTCGCCCAGGATGAGGCCCTGACTAAAGGTTTCGTGGATACCGATGTGTTTGTCGGTTTCGTGGCTGAGGTGGTCGTCTAGGGGCAGCCCCGTAGCCAGGTGCAGGTAAAACCTTAATCCACGACGGGTGCCGCGCCAGCGATAGATTTGTAGGGCGTGGCGAATCAAAAACCGCTGGCGGCGTGGGTCGAGGGGGGTGTCGAAATTCCAGCCGACCCAGTGGGTGAGGAAGGGCAGCAGGGCTTGGGGCGCGGTGAGGGGGTCGAGGTAGGCCCAGAGGCTATCGAGGACGTTGACGGTGGGCTCGAAGGATTGCTCGAAAACCTGCAAAAAACGACCTACAAAGTCGATTTCGCGATATAGATCTGGCAAAAAGTCGAGATACAGGCTGCGGGGGCGCACAACCACCTGAAAATCTCGGTGTTCGAGGGTGCGTCCCCCCGTAGCGGGGTTGAGGCTGAGCACGGTGAGGCGACCCCGGTAGTCGAGGCGCAGGGGCAGTTGTTCGGTGGTGTAGGCTTGCTCCAAATAATCCGCAGGCAGGCTGAAATAGAGAATGCCCTCCAGAATTTGTCCCGGTCTCGCCTCCGTCCCTTCCGCCCGAAATTGGCACCAGTCCGCCGGAAAATCCCCCTGCACCTGGTACTGAAGCTGAAGCAGCTCCCGGCTCTGGTTGTGGACTTGAATCACCAGCTCGCTCGATTCGCCAGGGTGTAGCACCAGGCTAGGCACACTGGGGGCACGGATATCCCTAGGCTGACTGCCCGCCAACCCCTGGGCCAATTCCGACCCATTGGGCACCGCTTCGGGAACCTGCATGGGCGTCAGCACTAGGCTGATGTCGGTGGTGGATCGGGCTTGGGTCATCGGGAAATCATAGGAGGCTGATGATGTGGCTAGAGCGGAGGGCATTGTCGGCCCAGGAGCAGATGAGACCCTGGGGGCCGGGGGTAACGATGTTGTTGGGGGCGAGGGTGCGAACCCATTGATTCTCCTGCCGCCGCAGTTCAAACAGCAGCACGGTGCCTAGGTAGCGGACGCCCTCATGGCCCTGCACCAGGCTAATGATATCGGAGGGATACAGCGGCGCACCAAAGGGCCAGCCGTTACCGTTGGGGCCGCCTGTGAGGGGGTTCAGAAAGCGGTAGAGGGCGGTGCGGAGGCGAGAGAGGGTTTGGGTTTGAGCCTGGGGGTTGGCGTATTCTGGGGCGAGGCCCACTTCAATTTGCACCGCCACGCCCACATAGTCGGGTTCGCGGAGGGCCACCTGCACCCCTAGCAGGCGGCGTTCGTCTAAAAACGACAGAATTTGCTGGCGTAGGGGCAGCGTCAGGGCGAGGGCGTTGGGGTGGAGGCCCACTTCCCGCTCGATGCCCTCCGTGTTGCCCTGGGGAACCACGAGCACTTCCACTAGGCCGGGGGTAGTGCTGGGAGGGCAGAGGGTGCGGGCGACGGCTCCCTGTCCAGCCTGTTCGGTGAGGGCTTCAAAGTCTTCGGGGGTGACGGCCCGATCCCGTGTGCGCAGAAAACGGGGTACCCGCAGCACGGCATCCTCCAGGCATTCGGCATCGGCCCCATGGCAGGCGGGGATGTGATTGGTGACCTGGGCCACGTAGGGTACGGCGGTTTTGACGACGCGCAGGGTATGGCGCTGCACATTGCCCCGCTGACCGCCCCCGGTGCGGTAGGAGACCATCTTAAACACCGATCCTCGGGGTGGCACCGCGCCATACTGTCGCTCTAGGGCACTGGCCTGGGGCACGGTTTGGGAGATGGCTTGGGCCGCTTGGGCGGTATCGCGGGTTTGGCTGCGGGATCGTTCGTAGACCTGTTCCTGAAGCTGGCTAGGTTCACGCACTAGGGGGCCAAACTGCAACCGTCCGCTGAGGGAATCGAGGGTGTAGTGGTAGTCGTTGGGGCCAGAGTCGGCAAAGTCGCTCACCTCCTGCCAAAGCTGGGGTAGGCCATTGGGGGGCAGCACCAGCAGTTGTTCCCCCGGCAGGCGCGGCAGCACGGGTGGCCCCTGAAGCTGCACCGTCTGCCCCGGCTGACCGTTACTTTCCCCCAGCAGTTCTTCGTGGATGGTCTGGCACTGGCTAACGTCGATGGTGCCGCCGATAGATCGCACCGCCACCCGCACCAGCCGAGGGGATGCACTGTAGCGGCTTTGGTACACCTCCGAATCGGTGCAAACGCAGCGCAGCCAGCGGCCTTGGTACGCCCCAAACTGGGCCACCGGAAATGTTTGGGGCAGGTGTAAAATCACGTCGGCGGTGTAGAGAGCGCTGCCGCCCCCCAGTTCGTGGAAGCTAAAGCCACGGGTTTGGTCATCCCCTTCGGCCAGCAAAATTGGCACCCACTGTCCGCCATCCCAGGCCTCCCAGCGGCGGGGTGGATGGTCGGGGTTGATGCCCGTGGAGGTAGCCGCTTCGCCGGAGAGCGTTAGGGCCAAAACGTTGCCCTCGGTGGGTTGCGCCCCATCTAGCACCAGGTAAAAACTATTGCCGGGACGAGGTTGCTCGTTAAAAATGCTCTGTTCGCGCCCCTCCCAGCGACCGTCCGATTGCCTTGTCCACAAATTGGCAAAGGGGTTGGTCAACAGACTGGGCAGCGGATCATCCCGGTCGGTAGTCAGCAGGTGGTTGATCTCCGGCAACCCAATGGCCAGGGGCCGATCCGTGCTAAACACCACCGCCTCATCGGTTTCCGTGCGCTCCGTGGCCACCTCCACCCCCGCCGAAATGTGGTACACCTGGGGCAAACTCGCCGCCAAGTAAAACGTCACCTCCGTGCGGGCCGGGGCCGGGGGCTGAAGCCGAATCCCCAGCATCTCCAAAAAGGCCACATAGTTGCGGCGGGGCACCTGGTTGAACCGCATCAACATCTGGTCGGTCAACCAGGCAAACAGTTCCACCATCGTCACCCCAGGGTCGCTGGGGTTGTAGTTTGTCCACTCTGGGCAATAGCGGGGAATGCGCAGCAAACACTCGTCTACCAGGTCTTGGTAGGCCCGGTCATCGAGGTTCGACTTTGGCAACTGAGGCAGAAAGTTAAATTCCACAGGGCTTCACCTCACTACTCCGGCGGCATCAAATAAAAGGGATAGACCACACTGCGGCGCTGGTGGGTCTCCTTGACCTGATAGAGAATCACAATGTTCACCCGCCCGTTCTCCAAATCGGGTTCCGCCAACACCTGATCCAGCACAATGCGCGGCTCCCAACGCTCCAGGGCCTCCTGCACATGCAGCCGAACCAGCAGCAGCGTGTCGGTATTCATGGGGGCAAAGGTCATCTCCGCCAGCCGACAGCCATAGTCGGGCCGATACACCCGTTCCCCAATCCGCGTCCGCAACAGCACCCGAATCGACTCCATCAAATTCTGATCCGCCGCACTGAGCGGTATCCCCCCCTGCACCGTCGTCCGCACCGGGAAAGCCCACCCCTGCCCCAAATGGGCCGCTGGCTTGGTTTCGTTGAATGCTCTTGCCATGGTTCTGACGCCGCCCCTTCCCGCACGCTAGGGCTACCATAGCCAGTTCCCAAGGGTTTCAGTATTCGCCAAAGGTCGAACCCTGGCGCTGTGCCATCGTCCCCTCTTACTTGTTCCTAAGTGACATCATTGATTAACAGATGGCTACCCGGCGATAGGTCAATGGTGGTAATGGGAAGTTTGACTAGGTTGAGCACAGTCATCTGGGATCCCTAGGGTTTGGAGTGGGCTTAGCCTCATTGTAAACAACGCCTCTAGAATGGTACGGTCTCGTCCTGTGCGAACACCAGAACGGCATCCCCCACGGGCACTATCTCAAAACCATCCCCGCCATCGCCGATACCTAGGGATTTTAGAGGATATTTAGAAACCCGGAGACGTGGTATGAAACGCCTTACGCGAGTCTCCGTAGCATGGGGCGAATCATGGCGATGTGAATGAAGGTCTCCGAGGATTCGGGTAAGCGCTCGTAATCGACATTGAGGCGACGACACCAATGCAACCACCCATAGGTACGCTCCACCACTCAGCGTCGGGGAAGCAGGACAAAGCCCTTGGCCTGTTTAGGCTGCGGCACCACCGCCAAGACGATGGCCAACCAGTCAATCACGGTCTTGCAGAAGCGCTTGCCCGAAAAGCCGCCATCCACCCAGATCAGGCCCAGGCGAGATAGACGTTCCCGCTCATCTTGAACAGTCTGAAGGAGTTGCTTGGCTCCCTCTCGCTCCGGGACACTCGCGGCAACGACCTTCACCGATATCAATAGCCCCATCGTATCGATCAAGGTAAAGCGCTTACGACCCTTGATTTTCTTGTCTCCGTCATAGCCCACCGATTGACTGACCATCACCGCACTGGGCACTCTCTCAGGGCTCCAGCGCTCGGCGTCGGGTCTCGGTCTTCGGCCACCCGAACCCATTCCACCAGGTGGTCATGCACCCGTTTCCAGGTGCCATCGTCTTCCCATTGTCGAAAATAGTAGTAGACCGTGGAGTAGGGTGGAAAGTCTTTGGGCAGCAACGACCAGGCACACCCCGTCGCCAAAACATACAAAATGGCGTTGACCACCTCATACAGGTCAACGGTGCGAGGCCGTCCCGTGGCTTTTGGGTCAGGGAGTAACGGGAAGAGTAACTCCCACTGGTCATGGGTTAGGTTGTCAGCATAATCTGATGACATGGCTTCCAAGGGGCTAGTACTCTGAGGCGGAAGTAGATCTACTATTTAAGGGTAGAGCGAAGCTAGTTCCCCCTGAGTTTGTGTCGAGTAAAATAGAGGGAGAGCGCTCAGGAGGCCAACACGATGGCCAAGCAACGACGGAAGCGTGGAACAGCAGGGGATAAAACGATTTGTTTTCCCCTTGCAGCG
>QLAH01000749.1_pt1 | contig 12459 bp, 8 predicted proteins | sample 4693081 | NCBI WGS metagenome assembly QLAH01 (sample SAMN09425401, study PRJNA476045) | Lake water metagenome, whole genome shotgun sequencing project.
CATGAAACATTTGCCTCAAACGCATGGGGTAGCCACTCAATTGCATCTATTGAACATTCTGTCATAGCTATCACATCAAACCGAATAGGCCAAATGCGATACGCCGGATGCCTCGCTAAAAATTGTTGCGCCGTCTTAATAATACGACGTTGCTTAGCTAATGTTACTGATTCCTTTGCACTTTTGTCAATACGTAAACGCACTTCAATGAATACTAAGGTATGGTTGTGTACCATGATTAGGTCAATTTCTCCTTGAGGAGAGCGAAAATTGTGTTGTAGTAGGCTTAGTCCTTGGCGTTTTAGATAGATTATGGCTAAACGTTCCGCACACTGGCCCCGATTCCGGTAATATAGTTTGGTTAGCGATTGATGGAGTGTGGTAAACCATTGATGAATTTTGCCCATGGCAGCTGCCTTAAAACCTGTTGATTGTCTAAATAGAGTTCTCCTGTTAAACCGCTAATGTTATGGTGCGATGTTAAGCGAAATGGATTTAAGTATAATGCTAATTGATAAGCATCATAGCCAAAAGCATACAGGCGTGTTTGATTCTCAGCTAATTGTGGGTTTAATTGCTGTAAGTGTTGCCGGGCATGATTTACAGCCAATGTTGTTTGAATATGAAGCGGAATATCACAAAAAACAATGCCATTTAAATCACGGTCTAAAATAGGTTCAGGAGTCCCCGTATATACCTCAGACGTAGCATAAACGGGTATTGTGTCTGCAAAATAAAATTGTAGCAATGGTTTAATTTGGCGAGCTACAGAGGGGTTTGCTATCATGAAAATACTATCAAAATCAGTGCGCCTTGGTAGGGTGGTCTGCTCTATTTCAGAGTACCCTTGCCGTAGTTGATTAAAACTCTGCTCATCAATATTCAACAAATGCTTTATCATTAAATCTAAACCCGTATTTTGTTTATAATAAGCACTGTCAACAATTTTGCCACCGTGTGCTAACAAAGCTTGGGTAAATACTCGGGCTAGATTTTTCCCCCAGCTATCATCGGGTACAATCATTAAGACATTTGATTGGTTATCTTGAGCTATTTTTTTGGCAACCTGCTGAACTTCATCCTGTGGGGAAAGGGCATATTCCAGCAAATTAGTAACTCCTTTGGCTTCATGAGCAGTAAAATTTAAGCCCAAGGTTGGAACTGGTAGTGCACCTAGGGCTTCAATGCGAGCAACTTCAGCTTTAGTTAAAGGTCCTACTACAACATTAGCACCCTCGTGCACTGCTTGTCGATATATACTTTGCACGTCTCGTCCCACTGTGTTATATAAATTAATGTCGGTCCTAGTAGGTGAGTTTTGCTGAGTCTCATAGTAAGCTGACATAAAGCCCGCTTTAATAGCGTTAGCTTCACTAGCATGAGGGCCGCTTGTTGGTAATAAGAGCGCGATTTGTAATGGTTTATGGCCTCGATTGGCAGTGATGTTAACAGTAGTAGCGGCACGGTCACGAAAAAAATTTCGCGTGTTGTTTGGAGAGGAAGGCAGTACGCTATTGGCAGGATGCTGTGGATGGTGTTGCTGCCAGTGTTGGCGTTCGCTAGCTAGGAGATCAGGCTGATTTTTAAACATTTGATGTAAATAGGCAATCTCGAACCAGCCATCCATTTCAGCTGCTGGATTATGGCGAAGTTGGGAAGCTAGTTCGCTGGTGGTTAGCTGAGACAGAGTTTGCCATATTTGTTGGCGGTTTTGGTGTTGTTCATGAGTATTATTCAGCAAAGGATCTAAGGTAATGCGGGCTTCAGCACAACCCAGATAATTTTTTACTGCAAGCTGATTGAGTGCCACCAATTGATAGTAAGCAATTTTTTGAGGCATTAATAATTTTTCTGGGTCAGGAATCTGATGTAAAACGTGCAGGCTACGATAAGGTTGCTGCTTTAAGAAATTTAAATTAGCGAGTAGGATCTGATATTCATACTGTAATAAAGGGGTCATTTTTTGTAAAGGTAAGCTTTGCAGCAATTGTTCGGCTTGAGATAAGCGGCGATCTTGTAGTAAGCGTCCAACTGCTTGTAAATATAAATTGTAAGATTGAGGAGGAGGGCTGTGCTCTGCATGTTCCAAATAGCGAGAATAAGAACTTTTATAATATTTAGTGAATCCTGGTTGAATTTCCGCTATTGCATGCGCTAACTGCGAATATAGAAGTATACTACTAATAAGCCATACTATAACATGATAGACATTGATCTTTTGCCACATAGGCATAACCTTTACCCAATTTAGTATGATTATAGCTTGATTATCAGGTGCAGACTACGGTAGCGTACCCTATTAAGCATGAAATAACGCAATTTAAGATATGATTGAACAAAAAACATTATATATAGTCGCTACACCAATTGGTAACTTGCAGGATATAACCCTGAGAGCTATTGAAGTATTGCGTCATGTAGATTTAATTGTTGCTGAAGATACCCGCCATAGTCGACAATTATTGCAGCAATTTGCAATTGCAACTCCTCTGCAAGCTTTACATCAGCATAATGAACAAGCGAAAGCGGAGCAAATTTTATGGGAGTTAAAGCAGGGCAGAAGTATTGCCTTAATCAGTGATGCTGGGACTCCCACGATTAGTGACCCCGGCTATCGCTGTGTGCAGGCAGTGACCCAAGCAGGTTTAAATGTAAAGCCAATCCCTGGCGTCTGCGCCGTTATTGCTGCCCTCAGTGTTGCTGGTATGCCGGCAGATAAGTTTATATTTCATGGGTTTTTATCGACTAAAACTCAACAACGATATCAAAGTCTGCAGTTATTAGCGCAATCAACAGAAACCATCGTGCTATATGAAGCGCCTCATCGAATTTTAGAATTGTTACGTACTTTGCCTGCTATCTTTGGAAATCATCGAGAGGTTATGATTGGTCGGGAGTTGTCTAAATATTTTGAAAGTTTTTATCGCGGCACCAGTGCTGAAATTTTGGCTCATTTTAATACACATCCTGATGAGATATGTGGCGAATTTGTGGTTTGTATTGCGGGTAATTCGACGCCTATGACGCCCTTGGCTTTAGCCGCTGATAACGTATTAAAATGTTTGCTAACCGAGCTGCCGCTGAACAAAGCAGCTAAGTTAGCCGCTGAGATTACGGGGCTTTCTCGCAATCAATTATATGAGCGAGGATTAGTATTGCAAGACGTTAAATAAATTCACGGTAATCTAGCATGTGGTAGTAAATAATGTTAGTCTGTAAACTAGAGTTAGCCAGATAGTCGCTCTGTGACAAACAGAGAGGAAAGTCCGGACTCCATAGGGCAGAGTGCCAGGTAATTCCTGGGGAGCGTGAGCTTACGGCTAGTGCCACAGAAAAGATACCGCCGAATTCATGATTTGGTAAGGGTGAAATGGTGCGGTAAGAGCGCACCGCACTGGTGGTAACATCAGTGGCAAGGTAAACCCCACTTGGAGCAAGGCCAAATAAAAGCTCGATAGCGTTGCCCGCGCTGAGCTTGGGTTAGCCGCATGAGGTGATTGGTGACAATCATCCCAGATGAATGACTATCCATGACAGAATCCGGCTTATCGGCTAACTCGCCGCTAATCTATCAGTAGAATTTTCTGAAGGTACTATTAAGATGATAAAAATCTTAGCGAGAGAAGATAAGAGGGAAAAGGCAAGAGCAGGTAGTAGAAACAAGCTTAGCCTAGAAAACTATAGGAATGGCTCTGGAATACCTCAGAGAATACCGCATATATTGTCATGTTAGTCCACGTGATGACATCAGCGAAAGTTTTTGATATAAGGGAAATAAGTGGATAGAAGATACATTCATCAACCATCCAGATTTTCCAATACCCGGCCGTAAAGCATGACGTAAAAGTAATAAGGTATATGAAGTTGTGCTATCGATGCCACAGAAATGCCTATAGAGCGCCCAAAAAAATAATAAAGAATAAGAAGCGTGTAAAGAACCGCAACAATAAGTAATGGAGTTACTATAAAAACGAGTTTCGAAAGAGGTCTATTACCTCTGTTAACAAAATTGCTTATGCTGGGATTGAATTTGTATGAATTTTATTTAAAAACAAAACTAACCTTCATTGTTAATTTGTGCTGTGTTAGGAATAAATAACATCTTAGCAAATCTGCGAGTTAAGCTTTACATAAGCTATTTTTTTAATCTGAAAAAATAAATCATAACAAGCGTTTGCTAATCATCAATGTGTTGTGAAGATATGATATCTTGTTATGTTCAGATAAACAATACAGCTTAATACAAGGCCTTTTAAAGTAATCATGAAGTTCTCTTTTGGCGAACTGGCTTAAGATGTTGATAAAAAATGTTGATTTTAGGAGCAAATTGTCAGTAGAATTTCGTTTGATTTCTAATTACAGTTAATGATAAAATTCTAAAGGCAAGTTATTATTACTCACAAGGTATACAAGAGGTAACAATCATGTTTAGAGCAATTTTAAAGGGTTCTTTCAGCAGTGCTCAAGTTCTTGCTGAATCAAGCTGCTTAGTTGCCATTAGTCTAGGTGGGAAAGAACATACAGGAAAAAAATTTGCAGCTACGTTGGAATTGGTAGCAGAAACTTTTAAAGAAGTCACTATTATGATAGCTGATACGTTACAGGTGTATACCCGTGCGATTGAGCATCCTGAATTATCAAAAGAAGCTATTCTACATCAGCTAAGACAGGAACGTGACTTGTGGTTGGCTGAAAATCAAACGGCGATTGATAAGTTAGGTCCTAAATTCAAAGGGATTCTTCTCTGGGAAGAATGCGTGGCTCATCCTGATTTTCAAGAGAAACTCAATTTAGTGAATTCGGAGTATCACGACAACCCCATATTTACTAGAGCAGTTGATTCTGGAGTGGGCCGCTTTGTTTCTCGTTTTGCTCGCCGTAAACCGGTGGGCTGGAAATTCTCGAAAGATTGTCCTGAGACTGTTGCAACGGTTAAGTATATTCTCGAAGAGTCAGCAGTTTTACTATTGTGGCCAGAAAAACAATATAATTTTATTGTCTACCCGCATAAATTGAATGAAGCGATGTATAATTTGCTACAACGATACGTGCATCCTGATCACCCTGATTTATTGCAGTCCTTGGTTGTTGATTTCAAACCCATTGAGCAAATGATAGCACTTGCACACCCTTCCCCAACTTTTTCTCCTCCTTTAAGCCCTCTAGAGCCTAGTCCTTTTTTCCTTGATCGGAAATCACCATCTCCCTTTTTCTTGCATTCAGTAACAGTGCCAGAGAATACGATGAAATCTCAGAAAGATGAAAACCATCTTTTATCAGCTCAAGTTAGCCTTATTTTGCAGCAGATTGAATTATCTCTAAATATGTTGAATGTAACACCGTCTACGCGCTCTTCTTTATTAGAGAGCTTAATATCAAATTTACAACAAGCCCGAATGCAATCCACTACTAAATTTGGTGGGTTTACGCAGAACGATCAGCACTCCATAATATTCTCAGATACGACGGCGCTCTATAGAAATATAGTTTAGCTCAAATAAAATGCGGCATATAAAACACCTTTATGGATAAAATTCAGCATTATCAAAATGATAGTTTTTTAATTAAATTAATAAATTTAATGCCCGGTAATGTTTTCTGGAAGGATAGCCAAGGCCGCTATTTAGGATGTAATATTAATGTAGCTAAAATACTTGGTTATAATTCTCCTAACGATATCATCGGAAAAACTAATCAAGAGTTGTTGGGAGATGAGTTTGCACAAGCTGCAGATCAAACAGATGAAAATGTTATAAAAAACAACCAATCTTATACCTTAGAAGAACCCGGTTTTAACTTACAAGGTGAGCCAGCCATTTATTTAACGACTAAAATTCCGTTACATGATAAGAATGAAAATGTGATTGGTGTTATTGGGATATCTCAAGATATTACAGATAGAAAAAAAATTGAAGAAGAGTTGAAAAAAGCGAATCAAATTAATGTTGCTTTCATTGAAAACATGCAACATGATTTAAGGACGCCTGCTTATGGAGTATGTAGTGGTTTAAGTGACTTGCTGAAGGCAGAAAATGATCCTGATAAAAAAAATCACATTGCTCTAATTTATAAAAGCGCGAAACAACTGTTTAAGCTATGTCTTGAAGTAACAGATTTTGATAAGATGGAACATCAAAATAAAGTAATTACGAATAAAAAATTCGATCTAGAGAAACTAGCAAAAAATGTGATTGAACTGAATAAAACAGCTGCTAGCAATAGAAGATTACAGCTAAATCTCATGATCGAATCTGATGTGCCGCATATTGTCAAAGGTGATAGTTATCGACTGAAGCGGATTTTAATTAATCTCATTGGAAATGCTATCAAATTTACTAAAGAAGGTAAGATATCATTAAATATAAAATTACTACGTGCAATTGAAAAAGAGCAGATTTTAAGGTTTGAAGTTAGTGATACTGGGATCGGTATACCCCAAGATAAAAAAGATTTTATTTACGAAAAGTTTACTCGAGGGACTCCAGCGAATCAAGAAGTTTATAAAGGAAGCGGCTTAGGATTAAGGTTAGTAAAAAATTTTGTTGAAGATTTGAAAGGAGACATTGAAGTTCAAAGCAGTACAGAAATGGGTACTACTTTTTATATTACCCTCCCTTTTGAGATACCTCTAAGCGATGATTTATTAGAAGATCAGCGTGTAGGCGCAGATATCTCTTTAGAAGGAGATGAGCTAGAAACGAATTTAATGATCAAAGCAGCTGTAGAATTTGATAATTTGAAAAAAAATGATCAAACGTTGCTGATGACGTTATTAGTGGAGGATAATTTACTAGCTTCTAGAGCTGCTAAAAATGGTTTGGAATCATTAGGCTGCCAGGTGGTTGTTGCAGACTCTGTTAAAAGCGCTAAGGAAGCGCTTACAATTACCAAATTTGATATCGTCATTTCTGACTTAGGACTGCCAGATGGTACAGGATTCGATGTGGCGAAATATCTTAAAGAACCGTTTCAAGCTCTAAACTATGATACCCCTATGTTTGCTTTAACTGCTCATGCTGGTAAAGAGAAGCTTGAAGAAGCTGAACGTGTAGGGTTCTTAGCATTATTGACCAAGCCATTGTTACCTAAGGAGTTTCGAAAAATTTTAGATAAATATGTAGCACGGCCCGCTCTACAAAAAGAAAAGTCTATTATTGATTTTGAGTTTTCTAAACAATATGGTTTTAAGGAGCAAGATTGTATTAAATTCTTAGCAGCACTTTGTGAAGAGTTACCGATGGATATTCAGCTGATAGAGCAAGCTCGCCAAAAAAATGATATTAAGCAGTTGCGAGAATTGATGCATAAATTCAAAGGTGGTTTCTGTTATATTGGAGTTCCATATTTACAAGAAGCTACTAATCAATTGCATGATGTATTAAAAATTGTAGAAGATTTGACAGAAATACCAGAGTTTTTTAATCGTTTCTATGCTGAAGCAAATCGCGTCATAAAAGAATTTCAAAAAGTCCAACACACTGACTAGATAAAATAATAATACTATTACTTATACCTCTAGTTTACTTGTTAGTAATTGGTTTAAACAACTAGTCAGTAAATTTTGGCAATAGAATAGGCCCGTTACTTTTAGTCATAAGCTAAAAATATCGTTTTCTACGACATGTGTACATTTTCTTTCAGCATGCCTAAGTTGGATAGTTATTAATTAGCGCAAACTAGGTCGGTATAACATTTATCGGGATGAATTAAATGACTTTCTTGCTCCTCTCGATTGTTCATTGATATAGATAAAGTAATTTATGATGGATTTAATGCCATTTTGATAGGTTATATTTAGTCATTACGTTCTCAAGATAAGTCAACCTCATCTCCTGCCTGGTCTAGCCAACAGTCAATTTAGGGCAACGATGCCAAATTTAATCTACTTTTTAAAATCTCTAGAATCATAAAATTTTTTAAAAAATTCTCTCTAAATCATGGGTATTTAATCGAACTGCTGACTCTATCTTTAAAAAAAGAGTAAGAGACTCTTCTGGATTTACGATGCCATCATGACATAGCGGAGAGTGGTCACTATTGACTCATGGAGAGATGCATCCGTTCGCCGATAGCAGTGAGCAACAATTGGATCAAATTCATTATGCTTTAAGGCTGCACATATCCTTTGCTAATCCAGTCAATTGGTAAATTTTATACGGATTTGCTTGACAGAAAGGCACTTCACTTTCTATAGTGTGCTTTTGTGGTAAAAAGTGGATTTTTGTGGGGAATTTTTTTGTTTCGGGGAATTAATGCATTAAGTATCGATTCTAAAGGGCGGTTTGCGATGCCGACTCGGTATCGTAACGTCTTACAGAAACTCAGCCATAGTGAATTAGTCATAACTATTGATACTGAGGTGCGTTGTTTACTACTTTACCCATTTGCAGAATGGGAAATTCTTGAACATAAAATTGAATCTCTACCTAGTTTTAATAAAGCTGCCCGACGAATTCAACGCTTGTTAATTGGCCACGCTACTGAATTAACATTAGATAGCCAAGGGCGAGTATTAATTCCTCCTTTATTACGCGAGTATGCAGCTATCAATAAAAATCTTGTACTGTTGGGGCAAGGTAAAAAATTTGAATTATGGGATGAATGCCAATGGAAAGAGGGCCGGGATAGCTGGCTTGCAAATCCTGCAGAACCCGATGAGATACCCGATGCACTACGCCTAGTATCGTTGTAAGAGAGATATTATTTTATATGATGCCAACTGTTGTTCCTTATTCCCACCAGCCAGTATTGTTATCTGAAGTATTAACTGGATTAGCTATTGATCAGGATGGATGCTATGTGGATGCAACCTGGGGACGTGGTGGCCATAGTAAAGGGATTCTGGAGCAGTTAAGTGCCACTGGCCGATTACTGGCGATTGATCAAGATTGGGAAGCGATTATCTATGCTAATACTGCTGTCCAAGATAGTCGTCTTATCGTGAAACATAGTAACTTTGTAAATATTAAATCAATTCTGCTAGAACAGGGTTGGTACCAGAAAACCCAGGGAGTTTTATTTGATTTGGGTGTTTCATCTCCTCAGCTGGATACTCCAGAGCGCGGTTTTAGTTTTATGCGAGATGGCCCCCTCGATATGCGTATGAACGTCCAGCAAGGCATTACTGCAGAAGAGTGGCTGGCAAAAATCTCCGAAAAAGAACTCGCAAACGTATTATTTCAAGGAGGTGAAGAACGCTTTGCACGCCGAGTTGCTCGCGCTATTGTCGAAGCTCGTCATCGTCAATCGATTCAGCGTACTACCCAGCTTGCAGCTATTATTGCGGCAGCTATTCCCAAGCGTCAGCCCGGTAAACATCCTGCCACTCAATCTTTTCAGGCGATTCGCATCGCGATTAACCAGGAGTTGACGGTATTGTCTCAAGCTTTACAAGATGCAATTAGTAGTTTGGCTAAGACAGGCCGTATTTGTGTCATCAGTTTTCATTCTATTGAAGATCAAATTGTAAAACGGGTATTTCGTGAGCAATCTGGTCAAAGTGGAATTCCTTACGATTTGCCTATTCGTCAGGCTGATCTGAAGGTATCACTAAAAATTTTGGGGCGCTGTAAACCGAGTGCGGCTGAAATTGCTGCTAACCCTCGGGCCCGCAGTGCAACACTTACTATCGCGGAGAAAATGATATGAATATAGCAGCCAAGGCTATTGCAGATAGCTACGCTATGCATGGCCAACTTAGCAAATTATTTCGGGGATATTATCCCATTAGAAAAATTCTCTTAATAAGCTTAGTCGTAGTTTCGGCATTTGCTGTGATATTAGAGCGTAGCCTGTATCGCGTTACGTTATCTGAGTTTCAAATGTTGCAGTTACAGCAGCAAGAATTAAGCTTGCAGCAAAAACAGTTACAGCTAGAAGCTTCGGTTTGGGCAACTCAGTCACGAGTACAAGTACTTGCGGAAACTAAATTGGGGATGCGTTTACCAGATAGTGAACATACCATCCTGGTAAAATTGTGAAAGGTATTAAAAAAAAGCCTCTCAAACATCCATTTCGTAACCGTTTTATTTTACTGAGCACAGGATTGCTGGTGATCTTATTTGGATTAATTTATCGGATTGTTTATTTAACGACTTACCAAAGAGAATTTCTACAAGAGCAAGGTAAAGCGCGCAGCTCGCGAATTATGGAATTACCTGCCTATCGGGGCGCCATTTATGATCGTAATGGCCATCCACTAGCCATGAGTTTGCCGGTAGTCACGATTTGGGCCAATCCTCGAGAAGTGAAATTGACATCTAATGAATTGCAAACGTTGGCGCGTATATTAGAATTATCGCCACAATATTTGGATTCATTATTGGACAAGCATCGTCATCGTGGGTTTTTATATTTAAAACGTCAATTACCACCAGCGGCAGCTGCTCAAGTTGCTGCTTTAAAATTACCTGGCATTTATCAACAACGTGCCTATTCACGTTTCTATCCTGAGAGCGAAGCAACTGCTCATGTGATTGGGTTTACCAATATTGATGAGTGTGGCCAAGAAGGTTTAGAACTAGCATTCAACGATATCTTAACGGGAACACCGGGGTTGCAACATGTTATCCAAGATCGATTAGGCAATATTGTCGAAATCTTAGGACAAATTAGACCTGCTCAACCAGGACAGGATATTGTTTTAAGTTTAGATCGGCATTTACAATTTATTGCCTATCGAGAATTACAGAAAGTGGTAGCTCAATATCGGGCTCAATCAGCTTCGGTCGTTATGCTAGCAGTAAAAACAGGTGAAATTTTAGCTATGGCGAATGCTCCCGCATTTAACCCTAACCAGCGACCTAAAGCGATTACTAGCTATCATCGGAACCGCGCTGTAACTGATTTATTTGAGCCTGGATCTACATTAAAACCTTTTACTATCAGTCGGGTTCTTCAGGAAGGCAAGATAACCCCTCGAAGTATTATTGAAACTAAGCCTGGCTGGATGCAATTAAACCACCATTTGGTACGAGATTATCATTATTTTGGCACATTAACAGTGAGTGAAATTATTCAAAAATCAAGTAATATTGGTACTGCGAAATTGGCACTCACGTTACCTGCTAATGCTTTATGGGAATATTTTCATCTGCTAGGATTAGGCAGTAAAACAACAAGTGGCTTTCCAGGCGAGTCTCCAGGGCAATTACCTAAACCTCGGAAATGGTCTGATTTTGCGATTGCTACACTTTCTTTTGGGTATGGAGTTGCAGTGACCAATTTACAATTAGCACACTTATATGCCACATTAGCGGGCGATGGTATCAGTCGCCCAATCAGTTTTTTAAAAGTCCATACCCCGATTTCAGGCCAGCAATTAATTCCTAAAGGAAATGCTAAACAGGTGAAAGCAATGCTGGAAACTGTCGTTATGGATCCAGGGGGTACTGCTTCCCGGGCACGAGTCTCAGGTTATCGGGTCTTAGGTAAGACAGGTACAGTACGGATGTTGGATAAATCGGGGTATAATAAAAATCGCCATGTGGGAACATTTGTAGGAGCTATTCCAGCATCCAATCCTGAAATTGTGATTGCAGTTGTGGTGACTGATCCCCAAGATGAATATTATGGAGGGATAGTAGCTGCCCCTGTCTTTGCTGCCTTAGCAAAAGAAGCAGTGCTTACCTTAGGTATTGCACCTGATGCTCAACCATCGCGAGAATAGGCTATGCAGTTAAGTCAGCTGTTAACAGGATTAATATCTTTACCAGTAGGTATGGACTTCATGGTGAAGGGTTTAACCCAGGATAGCCGTCATCTAAAACCAGGAGAGATATTTTGCGCAGTCGCTGGAGCTCAAACTCATGGCGGTTATTTTATTCCACAAGTTATTGCTCAGCAGCCAGCGGCTATTTTATTGGATGTGACTTTTGAATTAGCAGAAGCAACCCTAGGTACATTAAGAGCAGCTAATATTCCTGTGGTGCGAATTCCTAACTTAAATGCCAATTTAGGGTTTATAGCAAGCCGTTTTTTTGGTTCCCCAAGCAAGGAATTATCACTAATTGCTGTGACAGGAACTAATGGCAAAACCAGTATTTGCCATTATCTAGCGCAAGCCCTAACATATTTACAGAAATCGTGTGGTATTTTAGGAACAGCTGGAATTGGATTCATCAATCAATTAAGGCCTTCCCCCTTGACTACCTTAGATCCTATTCGATTACAGTACGAGCTTGCTCAGTTTGTTCGTGGTAAAGCCCAACAAGTTGCCTTAGAAGCCTCATCCCATGCCTTAGTACAACAGCGTTTAAGTGGATGCCAAATTACAACAGCAGTGTTCACTAATTTGACACCTGAACATTTAGATTATCATTGCACTATGGAAGCTTATGAAGCAGCAAAAGCTTTGCTGATGCAGTGGCCTGAGCTACAACAGGCTGTAGTGAATGTCGACGATCCAGTAGGCTTACGGTGGTGCCAGCGTTATCATACAGACTATCCTATGGTGGCCTA
>QLAH01000750.1_pt1 | contig 12450 bp, 20 predicted proteins | sample 4693081 | NCBI WGS metagenome assembly QLAH01 (sample SAMN09425401, study PRJNA476045) | Lake water metagenome, whole genome shotgun sequencing project.
GTCTCCGGGATGGCCCTGGCCCTCACCTACCTGGAGCGGATCGAGGCCCTCGAAGGGCGGCTGCGGGAGCTGGAATCGCAGTTGCCTAGGTGACGAACGGGCCCGACGGGATCGCCTACAGCCCCACCTTGCGGCGCCCCCAGGCCATGCCGGCCGCATAGCCGATCGCCGGCAGCAGTAGAGCGGGGTTCAGGGGAATCTGCACCAGCAGAACGATGCCCACCAGCCAGGGGAGCAGCAGCAGGCAGCCGAAGGCCAGCTGGCTGAAGCGGGAACGGCGCGCCAGGCGGCCCGAGCCCTGCACCAGACGGGGCACGCCCTTGCCCAGGCCATAGCCCAGCAGCACGGTGACAGCGGTGAGCAGGATCGCGCCCATGGCGGGGAGGCAGGCCCATGGATTCTGCATCCTGCCGACCTAATGTGGTCACAGAAGTGCCAGAAATCATGGCCGATGTGGTCGCCAATCAGGTGTCGGTGCGGGATCTGAAGACCCACCTCTCTTCATGGCTGGCTCGCGCTCAGTCCGGTGAAGTGGTGGAGGTCACCTCCCACCGCAGGCCAATCGCCCGGATCACCGCTGTCAGGACAACGGATCCGGGCGCAACCCATCCGCTGCAGGCGGCGATGGACGCCGGCCTCGTCAGCTGGAGCGGCCAGAAGCCTGCTTTCCCCCCTCCGATCCGTCTCAAGGGTGGAGGCAAAAGCGTCAGTGAGATGGTGCTGGAGGACCGGGGTCAGGGGTGATCCTCTTCTGCGACACCAGCGCCCTGATCAAGCTGCTGATCAGCGAGCCGGGCTCCGATCGGATGCATCAGGCCAGCCTTGAGGCGGAAGCGATTGCGGTGTGCCGCCTCACCTGGGCCGAGGCGATGGCGGGCCTGGCCCGCCGTCAGCGGGAACACCCCGAGGACGCCGAAGCGCTGGAGCAGGCCCGTCAGCAACTGATCCTGAGCTGGGAGCACTGCACGATCGTGGAGGTGACCCAGCGGCTGGTTGAAACGGCCGGGCGCTTCGCCGATGGCTTCGCCCTGCGGGGCTACGACAGTGTCCAGCTGGCGGCCGCCCATGAACTGGATCGCAGCAGCGATCAGCCGGTCACCTTCGCCTGTTTCGACCGACGGCTGCGGCAGGCGGCCGCTCTGATGCGGCTGGACGTGCTGGCTTGAGATGGGCCGGCCTGGGGCGAAGCGGAAACGAGCAGGCGGCTATTCGCAGACAGGCACGTAGGGCACCGCGATCGTGCTGATGGCGCTCTTTTCGGCAAACGCCCCGAGCACCTGCTTGCCGGCCCGATTCACCGTGACGAACCGCCCGGCGAAGGTCTCGTCGTAGACCGAGGTGGCGGACAGGCCGGCGGCGCGGGCGCGCTTGAGCAGATCGTTCACGGTGCCGCCGGGGATGGCGACGCCGAACGACGTCCGCACACCGGCTGAGAAGGCGAAGACCCGCAACGTGCCCCGTTCGAACTGGGCCGTGCCGACGATTCCCGCCGGCGCCTTGGGCCCTTTGAGCCTGTAGACGACAGGCAGCGGCGGCCCGCCGAGCTCACAACCGGGGCCCGGATCGGAGAGCCAGCCGGTGGCGACGGCTTCGGCTCGGCCCATGCCGAGACGCAACGGGCCGATCCCGTCGAGGCGGAGCACCGGGCTGGATCCGCGACCATCGGCCCATGCCGATCCTGCGGCCAGCAGCAGGATGGCCCCGATGGCCCCAAGCCGTGCAGCGCGAGGCAGCGTGTGGCCGATCCGGCGTGTCATGGTCTGACTGTATGGGCACCAGCTCCGACACCCGCCTGATCGACGGCCCCGACGACGCGCCGGCCACCGTGCTGCTGGCCCATGGGGCCGGTGCCCCGATGGACAGCCCGTTCATGGCGGCGATCGCCGGCGGACTAGCCGCGGCGGGCTGGCGGGTGGTGCGCTTCGAGTTCGGCTACATGGCCCGGATGCGCGAGACCGGCCGCCGCCAGGGGCCCGAGCGGATGCCGGTGCTGCAGGAAGCGTTTCGCCAGCAGGTGCGGCTGGAGACGGGCGAGAGCCCGCAGCGGCCGCTGTTCATCGGCGGCAAGTCGATGGGCGGGCGGGTGGCCAGCCTGCTGGTGGATGAACTGGCCGCCAGCGACGGGGTGCGGGGCTGCCTGTGCCTGGGCTATCCCTTCCATCCGCCCGGCAAGCCACTGCAGCTGCGCACCGAGCACCTGGCCCCCCTGAACACGCCCACCCTGATCCTGCAGGGGGAGCGGGACACGTTCGGCCGCCGCGAGGAGGTGGAGACCTACAGCCTCTCGCCGGCGGTGCAGCTGGGCTGGATCCCCAGTGGGGACCACAGCTTCAAGCCCACCCGGAGTTCGGGGCTCAGCGAGGCGGAGAACTGGGCGACGGCGGTGGCGTGGGGTGATCGGTTTGTGCGGGGGGTGGTGGGGGGGTGAGCCTTCCGTCCAGGGAGAACGTCCTCGCGTCTCAGTTTGTCCGGCAGATCCTGGTCTGCCCGATCGCTTGCCTTGGTCGTCGTGGTTGAGAACGGGGCTCAGCCTGCGCTGTCATCAGGGCTTAGCTGACAACAGCTTCTCGATCAAACCAATCACGCGTTCTTCCAGCTGATCGATACGCCGCAACAGCCGGGCTTCCGTTTGTGCGAGAGCTTCCTCGCTGACGCCGCCACGACCAGCTCCCGCTACCGACAGCGAGCGTGCAGGGGCGGGCCAGGCGCCATTCGCAAACACGGAGCTCAGATGGTCCCAGGTTTTCTTCTTGGTGGGAGCTGGGCCCAGGGCGGCCTCCAGATGGGCATGGGCGGCTGCGGCCGTGCGGAAGCGGGCCTTGAGGGCCGCCGGATGGCATTGGTCCTTCGGCAGCAAGGGCTGGGGGGACTCACTCAAGGCACCGATAGCCGCCGCCGGTGCCATCTCCTCCACCAGCTGGCGGATCGCGGCGTTCTGGTCACCCACGGTGCGGAACAGATCGGCGTCGCCCTTGGCCATGCGCGCCATCAGCTCGCCGAAGCGATCGCTCAGTTCCCCCATCAGCCCTCTCTTCCTCCTCGCAGCAGGCGGCGCATGCGCTCGATCAGCCGTGTGATGCTGAAGATGCTCCAGTAGCCGGCCTCATCTTTGGCGGCATCAAGCTCTTGCAACAGGCCGTCGAGGGCCTGTTGTTTGTCTTCGAAGGCTTCCAACTCCCGGTGCATGTCCTGGGCGATGCGGAGGGCCTCTGCCTTCTCCTGGCCCAGGGCCACCAATCGGCCCTCATAGCTGCGCAGGGTCTCCAGAAAACGCTCGCGAGCCACCGTGAGCTCCCTTGAGCGGCGTTGCAACTGGGCCCTCGAGCGGGTGAGGGAGGCGTGGCTGTTGCGCATCGCCTGGTAGTGGTGCTCGATCTGCTCCCGGCTCAGGGCGCTGAGATCGGCGGGGAAATCCTGGGTGGAGCGGATGCCCTTGCACTCCAGTGCGGCCTGAGCGACACCAGGCGCCGCCGGTATCGATGCAGGGTCTGGCAGGAGGAGGCTCAGCTCCCCTTGCTCGCTGTTGGTCATCGGATCAGAGACGCGACCTCCAGCACAGCACCGGAGATGGAGGGATGGCCAGCACAGGCCTTGGGCCGGTCATGAATCGATTCACAGGTCTCCGATCGCGATGCCGGAATGGACCCGGCGGCAGGCCAGCTCAGCGGCCAGCCGGCGACGGCGGAAGTCCGCGGTCAAGATGATTGGCGTTTATGCCAGGGCCATAACTTCCGCCGAGACTTTCATCGCTGTCAGAGCCCCCGGCTGTCGGACCCACGCGCACCGGACCAGCGCCGGCCCCCCTGGAGGAGCCGCCTGGCGGCCTAGTCCCTGAGCCAGCCGCGGGCGTTCACCAGCCGCAGCGCTTCCTGCACCGCCTCCACACAGCGATGGGCCCGGCGCTTCACGTCGTCCTGGCTCTGGGCACGCATCACGTAGGCCTGCATCGCCTCCTGTGTTTCGATCACGGCCAGCAGCCCCTGGGTGCGGCTGCCGATGGAGGGATCGGCCAGCAGCCGGGTGATCAGGTTGTGGTCCCAGAGGCGCTGGCCCTGGGAACCGGGGGCGAACAGCTGCTCCTGCAGCACCCCCAGGCACCCCTGCCGGAAGGCCTCTAGCTGGCCGGGCCGGAAACGGCGGCTGTTGGGCAGGCCCTCCGGCGACGCCGAGGGCGCCCCGGGGCCGTGCTCCACGCTCCAGCTCAGCCCGGTGCCGGGCAACCCCACGGTGGTGCGGGGGCCACCGGCGCGGGCGACGGGGATGTTGAAAGACGCCCCGCGCCCCCCCAGGGAGATGGAGCTGAGGCCGCTCTTGCCGAAATTGAGCCGCAGGGGGCCGAGGCGGGCGCTGCGGCGGAAGCGGAAGGGCATGGAAGTTTCTGGGATACCCCCAATGTGGACAAGGCTTAGTCAAACTGAGCCGGTGGTTGCCCGAGAGTTCATGATCTTTGCGGGAGAGTTGGTCTTTCGCATGTACAGATTGCACTGCCGGCGCAAAGGCGCCACAGTGACTGGCAGGACATGTTGACCAGATGATCCGCCTAGATGACCTCCAACCTGGCGCCTTCGTCAAGGGCCTGGTGGGCAAGTTCCTCGATGAAGTGGTGTCGCAACTGCAGGCATTTTCTGGAGAGGAAATCTAGATGACACTTGAGGTACAGGCTAGGGCTCCTAGGCGGGGGGTAGAGGGGGTCGATGAGCCCACCACCAGAATCGTGCAGGAGAACTCTGCCGCACTTATGGCTGACAACCCTGGCTTGTAGTGAACATGAGCAACTCCAAAATCACTGTCCAAGACTTCAGCTTCGACAACGAAGCGATCCAGCTGCTGATTTCCATCAAGTACTGGGGCATACGGGCAGAAGCGCAGAGCAGCACATCGTTCAGTCGCCTGCGAAAGCACTTCATGGGCGAGGAGGCGAAGGCCCGGGAGCAACATCAGTATGTCGAGAAGAAGCACGCCTAGGCAGACGCATGGAATGAGATCACGCTCAAGCTCCTCGGTATCGAGGCGATTATCCCGGAAGCCCAGCTGGGCGAGAAGATCAAAGCTCTAAATTTGAATGAAGCCAGAAGAAATGCCCTGAGTGTTGAGCTGGCGACGTTCACTCCTTACTTCGAATTAGCCGAGGATTCCAAGGAGTGGGAAGGACTTTCCTTTGATGATGAGGATCGAAAGCACTATCTCGCCTTCTGTGGTAACATCATGGGGGAAGCACCAGCGACCCTCCAACGGACTTGGCAGGTGTTCAATGAGGCGCTCGAGAAGATCGTGAGGTCCAATTCTGGGCCAAACCTAACTTGGGTCTGGACAGGCCTTGGAGCGGCTCTGCTGATCATCCTGGCTCCCTACATGGCAGCAGCCATCGGGGGTGCCATGGGACTCAGCGGGGCTGCAGCGACATCGGCAGGCTTGGCATTTCTTGGAGGTGGTTCCTTGGCTGCTGGCGGCCTTGGCATGACGGGCGGATACATCGCCGTCATGGCGGGAGGTGCCATTTCTGGCTATGGATCAGGCTCTACCCAATACCGACAGAAACTGCGAGAAACCAGCAAGGAAGAACTGCTGATCAACTGCGGCAAATTGTATGCTGCTTCCACGGTCTTCAACATTTATGGCGACCAGAGACATGACATCTGCAAGGCGGCACTCGGCCTGCAAGCCGATCTGGAGACCGAAGCGGATCTCGCCTTTCTTCAAGGCAAGGAGAGTGAAGGCAAGCGACTAGACGCCAAGGCCGTAGTCATGCGGTCATTCCGCCGCCTCATGCGCGGCGATCTCTAAGCATCCACATTCATTCATGCCATCATGCTGAAACAACTCTAGAAGATTTTTATCGAGACTATTTGGCCAAAGCTATGGCCAATTGTTCGCGACCTGATGATTGACGTGGCGCAAGACCTAGCCGTTTGGATCAAGCAAGCAGTTTCCGATAAAGTCAACTCCAACGCTGCCGATCAGGAGCAGCGAGCCAGTGATCGTGCGACGTCCGCCGAGAAGCGAGCCCAGGACGCCACAACCAATGATGAGCGGCTGAAGGCGCACGCCGAAGCTCAGGCGTGGAAAGAAATTGCTGAGCAGCTGAAAAAAGACAATGTCGCGCTCAAGCAGCAGCTAGATGATGTCATCACCAAATCGCAGGTTTATGCACGCAAGCGAATTGATTCCGAGGCTGATCAAGGCAACATTGAGAACAGAATTAAGTCCATCGAGCCTCCTTCCGATGACTGAACGACCCAAATTGCTTACGCGAAGATGATGGCAACCACCCGCGCCCAAAAGCCCGAATCAGGTGTTTGCCAAGAAAACCTCATGGGCAGCGATAAACTGCTGCTAGTTGTCAATCGAGCTGAAGAAACAGATTGTTGAAAGACGCCGCTCGTAGTTGTTGCACATCTCGTTCCTGATGACTAGATTCCGCTGCATTTACTGGGATGTAACTAATCTGTCTGGCAAGCTGCCTGGAATGTCATCGCGTCCAGCTGGAGTTTGAAGGTGAAGAAGAATCTCACTACTTCAGCGACCTCCCAGCTGGTGAGCGACACCACGATCCTGATCACTGGGCGGTGAAGCTGCAACCGGCCTGACGACGCCCTTGGATTCAGGCCGAAGGCTCCGGCAACACGCCATCCACCTCAAATTGTCCCCGCTGGAAGTGCCACACGCTGTTGTCATCCAGGCATCGGAAGGCCACATCCACGGCATGGCTCTCCACCTGCACATCCACCTGATCAAAGGGGGTGCTCTGAAACACGCAGCAGCTGATCGCACCGAACTGCACCACCGCGTCGTCGCTGCGGGCTGAGTGGTACTCGAACGCTTCGATGCCGGCATCGCGCATCCGCTGGCCCGTGTCCTGGGCAAAACGCGTATCGACAGGATCACGCAAGCAACGCTGCAGGGCTTTGGAGCGTTGCTGCTGCAGCTGCAGTCCAAGCTCCGTGCGCACGTTCACGTGGAACAGGGTTTTGCGCATGGCGGCGCTGCGCGGAAAGGGCTTTTCTGGTCCGCCTTGAAACACCAGCTCGTAGTAGGCCCCCTCCAGGAGGCAACCCAGGCGTGATCGTGAGCCATAGAACAGGCCCCGTTCCCAAGGCCTGGAAAAGCGCGACCCATAACGCTTCGGATAGCGGAAAGGCGTCAGCAGCAACCGATGTCGCACCGGGCATTCCTTTGCATCCGGCAGATCGGGTTTGCTGGTCTCCAGAAAGTCCTCCAGCCAGGCCTGCTCCTCCAGGCTGTCGGTGATGCGCCGCGTGGCCTGGGCACCCTGTTGCTCCACCAGCCGCATCACCACCCCATCCAGCTGGGTGGTGGCCGTGAAATCAACCTGTGGAGCCGGGCTCACGGCCGACCGCGCATCGCATCCAGATACTGCACCAGTTCCACCAGCTGCTCCGGGTGCTGCAGTTGCTGCCGGGGGATCCCGCCGGTGTGGCGGTTGGCTGTCTCCAGCCAATGGCGCATCAAGGCCGTGTCATCGCCCACCAGGGCCGACAGGCTGCGATACAGACGCAGCACCAGAGCGATCATCTGCCGGGTGTGAGGATCGATGCGAGCCTGCGCACGGCCTTGCTCGAAGAACGTGCGGCTCTTGCCGATCGCCTGCGCGGTTTCCTGGGCCGTCAGGCCCAGCTCCTCACCGGCTCGCTGCAACGCCTTTCGCAGCAGAACGTTCTCGTTGATGCCGCTGGCGGCCTCGCTGGGCCTGATCTGAACGGTCACTCATCTTCTCCTTCGTGGTCCCATTATGCCTCAGCCGCGGCAAGTCGGGGCGACCTGCCTCGAATGAGGCGGCCCTTGGAGCAGCTCGAGCTGATTGCGCCGCAGCGCCACAGCGATCTCTGGACCGCCTGCCACCCCCTGGCCCCGCGCCAGGCAGGGCATCTTCGTTTGGAACGTGCCGGTGCAGATCAACGGCAAGCGAGGCAATGCCCTGCTGCTGTCGGAGGCAGATTGGAACGCGATTCAGGAGACGCTCCATCTGGTCGCGATCCCAGGGATGCGTGAGTCGATCCTGGAAGGTCTGGCGACGCCGCTGGAGGATCTCAGTGATCAGCCGGGCTGGTGAGCTGAAGCGTTCGCTTCACCAGGCAGCCCCAGCGGCGATCTGGTCATTCATCCTTGCCCGACCTCTGCCCAGGTGCGTAGTCCCACCAGGTTGTTCAGCTGGCGATTGGGTGAGAGGTCACCAGGGTCAGGGTGTCATTGCCCCTCCCATGACCTCACACCCCATGCATAGCCTCCCACTGGCCCGTCTGACGCCGATCAGTCGGGAACGCCTGATTCGTCGGCATCTCGATGAGGGCGTGCAGCTCAAGACCCTTGCGGCGCAAGCCGGGATCAGCCTGCGCTGCCCCTGCAAGTGGCTGGCCCGGTACCGCTCGATCACGGCCTCGCGCTCTGGAGTCGACCGTTGAATCAGCAGGACCGTGGACTGGTGGTTTTCTGGCGATCAGATCAGGGTTTGAGGCGCTGATCAATACAGAGCACGAAGGAAGCGCCGCTGGCGTGCTCCAACCTCGTGGCCACGGTGCGGCAGCGCTGGCCGGTGGCCAGGCTGATGTAGGTGTCGGTGATGTGCTGCTGGAGACCCGTGTCAATCAGGCTGAAGAAATACTCCTTGTTGGCGTGGTCGGTGCCCCGCGTGGCGGGTGTGAACAGGCGGTTCCTCGACGGGGGGAGACCCTGGCCCAGGTGCGTGTTGCTGATCTGCAGTCCGTCGCCATCGAGCACGTAGGCCGCTTCGATCATGGTGTTGGTGCCTACCCAGTTGGCAAGGGCGCCGTCGAACATTTGGGCAGGGATGTGACGTAGGCCTTCACACCCTGCGCGGGCCAGATTGATCAGATCGAGGCCCTCCATCTGGCGGGCCTGGATGGCGGCAACGGCTTTGACCCGTTGCCGGCGGGCGGCTTCCATCAGCACTGGGTGCAGGGCCGCCAGGTGCAGGTTGGCCGCTGGCTTGGGGCGCGCAAAGTGATAGCCCTGGAAGAACTCTGCTCCGAGGGCGGCGCAGGTGTCCAGTTCTGCCTGGGTTTCCACCCCTTCAGCCAGCACCAGAGTGCCGATGGTCTTTCCAAGTAAGATCAGCGACTTCATCATTTCCTGCTTGACAAAGTCGCGGTCGACTCCGGCGATGAGACTGCGGTCGAGCTTGATGATGTGGGGCCGCAATTCGGCGATGCGTGGCAGGTTGCTGTGGCCGGATCCCAAGTCGTCGATGGCGATCAGGAAACCCAATTCGCGATGGCGCTCCACGAAGCGTTTCAGGGTCATCGTGTCCTGAACCTTGGTTTCGTTGAGCTCGATCACGATGTCGCTGGGTTCCAGACCCGTGGCCTCGGTGGCCTCGAGCAAGGCTCCCGAGCCTTCCACTCCCTCGTCGATCAATGACGTTTCAAAGTTGAGAAACAGAAAGGGGCGTAGGGACCGGGGCAAGTTGAGATCCCGGTAGGCCTCCATGGCCCGGATGCGGCAGCGGCGATCCAGCTCCAGCAGCTTCCCGGCCTTGCGGGCCTTGGCGAACTTCTGTCCGACACCCATGAGCGCCGGGCGCGCGAGGGCCTCCAGGCCCACCACGGAGGTTTGCTTGAGGGAGACGATGGGTTGAAAGTGTATGGCTAGCTGATTCGATGGGAGGATCGCAGAGACCTCCATCGTTGGCTCCAGAAGTTCAGCGTGAACCATTGAGCGTGAATGACAGCGGATTACAGATGTAGCGAGCCAGCAGCATTGAACCCTAGGGAACATCTGAAAAACGTACTAAAATCAACCCAGATCCAAGACTGAGGCTGGAACGGAAGGCCGTCCCCCTCCAGCTGGGCTTTTCGGACCACCAGCACATTCACGCCAAAAAGAGGACGCGTCGCCAGCGCTTCTTGGATGAGATGGAGGCCACGGTTCCCTGGGAAGCCTTCCTTGCCTTGATCGAGCCCTGCTGCCGGCCTACTTGCGGATCCATAACGGCCGCAGGTGCCCCATGGCCCTGGCTGGGCTCACCCCCCAGCAGCGGCTCGCTCAGCTGCAGGCATGAACAACCTGGCGGGAAGCACACCTAGGCCTTCGGCACCCAGTTTTCAACCTGCAGGCCGCTCACCTGGGCAAACTCCCGGGTGTTGTTGGTGATCAGCGTGGCCTGCAGGCTCAGGGCATGGGCCGCGATCATCGTGTCGAGGGAGCCAGTGGGAGTGCCCCGGCGCTCCAGGTCCGCACGCAGCTCGCCGTAGGCCCAGGCCGCGTGCTCGTCGAAAGGGAGAATCGAGAGTGGGGCCAGAAACATCTCCAGGGCCTGGCGGTTGCGCACCGAACCGCTCTTGGCCACCCCGAACGCCAGCTCGGCGGCCACCACACTGCAAAGGCCAATCTCCCCGAGCCGGTAGCGCTTGAACCGCTCCAATACCGCGGCTGTTTTGGCGTTGATGATGTAAATGCAGATGTTGGTATCGAGCAGAATCATGGGCTGATCGCTTCCCGAATCTGCTCCTCCGGCTGCGCACGCGTGATCACAAACCCCGGCTCGAAGGCGGCCAACCCGGCCTCCAGAGTTTGCCAGGGGTCATCAATCGGCAGCAACAGCACCCCATTGCCGAAATGCTTCACCACCACCTCACTACCGCTGAAGCGGTACGCCTTCGGTAGCCGCACCGCCTGGCTGCGGCCCGATTGGAACAGACGTGCGGTGTCCATGGCAGGCCCTGATCCGGTAGTGACCCATGGTAGCTACCACGGCTGGTGAGATACCCCGTCATCACCCCCCCGCTGCCAGGATTCGACGCAATGCCAGCCCGCCGTCATGCCCCTGCCCCAGCTGATGCCGATGCTGCTGGCCATGGCGCTCGCCCCCTTGCTGCTGGGCGAAGTGCTCGCGGAAACCCCCGACGTGCTGCGCGCGCGATACAACTTGGAGCTTGCCCGCAACCTCCCGCCCGCCGGTGTTACGGTGTCGCCTGTCGACATGGGGGGCGTTCCCGGCGCGCTTGTTACGCCTGCCGAGCCGCGCGAGGGGAAGGTGATGCTCTATATTCATGGCGGCGGCTACTTTAGCGGTGGTTCGGCAGGATATCATGGCATCGCCGGCCATTTTGCGGAGCTGCTGGGTGCCAGCGTATACATCCCGGATTATCGGCTTGCGCCTGAGCATCTCTTTCCCGCGCCGCTCGATGACGTAAGCAAGGCCTATGCCTGGCTGGCAGCGGACCCGGAGCGCGCCGACCGGATCGTACTTGCCGGCGATTCGGCGGGCGGCGCGATGGTGGTCTCGGCGATGGTGCGCGCGCGCAACGCCGGGCTACCCCTGCCGGCGGGCGGAGTCGCGATTTCGCCCTGGGCCAATCTTGAAATGACAGGAGCGAGCTACACGACGCGGGACGGCGTCGACCCCCTCTGCTCGCGCGAAATACTGGCCTTGATGGCGCGCGCCATTTTGGGGACGACGCGGCCGAACGATCCGGATGTGTCGCCCGTCTTCGCCGATGTGCGGGGATTGCCGCCAATTCTTGTCCAGATCGGCGAAAGCGAGGTCATGCTCAGCGATGCCATCCAGCTGGCGACCCACCTCGCCGACAGCAGGGTGCTCACGTCGCTCGAGGTGTGGCCCGACATGTTCCACGTTTGGCCGATGTTCACTGACGTCCTTCCCGAGGCGAAGGAGGCGCTGGAAAGCGCCGCATCCTTCCTCGATCGCAGGCTGCGCTGATCGCGGACCATCAGATCCGCTCCGGCTGGATCTGAACGCGACCGGCGGAGGCGGAGAAGCCCCTTGCGAGGCCAGAGCGGTTCGGCCGATCTTGTCTATCAATTTCTACAATGGGCAAGGATCGCAATCCGACCGGTTAGGCAGGGGGAGCCAGTGCCTTCTCTTCTGAGAGCATCTATCCTGAACGGCTTGTTGTTAGCGATCTGGAGCAATGATGCGGGACTAAGTGTCCATGTGTGCTCATTTCTGGGAGTATCGGGGTTTGCGGCTACCGATCGGATGACCGATGGCGTGGCGAGGCAGCGGTCCCGGCGGTTGCCGTATGGCTTTCCTCCCGGCAGACCCAGCTATTCGTTGTTCCCGGTCAGTCGACGCGCGGAGAGGGTCGCTGCTTGCCGCTGCGCCGTCGTGGGGGCTTTCCTGTCTGGGTCACGGCTTGTTGTAGCGTTGAATTCGCTACAGTGTCGCTCTAGCAGATGCAATTCAATAAAAGCACGTTAAATCAATTCTATATGACTGGCGTTCGCCACTTCCAAACCTAGTGTCCGATGTCGACAAGTATTTCGTTATTTACAAATAATGCAAATAACGAAATAAAATGCCCCATAATAGAATGCGGAAAAGGCGCGGCCTCCCACTCGGTGGTCCTGCGGCGATCGGGCCTGACCGCACCGACAATGAGACATGCGATTCTCAAGGGGAGGAAATATGACCAAATTTGATGTGAGCCGCGCTGTGCTCGTTGCAGTTCT
>QLAH01000751.1_pt1 | contig 12407 bp, 10 predicted proteins | sample 4693081 | NCBI WGS metagenome assembly QLAH01 (sample SAMN09425401, study PRJNA476045) | Lake water metagenome, whole genome shotgun sequencing project.
ATCTGTGCATAAAGGATGGATCCGCTCTTTAATGGTCATTAATTCTTCTAATATGGGCTGAATGGCAACTGGTTCAGCAGCATAATAATGCTGCAACAAGAAATTATGGTATTCCACTAAACGTGTACACCGCTCCATAATATCTTTTGCAAATAGATCACTCACCCGTAGCCCACGACGCGCTACTTTATCTTCATAGCTAGGCCCTATGCCCCGGCCTGTAGTGCCAATAGCAAGCGTCCCCAAATGCTGTTCGCGAGCTATATCTAAAGCGACATGCGATGCTAAAATTAGGGGACAAGAATAACTCAGTTTTAAACGCGAGGCTACTTCAATCCCTCCCGCCATTAACTTATCTATCTCTTGGCACAGTGCTGTTAAACTCACTACTACGCCACCAGCAATCACGCATAAAGTCTGCGGATGCAGTATTCCGGATGGAATAAGATGTAGTACAGTTTTATGACCCTGAACCAGTAAGGTATGGCCGGCATTATGCCCCCCCTGAAACCGAACAACGCAGTTATAAGACGGAGCTAGGTAATCAACAATCTTACCCTTACCTTCATCACCCCATTGGGCCCCAATCACAATTGAATTTTGCAACATGCAGTTTACAACACAACGTTATAGCAATAATGTGGTGCTTATTATAGGGTATTTATCAGGGCAATAAAACCCATAATTCAATTTTTAAGGTCTAAGCTTGCTTATCATATCAAGCTTTAATGCTCAAATAACCCTAGCCTTAAGGAATCAGCAGCAGCAGGTTTATTGAGAAATATTGCTTTCTCAGGATGAAAAAATATGCTCGCAGCCTCTAAATACTCGGTCGTGGAAACCAAATAAGCAGAACCCAAGCATATATTCTCATTACAGCCAGCATCGGAAAAATTAAGGCTTTAGCGAACTTTCTGAGCTACGGCTACTATTAAAATAATGAAAAAATTGGCTCTCTGGTGAGATCACTAAAACATTAGAACCTTTAGCAAAAATTTGCTGATATGCTTCTAAACTTTGATAAAAAGAATAGAATTCCGGATCTTTGTTATAGGCATTAGCATATAATTGCGCTGCCTTAGCATCACCTGAGCCTCGCATTTTATCTGCCATTTCATTTGCAGTGGCCACAATCACTGTTCCCTCTGCCTGTGCTCGCGCGCGAATCGCCTGAGCATCAGAAGCACCTTGAGCTCGATGAGCCTTAGCCGCTTCCTCTCGTTCTGCCCGCATATTAGCAAATATAGCTTGGCTAGTTTCTTTAGGTAGGTCAATAGTTTTAATACGGACATCAACCACTTGAATTCCTAGCTTGGCTACATCAGTAGATGTTGTTTGACTTAAAATTTGCATGACCACAGCGCGATCATCGGAAATCACCTCTGGAATAGTACGTTGGCCAAATAAAGCCCGCAAATTATCATCGATTTGCTGGTTAACCAACAGCTGAACTTTTTGAGGGTTACCACCAGTCGCTCGATAATACTGTGCTAAATTGAAAATTCGCCATTTCACATAATAATCGACTAACACATCCTTCTTTTCTTTGGTCATAATTCGTGATGTAGTTTCATTATATGATTGTAATCGGGTATCAAAACGCAATACCTTATCAATAAAAGGAAACTTAAAATGCAGCCCTGGGCCATAAGTTTCATCTTGACTTTTACCATGAGGCACAAAAACTCCAAATCGAGTCACAAGTGCTTCACTGCCTTGTACCACAGTAAATATGCAAGTTGATATTAGGATTAAAACTAAAATAATCCCAGTAATGACAAAATGGTTAACAGATTTCATTGTTCAAACCTCCCTATATAATTATCGCGATCGGCGATTGCTAAATAACTGGATGGGCTATTAGCCTGGGTATTAGTGGCTGTATTATTCTCTTTAGGTTGGGATGATTGTTCAACAGTTATAGGCGCTTTTAACTCTCGTGGCTGAGGAGCAGCAGCTGTTTCTTGTTGAAACATTTTATCTAATGGCAAGTATAACAGTGGATTTGTTTGCTTAGAATCCACAAAAATTAAGTGATTATTTTTTAAGACTGCCTCAATTGTTGACAAATATAATCGTTCCCGCATAACCCGAGAGGCTTTTTGATACTCTGGCAAGAGCGCCATAAAGCGGGCAGCATGACCCTGTGCACGCAAGCTAGCATTACGCTCGTACGCTTGAGCCTCAGCTAATATACTTTTAGCTTTTCCATAGGCTGCAGGCAAAATTTGCTTGCGATAGGCTTCCGCCTGGCGTTTATAGCGGCGTTCATCTTCTTGTGCGCGAATAGCATCATCGAATGCATCACGAACTTGAGCAGGCGGTATTGCAGATTGTAAGTTAATATCCGTGATTTCAATCCCCATATTATAAGGCTGTAAAATACTGCCTAATTGCTGCTTCACTTGTTGTTTTACTAATTGCCGACCCTTCGTTAAGATATCATCGATATTATTACGACCCACAACTTGGCGCAAAGCACTTGCTGTGGCCTCTTGTAAACTAGCAATAGGATCGGCTACGTTAAACAAAAATGCTTGAGGATCACCATACCGGTATTGTACTGAAATTTGCACGTCGATAATACTTTCATCTTGAGTCAGCATTTCTGATCGATAAGGAAACTGATGAACCATCTCAGTATTCATTTTATACGCTTTTTCAAACACAGCAGGCAACCAATGCAACCCAGGTCCCTGGCAACCCACATAACGCCCAAATCTTAAAATAGCAGCCTGCTCAGCTGGTCTAACCACATAAAATCCACTCAGGAACCAAATAGCCAATACCCCTACGCAAATTAGACTTAGCAACATAGTGCTCCCTGGGGCTGAAAAGGGGGACTTATTCGTAGAAGATTTGCCACGACGCATGACTTCGCGAAGTCGTTGTTGCAATTGACCAACTAATTTATCAAGATCAGGGGGAATCTGATCATTCTTTCGGTTATTCCAGGCATTATTACCCTCACCACCTGAGTCATTATTGGCCATACGGGAAACTCCATGCAATTTAAAAGAAGTATACTTAAGAATATCATTGTAGGCAGAGCTGCTGGAGAAAGCAAGTAGCTCTAAAGCTACTCTACTATTTTAAATGAATAGAACCTTCATTTCCCCCACTTCAAATGTGGAATTTGGGTCATTGGAAATCAATAGTCTAGGAAAGCTTATGAGGCATGATATAGCTCAATCACATGCTGGATAGCAAGGCGTTTGCCTCGAAAAGCAATGCCTATTTTGCAAATACGAGTAATCCCCATTTGTTGTAAAGCGGTATCATAGCGTTGCAGCTTGATTTGTTCCACAGCCTGACAAGCAACAGTTGCTAGCTGAGATTGGTGGGCCATGCATGCTGGTTCTGCAGCGATCTGTAAGTGGTTGAACATCCCTTTGGTCGGATAGCCATCAACACGTTCAGCAAAGAAATAATGCAATAAAGACATATTCAACGTTTTACCGAAACGTCGAGGGCGGGTAATTAAGATGAGTTCACTGGGGTCTTGCAAGATAGCATTGATAAACAGCGTTTTATCAACGAATGTGTAGCCTTTTTTGATCATCTTGCCAAAATCATGACAACCAACAGGAAATTGCATTTCGATACCTAAGTTTTTGTTGTTTTTTTATTTTAAGAAATCACTATAAATGCTCCGCTTTAGCAGCACAAGTGGTTTGCAAGGCCCAGAATAATCTCTAGGACATTAACTAATCAGCACTTTAGCCTAATACCCTTTTATCCTAATCCTTAGAATTATTTTTCGCACAATGTTTTCACTATGTTGCCCAGTTGCCTGTTGTATCGCTTCCTGGAGCCTTATCTGATTGCAGTAGCTTTAAGTGAAAACCTTAAGACACAGATTAAATAACGCTCCTGGAAAAATCCCTAATAATAATATCGCAAGACCGTTTATACTAATCGCAATGCGATTATCTAAGCTAATAAAACGATATGATACGGGTTCTTCGATGGTATCAAAATACATAGTTTTGACGACCCGAATATAATAATATGCCCCTATAAGGGCAAACACTAGCGCAGCTACAGCCAACCATAGTAAATTTGCTTGAATTAAAACTTCTAACACCCCTACTTTGGCAAAAAAACCAATTGTTGGGGGAATTCCTGCCATCGAAAACATTACAAGCAGCATGATCAGCGCTAACCACGGATTGCGCTGGTTTAAGCCTTTGAGATCAGCAATATTTTCAATTTCGACCCCTGAACGGCTTAGCATTGTCATCAGACCAAATGCTCCTAACGACATGACAGTATAGGCAAGCATATAAAACATAGCACTAGCATAGCCTGCTTTAGTACCTACCAAAAATCCTAATAGCATATATCCCATATGAGCAATCGATGAATACGCCAACATGCTCCTCAAATTATTTTGGGCTATTGCCACAATATTACCTAACGCCATGGATAACAGTGATACAAGAATTAGCATGGATTGCCATTGGAAGTGCAGCACCGGCAATGCTTCTGTTAGTAGGCGTACCATCAATCCAAAAGCGGCTATTTTGGAAACACTGGCAATCAATAACGTTATCGCAATCGGCGCCCCTTGATATACATCTGGCACCCATAAATGAAATGGAGCTGCCTCTAATTTAAAGGCTATCCCTGCAATAATAAATACCATCCCCAAGGTCATCCATGAATTATGGGTCATATAGGTTGCTTGCATTACACTATTTAACTGTAACTCACCTGTTGCACCATATACCATGGAGATTCCATACAGTAACATTCCTGAGGAAATAGCCCCCATAATGAAATATTTTAAACTTGCTTCCACGCATTCCGCACGATCTCGCCGCAATGCCACTAAGGCGTAAATGGGCAAAGAAAGCAATTCAATGCCTAAATACAAGGTCAAAAAACTATAGGCTGACACTAATACCAACATTCCTAAAATAGCTAATAACACTAATATATAATACTCAAATGCTGGTATGACTGTTTGCATCTTAATATAAGCACGCGAATATAAAAGGAAGATCATTCCCATCCCTAAAATGGCAAACTGAAGTAACGAAGTGATGCCATCATGACGATAATGCCCATGAAAAGCTACCGTGTCCCCTGCTCCTGCCAATTGCCATACTCCAATTAAGCTAATCAGGAGCGTCAGCTGAGCAAGCCAGTAAGTTAAGGTTGGCTTACAGTGAGTATTAAATAAACCGACTAATAGCGTAATACTAGTCGCTATAAAAAATATGATTTCAGGCAAGGCCGTTTGGAAATCATTCATAATACTATTCATAGACCTTCCTTATAGCAACTTAGAGTGAATACTTAATTCAAGTAAATGGCCCACTGAGGCATGGAGTAGCTTTAATAATGACTCTGGATAAACTCCTAGCAATAATATCATGCCCGTTAATAAGCTAAAGACAATAATTTCTGAGAAATGAATATCGGTTAGCGCAGCAATCGTGTCACTTTTAATCTCTCCAAAAAATACTCGTTTAACCATCCATAAAGTATAACTGGCTGATAAAATCAAAGTCATTGCTGCAGTGAAAGCTACCCAGAAACTTGCTTTAAAACTGCTGAGAATAATCATAAATTCTCCCACAAAGCCTGACGTTCCCGGTAAACCTATATTGGCTAGTGCCGCTATTAAAAAAAACGTTGTAAAAATGGGCATGCGGTTTACCACACCCCCGTAATCAGTAATGGAACGGCTATGCAGCTTATCATATAAAATTCCTATCCCAAAAAACATCGCTCCTGTACTGAAGGCGTGCGAAACCATTTGTACCATAGCCCCTTCAATACTCATATAAGCATCTGCAATATTATGATCACGGCCAATAATCACATAAATCATAAATGCGCCCAAGGTCGCAAACCCCATGTGCGCTACTGATGAATATGCAACTAATCGTTTCATATCGATTTGAACGATGGCGACTAAGCCAATATAGACAATAGCAATTAGGGATAATCCTATCATCAACCAAACTAAATGTTGGCAAGCATCAGGCGTAATAGGCATACTAAATCTGAAAAAACCATAGACTCCCATTTTTAACATTAGTGCCGCCAATACAACTGAGCCCCCAGCGGGTGCCTCAGTATGAGCATCTGGTAACCACGTATGAACTGGCCACATGGGGACTTTAACTGCAAATGCCGCAAAGAACGCTATAAAAATGAGAATTTGCTCCAGCATCGTCAGCGGCAATTCGTAAAAATCTAACACGTTAAAACTACCACATTTTAAGCGCATATAGAGCAGCGCAACCAGCATAAGAAGTGAACCTAAAAAGGTATAAAGGAAAAATTTAATCGAAGCATAGGTGCGATTGCTGCCACCCCACATTCCAATACATAAATACATTGGGATCAAGACACTTTCCCAGAAAAAGTAAAAAAGCATCGAGTCAACTGCAGTAAATATCCCTACCATAATTCCTTGCATTATTAAAAATGTGGCCAAATACTGAGCAACATTTTTTCGAATAGCCTGCCAGGATGCTAAAATAACCACCAAGGTCGTAAAAGTAGTTAATATCACCATGGGTAAAGACAGCCCATCCACACCTAGGGCATAATAAATATCATAAGCTTTAATCCAAGCTAGTTTTTCGACAAATTGTAGCTGATAGGTATTGGTATCAAATCCCAAATAGAGAGGAATACACAAGGCTAGACTTAACATAGCCGTTATTAACCCAATAAATCGAGCACGAACAGGATGCCGAATTCCCAATACTAATGTGGCTATTCCACCTAAGATTGGGATCCAAATCAATAAACTTAATAGTGGTAATTCTGTCATTGATCCCCCTTAATCTTCAAACCACCCACAAGAGCAATCCCACTACACCTATTCCCATAACTAAGACATAATGATAGAGATACCCCGATTGAAGATGGCGAGCAGTATGGGAGATCCAAGCCACTAAACGTCCTGAACCATTCACAAATACGTGATCAATCGTCTTAATGTCTCCACATTCATATAAATATTGAGCACAGCGTTTCACCTGGTTTACAATAACCCGTTCATAAAAAGCATCAAAACCATATTGATGAATCAGTAATCGATGCACACTAGCGAAATGCTGAACTATGAACTTACGCGAATTAGGTTGCCAAACACAAGTAAACCAAGCCGTCATAATACCCGCAACTGCTAGCCAAAAAGGAGCAGTTAGTACTGAATGCGTTACAGTTGCCCACAAACCAGCATAGCCAGAAGCTAAATTGTCTAAAACCTTATATTTGGGTAGTACTTGAATTGCTGAACCTAATAACCCTGGTGTGTCATATAGCATGGGCTCCACTAAGATTCCCCCTAGAAAGATGGATGGGATAGCTAAAATGATCAGGGGTAATGTGATGGCCAGTGGGCTTTCATGTAAATGCTGTTGGGTGGCTTCATCCATGCGTTCTTTGCCATGAAACGCTAAAAAGAAAGCTCGGAAAATATAGCAAGCTGTCACAAATGCTCCTAATAATACACACCCGTAGGCATAACCTGCACCGGGCATATTGCTTTCTCTGACAGCTTCGATAATTGCATCCTTAGAATAAAACCCAGAAAAAGGTGGGATGGCACTTAGAGATAAAGCCCCTATTAAAAATGTGATATAGGTGATAGGTAAGTATTTGCGTAAGTTACCCATATGCCGCAAATCTTGATCATGGTGCATCGCTATAATCACGGAGCCTGCTCCTAAAAATAGTAATGCTTTAAAGCAAGCATGGGTGACTAAATGGAAGATACCTGCAGAAAATGCTGAAACTCCTAGGGCTGCTGTCATATACCCTAATTGTGATAACGTTGAATATGCTACCACACGTTTAATATCATTCTGCACTAAACCCACTAAGCCTAGTAATAACGCTCCTGAAGCCCCTACTATTAACACACAAGCTAGTGCAGTTTCAGATAATTCATATATAGGTGACATTCGCGCTATCATAAAAATTCCTGCCGTTACCATTGTAGCCGCATGAATTAATGCCGAAATTGGCGTAGGACCTTCCATTGATTCTGGAAGCCATACATGTAAAGGAATTTGTGCGGACTTACCCATCGCTCCCACGAATAATAGTATTCCAATCACAGTCATGAATGACCACTCATGGCCAGGAATGATGGTAAGGGTCGCATGAGCAAACATCGGCGCTTTTAAAAACATGGTAGCGTAATCGATACTACCTAGTAATTGTAATATAGCCGCAATTCCCAATATAAAACCAAAATCTCCAATACGGTTGACTAAAAAGGCTTTCAACCCCCCAGCAATTGCTGATTCTCGCTTAAACCAAAATCCAATCAGTAAATAAGAAACTAAGCCTACACCTTCCCAACCGAAAAATAATTGAAATAGATTATTAGCGCTCACCAACATTAACATAGCAAACGTAAACAAGGAAATATAGGCAAAAAAGCGTTGATAGCCAGGGTCTCCCTGCATATAGCCAATACTATAGATATGGACCAATAAGGATATAAACGTGACAACTAACATCATCACTACGGTTAAGGCATCTAAATAAAAGCCTACGTAAAATTGAAAAGAACCGCTAGCAACCCACCTATAAATATTACCATTAGCCACCACACCTTCTAATAAAACCTGCTTAGCAACCAAAAGAGTCAGACAAAACGCCACCGCCATTAAACCAATCGTAAGCCGATGAGCGCCTTTAGGACCTAATAGCTTACCCAACAAACCTGCGCCAACTGCCCCTATTAAGGGGGAGACGACGATGAATCCCGTTAAATCATATATATCCACAGCTTAACCTTTCAGTAAATCTAATTCATCGACCCGAACACTTTGGCTCTTTCGATAAAGCACCATCAAAATGGCTAGGCCAATAGCTGCTTCTGCTGCAGCTACCGTTAAAATAAAAAAGACGAATATTTGTCCTGTAATATCACCGCGAAAATGTGAAAAAGCAACAAAATTCGTATTGACAGCTAATAACATTAATTCAATACACATTAATACCACAATGATATTATTTCGCTTAATCATGATCCCGAGAATACTTAAAGAAAATAATATTGCTGCCAATATTAAATATTCGGTTAGTGTTAACATTCTTCCTCCTTAGATTGCAGCTCCGCGGGCATACTGATCATGCGTAAACGGTTAGCTTTATTAGCCTCTAGCTGCAAAGCAACTATTTGAGCCTTAACTGTTTTAACTCGAGTGCGATGAGTTAAACAAACAGCTGCAATGATGGCAATTAATAATAACACCGCAGCTAATTCAAGAGGATAGGCATACTCAGTATAAAGCACACTGCCTAGAGCGTGTATATTGCTGTAGTTTGCTTGAGCAGGGGAAATCGAATGGACAGTAGCTGTCGGTTCTGTCATGAAATATATGATCATTCCACCCATAACAACTGCTAGAATGAAAGCTATAGGTAAGTAGCGTACAAAACCACCTTTTAATTTTTTAGGCTCCAAATGGAGCATCATGACGACAAATAGGAGCAATGTCATCACAGCACCCACATAAACGAAAATTAAAATTAGCGCTAAAAATTCTGCTTCTATTAAAATCCATGTAGCGGCACTACCAAAAAATGCTAATACTAAAAAGAGAGCGCTTTTAATGGGGTTCTGAGAGAATATAACCATTGCCCCCGACACCAGGACTAAACTCGCAAACCCGTAAAAAATGATTGATTGCACAGTCATGTTAACTTAACCTCTCACACCATTATCTAAAATTTGCATCATCACTCCGCGCATTTGCAATTTGAGCTTCATAACGATCTCCCAAAGCTAGTAGCATTGGTTTTGTCATCACATGTTCGCCGCGATTTTCAAAAGAATAATGATTTAAATTAGTTTCCACAATTGCATCTACAGGACACGATTCTTCACAGAAACCACAGTAAATACATTTAAATAAATCAATACGATAATCTGTCGTTCGACGGGTACCATCCTCACGTTCAGCAGATTCAATCGTAATAGCTAGTGCTGGACATACAGTTTCACAAAGTTTACAGGCAATACACCGCTCTTCGCCATTAGGATAGCGCCGTAATGCATGTAAGCCTCGGAATCGTGGAGATACGGGAGTTTGTTCCTCGGGAAATTGAATTGTCACTTTCCGGCTAAAAAAATATTTACCCGTTAATTTTAAGCCACTTAAAATTTCAAGGAGAAAAAAGCTTTTGATATAATGTTTTAAACGTTTTAGCATTGCTTAGCCTCCCTCCCCAACAAACCAAGGGGGGACTTTTAACATGACACATACGGCAACAACAATAATCCAAATTAACGCCACTGGAATCAAAATTTTCCATCCTAAACGCATTACTTGATCATAGCGATAACGCGGCAAGGTTGCCCGTAACCAAATATACAAAAACAAAAACACACAGACTTTAGCGAAAAACCAACCTACGCCAGGGACTATCGCAAACAGGGCCTCTAAGCCTGGAATTCCCTGAAAGGGCGATAGCCATCCCCCTAAAAATAACGTGGTTGCTACCGCAGAAATTAAAACCATATTAGCATATTCTGCTAAGAAAAACATGGCAAACATAATCCCTGAATATTCAACATGGAAACCAGCAACAATTTCAGATTCACCTTCAGCTAAATCAAAAGGATGACGATTCGTTTCAGCCACGCCAGCAATCCAATAGACTATAAACAAAGGCAACAGCGGTAACCAATACCAATGCCAAAGACCGCCAGCTTGCGCTAACACAATTTGTTCTAAATTAGCAGACCCCGCTACTAATAATACCCCCACTAAGGCAAAACCCATGGCAATTTCATAAGAAATGATTTGTGCTGCTGAACGCAGTGATCCTAAGAAAGCATATTTAGAATTTGACGCCCAACCTGAGATTAGGATGCCATAAACCCCAACTGATGTCATCGCTAGAATATATAAGATTCCAGCATTGATATTTGCTAAAACCCAATCTTTGGCAAATGGAATGACTGCCCAAGCTGCCAATGCTGGCGCCAAGGTTAAAATTGGAGCAACTACAAATAGGTAATAATTGGCCTTTTGAGGAATAATCATTTCTTTTAAAAATAATTTCATAGCATCAGCTAATGGCTGACCTAGACCCAAAATTCCTACCCGATTAGGACCAATCCGACCTTGCATAGCGCCAATGACTTTACGCTCGGCGAGAGTAGTATACGCTACCACTCCCATAACAGGTAACACGATAGCGAAAATTTTAATGAGAATCCAAACAAAATCTAACACTGCATCTGCCATAAATTTTAACCTCGCTCGATAGCTATAGGGTCAAAACCACCCGCCAATAAAGCTACTTCAGGATATCCCGAGGGAATATACACACAATGGTTAGGAATACGGGTATCTATTACCAAAGGTAATTCCACGGTATGATTATTTTGGGTTACCTTAACATGAGTGGTAGCTGCAGTTAGGTTGAATTGCAGCGCTAATTCAGGAGAAATATAAGCTGCTAATTTTAAGGCCGCACCACTACGCTGTAAAGGCTCTGCATAACGCACCAAAGCATCACCTCGATACATAGGCCAATCACTTATCCGGTATACCCCCTCTCCCGGGTCCTGTACAACAGATGCTAGGGGCTTCCAGACTGATGTCTGAGCATTGTGTATATTCGATAGCTGATCTTGTAATTCCTCAGTCACTTCACTAATCGTCGTTTGCTCAAAGCCCTCTAGCTGCAATAAATTTCCTAAAACGCGAAACACTTTCCAAGCAGGTTTAGCTGCTCCATAAGGACTAGTTGCTGCAGAAAACGATTGCCATTGCCCCATGACGTTCACTAAGGTTCCCGCAGTTTCAAACACAGGTGTAATCGGCAGAATAACATCTGCATAGTCCTTAGCTTCCCCAAGAAACGATGCCAAGACCACCACTAACTCAGCTTGAGCTAAGGCATCGATAGCTCTGGTAGGGTTAGCACAATCTAAGGGTGGATCAATATTTAATAGAAAATACCCTTTCAAGGGTTGCTGCCATTGCTGCCAAGCAGCCAAACCAGGAGTAGATATAGTCATACATCCTATACCTTGATGGGGTACAGCACCTGCAAGCCAAGCTCCCGCCGTATTTGCCCCTTCGGTTAACACAGCTATATTGGCTTGCAGCAGATCTGTAATCAGGGTGGCAAGGTTATGGATCAAATTTGCTGCCGGATGGTTTTGGGCAATGGCTCCTAAAACAATCAATGTAGATTTGCTCACTACCAATTGCTGTGCAATTTGAAGATGTTCTGAGCTCGGTTGAATCGCTGCTAACCATTCGACTGCCTCTGAAAATTTGCTCGCAGACTGTTGTGCTAAAATAGCCTTGGCAATACCCTTTAAATGCGTCACAAATTCATGAGGAGCTACAATAATCTTATGTGCAATAGGATAGTTAAAGTCATAATCAATTGCATTAAGC
>QLAH01000753.1_pt1 | contig 12386 bp, 11 predicted proteins | sample 4693081 | NCBI WGS metagenome assembly QLAH01 (sample SAMN09425401, study PRJNA476045) | Lake water metagenome, whole genome shotgun sequencing project.
CCCGGCGCTGTGGAGCCCGGGGCCCCGCGGAGCCTCGATGCCCGGCAGCGGCAGGCGGTGGCGGCGGTGCTCCGCCATGGACTGGTGCTGCTGGAGGGGGGACCCGGCACCGGCAAGACCAGCACGGTGGCGGCGATGATCGCGGCCCACCAGGCACGCAACCCCGACGCCCGCGTCCACCTGGCGGCGCCCACCGGCAAGGCAGCGGGCCGGCTGCGGGCCGCCACCGGGGGCACCCTTCCCTGCACCACCCTGCACCGGCTGCTGGAGAGCCGCGGCGACCGCTTCGGCCGCCACCGCGGCCGGCCCCTCGACCTCGACCTGCTGGTGGTGGATGAGGTCTCGATGGTGGATCTGGGCCTGATGGGCGCCCTCCTGGAGGCCCTGCCCAGCGCCTGTCGGCTGGTGCTGGTGGGCGACCCGGCCCAGTTGCCGCCGATCGCCCCCGGAGCCGTGCTGCAGGAACTGCAGAGGCCCGAGCACCGCCGCCCGCTGGGGGGCGCCGCCATCACCCTGACCACCACCTACCGCAACGCCGGAGCCATCGCCGCGGTGGCCGGCGCCCTGCGCCAGGTCCTGGCCCCGGGAGCCATCGCCACCGACCCGCTCGCCGCCATCCTGCCCCTGCTGCAGGCGCTGGGGGACCGCGACAACCTGCGTTGGCGTCCCTGCTCCCCGCGCCGCCTGCCGGCAGAGCTGCTGGAACGGCTGCGCCGGCACCAGGACTCCCTGGCGCGGCTGGCGGGACGGTGCCGGCCGGGATCTGATCAGGGCTGCCGCGCCCTGCTCGCCGAGCGGGACCGGCTGCTGGTGATGGCCCCCCAGCGCCAGGGACCCTGGGGGCTGGAGGCGATCCACCGGACCCTGCTGGGGGGACGGCTGGACGGCGATCTCCAGGACCTGCCGGCGGGCACCCCGGTGCTCTGCGGCCGCAACCTGCCGGAACTCGACCTGGCCAACGGGGATGTGGGTCTGGTGGTGGGCGGGCCGGGGGCGTCGGCGCGGCTGCTGTTCGGGGACGCGGGCGGGGAAGCGGTCTGGATCCATCCCGGCCAGCTGGCCGGAGCGGCCGAGCCCGCCCTGGCCCTGACGGTGCACAAGGGCCAGGGCAGCGAAGCCGAGGAGGTGATCGTGCTGCTGCCCAGCGGGGGCTCCCAGGATGGCCGCCTGCTCTACACCGCCCTGACCCGGGCCAGGGAGGGGGCCCTGCTGCTCACCGATGCCGCCCCGGGTGTCTACGAAACGTGAACCGCCTGGGGCGGCCCCCGGCCACGGATCCATAGTTGCTCCATCGACGCGGTTCCCCGGGTCGAACTCTCCGGAGCCCCTGCTCCAATAGTCTCCACCGCTGGGATTTCTCCCCTTCAGGGAGCCCCTCCATTCCTCCAGACCCCTTCGAGGAATGCCCTCCTGCATCGTCAAGAAGGACCGACCCGGCCCCACCGGACCCGGCCCCTCAGGTGCCCCGAGGTCGACAGGGACAAGCCCCATGGATTCCCTGGCCCCAGGTGGTTCCGGTCAGTCTTCTCTCCCCCCGACATCCCCACCCAACGGCGGCCGTTGACAGCGTCCAGACCTGAACGCGTCCACCGCCCCTGGGGATGGTTCGAGACCCTGGCGACGGGCCCCGGCTACTTGGTCAAACGGCTGCTGATCACGGCGGATCAGCGGATCAGCCTTCAGCGTCACCGGCACCGCAGCGAGCACTGGGTGGTGGTGTCCGGCTCGGGGGTGATGGAGTGCGATGGCGATGGCGTCGCCGCCGTCCCCGGCGCCACCCTGCACGTCCCCTGCGGGGGTGTCCATCGGGCGGCGGCGGCGGAAGCCTCCGACCTGGAGATCATCGAGGTGCAGCTGGGCCCGGAGCTGCGGGAGGACGACATCGAGCGTTTCAGCGATGATTACGGCCGGGTGGTAAAGTCTCATTTCAACCTTTGAGCAAGGGCAAGGCAGCCCGGGTGCACGGCACCCATTTCCCACGGTCCGCTGCCGGCCTGCGTTGAAGGATTCACCAGGCTCCAGCATTCCGTGACCCAGATCATTGACGGCAGCACCCTCACCGGTGCCGCTGATTCCCAGGCGGCCATCCAGCAGCCTTGCGAGGACCTCGTCCTCTACTCCGCCGTGGCGTCCCAGGACGACCTCAGCGACGCCCTGCCCCAGACCATCGCGGCCGCAGCGCCGGAAGCGGACGCCGAGGATGCCGTTGCCGAGCCTGATGGCGCCCTGCCCGTCAGCGCCTTCGCCGCCTTCGGCCTTCGCCGGGAGCTGCTGGAAGGTCTGGCGGCCATCGGCTTCGAAGAACCCTCCCCGATCCAGAAGGCCGCCATCCCCGAGCTGATGCTCGGCCGTGACCTGGTGGGCCAGGCCCAGACCGGCACCGGCAAGACGGCGGCCTTCGGCCTGCCCCTGCTGGAGCGCCTCGATCCCGGCCAGCGCACCCCCCAGGTGCTCGTGCTCACCCCCACCCGCGAACTGGCGATGCAGGTGGCGGAGGCCTTCAACAGCTATGCGGCCCGCATGAAGGGCGTCAAGGTGCTGCCGATCTACGGCGGCGCCGATTTCCGCGACCAGATCCAGCATCTGCGCCGCGGCGTGCAGATTGTCGTGGGCACCCCGGGCCGGGTGATGGATCACATGCGCCAGGGCACCCTCGACCTCTCCGGTCTGCGCAGCCTGGTGCTGGACGAGGCCGATGAGATGCTCCGCATGGGCTTCATCGACGACGTCAAGTGGGTGCTGGAGCAGCTGCCTGCCGAGCGTCAGGTGGTGCTGTTCTCCGCCACCATGCCCTCGGAGATCCGCCGCATCTCCCAGAACTATCTCAAGGACCCGGCCGAGGTCACCATTCGCCAGAAGGCCGCCGACGGCCGCCGCATCCGCCAGCGCCACCTTGTGGTCAACGGCCCCCAGAAGCTTGAGGCCCTCGAGCGGGTGCTGGAGGCCGAGGGCAGCGAAGGGGTGATCATCTTCGCCCGCACCAAGGCCATCACCCTGACGGTGGCCGAGTCCCTGGAGCAGCACGGCTACGACGTTGCGGTGCTCAACGGCGACGTGCCCCAGACCCAGCGGGAGCGCACGATCGAGCGCCTGCGGGATGGCCGCGTCAACGTGCTGGTCGCCACTGACGTGGCGGCCAGGGGCCTCGACGTCGACCGCATCGGTCTGGTCATCAACTACGACATCCCCTTTGACGGCGAGGCCTACGTGCACCGCATCGGCCGCACCGGTCGGGCGGGGCGCAACGGCGAGGCGATCCTGTTCCTGACGCCGCGGGAGCGGCGCTTCCTGGGGGGACTGGAGCGCGCCGTGAACCAGCCGATCGAAGCGATGGAGGTGCCCGGCAACGCCAGCATCAACCAGCACCGCCTCGACCGCCTGCGCCAGAAACTCACCACGGCCCTGCAGCAGCCGGCCTGCAACCCGGAGGAGAGGGCCCTGCTGGCCGAAATTCTGCAGCGGGTGGCCCAGGAGCAGTCCTGCACCCCCGACCAGCTGGCCCTCGCCGCCCTGGAGCTGGGCCTGGGCGGCAAGCCCCTGCTGCTCCAGGGTGAGGAGCGCTGGGGTCAGTCCCGTCCCGGCGCCCCCTCCAGGGAGCGCGACCGCGACCGTGGCGACAGGGAGCGGGGGGGCGATCGCCGTCCCTTCAACGACCGCAGCCAGGAACGCGGCGAGGACGGCCCCGAGGACAACATGGAACGGTTCCGGATTGAGGTGGGCTGGCGCGACCGGGTCAAGCCCGGGAACATTGTGGGCGCCATCGCCAATGAATCCGGCCTCGCCGGCCGGTCGATCGGAAAGATCCGCATCTTCGATGCCCACAGCACCGTCGACCTGCCCAAGGGCATGCCCGACGACGTCTTCGCGGACCTCCGTCGTCTGCGGGTGATGAACAAGGAACTTCAGATCTCCCGACTGGGCTCCTGATTCCCTCGCCGGCGCTCACCACGACGACCTCCCATGCCATCCCAGCAGCGGCCCCGTATGCGTAGCTCCCGTGTCCTCCCAGTTCCTGGCTGGCTCAGCGTCAGCCTGGTGGTCCTGGCGGCCCTCGGGCCGACGGGGGGGCCGGCGCAGGCAGCCTCCGGCCCCATCCTTGAGGTGGTGCGCTCGATCTGCCTCTCCGCCTTCGAGACGGAACTGGCCCAGGCCGGCAAGAAGGCCCCCGACGGGATGGCCAACTACGCCTGCAGCTGTGTGGCCGATCGCATCACCAGCGGCAGCAGCATCGCCTCGGCCCGCAGCAGCTGCAGGGACGCTACCTCCAAGCGTTACCCGATCTGATCGGGGCCTCAGGCACAGAGGCGGGTGACCTCCTCGGAGGCCATCACCTGCAGGTCGCTGACCGTGAGCTGTTCCACGGCGGCGATCAGGGACATCTGGACCTCGTGACTTTCGTTGGCCACAAGCACCTGGAGCAGGTCGAAGAGATCCTGGGCTCCCAGCTCGCCATCCTCACGCCAGGTGAGGCACCAGGGGACGGGGGGGGTTTTCATGGGATCAGCTTGATCAGGGTTTGCTGACAATGGAGCGTACTGTCCATGGCCGGACAAACCTTTGGAATTGCTTCGCTTCCGCTTCAAACTTCTCCATGAAGCCACGGGCCTCGGTTGTAGGCTTCCACCAGTTCCATGCCGCTCTGGCTCCCTTCGGCACGCACCGACGGCTCAGGCCCAACAGAACCGGCCCCTCCCCAGGGTCCGCTCTGCGCTCCATGCCGACCGCCTGCTTTCCCTGGGATTCCCGACACCGGAGGAATCCGTTCCAGCTTTTTCATTGAATGACCATCTACGTCGGCAACCTCTCGTTCCAGGCTGAACGCGAGGACCTTCTCGATCTCTTCGGCCAGTACGGCGAGGTCCGCCAGTGCAGCCTTCCCCTTGACCGGGAAACGGGTCGCAAGCGCGGCTTCGCTTTCATCGAACTGGCCGACGATGCCTCCGAGCAGAAGGCCATCGACGACCTCCAGGACGTCGAGTGGATGGGCCGCATGATCCGGGTCAACAAGGCCACACCCCGTGAAGGGGGCGGTGGCGGCGGCGGACGCTCCGGTGGTGGCGGCTACGGCGGCGGCGGCGGGCGTCCCGGCGGCGGCGGTGGCCGCTCCGGCGGAGGCGGCTACGGCGGCGGCGGTGGTGGTGGCGGCTACGGCGGCGGTGGCGGCGGCGGCGGCAATCGCTGGTGACGCTTGCGGCCGCCATGGCCGTTGATGCCGCCAGGGCGCCGACCACACCAGCACCGGGGCTGCGGCGCCTGCTGACCAGCCTGCAGCCCCACCGCAGGCTGGTCCGGCTGGCGGCCACCTGCTCGGTCCTGAACAAACTCTTCGACCTCGCCCCGCCCGTCCTCATCGGCCTGGCGGTCGATGTGGTGGTCCAGCAGCGCACGTCCTGGCTGGCCGGGCTTGGCTTCAGCACCGTTCCCGGCCAGCTGGGGGTGCTGGCGGTGCTCTCGTTCCTGATCTGGAGCGCCGAATCCCTCTTCGAGTACCTCTACGCCCTGCTGTGGCGTCGCCTGGCCCAGACCGTGCAGCACGAGCTGCGCGTCGAGGCCTACGACCACCTCCAGCATCTGGAGATGGGCTTCTTTGAAGCCGGCAGCAGCGGGCGTCTGCTCGCGGTCCTCAACGACGACATCAACCAGCTGGAGCGCTTCCTCGACCAGGGGGCCAACGAAATCCTGCAGCTGGTCACCACCGTGCTGGCGGTGGGCGGCGCCATGGTGGTACTGTCCCCCACCGTCGCGGGGGTCTCCTTCCTGCCGATCCCGGTGATCCTGTGGGGGTCCCTGCGCTTTCAGCGACGCCTGGCGCCCCGCTACCGGGAGGTGCGCGAGCGGGCCGGTGATCTGGCCAGCCTTCTGAGCAACAACCTCGGCGGCATGCTCACGATCAAGAGCTACGCCGCGGAGGACTGGGAGAAGCAGCGGCTGGTCGCCCAGAGCCAGGCCTACCGGGCCAGCAACGGCCGGGCCATCCGCCTGTCGGCCGCCTTCATCCCCCTGATCCGCTTCGCGATCCTGTTCGCCTTCATCGCCATCCTCGTGATCGGGGGGCTGCAGGCCTGGAGCGGTGCCATCGCCATCGGCACCTATTCCTTCCTCGTCTTCATCACCCAGCGGCTGCTCTGGCCCCTCACCACCCTGGGCCGCACCCTCGACGACTACCAGCGCGCCATGGCCTCCACCCACCGGGTGATGGACCTGCTGGACACTCCCATCGCCATTCCCAGCGGCCATCGCCGGCTGCCCTTCGACACGGTCCGCGGTCACATCCGCTTCGAGGCCGTCGACTTCGCCTATTCCGGCCGCGATCGGCTTCTGAGCGGCTTTGATCTGGAGGTGCCCACCGGCACCACCCTGGGGATCGTGGGGGCGACCGGCTCCGGCAAGAGCACCATCGTCAAGCTGCTGCTGCGCCTGTACCCCATCCAGGGGGGCCGCATCCTGCTGGATGGCGTGGCGATCGAGGACCTGTCCCTGCAGGACCTGCGCCGGGCCATCGGTCTGGTGAGCCAGGAGGTGTTCCTCTTCCACGGCACCGTCGCCGAGAACATCGCCTACGGCAGCTTCGAGGCCAGCCGTGCGGCCATCGAACGGTCCGCCGGCCTGGCCGAAGCGGCCGCCTTCATCGACGCGCTGCCCCAGGGTTACGACACCGTGGTGGGGGAGCGGGGCCTGCGCCTGTCCGGCGGCCAGCGCCAGCGCATCGCCCTGGCCCGGGCGATCCTCAAGGATCCACCGGTGCTGGTGCTGGATGAGGCCACCGCCGCCGTTGACAACGAAACCGAGGCGGCGATCCAGCGCTCCCTTGATCGGATCACCGCCTCCCGCACCACCCTGGTGATCGCCCACCGGTTAAGCACGGTCCGCCACGCCGACCGCATTGTGGTCATGGAACAGGGGCGCATCGTCGAGAGCGGCGAGCACGACGAGCTGCTGGCCAGGAATGGCGCCTACGCGGCGCTCTGGCGGGTGCAGACGGGGCTGAGGCCGGAGGAGGCCCTGCGCTGATCCCGGTTGGCTTAGCGTGGATTCAATGAAGATTTCCCAACCCAGCAACCAGGCCCCGGCCAGGAAGGGAGCCAAGCCAAAGGCGTCGCGCCGGCGCACCCCAGTGGTCCTGGCCGTGGTCTGCGGCCTCGGGGCGGGCCTCTTGCTGGCCGGACCCCTGGCCCAGTTCATCACCGCACGGGCCAACGCCGGGGGTGGCGCGTCACTCACCAATCCCTTCGCCGCCTGGAGCGGCGGCATGGGCCGCCAGGACGTACTGATCCTCGGCACAGACGTGGGCGGCGGCAACACCGATGTGATCGCCACCCTGCGCATCGATGGCAACCGCACCAGCATCACCCAGATCCCACGCGATACGTACATCGAGGCCGAGAGTTTCGGCCCGGTCAAAATCAACGCCCTCTACAACCTGGGTGGCATCGAAGCGGTGAAGCGGGAGATTTCCCAGCGGCTCGGCCGTCCCATCCAGCACCATCTGGTCGTCAATCTCTCCTCCATCCGCCAGATGGCCGATGTGCTCGGGGGGATTGAGGTGGATGTGCCCAAACGCATGCTCTACGAAGACCGCAGCCAGGGGCTGTCCATTGATCTGCAGCCGGGGATGCAGACCCTGAGGGGCAAGGATCTGGAGGGCTTCCTGCGCTTCCGCCACGACGAAACCGGCGACCTTGGCCGCATGGACCGCCAGCAGCTGGCCCTGAAATCCCTGTTTCGCAAGCTCACCCGCCCTGAGTACCTGGTGCGGCTGCCGGCCCTGATGATGGCCGCCCGCAAGGACCTCAAGACGGACCTCGGGCCGATGGAGCTGGGGGGTCTGATCACGGCGATGGGGAGCACCCAGCTGGACACCCAGAGGCTGGACGGCCGGCCCTTTTACAAGGACGGCATCAGCTACTGGGACGCCGTCTGGCCGACCCCGGAGGGGGATCCGCTCGAAGCCGAGGGCGATGGCCAGGCGAACGCTACGAACGGCCGCCACCGCTTCCTTTTCTGACCTCCTCGGGATTGGGCGGTGCGGGCTGGCCACCGTCGACGGCATGGCCGTTGCGGTCGGACAGCGTGATCAGGGCCAGGCCGAGGGCCATCAGCACCGGCACCGGACTGGAGACCGCCACCGTGACGCCGAGGGCGGCGGTGAACCAGATCGAGGCGGCGCTGCTCAGGCCGCGCACCTCGGGGATGCCGTGTTTCTGGCGAACCGGAGGCACCAGGATTTCGCCGGCTCCCAGGAAGCCGACGCCCGTCGCCACCCCCTGGATCACCCGGCTGCGGGCCTGGGGATCGGGACCGGCCGCCAGCACCATCAGACAGGCACTCATTCCCACCAGCACGTGCACCCGCAGTCGGTTGGGGTGGGCCCGGCTGCCGTGGTGGGCCCGGTTGAGGCCCACGGCCAGTCCGCAGAGCACCGCCATGCCAAGCCGCAGCAGGGCCTCCAGATCCGGGCTCAGCGAGAGGACCATGGCCGGCCGTTCCACCGCAAGGGCCGTCTCACCTTCGCGCATCGACGGGCAGCCCTGGCGCATCGGCGGACGGCCCGGGACCATGGACCTCCATAGGCTCCTGCCAGTCCAGCCCCCTGGTGATCCGTGCGGTCCGCCCTGCTTCGCAACAGCCTGAGGCTCGGGGTGGCCGCCTTCCTCACCGCCGCCCTGTCGCTCTGGTTCGAGCGGATCGCCTACGTGTGGTACCCGATGCTGGCGGTGGTCACCGTCATGGAGGACGGGGATGACCTCAGCCTCCAGGCCGCCAGGGTGCGGGTGTTCGGCACCATCACCGGTGGGCTGGTGACCTTTCTGGTGCACACGGTGCTGTCCGGCTGGCAGGGGGTGCTGGTGTCGCTGCTGCTGATGCTGCCGCTGCTGCGCTGGCTGGGCTGGCAGTCGGCGGCCGGCACCGCGACGCTGGTCAGCCTGATGTTCCTGATGATTCCCAGCCACGTCGCCCTGAACTGGGACTACGTGTTCAACCGCACCCTCGATACGGCGGTCGGCTGTGTGATCGCCATTCTGGTGGGCCTGCTGTTCTGGCCCCGGCGGGGCGTCGACCGGCTGATGCGACTGGAGCTGGGCCTGCGCAACGGTTACCTGGCCCAGCTGGAGCGGCAACGGGACTGGCTCGAGGGCCGGGGGGAACGGCCCCTGCCCCTGCCACCGGCCCGGCTCAGCCACGACCTGGTGGCCATGGAACAACTGGTGGCCGAGGAGCGCCGCGGTCCCCATGGCCGGCGCCTGCAGGGCCAGCGCTGGCCCCAGCGGCTGCAGTTGTGGGGGGCGGTCCAGCACCACTGGGTGCAGTGGGAACGGCTGCTGGCTGGCCTGCCCGACCGCCTCCGGCCGGAGCCCTCCCCCGGCGGGGAGGACGGTGACGGTGGGGGTAGCAGCGATCCGCTGGCGGCGGCCTTGGCGTGCATGGGGGCCCTGCTCCAGGGGGGATCCCTGCCGCCCCCGGCCCTGGACCCGAGGCCCTGGCAGACCCTGGCCCAGATCCGTTCGCTGCCCCTGCTGCCGCTGCTGGCCCTGGCCCAGGAGCTGCACCCGCTGATGGCGAGCCTGCGCACCCTGAGCCTGGTGACCCGATGCTGATCCGACGCTGCGAGCTGCGTCTGGCCCTGACCGCCGGGTTGATGAACGGCTTCGGTGCCCTGGCGCCGCTGGCCTACGGCTTCTACGCCCCGCTGGCCGTGCTGGTGGTCTGCACCGGCACCTACGGGGGCTCCATCGGCCTGGGTCGCCAGCGGCTGCTGGGGTCGGTGGTGGGGGGGGTGGTGCTGGTGGTCTCCTTCACCGGCCTCAGCCACCTGCCCCTGCCCCTGGGCCTGAGCCTGTCCCTGGTCGCCATGCGGCTGCTGGGCGCGGCGCTGGGGCTGGAGGTGGGGTACAAGGTGGGCAGCAACATCATCGTGATGGGCTGGCTGGTCCACGACGGTGAACTGGGGATGTGGGTCCCGGTGCGGCTGTTCTGGACCGCGGCCGGCATCCTGGTGGCCCTGCTCTGCCTGCGGCTGTTCTGGCCCGACCTGGCGGTGGAAGGCAACCGGCTGCGGCTGCGGCGCTTCCTGGCCGACCTCGGCGCCGCCCTCATCAGCCAGGCCGATCGCCTCGAGGCGCCAGCCGTCCCGCCGCCGCCGGGGGCCTTGGTCGCCGCCCGGCGGCTCGAGCTGGAGACGGCCCAGGGGCTGCGGCGCCAGCTGGTGGCACTGCGCCAGGCCATGCCGGCGGTGGCCGATGAGCTCGGCAACAACCCCACCAGCAACGCCACCTACCGCCTGTTCCAGCTGCTGCATCGGGCCGGGTCCCAGCTGGTCGGTGTCGTCGACGGGCTCAGGCTCCTGGAGCACACGCCGGCGGATCGCGGCCCCCTGGAGGGACTCCATGGCGCCCAGGCGGATCTGCTGCGGGCGGTGGCCGGCCGCCTGCAGCAATGGGACCACTGCCTGGAGGTGCCCCACCGGCACCGTCCCGCGCCGCCGGCGTCACCCCTGGCGACGCCACCCCGGTGGGGAAGCCTGGAACGGTGGCTGCATGATCCGGATCTGGATGGCTTTGAACTGATCCGTCTGCAGCGCAACGCCAGCCGGCTGATGCTCTGCGGCCAGGCCCTGCGCAGCATCGAGCAGGCGGAACACCGCTGGCGGGCCCTGGGGGAGGCCCCCCGCTGAACCATGGCCGGATGGCGCCGCCCGCTGCAGAAGGTCTCCCGGCTCCGGCTGCCCCTGGCGCTGCCGCTGCTGCTCGCCAGCGCCGTGCCCGCGGCGGCCGAGCCGCTCGAACCCCAGCAGGACCCGGCGCCGGCGGCGGAACCCCTGATCAGGCTCGAACCTGGCTGGGGCAGCCTCCACCAGACCCTGGGCCTGCCGACCTGGGTCGATCTGGATCTGCAGGTCCTGGCCGAACCGATGGGCAACCCCGCCGGTGGTCTGGTGCGGGAGGCGAGCTGGATCCAGCAGACGACCCTGGGGCTGACCCTGCGGGTCCCCACCGACCCGGCCCATCCCAAGGGGCGGGAATGGGAGCGGTGGTCGATGCGGATGGCCCTGGCCGCCTTCAACGGCGACCCCCTCTATGCCCAGCGGGTGGGGGCGGTGCTGCCCCTGCAGGAGGTGGCCAATCCGGTGGGACTCTGGCTCACCCGCGCCAGCCTCCAGCGCCGTTCCGCCGACGACCGCTGGAGCCTGGAGGGGGGGTTGGTGAGCATGAGCCCCGATCTGTTCAGCACACCGATCGAGGACTACTACGTGCACGACGCCCTCAACGGGGCGCCCGTGCTGTTCTCCATCCCCAACTTTCCCGTCTTTCCGGTCGCTGCCCCGGGCGCCCTGCTGGTGCTGCAGCCGACCCCGGCCAGCACCCTGCGGCTGGCCAGCTTCGATCTGGCCGCCACCGACTCGGTGGCCGGGCTCCTGGGGACCGCCAGCGGCCTCCCCCCCGGACGGGGCTGGACCCATCAGCTGCAGTGGAGCTACGCCGCCCCCTGGCTGAACCGTTCCCTGGCCGCCCCCATCGCCGCCTGCCGTGAAGGAAGCGGGCTCCGGCTTCGACGTCGGCATCCGGCCTGCTCCCAGCCGGTCCGGGTGGAGCGCCAGCTGCCGGGGGGCCTGCTGCAGGTGGCGGCCTATGCCGGCACCGGGCCGAACCGGGGGCTGTACGGCAGTGCCACCGTGCCGGTGGCGCTGCCCTGGGGCCTCGACCACCGGCTCTGGGGCGCAGCTGCCGTGGGGTTCGACCCGGCGGCCAATCCGACGCCCAGCTACGTCGGCGGCGGGCTGGTAAGCCAGGGGGTCCTGCCCGGCCGCCCCTTCGACCTGCTGATCCTGGGCGTGGCCCGCACGGGCTTCAGCCCGATCACCAATCCCGGCCTCAGCCACGAAGGCGTGGTGGAGCTTGGTTATCAGGTGCAGATCAACCAGTCCTTCAACCTGCAGCCCAGCCTGCAGTGGATCCTCCATCCGGGTGGGGCGGGCCGGGTCCCGGGGGTGTTCGCCGCTGGTCTGCAGCTGGGTTTCAGCTTTTGAGGGGCCGGTGAGACGGATGTCGAGCAAACTGGGCGCCGGATGGGGGGGACGGCGGGCCATGGGGGGCAGCGGAACGGGGCGGCCCCTGGCCAGGTGGATCCTCCTGGGGCTGGCGTTGAGCCTCGGCCCGGTGTCGGGGCCGGGAATCGCTCAGGCCCTGCCCAAGGCCGGCGGCGGGGATGGGGGCCGCCTCGAGCGCCGCTGGAACGAGCTGGATCGCCAGATCCGTGCCCTCGAGGAACTGCTCCCCGCCGAGGCGGCCCCCCAGCCCGGGGGCGGGTCCGCCAGGCCGCCAGTGCCGGAGGCGCTGCTGGGGCCGGCGGAAGCCACGGCGGTTCCCGGGCCACCGCAGGGGAGCGTT
>QLAH01000754.1_pt1 | contig 12382 bp, 12 predicted proteins | sample 4693081 | NCBI WGS metagenome assembly QLAH01 (sample SAMN09425401, study PRJNA476045) | Lake water metagenome, whole genome shotgun sequencing project.
AGAGCTTGTAGAATATGGGTCATGGCTACCTCTGGAGGTGTGGTTTTAGATATTTGCACCTTACAAATGGAGGTAGCCTTTTGTCTACTCCAGAGATTTTCCTCTCAAAAAACTGTCCGGACTATTGCTCTGAAATACATAGAATTTCAGAAATCTCGCGATTACTCGCACCCGTTGCGATTAAATTCAGCACTTCACGTTCTCTGGGTGTCAACTCGGTTAACTCAGCCCTTGATGAACTCACAGAATTTGCAGGTATAGTAGAACGCTGGGAAAACACTTTCTTGAAGAGCCCTGGACTGAGCTGGGTATAGCCTCTGTGGGCGGAGCGAATCGCATCTGCGAGTTCTTCTGAGGGGGTGTCTTTGAGCAGATAGCCGATCGCCCCAAATTGCATGAGCTGTTCAACGTACTGTTCATCATCAAAGGTCGTTAGGACTAGCACCTTGACTTGAGGAAAGCGCTCGCAGATTAATTGTGTGGCGGTGACTCCGTCCATGATGGGCATTCGCACATCCATCAAAACCAAATCGGGCTGAAGGGTCGCAACTTGGTCAACTGCCTGCTGACCATTCTCGGCTGCTCCAACCACTTGTAGATCGGCATGGGAATCGAGTAACCGATGCAGGCCCTGACGAATGATGGTTTGGTCTTCAGCCAACACTAGACGAATCATCGAGTTGCTCCTAGCAGCGGCAATGACACAGTGACTCGACAGCCGGATTCAGTCTCAATTTGCAGGGTTCCACCCAAGCTTTCGGCTCGTTCTTTCATCCCCTGTATACCAAATCCAGTTTGGTTTTGGTGTGGGCTAAATCCTTTGCCATTATCCACAATTTGTGCCGATAAAATCGGTGCTGTGCCATTAGTAGCTTCGGGCTGAATCTCTAATCTGATTGTGACCTGGGTAGCTTCGCTGTGTTTCTGAATGTTGGTCAGTGCTTCTTCTAAAATACGGTATGCCGCAATCTGATAACGATCAGGAAATTGGATTGGAATGTTCATCTCAAGCGTGGGTTCGATACCTGTGATGCGGCTAAACTCGGCAATAAGAGCGACAATCGCGTCTTCAAATAATTTCCCTTTGAATAGATCAGAGCGCAGCATCAAGATTGCCTGCCTCAGTTCTCGTCTTGCTTCTGCGCCCAATCGTTTGCTGTCTTCTAAAAAAGCTTTGGCTTCTTGGGAGTTGGTTCTCAGCGAAAGTGCTGTATTTTCTAACACTACGCTTTGCGCAGTGAGCAAATGTCCGAGCGAGTCGTGAATTTCGCGAGCGATGCGAGTTCGTTCTTGCAACGTTGCCTGATCTTCGATCTGCACAGAATATTGGTAAAGCTGCTCATGTGCTAGGGCAAGCTTCCGCCGTCCTTGGCGTTCGTTAGCTAAAGAATTGACCAGCAACAGTACAAAAATCAGAATTAATCCAAAGGAAAGCAGAGCGTCGGCTAGATAGTAGAGAATTGTGTTTTGCATGTAGGTCGCAAACTGCTGCACCTGCTCAGGATTAAAGCTGAGGTTCAACTGAGCGCCGCCATCGGGCAAGATCATCAGTCCTGGAATAGTCACACCCTCTAAATGATGTTTGGCAACTTGCACAGCAACCCAGAGCGCCAAGAACGGAGCCAGCGTAAACGGGTACACCAGCCAAGCCAGCCCAGCAACCGTCCACTTGCCTACTTGCCTAAACAGGAGACTGCTTCTCAGCACCACCACAATCAGCAGGGGTGACATGCTTTCCAGTCCCCAACCCTGAAGCTGGGCGATTATTCCGATCAGCGCGAAGGCGATCGCCAGATACAGCAGCTTGACCCAGCGAGTTATCGGGAGTCGCAGCCCCATTGCCCCAAAAACTGTCAGGAGGATCACCAACGCCACCATCTGCGGGGTTTGAGTGGCGATCGTGCTGTAAAATTCTCCGTTGTTCCAAATTACGGGGCGTCCCCAGCCCGGAAACCCGAAAAGCTTGAAAGCAGCCAGACCCAGCAGAATCCACTCTAGGTGTAACAGCAGACGAAAGGGATGAGGATGTAGGGGTAGCGCTTTCATGGGTCGAGGCGATCGAGAGTTCTGCCTAATTTGTATCATGCAGGAACTTGTTGATGCCTGGGGCTGAAGCCCTATTTTGAGCGGCGCTTAGGTCTAAAGTCCCACGTTCAAGTCAGGGCTTGCGCCTCATGTGTTTTACCTTTGCCAAGTCATAAATTTGAGGAGTCCTGAGAGGGACAAACAACTCACAGAATGATTGAAGGTAGAACCCATGAGACAGAACAAAATGATTAAAATTTTAATTGGCGCAATCGTGCTAACTGGAATCGGAAGTTCTAGCTTGGCAGTTGCCCAAACTCTGCACAATGCGCGGCTATCTCTCTTCTCAGCCAGCGCAAAACAGGCCCAGCCACTCGAAGGTGCAACCACACCCCAACCAGAATTTACTCGTGGTGGAGGCGGTTGTAGCCAATTCGGGCGCATCGATCCAGGTCAGACCAGCACTCAGGGAGGCGAAGTCGTTGACCGAGTGCTTCAAGAACTGATCATGCGACGTTGCGTGATGGAAGGTGTGCCGATAGCGGAAGAGGATCGCATCTATCCCCTGATTCAAGCGCTAACGGCAGGGGTTCGAGCCAATCTGGGCAATGATGCGGCAATAAAATCGCAGTATGATGCGTTTCTCAAAAATCTGCGTCCAATTTTGGATGATAAGCGGATGGCGCGGGTCGAGGCGCATGTGGCTGCCGCGCTCGCACCCAATACCGCACCCCGCACCAGTGACGGTTCGCAAATGATTACAGTCTCTCAACTTGGTTATACAGAGCAGGTTCCTGAATTTCATCGCGGCCAAGGTTGCGTGGTCTTTGCCACTACAGATGCTGGCGATGTATCGAGAGATATTCAACAGTCCGTAACCCGCGTTGTTCTTCAGTCGGTCTTCCGCCGTTGCCTGCTCGAAAATGTCCCATTGACAGCCGCCGAAGATGAGCGGTTGTTCCCTGCTCTAGATGCGCTCGCACAAGGAGCTGGCCCTCAGCAGTATCGGCAGTTTGTGGTGCTCGCACGGCAGACGCTTGACCCGGAGCGGGCGGCACGGGTAGAGGCAAATGTAGCCTTAGCGCTGCGCGGCTTTAGCGCTTCTGAACGCGAGCAACGCTAACGACAGATAATTCAATTACAACGGTGGAATCATGCAACGAAACAAATTGATCGCTGTGCTAGCAGGCACGATTGTACTAACAGGTCTTGGAGCCGGTTTTGCGGTTGCCCAAACCTTCAACGGCGTGAAGCAATCCCTGTCTAGTGGTCATGAAACGGAGTTCAAAATGGATGAAATTACTCCCGCGCAAGAAGCCCAAGAATGGCAGGAAATGAAGCAACGATTTGTCAATGCTGGAATTCATCTCACCCCACATCAAGAAACCACCATTCGCCAAGCGGTGAACCAACTCAGGGAAGAGATGCGCCCCGTCTTTCAGAACAATCCAATGGCAACGTTCGCACAACTGATCGCAGCAGCCACTTTGCCCCAGCCCCAAGGTGAAGCGCTGATGAGAACTACAGGCTTGGATCAACGCTTGGGGGCGCCCTTACTGGCTTATCGTGACAGGGTGTTGAATGCCCTAACACCGGAACAGCGACCAATCTGGGAGAGGCAGATTTGGCAGAATGGCGATCGCCTCCAGTCTGAGAACCTAGCAACAGACAACCCACGCCAGATGACAGTGGTAGCTCCCGATCCAGCTGAACAAAATCGCTTCTGGGAGGAAACAAAACAGCAGTTTAGAGCGGCAGGCGTTCCCCTGACGCCCCAGCAGGAAGCGCAAATGCAGGCTGCTGATGCAAAACTGCAAGCCGAATTGACTCAGGAATTTCAGGTCAATCCAGTCGGAACTTTTGCCCGATTCGCTGCGTTTGCCATGTTGCCTGCCTTCATCACTGAGCGAATCGCCTCAGACCTGCTGGGTCAATCTGTCATCACCCATCTCCAAACAGTGGATCAAATTCTCACGCCCCACCAACGACAAATTTGGGAACAGCGGTTTAGTGATCTTCACCAAGGTTAGGGAACTGTCATGTCCCCCAAGAATTGAACAAAGCACTACGAGTAGTAAAATTGCCCTATAGAGGGAGACATAATGCAACACCCCGTCGTCAGGGCATAGCTAGTTCACAGCCTAGAGGGCCGTCATGGCCTTAATCAGCTCATTTGACAGGTCTACATTGTAGGGCGAACGCTGTTTGAACTTGACGCCAGCCAGGAAGTAAATTTTGGGTGAATAGAACGCCTTTCCGGCCTTTTGGAGCTGCTGGATCTGCTGCTTCACCTTGGGCTCAGAGCTGTAGTAGCCAAACTGCAGCGGCGAAATCATAAAGTCTACTACCTGATAGCCTTCTGCAATTGCATGTTCAATCGTCTCAACCGGATTGGAATAGGCCGAAATCATCAGTAGGGCATTCGGGCAGCCCAGCGACAGCAAGCGCATGGTTATCGTAGCGCCATCTACACCGCCATGCAGGGCGGGCATACAGATCTGGTTATCGGCTGCCGGAATATAGGGCGGATTGGCAATTAAATAGGTTGCTGCGGCTTGACGAAAGCCTTCAAAGAAACATTGGTTATAGACCTGATACTGATTCGTCAGGCGGTATTGCTGTGCGCGAGATTGGGCCAACTGGCAGGCGTTGGCATTTAACTCATAGCCCTGAATCAGTCCTTCAAACGGATATTTCAGCAGACTGCTAATCACCGGACTGCCATCGCCAGCCCCAAACTCAATGATCGTCTGATCGCTTGTGCAATCCATCAGCACCATTTTTTCGATGCACTGAGCGTAGAACTGGGATTCTTCAGGGCAAAAGAAAACCTTGTCTGGTGAATAAATAGCAGAACTGTCTACGGTCGTTTCGGGTTGTAATAGCATAGAAGTGACTTGTATATTGGGGTAAAAATTGCAGCAAGATTGGTGCTAGCCTCAATCACAGGGGCTAGGACTAGTAAGGGGATTCACAAAAGCCGAGGAATGCCAGATGTTCAGCCTGCGCCAGTTGCCGCTTCAGCGGCCTGAACGGCCTGCATGACTGCCGCACCGGCCCGGTCGCCCATGTATTTATCCTGGTCGTAGCCCAGCACTAGCTCCCAGGCTTGCTCAGGATATTGGGCCGCTAAAGGTAGGGCTGCCTGATGCAGCATCCACTGGCCGTGGCGTTCATCTTCGCGGATATGCAGTTCCCAGTAGCCCATCGCCTGATCGGACAGACCTAACCGGCTAGCCACTGCCATATAGTCTTTGTAGACCGAAGGGCCGTAGATCTCAAAGAAGGTAAAGCCACCGACGTAACGCAAGAAAAATCGTTTGCGCTGCGTTAGCAGAAAGTTGTGGTTAATGCTAGCGAGAACTTCCCAGGGAGCTAAATCGAAATAGGCTTCGGGCTGAGAGTTCAATCCCAACTCCTCCATCATCTGGGCAAAAAAAGTGGAATGCTTGCGGTTCAACCGCCCGTTGCCATATTCCTCTAGCAGCACTCGAATCAGGGTCGCCTGCACCTCGTTGCTCGCTCCGCCCAAAATGTGGCAGAGCCGGCTCGATTCGACCAATCCATCCAAAGACGCAATGGCAATCAAATGGCGATAGCCTGCCAGAGTCATTTCCCCACGAATATAGCGTTTGCTATCTGACAACGGCGGCTCCAAATCTTGCTCAGCCCGTTCGATCAGCGCCTGCTCCACGTTCAAGGCTTTAATGTGGGCCAGATCCATTTGATTGGTCTCCCAGGCTTGCCAAGGGGTTTCAATCTGGTCGCGCACCCATTGCAGATAGGTTGAACGCTCGTTGTTATACTGATTGAGATCCTGATACCAGAAAAAATTCAGTCGGTTGATGCGGTAAAGAACACGCTGCAAGAACAGATGGGCCTGCCCAGCCAGCCGATTGCCAGAGGTTTCTGAACCGTAAGCAGCCGTTAGCGCCTGTTTCAAGGCCGCCTCAAAGGTCTGGGTTATCTCAGGCTGCGCCAGCACCTGCTGGTCGAGGTTTTCAGCCGTCAGAAGCTGAACAAACTGCTGCTCTGCTGCTCCAAAATCGCAATCCTGTTCAAGGGCCTGTTCAAGGGACAGACTGCTGAGCAGATTCCGATTGGACAGATTTGAGGGCCAATTCGCTATCGTCATTGCGGTTCCAAACAATTGCTTCACTAGATTGCTAGAGCCAAACCAGAACAGGTGCTTACCACAGGAAGCTCAAGGATTCTGTTCGCCTGGTACAACCATAGACAATTGTTTCTGCTGATTTCGTCTGTCTGGGGGCACAGAAAAGCAGCTTAAACCAGCGAGTCGCTTAGCGTAAGTTATATTTCAGCAGTTTGCCCAGGTTAAGCCCATAAAAAAGGCTTGATCTCAGAAATACATCTTGATGGGGACGATTCTGAATCACGCCTATTGGATCATTTGGCATGGATGGTGTCATCTAATCCTGAATCTGTTAGGGAAATTATCGACTAGGGGGCATCCCTGTTCAGCCATTTGGGGTCTGCCAGATCTCGCTCAAACTCAGCTCTGCTGCCAAATCCAAGCTGCTCAATCCAGGCAAACCGAGCTATATTGTCGTCTTCATCCTGCTCGTCCTCAACATCTGCTTCGTCTGGGTATTCCCAGATTGCCTCAGCCATCCACTCTAACCAGCAGGCAGGTGGACTCCACTGGCGAAAGTAGGCGATTCTCGCAGCCTCGTCGTACTGTTCCTGCTGCCACCAGGCCCACCAGAGCATGAGGTGGGCTTCTCCGCTACCCATACGCCAAAAGAGACTGTAGGGATGCTCATTTGGAAAAACAATCCAGGGGGGCGGCACTGTGCCATATTCTGCTTTCAGTTGCTGCATCTCTTGCTGCCACTCTTCCATTGAGAGCTTCCTGCTATCTGCTATAGACCATCTTACCCGCAACCTTTTCTGCTGAGTTGCCCCCCGACTCACCAGCAGTCCCAGCAGTTGAGATTGATCCAGCCCCTAATCAATCTTGCGATCCAGTTCACGGCTTTATAATAGAGTATTTCACAGCTAGACCAGTCGGAGGTACCAGGATGTCAAGGAAAAAAGCCGAACGGGATGAAGATCGGGAATACCGGATCTCAATGGAAGCGATTGTCGATGCTTATGGCCCGGAGGAGCAGGCGATGGGCTGGTACTACTACCTCGAAGATAAAATCAGCTTCCCATTCCAAGGCAAGTGCATTCTGGAACGCAAGGTGTCTCCTTTGAAACTAAAAGAAGTGGTAGAAGTGACGTCAATGGCTCCTGAGGAATCTGAACGAGAAATGTTTGTTCTCATCCACTGGATGGATCGAGATCTAGCAGTGCCCCTAGTACAGATTGAAGGCATTGATGTAGATGATGAAACTGAAGAAGCAATTGCAGATTGGCACTACTGGATGAACCAAGGATATGAATTAGGTTAACTATGTAATGACTCAACCAAGTGATGGGTTAAGCTGACACCAGAGGACATCAGGGGGCGAATACCAATGCAAATGTCAGCAGTATGAAGCATGGGACTAGGGCTGGTTATCTCTTTTAGAAGACTACCCTAACTCGACCGTTTGACCTTGCGATGGCGCCACCACCAGAAAATGCCCCCCAGCAACACCAGACCCAGGGCAATTTTGGAGACGGGAGCCAGGTAGGTTTCAACCAGGCTATAGTTACTGCCCAGAGCGTAGCCCGCGTAGGTGAGCAGCAGCACCCAGCCCAAAGTGCCGAGGCTGGAATAGATCAAAAATTGGCCGAAATGCATCCGGCTGAAGCCGCCGGGCAGGGAAATCAGGGTGCGGATGCCGGGGACGAAGCGGCCAAAGAAGACGGCTTTGGTGCCATGTTTATAAAACAACTGCTGGGCCTTGTCGATTTCTGCGCCCGAAATGCCTAGCCATTTGCCGTAGCGATTCAGCCAGTTTTTCAGCCGCTCCTCACCCAAATAGACGCCGAGATAGTACCAGGGCAAAGCGCCGAGAATCGTGCCAACCACGCCTGCGGCCACAGCAGGGCCAAACTGCATACAGGGGGCCGGAATTTGTCCCGACTGGCATTGATGTACCGTGAATCCAGCCAGCGGCATGATCAATTCTGACGGGATGGGCGGAAACAAATTTTCTAGAAACATCAGCAGGCCAATTCCCAGGTAGCCCAGGCTAGACATGATATTGGGAATCAGTTCAGCAATCCTATCTGACATGAGATGACCTTAAATGTTGAGTGCTTGTTGCAGAGTTTGGCCCTAGCCAATTCAACAAGAAACAGCGCCAGTAATCAACAAAAAGAGGAGCAGGCTAGCTGCTCCCCCGTTGCGATACCTAGAACTTAGGTGCCCGAAGTCCAGGAGTTGATGTACTCTAACTGGGCCGCAGTGAGGCTGTCGATTTCGATGCCCATGGCTTGCAGCTTCAGGCGAGCGATCTCCTTGTCCAGCTCTGCCGGAATCGAGTAGAGGCCGGGGGCGAGCTGGCCCTTGTTCAGGACCAAGTACTCGCAGGCCAGTGCCTGGTTGGCAAAACTCATATCCATCACAGCGCTGGGGTAGCCTTCGGCAGCAGCCAGGTTGACCAGACGGCCTTCGCCGATCACCACGACCGATTTGCCGCTGTTGAGGCGGTACTCTTCCGTGAAGTTGCGCACCACCTTGATTTCCTTCGCCAGTTCTTTCAGCGCCTTCAGGTCGATCTCGATGTCGAAATGGCCGGAGTTGCAGACGATTGCGCCGTCCTTCATCACCTCGAAATGCTCCTTGCGGATCACATGCTTGTTACCCGTGACGGTGATGAACAGGTCGCCCACCTTGGCTGCCTCGCCCATCGGCATGACGCGGAAGCCGTCCATGGCTGCTTCGATGCCGCGCACCGGGTCGATTTCGGTGACAATCACGTTGGCGCCCATGCCGCTGGCCCGCTGAGCCGTGCCCTTACCGCACCAGCCGTAGCCCGAGACGACCACGGTTTTGCCAGCCAGCAGAATGTTGGTGGCCCGAATGATGCCGTCCAGGGTAGATTGGCCGGTGCCGTAGCGGTTGTCAAAGAAATGCTTGGTGTCAGCGTCGTTGACGTTCATGGCCGGGAAGGTGAGCACGCCGTCCTTCAGCATGGCCTTGAGGCGGACAATTCCAGTCGTGGTTTCTTCCGTAGTGCCAATCAGGTCAGCAATCTGCTCCTGGCGCTCCTGAATCAGGGTAGCAACCACGTCGCTGCCGTCATCCACAATGATGTTGGGCCGGTGGTCCAGGGCGATCCGGACGTGGCGGTTGTAGGTATCGTTGTCTTCGCCTTTTAGGGCATAGACCGAAATGCCATAGTCAGCCACCAGACAGGCAGCCACGTCGTCCTGGGTCGAAAGCGGGTTGCTGGCAATCAGGACAGCATCGGCACCAGCATTCTTGAGGGCAATCGCGAGATGGGCCGTTTCCGTGGTGACATGGCAGCAGGCCACCAGCTTGATTCCGGCTAGAGGTTTTTCTTTGGCGAAGCGTTCTTGAATTTGACGCAGAACCGGCATTTCGCGGCCAGCCCATTCAATCCGCTGTTTCCCCAAGGGGGCCAGGGACAGATCCTTAACGTCGTGTTTGACCTGAGTGATGGTGCTCATGTTTGCAAATATTTACTTCGGAGACTTATTCCTCACTAGACTAACAAACCAAGTCCCCGGCGAATAGGTACAATCACCCTGTCTACCGGTAATTTATGAAGAAAGAATGATTTCTTTGCACTACCCGGGTAGGTTCCAGCGCCTCTATAAAGTTCTTGTGAACTTTGAGCTGGTTCCCCTGCTGGTCGAAGGGACCTGCTGGTCGAAGGGCAGGAAGGTGGGCTGCTCTAACCCTTGCTCCAGCTAGACCTCTGACCCTGCTTGACAAAACTCTTGGTCTTGGCGGCTAGAAGCCGCATCTACAAAGATAAACCCCTCTCGCGGGTTAGAAGAGTCGGCGTAGACCGACTTCGTTTGTCTAGCGGCGGTTTTAACCGCTCACCCAGGGCTCTGCGGGCGCGCTGGCCTGGGGCTGTACCGCGCCAGGATGAAGCAGAATGTGATGAATCGGTATTTCGACCACAAACTCGCTGCCCTGCCCTACTGTTGAGTAGCAAGCCAGCTTGCCACCATGCCGTTCGGTGATGATTTGATAGCTAATTGACAGGCCCAATCCCGTACCTTTGCCTGGTGGTTTGGTCGTAAAAAAGGGATTGAAGATTTGATCTACGGTGTCCGGGGCCATGCCAATGCCATTGTCGAGGATGGCAATTCGCACTCGCTGATCGCTGGTCAGGCTGGTATGGATGCGAATGCAGGGGTCTGCCGCCGGATTCGGATTTCGGATCACCTGGTCTTCAATCGCATCAATCGCATTACTGAGCAGATTCATGAAAACCTGATTGAGCGGCCCCCCGTAGCACTCGACTAAAGGCAGATTGCCGTAGTCTTTGATCACCTGAATTGGCAGATTAATTCGATCTCCCTTCAGCCGGTTTTGCAGAATCATCAGGGTGCTGTCAATGCCTTCATGCAAATCAGTCGGCTTGATCTCCGCCTCATCCAACAGGGCGAAAGTACGCAGCGATAGCACAATCTGACGAATCCGCTCTGCGCCAACCTGCATGGATTTGAACAGGCGCGGCAGGTCTTCCTGCAAAAACTCCAGCTCAATTTGTTCAATGTAGGTTTGCAGTTCCGCTACAGGCTGGGGATAGTGCTGCTGGTAGCAGGCGATCAGGCCGAGCAGGGCATCGATATGTTCATGGGCATGGCAGAGGTTCCCGTGAATAAACCCAACCGGATTATTCAGCTCATGGGCAATTCCGGCCACAAGCTGTCCCAGACTCGACATTTTCTCGGCCTGAACCAACTGGGTTTGGGCCTGCTTGAGTTCGCCAATCGTCTGCCGCAGCTGCTGGGCCTGCTGTCGCAATTGGGACTCCGATCGCCGCAGGGCTTCTTCTTCCTTGGCCCGCTCGGTGATGTCCTCAAATAGACCCAGAACCCCGATCACGGCTCCCGACTCGTCCTGAAGCGGAATTTTGCTGGTGGCAACCCAGCCCTGCTGTTGATTGATTTCTGAGGGCGATTCCACCACGGCAATTTGGGCCTGCCGGCTGCTGAGCACCTGTTGATCAAACTCGCGAAAGCTGTGGGCTTCTTCGGGCGTCCAGCAGAGTTCGTAATCAGTTCTGCCCACAACCTCTTCGGGACAGGTGAATCCGGCCACCTGGGCAAATGCCTGATTGCAGCCCCGGTAGATGGAATACTGGTCTTTCCAGAAGATATTTTGGGGCATGGCGTCGAGGACGCGCTGGAGTTCCTGGTTACGGCTGTATAGCAAGCGCAGGCTAGCGCGACAGGCAGCTAGCTCGGCCCGCAGGCTGTCCTGATCTAGACTATCCAGATCCTGCTCCAGATCCGGAAACAGATCAGCAGCCAGACCCGGAAATAGACCTGCCAAATTGTCCAGTCGGTTGTTCAGAGTCATGGAGCTTTCCATTCAGTCACAGGAACTTCAGTTGTAGCCAAAATCTGACCGCGTGAGATCACATAGCGCACGGGTGAACGCCGCCGAATCGCCTCAAATCGATCGGCTGCATCGAGCACGATCAAATTGGCCGGTTTTCCCACTTCCAGGCCGTACTGATCGACCAGGTTAAAGGTTCTGGCTCCGTTCCAAGTCACCATGTCATAGCAGGCGTCAATCTCACTGCGACCCGTCATCTGGGCCACATGCACTAGCATAAACGCCACATCTAACATGTTGCCCGTTCCGAGGGAATACCAACAGTCCTGGACGCAGTCATGCCCCAGGCTCAAGTTCATACCCTGCTGCCAGAGTTCTTTGACGCGGGTTAAACCGCGCCGTTTGGGATAGCTGTCGGTGCGGCCCTGGATCGTAATGTTGATCAGCGGGTTGACGATAAAGTTGATCTGGGTCCGGCGCAAGAAGCCCAGCAGCTTGTAGGCGTAGGCATTGTTGTAGGAGCCAAAGGCGGTTGTGTGGCTGGCCGAAACTCGTAACCCTAGCTCTGAACGAATCGCACAGGCGGCCACCACCTCTAGAAAGCGCGAGTTGTCGTCGTCAATTTCGTCGCAGTGGATGTCGATCAACCGGTCGTACTGTTGGGCCAGCTCAAAGATCCGATGCACCGACTTCACCCCATCATCGCGGGTCAGCTCGTAGTGGGGAATGCCACCAATCCCATCCACCCCCAGCTTCAGCGCTTCTTCGATCAGCATTTCGTTCCGGGGGCCACCGTAGATGCCGTCCTGGGGAAAGGCCACCACCTGCAAGGTGATCCAGTCTTTTACCGCCTCGCGCACTTCCAGTAATCCTTTCAGGGCCACCAGATTCGCTTCACTGACATCGGCATGGCTG
>QLAH01000755.1_pt1 | contig 12369 bp, 13 predicted proteins | sample 4693081 | NCBI WGS metagenome assembly QLAH01 (sample SAMN09425401, study PRJNA476045) | Lake water metagenome, whole genome shotgun sequencing project.
GCTCAGGGCCGATGATCACCCCATTCGCGGAATAATTGACGCGCTCGTCACGGATCAGCGCAAAAATACTGTCGAGCGCGTACACGCCGGGCTCTACTTCCGCGACAGCGAACTCGCCCGGAATGCCGCGAATGCGAATGCTGTCGTCGGCATGGGTGCGGGGCTCGAAGACCGTGCCATCGTCGTAGCGCGCGAAGGCGCCGTTTTCGTCCAGCCGGCGCCAAAGCATCGTGTAGATGGGCGCTGCATTTGAGCTCGACTCGGCGACGCCAATAACCACTAAGGCGCGCGGTGACTCGCCGACACGAAAGCGCTTGTCCTCGGGCGTCGCGCATTGCGCGAGAAAGACTGCCGCGAGCATCACGAAGATTAGACGCATAGAGCCGCCCTGCCTTGCCGCCGACGCCCTACCATGCCAGCAGCGTGCAGCGGAGGGAAATTCCATGAACGACACAGCCGGCGGAGAACTTTATCAGGGACCGGTGGTGCTCACCGAAGGCCCGTTCGCGGGCTGGAGCACCTGGAGCGCTGGCGCGTCTCGGCCGCCAGCCTGGGAATGGCGCCACCCCCCGGGGCCGATCGGGTGCGGCCGCTGCTGGCCGAGGCCGTGGCCCGCAGTGGCCTCACCGGCTCCGCGGCCCTGCGGCTCAACTGGAGCCGGGGCAGCGGCGCCGGCCGGGGCCTGGCGCTGCCGGCGCCGGACGAACCCCAGGGCCGCCCCCGCTTCTGGTTGCAGCTGAGCCCCTGGACCCCGAACTCCAACCCGGTGACGGTGATCGTCAGCGCGCTGGAGCGGCGCAACGCAGCCAGCCTGGTCAGCCGCTGCAAGACCTTCGCCTACGGCGGCGCCATCCAGGCCCTGCGGGAGGCCCGGGCCGCCGGGGCCGATGACGCCCTGCTGCTCGGCAGCGGTGGCGACCTCTGCTGCGGCACCAGCGCCAACCTGCTCGCGTGCCTCAAGGGCGAGTGGATCACGCCCCACCTGGCCAGCGGCTGCCTGCCGGGGGTGATGCGGGGTCGCGGCCTGGCCCTGGGCCTGGTGCGGGAGGGCCGCCTGGGCGTGGCGGACCTGCTGGCCAGCGAGGGGGCCCTGCTGATCAACAGCCTGGGGCACCGGCCCATCCGCCGCTGCGAGGACCAGGATCTGCCCCTGCCGGACGGGGCCGAGGGCCTGTGGGAGCAGTTGCTGGCGTCGGCTTAAGTTGGCCGCAGAGTCGATCGATCACCTTGTCCGACGCTGTGGGGGGCCTGGGGTCCCGGAAGCACCTGGCCGGACTGCTGGCCTGTCTGGGGGTCGCCCTGGCCGGCTGCGGTGCCACCTCCAAGGAGGTGGCCATTCAGAACGCCAAGCCTGGCGACCTGCTGGTGGAGGTGGACGGCAGCCGGGTGGAGCTGGTCAGGGCGTTCACGCCGGGCATTGCCAATGGGCTCCACAAGGGTGTCGTGAAGGTCACCTCAGGCGCCGGAGATGGCAAGGGGCAGATGTACGAAACCACGGCCATCTGCAGCGTCAAGGGGGAGCCGGGCTGGCAAACCTATGACAATGTCTTCGGGGATCCGATCAGTGATCTCAATGCCAAACGAACATTTCCGGTGAAGAATCGCTGGCAGTACCTGTTTCATTTTGACGGCCGGACGGAGAAGATCGGAACGCTTGAATCCAGCGGCTGGGTGGCTCGGTTGAAGGATAATCTGTGCCGGAAAGGCGATTTCGACGACACCTGATCCTGCGGGCGATCGGAGCGCAAGGATCGCCGTCCTCGACTTGATAATGATTCTTACTTCGATCCCGTGAAGCTGGCGTTAATCCGCCAGTATCCGGTAGCAACAGATACTTTCGAGCCGCAGGCGTTCCCTTTGGATGGAAAGGAAATTGCGCCTCGGTTTCTCGATGCCAAAAACACTCTTCTCCGTCGATCTCACCAAGCCGATGGATCAGCAGGACATGCCCGGTCACAACCGATGGCACCCTGATATCCCGGCCGTGGCCTCGGTGAATCCTGGTGACGTGTTCAGGATCGAATGCAAGGACTGGACCGACGGCCAGATCAAGAACAACGACGACCCCAAAGACATCGAGGATGTCAATCTTGAGGTGGTTCACGTTCTGAGTGGACCCATCTGGGTCAATGGCGCCCAGCCCGGCGACATCCTGGTGGTCGACATCCTCGATGTGGGTGCCCTGCAGGGGGACGAGTGGGGATTCACGGGCATCTTCGCCAAGGAGAACGGCGGTGGCTTCCTCACCGATCACTACCCCAAGGCCGCCAAGGCCATCTGGGATCTGGAAGGGATCTACACCTCCTCCCGTCACATTCCCGGTGTTCGCTTCGCCGGCATCACCCACCCGGGCCTGATCGGATGCGCCCCTTCCCAGGAACTGCTGAATGAATGGAACCGTCGCGAGACGGAACTGGTGAAGACCGCCCCCGACCGCCGCACCTACGGCGCCGGCCTCTCCGGTAGCGAGCCGGTGCTGGCAGCCCTGCCCAACCCCAACAGCGCCATTCTCGGCACCCTCCCCTCCAGCGAGTTCGAACGGGTGGCCAACGAAGCCGCCCGCACCGTGCCGCCCCGGGAGCATGGCGGCAACTGCGACATCAAGAACCTCACCAAGGGCACGCGGATTTATTTCCCGGTCTATGTCGAAGGCGCCAAGCTCTCGATGGGCGACATCCACTTCTCCCAGGGGGATGGGGAAATCTCCTTCTGCGGTGCCATCGAGATGTCCGGCTATCTCGACCTCCACGTCGAGATCATCAAAGGCGGCATGGCCAAGTATGGGATGGTCAACCCCATGTTCAAGACCAGCCCGGTGGAACCCCACTACACCGACTACCTGGTGTTCGAAGGTATCTCCGTGGACGAGTTCGAAGGCAAGCAGTACTACATGGATGTGCACATCGCCTACCGGCGTGCCTGCCTCAACGCCATCGAGTACCTCAAGAAGTTCGGCTACACCGGCGAGCAGGCCTACCTGCTGCTGAGTTGCGCCCCGGTGGAAGGCCGGATCAGTGGCATCGTTGACATCCCCAACGCCTGCTGCACCCTGGCGATCCCCACCGGAATCTTCGACAAGGACATCCTCCCCTGCTGATGCACCGGCTGGATGGGGGCCTGGTCACCAGGCCCCTTTTTCTTGCCTGTCCAATCCTTCGTTCCCGTTGTTTCCCTCGTCTTGCGATGCCTGTCTACGAATACAGTTGCACCAACGGTTGCGATAACTATGAGGTCTGGCGCAGCATTGATGAGCGCCACAAGGAAACCAACTGCCCCACCTGCACCGGGGAAGGGATCCGTGTGTTCACGCCGGTGATGTCACTGAGCGGTCCGTTCCGCCTGAAGCAGGAGCAATCCGAACCCCGTCTGGTCCGCAAGGAAACCACCGAGCCCACCGGCAAGCCACGGCTCAAGGAGAGTGGCACCCGTCCCTGGATGCTCAATCGCGGCTGCTGATCGCGAGACCAAGCAAAAGTCCCGGGCCGGGCCACCGCTGGTGGCATCGGTCCGGGACTTGCTGTTGCACCGGAGTGCTCAGACCGTGAGGAATTCCTTGATCACGTCATCGGAGAGCTGGTCGGTCTGGCCGCTGGAGACGATGCCGCCACGCTGCATGGCGTAGTAGAAGTCGGACTGGCGCACGAAGTGGAGGTGCTGCTCCACCAGCAGCACGCTGATGCCGGTTTCCTTCATGATCCGCTGCACCGCATGCTCAATGTCGAGAATGATCGAGGGCTGAATCCCTTCGGTGGGTTCATCCAGGAGCAGCAGCTTGGGCTTGCCCAGCAGGGCTCGGGCGATGGCGAGCTGCTGCTGCTGGCCGCCACTGAGGTCGCCGCCTTTGCGCTTGAGAAACTTCTCGAGAATCGGAAACAGATCGAAGATCAGCGGATCGATGTGGCGGTTTTTCTCGAGGCCCCCAGGCAGGGCCTCCATGCCCAGCAGCAGGTTCTCCTTCACGGTCACCTGGGGAATGATGTCCCGACCCTGGGACACATAGCCGATACCAGCCCGGGCCCGTTTGTAGGGGGGCTGGTTGGTGAGGTGGCCATCCTGATAGTTGATCGTGCCTGATCGCTGCTGCAGCAGGCCGATGACGGTCTTGAGGAAGGTGGTCTTGCCGACGCCATTGCGGCCGATCAGGCAGACCATCTTGCCTTCGTGGATGGTCAGGTCAACGTTGCGGAGAATGTGGCTTTCCCCGTAATAGACATTGAGGTCGGAGACCTGGAGCAGGGGTTGGGCGCTGGTGGTGGACATGGGGTCGGTGGGTGATGGTCGGGAAGCGATTACTGTTCGGGCGGCCCCAGGTAGACCTCGATCACCCGCGGGTCAGACTTGACCTTCTCCAGCGGACCTTGGGTGAGCACCTGTCCCTGGTGCAGCACGGTGACATCGAAGCCCAGGTCGCGGATGAACTCCATGTCGTGCTCGATCACCACCACGGTGTGGTCACCGGCGAGGGACTTGATCAGTTCGGCCGTGCGCAGGGTTTCCTCATCGGTGAGGCCGGCGACGGGTTCGTCCAGCAGCAGCACCTCGGGGGCCTGGGCCACCAGGGAGGCAATGGCCAGCCATTGCTTCTGGCCGTGGGAGAGGGAGCCCGCCTTGACGGTGGCGAATGGTGTCAGGCCCACGTAATTCATGATCCGATGCACCTCGTCCTTCGAGGACTGGGGCAGACCGGAGCCCAGCAGGCTGAAGGCGTTCTTCTCGGGCGAGGCGGAGAGCTCCAGATTCCGCAGCACGGTGAGATTCTCGAACACCCGCGGCGTCTGAAACTTGCGGCCGATGCCATCGCGGGAGATCTGCTGCTCGGAGACGCCGAGCAGGGACTTCCCTTTGAAGGTCACCGTCCCTTTCGTTGGCCGGACCTTGCCGGTGATCACATCCAGGAAGGTGGTCTTGCCAGCGCCGTTGGGGCCGATGATGGACTTCAGCTCACCCTTGTAGAGCTTCAGGCTGAGGTCCGTGAGGGCATAGAAGCCGTCGAAACTCACGCTGACGTCATTGAGCTCGAGTAGAGGTTCTGACATGGACTTCGGAAGGGTGCGGAATCAAAAGAGCGGTCACAGCAGACAAACCAGGACGGGTCCCCTGGAGGACTAATCCACCGGAACGGCCTCCTTGTCGAGCTGGGGGTAGGTCTTGGCTTTCTTGGCGATACCGAAGGCGGCCAGAAAGGTACGGAAACCACCTTTGGTGATCCAGCCGTAGATGCCATCCGGCATCAGAACCACCACGAAGATGAACAGGGCCCCCTGAACGAACAGCCAGGCCTCCGGGAGCGCTTCGCTCACCAGGCTGCGCAGGTAGTTCACCAGGGTGGCCCCGATGATGGGGCCCACCAGGGTGCCCCGTCCGCCCACGGCCACCCAGATCACCATCTCGATCGAGAAGGAGATCGACATGTACTGGGGCGACACGATGCCTGACTGGACCGTGTAGAGAGCTCCCGAGATGCCGCAGAGGGCCCCAGCCACCAGGAAGACGATGGTCTTGAAGGGGACGGGGTTGAAGCCGGCGAAGCGCAGGCGGCTCTCGTCATCGCGGATGGCGATCAGGGCATCACCGAAGCGACCACTGGTGAAGTAGCGGCAGACCAGGAACGCCAGGGGTAGCAGCACCACTGTCAGGCGGTAGAACCACACCTGCATGTCGGGAGAGCCCACCAGCTGGCCGAACAGTTCACTGGTACTGGTCTTGAGGCCGTTGGTGCCGTCGAAGAGTTTCTGCTGGCCGTTGAAGAAGTGGAAGAAGACCATCAGCGCCGCCTGGGTGATGATCGAGAAGTACACCCCCTTGATGCGGTTTCTGAAGATCAGCCAGCCCACCAAGCCCGCCACCACCGCCGGAATCACCCAGAGGGCGATCAGGGTGAACACCGGTGACCAGAAGGGCTGCCAGAAGAACGGCAGCTGGTCGACACCGTAGTTCTCGAAGAACTTGGGAATCCCATTGCCACCGGCGAGGCTCTTGGTGTTGAGCATCAGGTACATGGCCACCGCGTAGCCCCCCAGGGCAAAGAAGATGCCCTGTCCCAGACTCAACAGGCCCGTGTAACCCCAGATCAGGTCGATCGCCAGTGCCGTGATCGCCAGCGAGAAATAGCGGCCGAAGAGGTTGAGACGGAAGTCGTCGAGCGCTGCCGGAAGGATGAACAGGGCAATCGCCAGCAGAATCCAGGGGACGAGTCGTTGGAAGAGTTTCACAGGTAGGGCCTCCTGGTGGGGAGATGGAACGGGAATCTGCAGAGGGGGGGAGTGACGGGGTCAGGCATCGACCGAGCGACCCTTCTGGGGGAACATTCCGTTGGGACGGAACTGGAGGAAGACGATGATGAAGATGAACACCAGCACCAGGGACATGCTGGTGGTGGCAAAGAACTCGATCACCCCTTTCGCCGCCAGTGGCATGTCAGGGAAGATCGTCAGCAAGGTCCCCGAACCGATCACTGACTGGATGATGCCCAGCAGCAGGGAGGCCAGCACGGTACCCAGCAGATTGCCGACGCCTCCGAGGACGATCACCATGAAGCAGGACACGATGTAGGCGGCGCCGAGGTTCGGGCCCACCGACCCCAGCAGGGTGATGGCGCAGCCGGCCACCCCGGCCAGACCGGAGCCGATGCCGAAGGTGATGCTGTCGACCCGATCGGTGGGAATGCCGAGGCAGTTGCTCATCTGCCGGTTCTGGGTGACGGCCCGAATGCGAAGACCCCAGACGCTTTTGTTCAGGAACCAGTAGGTGGCCAGCAGCAACAGGGCCGACAGCAGGATGATGAAGATGCGCAGACCTGGCAGCTCGATGGTGCCGATCATTCCCCAGCTTCCCTGCAGCCACTTGGGGGCGGTCACATCAATGTTGCGGGGGCCGAACCAGGGCTTGTCGAGGGGCCGGATCTGGTCGAACAGGTTGACGGCGATCAGGCCGATGCCGATGGCGACCGCCCAGCCAAGTCCGTTGAGATAGGTGAAGAAGGGCTTCTCGGAGAACTTGGCTCCGAGTAGCTTGGACAGAAGGAATCCAACGACGACACCAACAATGATGCCCAGCATCATGGCGGTGGACACACTGCGGATCAGCTGGATGAGAATCAGGCTGACGCCCCACGTGGCAAGGAGGGTTTCCAGGGGACGGCCATAGAGCTGCCGGATCAACGTTCTCTCCAGCAGCACCCCGACGAGCGCCGTCACGATGAAGGCGAGTACCAGGGAGATCGGAAAGTAGAGCTCGAAGATCACACCACCCATCGGTTTGAAGGCCGACTGCACCACGTAGGTGACGTAGGCCCCCAGCATCATGAATTCGCCGTGGGCGAGATTGATGACGCCCATCAACCCGAAAACGATCGCCAGGCCCGTGGCTGCAAGCAGCAGGACTGACCCGATGCTCAGGCCATCGAGTATCTGAGAAAAGAAAAGTTCCAACGGAATGAATGTTGAACGTTAGATCGAACGCCGCATGGGCGACGCCCGATCGGGTCGAACGTGGCGGTGTGCTGAGCCGGAAAGGGGTGGCCCCCGAAGGAGCCACCTGTCTTTCATGGATTCACGGACTGGGCCGTGATCACATCTTGAACTTGCCGGCGTCAGGACGATCCTGGGTCCAGTCGCAGGTGAAGCCCTTGGTCTCAGGAACGAACTGGTTCCAGGGCAGCGGGGGGATGGCCTTGACGCTGTCGTACAGGATCTTGAACTGGCCGGTGGGCTCCGCCTCGCCGATGAGCACCCGCTCGGAGGTGTGGTGGTTGGGGAACATCTTGATTTCGCCCTGGGGAGCGGCGAAGGTGATCCCGATCATGTTCTTGCGAACCTTGTCGAGGTCTTCGAAGGTGCCCGCCTTCTCAACGGCGTTCTTCCAGAGGTACACCATGTTGTAAGCGGATTCCGCCGGGTCACCCGTGACGCGGTCGGCGCCGTACATCGCCTGGAAGTCGGCGGTGAACTTCTTGGAGGCCGGGGTGTCCAGGCTCATGAAGAAGTTCCACGCGGCGTAGGTGCCGGTGGTGTACTCAGGGCCGATCTGACGGATCTCCTCCTCGGCGATGGAGAAGGACATGATCGGGTACTTGGCCGGATCGATGCCCGAGGCCTTGAACTGCTTGAACAGGGCGACGTTGGAGTCACCGTTCAGGGTGTTGATGATGATCCCACCATCGGGGAAGGCCTTCTTGATCTTGGCGATGATCGGAGCGACCTCGGTGTTGCCGAGGGGGATGTAATCCTCGCCGACGGTCTCACCGCCAAGGGCCTTCATCTGCTCCTTGATGATGGTGTTGGCCGTACGCGGATACACGTAATCAGAGCCAACCAGGTAGACCTTCTTGCCGAGTTTCCCGGAGAACTTGTCCATCAGCCACTGAACAGCGGGCTCAGCCTGCTGGTTCGGAACGGCGCCGGTGTAGAAGATGTTCCTGGAGCACTCCTGACCCTCGTACTGAATCGGGTAGAAGAGCATGTGGTTCTTCGACTCGAAGACCGGCAGCATCGCCTTGCGGCTGGCGGAGGTCCAGCCACCGAAGACGACGGCCACCTTGTCGGAGTCGATCAGCTTCTGGGCCTTCTCAGCGAAGGTGGGCCAGTCGGAGGCGCCATCTTCAGAGACGGCGACGATCTTGTACGACTTGCCACCAACCTTGACGCCGCCGGCGTCATTGATTTCCTTGATGGCCATTTCCTCGACTTCTTTCAAAGTCGTCTCGGAAATGGCCATGGTGCCACTGAGAGAATGAAGGATGCCAACCTTCACTTCCCCATCAAAATTGCCGCCGGACCCGGACTCGCCCCCACAGGAGACGAGGGTTACGCTCACGGCAGATGCGGCGATTGCAGCTGCCAGTCGCCTTGAAAGATGCAGAGACATTGAAGCCTGTTCAAGATGAATTGTAGTCGCCGTAACCGACGGCAAAGGGAAAGGTACGGAAGGTCGTGGTTACACCCGGTATCCAATGAGACAGAAAGACGCCCAAGGCCCGTCGGAGTGAGGATTTGCACGTCGCCTGCCTGTCGATATGTTGCATTACCTACGGTTTTGGTGATCAACGGCTGAAAGGCGAATACCAGAATTCTGGATCGCTCAGGCGGCTCGAGCGGCCACCGGTTCGGGCAGCTGCCGCAGCAGGAAGCTCTCGACCCGATCCAGCCCCTCGCCGCTGCGCAGATTCGTGAAGCACCAGGGGCGACCACCGCGCATGCGCTCGGTGTCGGCTTCCATCACCGCCAGGCTGGCTCCCACCATGGGCGCCAGGTCGATCTTGTTGATCACCAGCAGATCGGAGCGGGTGATGCCGGGCCCCCCCTTGCGGGGGATCTTGTCGCCGGCAGCCACGTCGATCACGTAGATGCAGAGATCCACCAGCTCCGGGCTGAAGCTGGCCGCCAGGTTGTCGCCACCGCTTTCCACCAGCACCAGGTCCAGGTCCGGGAAGGCCTCCTCCAGCTCCTGCACCGCCGCCCGGTTGATCGAGCAGTCCTCCCGGATGGCGGTGTGGGGGCAGCCTCCGGTCTCGACCCCCCGGATCCGCTCGGGGGCCAGGGAGCCGGCCCTGGTGAGGAACTGGGCGTCCTCCTGGGTGTAGATGTCGTTGGTGACGACCGCCAGCTCCAGTCGCTCCCGCAGTCGGCGGCAGAGGGCGTCCACCAGGGCCGTCTTGCCCGATCCCACCGGCCCGGCCACACCGACCCTGAGTTTGCTGCCCATCGCCCCGATCCAGGATGGGTGCCATCCTGACGCCAGCGCCCATGGCCGCGGTGAGTGATGAGCCGATCCCCAGGTTGATCCGCCGCTTCGAGCGTCTGGACGGGCGGCTCGTCGCCAGCGTGGCGGGCATGGGTGTGGTGGTCTGCCTCGGGTTCATCGAGCTGCTGCGCAGTCCCCTGCAGCAGCTCTCCCGGGTCACCGTCGAACTGCTGGCGGTGCGGGCCCTGCTGTTCCTGGGGCCGCTGCTGGTCAGCCTGCTGCTGTTGTTGCGGGATGGTCCGCTGCTGCTGGGGGAACGGCGCTCCCCCGGCACCTGGGGGCCCGAGCTGATGGCCAGCGCCCTGCTCAGCGTGGTGCTGCTGCTCTATTTCATGGCGGCGGTGATCATCACCGCCAGCCTCACCCTCAGCCAGGGCGATGTGGTGGCGGAGGTGGGGTTCCTGATCGGCCAGCTGGAGCCGGCCCGCTTTGCCGCGGCCCTGGCCAGGGCGGCCGTGTACGGCGCCATCACCGCGGCCATCTGTCTGCACCACGCCCGACGCTCCTCCTCCGGCGCCATGGCGATGGCCTCCCGCATGTCCCGCTCCTTCCTGCTGGGTCTGGGGATGCTGGTGGGCCTCGACCTGCTCTGGACCATCACCGTCGATCCCTTGCGCATGGGAGGGGGCTGACCGTGACGGCCACCGCCCCCGCTCGGCCCCGTCGCCCCGGCCCCCAGAGCCTGGTCTTCCTGGCGGGGGCGGTGGCCCTGCTGGGGGGGTTCGTGCTGGGGATCGCCCGGGCCGGCAACTGGCTCGCGCCCAGCGTGCGGCTGCAGTTCCGCACCCTGGATGCCGCCGGTCTGCAGACGGGCATGGCGGTGCGGATCTCGGGGTTCGCCGTCGGCCAGGTGCGCCGGATCGTGCTGCAGCCCGATGCCCAGGTGCTGGTGGAACTGGAGCTGCGCGACCCCTACCGCTCCATGGTGGGCCGCCGCAGCCGGGCGGAGCTGGCCCAGATGGGGCTCCTGGGTGACAGCTACATCGCCATCACCCCCGATCCGGCCGCGGTGGGCCAGCCGCCGATCGGTGATGGCGAGACGCTCGTGTTCACCAGCCGCCCCGACCTCGACGATCTGATCACCGAGGTGGCCAGCAGCCGCATCCCCCTGCAGCGGGCCGTCAGCAGCGGCCTGAGCCTGGCCGAAACCCGCCTGCCCCGCAGCCTCGACGAGCTCGATCGCACCCTGGTGGCGAGCCGCCGCCTGGCGACGCGCCTGGAGGCCGATACCCGGCGCAGCAGCAGCGAACTCAACCGCACCCTGGGGGCCACCCGCGCCCTGGCCGAGCGCCTCGAGGGCCGTGCCGACGGCACCGCCGCCGACCTGTCCGCCCTGATCCGGCGGCTGGAGAGCACCGAAACCCAGACGCGGCCGCTGCTGCTCCAGACCCTGCGCGAGCTCTCCACCATGGCCACCGCCACCAACCGCCTGGTGAAGACCCTCAACGAAAGCTGGCTGATCGAGCTGATCGAGCGGACCGGAGAACCCCGCGGTGAGCGCGGCCGCTGATCGCCGGGATGGCCTTCGGGCTGGCCGCCGGTGGGGTCACCCCTCCAGCCGGTCGGCCTGACGCAGCACCTCCGGCGGGAACGTCACCCCGATGGCCCGGGCCGTGCGGCGATTCAGCAGCAGCAGCTTCCGGGTCGCCGGCTCGAAGACCATCGTGGCGGGGGAGCGGCCGCGCAGCACCTGCACCGCCAGTGCTCCGGCCTGGGCCCCATCGGCTTCCGGATCCCAGCCCACCACCGCCAGGCACCCCGGCGTGGCGATGTCGGAGGGATCGACGGAATAGACCGGCAGACGAAGGCGCAGGCCCGCCGCCGCCAGGGCGGGAAAACCCACGCTGGTGGCGTAGTCGCCCACCCGCACCAGGGCCCCCACCCGGTGGGTGGCCAGGGCGTCGGCGGCCCGGGTCACCTCCGCCGGCCCTGCCACCGGCTCGACCACGACCGCGAGGGAGCGCTGGGCTGCGTCCCGGCGCAGCAGCTCCGCCTCGAAGCTGGCATTGGCCTCGGAGGGGTTGAAGACGAGCCCCACACTGGCCAGGCCGGGCGTGATCCGGCGGGCGAGATCGAGCTGCTCGGCCAGGGGGCTGGTGCTGACCGTGCCCACCACGTTGGGCCGGTGGCGGGTGTAGCTGGTGCCGGCCCCGGCCCCCCAGGGGTTGGAGCAGTAGGCGAACACCACCGGCACCCGGGCGGGGGCGATGGCCAGGATCGCCGCCAGGGGCGGGGTGCCGATGGCCACGAGCATGTCGACCCCGCCCTCCAGCAGCTCCTTCACCTGGACGCGGCAGGTGGCCATGCTGCCCGGGGCGAAGCGCTCCAGCAGGATCACGCCGGCCGGCGCCCGGAAGCCGCCCCTGGCCAGGGCCTGCACGAACCCGCGGCGGGCGGCATCGGGGGCGGCCCCCCGCACGTACTGGAGGAGGCCCAGCCGCGGCGGGCCCGGGGGCCGGCGGCGGGCGTTGCATCCGGCGGCCAGCAGGGTGCCGGCGGCGGTGGCACCGCCCAGCAGGCGCAGCGCCTGGCGCCGGCTGACCCCTGCCGTCCTGGCCATCAGCTGCGGAACAACCGGGAATAGAGCTCCGCGTGGCCGAGCTGGGCCAGGCCCGCCCCCACCCCCCC
>QLAH01000756.1_pt1 | contig 12345 bp, 4 predicted proteins | sample 4693081 | NCBI WGS metagenome assembly QLAH01 (sample SAMN09425401, study PRJNA476045) | Lake water metagenome, whole genome shotgun sequencing project.
ATTAATAGAATTCTCTAGGGGAATTAAAAATTTGTTGGCATATTTCTGAGAACTTATTTTCAATTTCCTATCTACCTTAAGGTGTATTAATCTTTTCAATTCTGAATTCCTTGTAGTTTTAAAGCATTTGCAAGATAATAAAGTGAATGATTTTTAATACCATTTCATCATTAAAACTAAAGTAAGATTTAATGTACTCCCAATCTTAGTCAAAGCTTATCTTCAAATAATTAAATGCCTTTTCAAAGAACTTTTTATAGTCTCTACCTTAGAATAATTATCCATTTACAGCTTGAATGATATCATTTTCATAATTAGAGAAAAGCATACACACCATCAGTAATGAATGCAAGATTATTCTACCCAAAGCTAATGTTTGAGCCGAAAGACCTCGTACTTCGACTTATTGATAACTAGAATTTTCAAATGGAATATATCCTTTTACCATTTAGCCAGGATTATTAAGGAAAGTGCTCGCATCGATATCTTTTTCACTTAGTTATCCTTAACACTCTTCGTTTCCAGCTCTTGGATCAATTTTCCTGCATGTATAGTCACCTATTTTTGAGATATTTCGGACTTTTTTCTTGTCATCATTGAGGTTTATAGAAAATTTGATGCTTTAGCATCGAGAGCATTTAAGAACAATAATGCTCTTGTTACTCTTTACATCTGTCTAAAATTTGTAAAAATCTTTGAAATTTTAAACAAAAGGCACATAGCTTTCTTTCATTGTTACTGTATTTGCTAAGAATTCGTATAAAAATGTTTAATCATTAGATATAGCAGCTGAACCTATTAGTATTTAAACCATCTTGAAGTAATATCTCTCGTCTTTAGTAGAAGTAATTTTTATCAAGTTTCCTCTTACAAAATCATTAAGATCACCCTTTACGAAAGGAGAGAGAAATGTCTTAGCCACAGGATTTTGTAGTAACTAAACGTTTTAAGAAAAGAATGTATCAGGATCTGAGTTGGTTGTTTGTTAAGGTGAGAAATGGTAAAAGTCTACTATGCTTAACAATTATGCAAACTTCTTTAAAGATTGATTTTCGAGAGTTATCTTATTTGAAACACTCTCTTCAATTATTGGCAATCTCTAGAATGCCTAAGTTTTCAGCTGATTAAAATTATCATCTCTTATAGTAACAAATTTAATTGCTTCCTCATTTTCATTTAGATTTGTATACTCCATGATCCATTTATTTTTCTCAAGGATCAAGTTTTTGTTAATAGAAAGTATGTTATACTTTTCAAAAAGAAGCTTCATTAGATAAACAGCAAATGGAGTTTGATACTATTTAAAATCTGACCTTCCATTAGTACTGAAGAAATTTTAGATAGCGTTATTAAAATCAACTGTTTCTAGATCATAACCTTGCATCCAATAATTCATTTCTTCAAAATAAAGCTTACAAATCTTTTTAAACACTGCGATTGCATTGATTAATTGCAAGACTGAGTAATTTGATTAGTTTGTTAGAATAACTTTTATATCTTAGAGTTTTTCGACAATCAACTCTTGGTCTTCAACTGGATCAAGCGCTATTTAGTCTTCAAGTTAATCACATAGAGATACAACAAAAGGATCCTTTAGCTTTAAATTTCCATGGCTACTTAAGAATTGATCAAAGAAAGCAAAATTATGGTATTGCTAAACTTATTCTTAAAATACCTCTCTGTCACAAGTAAGGCAGTTTATACTGCAATCTGCTTCAAGGTAAAAAACAGCCATGTAGACTAATTTTTAGAGAATATACTTGAATGAAGGCTCTTGTTGCAAAGTAATCTACTCATTGAATAGGCTGTTTATAACACTTTGAAGGAGGAAATCTATTTCTATATCTTCATTTTCATTAAAAGCATCTATCACATATCGACAGATAAATTAGTAGATTTTTCTTCGAAGCTAAATGTCAACAGTCTAGCTCATTTCTTCTAATATCTGATTGATAAGAAGCTTAGGATTTGCAAATTAGTTCTTTATTTTATCAGCAAACTTGATAAATTTCTACTTTCTAGTAACTTCATTTTGTTCATTACTATATATTTCATGATAGTATTTCAATAAGAATATAATTATTCTAGATTTTTCAGTGTTTATTTACTTTAAATAGTAGAAGGCAAGATCATTTAGTTTCTTGAAAGTCTATTAGACATTACTAACCCATAAGTTAAAGTTGGAATTCTGATTCTAGCTAGGATAATAGAGTTTGTAAAAAGCATTAGTTATGGCTTCTACAAATGCTTCTCTTGGTAAATATACAAGTTCCTTATATTTGTAAAGATCATGCTCTTTTATCTCTGATTCTATCATATCCTTTACATCATTGAAATTAAAAACTTCTTAATGTTCAGTGACAATTTTCCAAACATTATTAAGAAGATTTTCATACTTCCAATAAACTCCATATATCTATGGCTTTGAGATTAAATTCTGCTTCATAATTAGCTTAAGTGAGAATTTTATAAATGCATTGTATTATTGCTATTTTTCCATCTACCTGTTAGAATCATCTCTTTCAAGTAAGTAAGAGAAATCATTCACGAAATCTTCATTTCTTAGTTTTAGCAACTCTTAATCAATGTATTCTTGAGGGAAATAAAGTCTTGACCATTCATTAAGTTCATTGATGTTATTTATAAGGCTTTTGTCTTTCTTTCTGTATCCTTTGATCTTAGCAAATTCTCTCCTATCTTAATTGTCTTTAGTACTTCTATGTCTTCTAATATCAGAATCGCTTTCGGTGATTATGTCCTCAATGTCAACGAAGTCATCTTCCGGGTTAGTTTACGTCTCTTCATTATTATCTTACTATTCTTTTAGATTCTTCATATATTAAATCTTAAGCTGCTAGAATTGTTTATGAATAACTCTTGCAAGAGGGAACTTAACCCTATCATAATTAGGTGGTAGCATGTAAATGTCCTAGAACCTTTTATTGATATAGTCATTCTTAAATATGTTCAAAAAATACGCTTTTGAGTATTCAAACAGTTGATTCCTTGATTAATCTTCATCATGTGCTCCTAAAATACCATCTTACTCCAAATAGAAGATTGTAAAGGTTAAAAGTTTAACTAATTCGACCTTGATAAATTCTAAAGCAGCACTATGGAAAGTTAAATTGCTTTTCATCAAGAATTCACTTTTTACAACTTATATTTTCCAAGTTTCACTTAAATCCTCAAAGTTATCTGAGTTCATTAATTTCAACAATATCAAATCCTTTAAGTAATTATTATTTGTTACAGACTTCTCGAAAATATCATTAATTACTCTAATCCTATTTTACTTGTCTTCACGAGGCTTGTTATCATATATTTTTGACATTGATTCTATTAAGCATTGTAAGAAGAAGTTGTTATTTGTGCTTTAACAAGCTAGAGAAATTAAAGTTTCGAATTTCTCTGCCATTATTTGCTCAATAGTAATTTCACTCTAACCTTGTCCATTTAGTAAGTCAATTGTATAATGCCTCCAATCTTTTCCAAAGCTTATGCTTTAATCATCGTCATCCTTGCTTTTGTGAAGCTTAATTATAAAGCAGACATGCTTTTCAGGAGGTTCAACTAGATTTATTATCTTATTTTCAGGAACAATTTCTCCATTCTCAATTTACTAAAGTTAGGAATCTCTTTTCTACTTCTTGTTTTCATACTAAATCAAACGCTTAGTTCTCTGATTATTGATTATGCTCTTACATAAATTGATCCTAATCTTTTTATCAGTCAACTAGTCAGCATTAATTATTAAAAGTTTTTAAGGATTCGAGTCTTTGAAATAATTTTGAACCTTTTCAATTAAGTGCTTTTTCTTTGAAATATTTGATAAGTTTATTTACTCAAAGCTAGGGAGTTTCAAATCTTAATTTTCTTTTCTCATAATTGCAGAAAAAGTATAGACTATCAAATTAAATCCTTTAGAGTTGTTGAAACATATTTCCTATTTCCAATTCTAGAAATAATGTTCAATTAAATTTTCTAAACTATAATGGACTTTATTTTGTACATACTCTCTAAACCACATTTCTCTGTCATTAGCTTTCGATTCTAAGCATCTCATAACACCTTAAAATGTAGCGACTCTCATCAGAGATCGTTTAGATTCTTCAATTATTTTAGAATCGTCGTGTTCCCCATAGAGTGATCGATTCTAAATAATTAGCTGCTGGAGTGATTGATTGAACTAATCATCAATTGACGGAAACATTTACTTTTCATCAAAAGTCTTAACTCTGGCCATAAGACTTGGCCATAAATTTAGCTTATTTAGTAGCTGTTTCTAGTGATAGTCAACACTGTACTCCTCAGTATACAATTGCTTTTCAAATCTGTTAAGCAAAGGTGGATCCATTTTGTCGAGTTTATTCTCATCAACAATGATTATGCACTTAAAATTTTCATTAACCAGGCATAAGCTCTTGTCAGGCCCAATAGCTACATTACAAAATTTCTGTTCTCCTCGAATTTAATAGTTTTGATTAAGCATGTCATAGAAAGATTGATAGATGCTGTCTAAATTTAGGAAAATACATAGAGTTCCACTTTCCATTTGCAAAATAATTTCGTTGATTTAGTTATAGAGTGATTCTTCATTTTAGTCATCAGGAAAATCACTTCCATAAAAGATTTCGTAGGCTCTTTTCTACTCTTAACACTCATCTTAAATAAACTATAGTGTGTTCTCATAGTTATCAGTGATGATCATCAAATGTCTTGAATTCTTATCTTATAAATTAGCCTTGATCAACTAATCAGGCTTGATAGTCCTTCTTTCATTAGAAATTTTAAAGTTAATGGAATCTTAAAGTGTTTTTAGCACATACTCGTAGTTCACTCCTCCAAAGTTTCTCTAAATAGCATTAATTATGATTTCATCATGCTCTCCAGTATTTAAATCAGTCATTTTTTCTGCTATACTTTTTATCATTGAATAAAAATCTCTAAGTCCATGAAAGCAACTATGCTTTGATTTTTTTTCTTGAATATTTATGTAATCTAAGAACCATTTGACCAGATTATTTACATATTTTTCTTGTAAAGCAATACTTAACTTTTTGGCAATAGATTTTGCTGTGTCAATCAAGTCATTTTTATCTGGATCATATCTTGACAAAGTTATTACTCTATTCATTTTGCTTGCATCAAGACTCCAGTTAGATATTCCTACAAATGCTACTTGTGGAGGCTCAAGTAGACTGTGCAATATCTTTAATGGATTGTTTTTAGATTTTTCTGCCAGGCCTATTTCATCAAATATAATTACAACTAGCTGGTTATCTCGTATTTTCTAGCTTATACTTATAGCTTTATTGAATTATCCTAAAATACTGCTTGATGTCGATTATTCAGAACCTTGATAGTAACACTAAATCAGATCAGGATATTATTTGAAAAAGGCATTTTTTGATAGAGCTCCTTTGAATGATTAAGTTATAAGTTTCATTGCAAGAGTTTTTGAGCTTCCAGGTTTACCAGTAATTATCAAAGGAATCTTGTTTAAAATGCAAGTAATCATTACGAAGATATTTTCCATCAGAGTTTAACTCAAACCGATATCTTCTTCAATCTCCATATTGCTTAAGAACCTCATTTATTCTTATTTGACTATATTCTTGAACTTATTTAGCTGCAATACTGGCTTATCTTTGAATTGTGTTTTTTGTGATAACAATATTATGAATCTGTCTCTTTCTTCAGATGTACTGATTCTCACTACATAGCAGAAGTAAATAGCTAGTACAAGAGCTATAGAAAGATTAGTGTAAGTTGTATACTAAGTCGATCTCTTATCTCTTTGGTCGTTTCTACTGTTGTTCTTGTAGAAATAAACGAATATCTTGCAGAATCTAGAGACATCTCTGAGACTTACTGCCCAAGGTTCATTACTTCCCTTGATATAAGAATGAGATTCTTGTATTACTCTAGATATTAACTCAATCTCATCTTGAGAATCTTGGAGTTTCTTAGCTTCACTAAGCTAATAATTAGGATTTTTTGATACCCATAAAGGCACTAATTTTATTTCAGAGCCTATAATCCCATCTAAATCAAAGGTTTTTTAGATCATTTTTCTTATATACTAGAGTTCTTCTCTTTAGTCAAGTGACTTATAGTCCCATACGAATGGCAGCAAACTATCAGGCATAGGAAGTACTCTATATACTAGCTTCGTGTAAGTTATCTCATTTTCTGATATTTTTAGCCCAGCAGATTAGCCTGTTATTTCTTTTGGTCTCTCTTTGTAAGGATTACAAGCAGCTACTAATCTTATATTTTGCTGCAAAGCTTAGCCATTACAATGTCTATCAATCATTATTTCCTTAAACAATCCTGAAATATTCACATTTGTATTGATCTCGTCAAAAAACATAATTACTTGTCTTTTATTCCCATTTTCATCTTTCATATTTGCAAGCTAAACTCCCTTGCTAACAAATTTTATAATATCCTACTCTGTTATTCCAGCATGAACATTTAGAATCATGAATTCAGAATCAATTATTTTTGATAGATACTCTACAAGCGATGTTTTTCCAACACCAGTTTCACCCATCAGAATTATTGGCTAGTTGCATCTTATTCTGAGATAAATCAATACTAGTTTCATGAAGTTATCGAGAGTAAAGACTAGATTTTTCAGGTCAAAGGATCTTTTAAGACGAAGTTTCTACCTTTCATCAACACATATTTCAAGTATTTTCTCTATATACTCATCTTAACTTAGATCTTAGTATCTTTTCATAATTTGACCATCTTTGTTTCTCTTATTAATCCTCTTATGATAATCCTAAATTGGTTTAGGTACAAGTTCAAGTTCTTGATATATTGGTGTTATAGAACCACAATCGTTAAATACAATAAAAGGATAAGTGTAAACATCCCAAGAAGTATTGTTAAATCTTTAAGCTAGTAGCTCTTCATTTGTTTTAGCTGTATAAGTTTCAAAGTCTTAGGCTCTCTTTTGTCTTTTGACATCAAGTATCTTATATGCAAGATCAACTAGCTGCTCAACAATAGTCTTATGGAGCTTATTTGCTTTTTTTCTTGCTTAAAAGCCAAAAAATCCTGTCATTTGTTCTTCTAAATAAGCCTAACTAAAGAATACACTATCTTCAAGTCTGTTTATTTAATCATTGACGAAATTTACGAATAAGCTAATGAAGTAATAGTTAGGATTGTCAATCTAATCAAGAAGATATTTCTTGATAAAAAGCTAACATTACATTTCAGACCAAATGTTTGCAGGCTCTTTTAATATCTAAGGATTATAGTCCTCTTTTTTATAATCTTTAGTGTCATCTTTCTTTCCCAGTTTTTATTGTATGAAAGAATCAACTGAATTCAAGTATCTTGAGACTTTTTAGAATGGGTCATCTTTTTTCGAAGTCACTTTAATGTTGATATAGTTCAACTTCATTTGAATTGATTTTTTATTAAAATCACCGAAGATATATTTGCCGAAATCATTCATAATTTGCTAGCTAACTTCAAAGAACATTCTTGTTTGGGGAAGTATAAGAACTTTATTTGAGTTTGTATTTATACTTCTCAGGAATATTATTTCAAAGAGTAAAGTATTAAGATCCTCTTTTGTAGTAGGATAGATATCATAGTGAATATCAAACTCCTTGTCTTAAGGCAAAGATCTCATTCTTTCTTTATGAAGCTTGATAAGTTTTTGTCTCGTTAACTCACCTTAAATTGGAATTCTAAGAATTTCTCTATTTTGCTTACGTATTTGCTCACTGATGTGATAAGATTTGCCATAGCCACACTAAGAGGATGTAACGAATTTAATGTGCTCAAACTTTGATATTATATGAGTCTCAATTACATCTGGCTTCAAAAATGAATTAAATTACTAACTTCCTCTTAGCTCTTCAATCAAATGAGCTTATCTAATATCAGGAGCAACTATCAGAACATACAATTAGAAGAAATTTTGGCTATAGGAGTCAGAGCATTTCTTCATAAATTCATAAGCAAAAGTTTAGACCTCAAACAAGAGTTTCTAGAAGTTAGCTATAACAAAGAGTTTAGTTCTTGGTAATTCTTTAGGATAGAGCATCGCTCTCATAATGAATATTTCTATCTCATTACTCTAAGTTTCTTCAGTACAAACAAGGATGTTGAAATAAGTTGGAAGATTTTGAGAGCAGGTGAAAAGTGATAGAAGTGCTCTAAAAAGCTAGCAAGTGTCATTTACATACTTTATCTAGACTTTGCCTTAGGTTATCATAAATGGTATATCCTTCTTCTCAATATCAATCTTAAGTGATTCATCAATTTTCTTTTGATCATTCATCCATACTTCTTGTAATACTATAAAAGGTTCTTTGATGAGTCTTTGTGAATCAATATGCTACTTTTTAAAAACTTTATATCTCATTAACTTTTCAAGAATTTCATCAAATTTCTACTCCTAATATGCTGAAATAAGCTTTGCTACTAGTCTACTAGGCACATAATTAAGGAAGTAATGCTCTTTTCTCAAGCCACTTAATAGAGTTTACCACTCCTCAAGTTGGTTTTTCTTCTTATCAAGAACTCGTTATAAGTCATCTATTATTGTAGCTTAATTGATTTTGAGAACTTTCTTTAAGCTTTTGTAGTGATTTCTCCCATACCCTTATAGATCTCTTAGGTAATTGCTAATCTAATGCATCATAACAACCACTTTCCCGAAAGTATTCACATTCTCTTCAATTATTCCTTGCTATTCAGGATTAGTTTTCTTAGCGTGAATCATTAGCAAAGCTCTTGATTGATACTAAGTAACTTTATCCTAGTCATAATGGACAGCCATTTCTTTGTCGTTATGTCTGTAAGTTATCACAATTCCAAATTCAAAATGATCTTCTTTCTTAGTCCAGTTAATCTCACCATTTTCTAAACAATCAGTAATTGTTTGCAAAGCATTTTCAGAAACATTCTTAGATGAGTCACTGATTTGTTTGATTGCTTACAAATTCTAATTGCAATTTTAAAGTTTTTTCTTAAAACCTTCATCTTTTTATACTTCTTAGCTATAACTTCTACTTAAATTGATTAAAAGCTAGCTAAAACCTTCATATTTCCATTCTTATGAACTCAAGTTAAGATTAAGTTATGTGAAAAACTTTGAAACAGCATTCATGCTAATAATTGTGTCATTATTTAAGAAAGTATAGCCTTCCAAAAACTCATATAGATCATTGAAATCCATTCCTTCATTTCTAATACAAAAGTCAAATAGATCTTTAGACTTTGAGAGATCCACAATATAATCCCATTAAATTCCTTTATTATCAAGAATCACTTTATATATAGACTCCAAAAGTCTTACTTCCTTGCTAATGTCTTCAAGTTAAGTCTAATCTGAAACTTTTTTAACAAATTTATTGTACTCTTTGAGTTTTACAATAAATTCATCATTCTTTGAGACAAATGATTTACTGTTGTATGCAAAATGCTCAATCTAAAGCAAAGTGGTAGTTTTGTTTTTGTAATCCTCCAAATATCCAAATTTCGTTAGATCCTCTATTATTTAAATAGGAATCTCCTATTTTGTGAATGAACTAACAAATTGAAGCTCTTTAGTCACATCTCTAGCATTAATGTTTAGCCAGTATTTGTTAAGGATTTCAACATTCATACCTATTCCAGGATAACTAATCAAGCTGCTAAAGTGAGTTTTACAAAGTCCTTCAAAGAGAAACACCCTACTTACTTCATCAAAGGCAATTAATTCTATCTGCTTTCTTCCATCAGATAATGGTTTCCAAGATGTAAATTCGAATCTTTTACTGTCCATTTCTTTTTCCAGATTTTCGAAAATATTTTCGAAGAGTTTAGAGTTTTTGAAAGAATAGTAATTATCAATAGTTTTGTATTTCTGAAATTGTATCCAAATATCTTCACTTTCTCCTTCCTTTGCAGATTTATATTCAAGATTATCCTATATAGACTAGATAACTTTCCTTTCCATATTGATATTGACTTGAGTAAAGAATTTAGAAGCCCAGTTTATAAAATTCATATGCTTTTCAACTCTTGTTTTGAAGTTGCTTTGTATCGTTATCAACTTTTGGAAAATTTCAATATTAAACTAAGGATCTACAAGTAGAATGATGGGTTCTAAGTACTTGCATTTCTGTTTAATGATCAGATCGATATATTTCATCAGGATTGAGTTATCTTTCATCTTGTTTATGAAATCTTAAACTTAAGCTTTCAACATGTCAAGAGTTTCATGTTGATAATGCTAGCCAATTAAAAAAGCCTTAAAGACTTAATCATTGCTGAAAATAGTTTGCCAATCTCTATAATCAGTCTTCAAATTCATTAATTCTTTAAACTTAAGCAATCCCATATCAACAATACCAGTGAAATGCTTGCTTTTAAGCTGATAATCTTAGAACAATATTTCAAATATGTGGCTTATCATAACAGAATCTAAGCCATTTCTCTTTATGATCCTTTGAACAACGAGTATCATTTGATCTACTTTGAATTGCTCATTTATGTACTTTTCTTGAATTATCGCCAAGTCTAATAGCAATTTTTTAAAATCTTACTATGCATTCATTTATTCCAAATGCTTTAAGAAATATGATAGAGTTAATTCAAGCTGGAATCTTTCCAATTTCTAAAAAGTTTCGTTATTTAAGGAGTCAATATAGTCACTCATGATTATGAACTAGTGCACAATGTTCTTTTAGCTCTTGATTTAGTTGTAGAAGTTAGTTGCTATTACTATATTGAGTTTTTAAATATCAAGAGAATGTTATTGAGTTGTTTATATAAAAAGTCGAGTCATTTCTTTGAATTATAGCTGAAGATAGAAATTTTAATCAATGTTAACAAGATCTTCTAGATACTTTAAGCTAAGCAGATCTGGATGTTATAAAAGGATCTCTACATGATCCTTAACTGTCAATTGAGCCCTTACTTGCTTCAGGTAGTGTCCTTTAAGATCAGCTCTTAGCACGTGTTTGATTTCTTCAAAGCTGACTAAATCCTGAGCTCTGTTTTTGACGAATTTCTTGAATTCTTCAACTCCGAATCGTACTTTAAGATCTTAAATAGTTTTCTTGATGGTCTCTGAAAAGATGAAGGGTCGCAGTTCTATGAGGTGGTCAAGGTAGATGCCCAGAGTTTTGCTGTTCTAAAGTAGGTGGATGATTATGGACTAAAGCTCTACAGGAGAGAATTTCAATTGCTATTGTGCTATTCTAATAAAGTTCATTATTCTTCCAATGAAAGCTTCTTCCTTCATGTTGATTTCTTTCAAAAGAGCAAGTTTATTGTTTTTCATGAAAGTTTGGTCAAAAAACTCCAAGCTCAAGATAGGTTGAACAGTGAATATATTATTTAGACCTTTGCATATGTTTACTATCTGATCTCTTTCAAGGTCTTTGTTTTCCAAGAATAGTTCTCTTATGAATCCTAAAGGAAGTCTCATTATTTCAGATATTAAAGGCAGAAATTTCTATTTCTTCTTAATCAGAACTTTCTGAGTATCAAAGCAGGATATAAGCTGCAGTAGGTATAGGTTGAACTCTTTGTCAAACTGCTTGCTTTAGTATTGTTGAAGTAGAATCTTGATAGTGTGACTGTAAGGGAAGGATAAACCTTCAGCTTAGCAGAAATCTAGAAGCTCTCTGAAAATTTCAGGCCTTCCGAAATGGTATAACTCTAACTTCCCTTAATGATACTCATGACGCTTATCATAGCTTTCAATGAAGTACTAGATGGGCTGGTATAGCTGCTCATTCTTACCGATGGCAGCCATGATGTTCCTCTTTGGGTTGAGGAAATCGAAGAATGAGTTAAGATTCAGAAACTTCTTTCCTTTGTTTCTTTCATGTTCAACCTCTCTTGCTTCTCCATACTAATCTTGCTTGTCTATTTCAATCCTGATAAAGGCATATCTGATTTCTCCAGCTTAGTCAAGCAGTCTTTGTTGAATCTTTACTTGGTGGTGGAAGATGTAGTCTCCCCTTCTATCCATGGAGTTTCTATATCCTTTGTTATTGAAGATTGGAGTTCTGATTTCCAGATCATACTTCCAATCAGCTTCAAACTTATTTGATATGAAATAGAAGTTTAGTATCTTTTCTTGATCTACATCATCCTCAGAGATGTTATTAGCTTCCTCAGACCGATCACTCTAGAAATAATTAATATTAAGTTCATACTTAAGCTTCACTCTATTTAGGAACAGACTTAACATAGCTTTGAGCCTGTTTGATGCTCGCGTATTCCATATTAAGATATCTTAAGTGTTTTTATTCAAAAATATAATATTACTGCCCTTCAATCACTCTTATCAAAGCTCGGGGTTTTGGGGTTTTGGGG
>QLAH01000757.1_pt1 | contig 12336 bp, 15 predicted proteins | sample 4693081 | NCBI WGS metagenome assembly QLAH01 (sample SAMN09425401, study PRJNA476045) | Lake water metagenome, whole genome shotgun sequencing project.
GGCGGGGTCGCGGGGAGCGGGGGAGGTAGCCGGCAGGCGGAGGTCCAGCTGCTCCCGCAGGGCCGTGGCATCGAACAGCATCGGCAACAGGTGGATGCTCGTCTCCTCCCGGAAATAGAACAGCACCGGCAGGGCCGGCCACCAGACCCGCCAGCCGATCCATGCGTCGTAGGGGAAGCGGCGGATCACGGTGTCGAGGCGGGCCACCAGCAGGGCCTCCGGCGTGAAGCGCAACCGCAGCAGGGCCGTCTGCAGCAGCAGGAACAGCCCCATCACCGCCGTCCCCAGTGCCAGCCAGACAGCGCCACCCCAGAGGGGCCGCAGCCCCAGGCAGGCGCCCGCCAGCAGCAGCACCCCGAGCGGCACCCAGAAACGAGGGCGGAGCACCACCTCCTCGGCTGTGGTGTCCGGGGGGTGGGTGGGGAGGCTGGTCATTGGCCGAAGAGCAACTGGGTGAGCAGCACGTCCACCAGGGCGACGCTGACGAGAATCATGACCACGGCGCCGGTGGTGCTGGCGCCCACCTCCTTGGGGCCGCCCCGGGTGGTGAGCCCCCAGCCGCAGGCGATGACGGCGATCATCAGGCCGAACACCACCGCCTTGAGCAGCATCGAGGGCAGATCGTCGGGCTTCATCCAGACCCGCACCGAGTTCCAGAAGACCGTCGGCGGAATGCTGTACAGCAGGGTGCTGCTCACCTGGCCCGACCAGATGGCCATCCAGAAGAACAGCAGGCACTGCACGGGCGCCATCACCACCATGGCCAGCACCCTTGGCACCACCAGGTACTCCACCGGGTCGGTGCGCAGCATCGTGATGGCGTCGATCTGCTCGGTCACCTTCATGGTGCCCAGCTGGGCGGCATAGGCCGTGGCCACCTTGCCGGTGAGCAGGGTGGCGGTGAGCAGCGGCGCGATCTCCCGCGAGAGGCCCAGGGCCAGCAGGCCCCCCACGGCCGAGCTGGCCCCCTGCTTGGAGAGTTCCGCCGCCACCTGGATGTTGAACACGGTGCCGGCGGCCAGGGCCGTGATCAGCACGATCAGGAAGCTGCCCGGTCCCGCCTCCAGCAGCTCCTGGACCAGATCCACCATGCCGATGCGGCCGCGGGCAATGGCGCTGACGGCCTGACCACCGATCATCAGGCTGGAGCCCAGTCGCTGCAGCCAGCGGGGCGCCTTCATGGCACGGAGGCGGTCAGGGTGTCCGGGTGGGGGCCCCTTTCCGGCCAGCGGCGCATCACCACCAGGCCCAGCACCACCAGCAGCGCCGGGATCAGGCCCATGCACATGCGGATCGCCAGCAGGGCGCTGTCGGGCTGCAGGATGCCCCGGGCCGCCTGGTAGCCGCTCAGGCTCATCAGGTTGCCGAAGAAGAACAGGGCCAGGCTGATGCAGATCTTCTGGGTGAACACCATCCAGGCGCTGTAGAGCCCGGCGGGCTTCTCCGGATCGGCATCGATGGCATCCGGCAGCAGGGCCCAGGGGATCAGGTAGGCGGTGGAGGCCCCCAGGCCGACGATCAGGATCGTCACCACCAGGGCACAGAGCCGCACGAGATTGGCGGTCGAGGCGGTGGGGCCGATGGCGGCATCGAGGGGCGCCAGCAGCATCGCCATCACACAGGCGGCGATCCAGAGGGCGGTGCCCCAGTGCAGGGCGGTGAGGCGACCGCGCTGACGGGCGACGGCGGTCCAGAGCTGGAGCCCGACCAGGGTGCTGACCTGGAAAGGCAGCAGGATCCAGTTGCTCCAGCCCTCCGGCAGCCGCATCACCACCGGCAGGTAGATCAGCGCTGCCGTCTGCATGATCTGCAGGGCGCACCAGAGCAGCAGGTACAGCCCCAGCACCATCTGGAAGCGGCCGTTGCTGCCCACCCGGGCCAGGAGCCGGCGGGTGGTGCCCCGCTGGCTCGTGGGCCGCTGGCAATCTCGCGCGGCTGGGGCGATGCCCCAGCCGCAGAGCAGGGTGGAGCAGGTGATCAGCACCCCCGAGAAGATGCCCACCTGCAGGTAGCTGGCAGGGTTCTGGTGATCCTTCAGGAGCACACCCCCCAGCACGATGCCCACCAGGCCGGCGATGATCGAGCCGGTGAAGCGGGCACTGTTGAGCCGGGTGCGCAGGTTGACGCTGGTGGTGAGTTCGGCCGCCAGGGCGGAATAGGGAAGGTTGACGCAGGTGTAGAGGCTGTTGGCCACCATTGAGATGGCCACGAACACGGCAAACCGGACCCAGAGACCTCCGGGAGGCAGCCACCACATCAGGGCCATGGCGAAGCCGAGGGGAACGGCGCTGCCGAGGATCCAGGGCAGCCGGGGCCCCCAGGACGAGCGGGTCTTGTCGCTCAGCCAGCCGATGATGGGGTCGTTGATGGCATCCCAGAGACGGGCGACCATCAGCACCAGCCCCGCCATCCAGGCCGGCAGACCCGCCGCCGAGGTGTAGAAGATGAACAGATAGAAGCCGATCAGGGAGGCCGCCATCCCGGTGCCGGCGTCCCCCATGCCATAGGCGAGCAGCACCCGGCGGCGCCCACCGGCTGGAAGGTCCACCATGTCCACCACCGTTGTCGGCAAGTCCGGCGCGGTCGGCGGCGGGGTGGACGGCGTGGGGGAGGTCAAACCTTGAGTCGCTCCGGTGGGGGTCGTCCGGTGTCAGTGATCCAGGGTCAGTGACCCTGGGTCAGTGATCCGGTGCAGGTCATAATGCTGCAGCCGGTTCAAGGGAACCAGCTCCAGTACCTCTGTACTGCCGCGGGCGTAGTTTAGTGGTAAAACCTCAGCCTTCCAAGCTGATGATGCGGGTTCGATTCCCGCCGCCCGCTTTCTTCCTGCCACCGGGAGCCTTGGCCGGGGAGGTCCTGGCCCTGGGGATCGGGTCCGCGGGGGTGACCTCCAGGAGGGGCGTCGCCACCAGCAGCATCAGGCTCCGGCTCTCCAGCGGGGCCGTCGCCGCCAGCCAGGGTTCGGGGGTGGCGGGCAGGTCATGGTCGCCAGGGAGGGCCGTGTCGATGACCCGCCGCCACCCGGCCGGCTGGGACGGCAGGGCGAATTGCATCGGCTGGTGGTAGGCGTTCATCCCACACCAGATCAGGGGGCCGATGGTGACGTCGTGAAGGCTCCAGGCCAGGCAGTGGGACCAGCTGGCCCAGTCCGGTTTCCCCAGTTCGAGTCCGTGCCACTCCCGCCAGAGGGGCAGGTTGCCGATGTCCCTGACCTGCCCCGCGGCGGTGGACGGCAGCTCCTGGTTGAGCAGGGGGGCCAGCCGCTGACGCAGGTGGATCAGGCGTCTGAGGAACCGACGCAGGTCCAGGTCGCCCGCGTCCGGCTGCCAGTGCATCCAGCCCAGGGGATTGTTCTGGCACCAGGTGTTGTTGTTGCCCCCCTGGCTGCGGCGCACCTCGTCCCCCATCAGCAGCATGGGCACCCCGGGGGCCAGCAGCAGGGAGGCGAGCAGGTTGCGGAGCTGACGGTCGCGCAGGGTCTGCACCTCCGGGTCGGTGCAGGGACCCTCCACGCCATGGTTCCAGCTGTTGTTGTGGTTGTCCCCGTCGCGGTCGTTCTCCCCGTTGGCCAGGTTGTGCTTGCGGTCGAAGCTCACCAGGTCCGCCAGGGTGAAGCCGTCGTGGGCGGTGAGGAAATTGATCGTGCGCCCGACCGGCGACGGCTGGCCGTTGAACAGGTCAGGGTTGCCTGACAGGCGCTGGCTCAGGGTCCAGGTGCTGCGGTCGTCCCCCTTCCAGAAGCGGCGCACATCGTCGCGGAAGCGGCCGTTCCAGCTGGCCACCCGCCGGGCGGGGAAGTCGGCGAGCCGGTAGAGGCCGCCGCAGTCCCATGGTTCGCTCACCACCTTCAGATCGCTGAGGTCAGGGTCCGCCTCCATCTCCTCGAACAGGGGGGGCGCATCGAGGGGCGCCAGCGCTTCCCCCCGGGTCAGGGCGATGCCCAGGTCGAAGCGGAAGCCATCGATGCCCAGCTCCGTGCTCCAGCAGCGCAGGGACTCCAGGATCAGGCGCCGCACCAGGGGGCGGTTGGCCGCAATCGTGTTGCCGCAGCCGCTGACGTCGAGGTAATCGCCCTTCGGGGTCTGGTGGTAGTAGAGGGCGTCCCCGAACCCCCGCCAGCTCAGGGTGGGACCCTGCTGGTTGCCTTCGCTGGTGTGGTTGTAGACCACATCGAGAATCACCTCCAGGCCCGCCTGATGGCAGGCGGTCACCAGTTGGCGCACCTCCTGCCGGCCCTGGAGCGGATCGTTGTTCACCAGGTAGGCCGGGTGGGGGGCCATCCAGCTGACCGGGCTGTAGCCCCAGTGGTTGAAGCGCCCGTTGGGGGCGTCCTGGGGATCGAAGGCCATCACCGGCAACAGCTCGATGGCGGTCACGCCCATCTCCTGGAGGTAGGGCAGGGTGTCGATCAACCCCAGCAGGGTTCCCTGCCGTTCCTCCGGCACCGGGCAGCCGTTGCCCCGGGTGAAACCGCCGACGTGCAGCTCGTAGATGACGCTCTTCTGCCAGGGATGGCGCGGCCGGGGGGCGGCGTCGAAGTCGAACCGGTCCCGCTCGGTGACCACCCCCTTCAGGCAGGCGGAGGCGTTGGGGACGGCGCCGACGGCGGCGCCCCGCTGGTAGACGTCCCAGCCGGTGATCGCCCTGGCGCACGGGTCGAGCAGCACCTTGGAAGGATTGAAGCCATGGCTGCCGGGCTGGATCGGACCGAAGACGCGGTAGCCGTAACAGCAACCCAGGCCTAGCCCTTCCACCTCCACATGCCAGTGCTCACCAGAGCGGTGGTAGGGGTCGAGTTCGATCACCTCCAGGGGTTCTCGGGCCTCCCCATCGGCAAAGATCAGCAGCTCGATGCGCGTGGCCAACGGGGCCACCACGGAGAAATTGACGCCCCGGCGCGTGACGGAGGCCCCCAGTGGCCAGGGATGTCCGATCCGGGTCGCCGACAAATCACTGGCCTGGATTGCCTCAAGGGTACGTCGGGCCTCCGGATGCTGCCGTCGGGGGTTCAATGGGGCCATGACCATGGCCCATGCCTCCCTGCTGCCGCCCGAAGAGGGCCGGCCGCCCCAGCCGGTGAGGCCGGGGCTCTGGCTGTTCGCCCCCAGCCGGGAGAGCCAGGGGGGCAGCGCCTGGCTGCTGGAGGCGGCCGGGGCCGACCTGCTCATCGACTGCCCCGCCTTCACCCGGGCCAACCTGCAGTTCCTGGCGGCTCGCCCCCGCCCCTCAGGCCAGGCCTGGATCCTGCTGACCGGCCGCGGCGGCCACGGCCGCTGCCGCCGCCTGCAGCAGGCCCTGGGATGGCCGGTCCTGGTGCAGGAGCAGGAGGCCTACCTCCTGCCCGGTGTGGACCCCCTGCACACCTTCGCCGGCGAGCACCGGCTCGGCCCGGATGTGCGTCTGCTCTGGACACCCGGGCCTTCGCCGGGGGCCTGTGTGGTGCATGTCTCTCCAGCATCGGGCGGCGGCCAGGACGGGCTGTTCTGCGGCCGGCTGCTGGTTCCGGTGGCCCCGGCCCGCGTGGCTCCCCTGCGCCAGCGCGGCACCTTTCACTGGGGGCGCCAGCTCCGGAGCCTGGAACGCCTGCGCCGGTGGCTGCCGGCCGGGTCCCCCGACTGGATCGCCAGCGGCGCCGGACTGGGGGCCCTGAGGGGGCCGAAGCTGGTGCAGCAGGGGGCCTCCCTGCTGCGGGATCTGGATCTGGAGGCCCTGACCCTGGAGCCCCCCGGCGGGCCCATGGCCCCCAAACCGCTGTCATGAGTGGACTTCTCTGGTTGCGGCCCCGCCGCAGGACCCATACGATTGGCGCGCTGAGCGCATCGGGCGGTCGGGGACTTCCGATTCGCCTCCATCACTCGACGTCCCGAACCCCGCCATCGCCACCTATCCGGAGGCTTAACCCAGAACCATGAACAAAGCTGATCTCGTCAACATCGTGGCTGCCCGCACGGAGCTCACCAAGACCGACGTCTCCCTCGTGGTCGATGCCGCCATCGAAACCATCGTGGACTCGGTCGTCGAAGGCAAGAAGGTGTCCATCCTCGGCTTCGGCTCCTTCGAGCCCCGGGAACGTTCGGCCCGCCAGGGTCTGAACCCCAAGACCGGCGAGAAGATCAAGATCCCCGCCAAGCGTGTGCCCGCCTTCACCGCCGGCAAGCTGTTCAAGGACAAGGTCCAGGGCTGATCCCCACCGGCAGCCGTTTTCCCATGCCAGCGGCCTCCGGGGCTCCGGCCCCGGAGCTGCGGCTTCCCTTCCATCTCCAGGCGCGGCTGACGTCGGGTGTGGAGCGTCGACACCAGGGTTATCGGACCCGCTTCGCCCCCTCCCCCACCGGCCCCCTGCACCGGGGCAATCTCCGCACCGCCCTGCTCAGCTGGCTTGTCGCCCGGCTCCAGGGTGGGCAGTGGCTGTTGCGCATCGACGACCTCGACGGACCCCGCAACCGGCCGGGAGCCGAGGCCGCGATCCTCGACGATCTCCGCTGGCTCGGTCTGGACTGGGACGGACCGGTGGTGCGTCAGAGCGCCCATCGAGGCCTCTACGCCACCGTTCTCTCAGCCCTGCGCCAGGCCGGCCATCTCTATCCCTGCCGCTGCAGCCGGAGGTTGCTGGCCGATGTCTCGGCGCCCCATGGGGCGTGGTCGGTCTACCCGGGGAACTGCCGGGACCGCACGCCCCTGTGGGGGCCCCGGGACGGTCGCCTGCCCAGCTGGCGCCTGCACCTGCCGCCGGGTGTCCTGCGCTGGCAGGAGCGGGGCGGCCCCTGCGGTCACCAGGACGGCCCCGGCGCTGTGGGGGACGTGGTGCTGCGGCGGGCCGATGGCGTGGTGGCCTACCACCTGGCGACCGCCGTCGATGAGTTGCTGATGGGGATCACCGAGGTCGTGCGCGGCGATGATCTCTGGCCTTCCACCGGGGCCCAGGTGGCGGTGATGGCCGCCCTCGGCGCCGCTCCCCCGGCCTATGCCCACGTGCCCCTCTGGCGGGACGCCAGGGGCGAGCGGTTGAGCAAGCGCGAGGGTTCGGAGGGGCTGGCCGGTCTGCGCAGCCGCGGCCTGGAGGCCCCGGCGGTGATCGGCCACCTGGCGGCCAGCCTGGGCCTGGTGCCGGCGGGCTGCCGTCTCAGTGCCCGGGAGCTGGCGGCCGGCCTGTCCCTGGAGACCCTGGACACCTGCTTGCACCCGGAAAGCACCAAGGGGAAAAAGGTTTAAGGAAGGTTTCGGGATTCAAGGGGTCTGGGTCGGCCACAGTGAGGAGATCAGAACAATCCTTCCCCAGCCGGCCATGTCTCTCCAGGTTCCCTCCACCGATTCGAGGAGCCATTCCCTTCCGCCGTGTCGATGTCCCCAGTGCGGCGGCAGCGGCCTGCTGAGAATCGATGATCAGCGTTACCGCACCTGCCTGGATTGCCTGGGCCAGGGACACTCCCCGGCCATGGGTGGTAACGGACTGTTCTTTCGGATCGTCAACGCGACGTCCGCTTCCGCCGCCAGATGAAGAAGGCGGTGGTGGCGACCACCGCCGCCAGCGGCGCCGCCGTGAGCAGCAGCAGGATCACGGCGGTCCAGTCGGTGTACATGGGTGCGAGTGTTGGAGCGGTGCCATCATCCCAGCAGATGCACCCCGGTGATGGCGAACGATCAGCAACCCCGCGAGGTCTCGACCATGTCCCCAGCGCCGCGTTTCCTTGGTCTGGTCGGCGTCCTGTTGCTTTCCCTGATGGGAGGAGCGGGGCCCGCTCTTGCCAACGTGCAGTTCGAGAATTGCGTCACCGGTGCGGACGGCTCCATCACCTGCGACACGGTGCCCACCGGCAACACCCTGATGAATGATGTCGACGCCCGCTACGGGCTGCTCCAGAACGCCAGTCCCGGTTGGAGTGAGTTCCAGCCTTACGAGGGATACGACGATGACTTCGGCGGCAATGAGACCTGATCAGCTGGCGCCGGCAGGTTGCAACCACCAGCGGCACCTCCTCCCGACGAGCCGCTTCACCGGTGTGGCTCCCAGGGGTGACTCGCGCCGGTTGTGATGCCTCTCCGGGCACCCCTGATGGATCCGGATTCTCCCCTGGCGTGCACTCGGGCCCGGCGCTATGTGCTTCAGCGGCTTTCCGATGGCTCCTACGTCTCCATCCGTCCCGATGATGAGGGGCTGGGCGATGTGAGCGATCCGGCGGAGGCCTACCTGTTCCATACCCATGAGGCGGCCCTGCGCGCCGCCCGGGAGCTCAATCGTCTCGGTGCCGACGGCTTCGACGTGGTCAGGCTGTAATCGCCCGTTCCGTTGTGCTGAGCCCATGCAGGGGCCGCTGCCGTGGCCCCTGGCCTGCAGCAGAAGGATCGGAGGCGAGTTCTCCCTTGGCGAGTATCGGCAGTTCGCCTAATGACGACAAGCCGAACAACCTTTATAGTGCGTCTTGTAAGGTCTTTATTGCTCCCAATGCTTACCGGATCTGATCTCCTGGCCAAGGTCAAGGAGTTGGGCGATGTCTCGAAATCCGATCTGGTGCGTGGTTGCGGCTACGTCAGCACCAAGAAGGATGGCGCCGAGCGTCTGAACTTCACCGCATTTTATGAGGCCCTGCTGGAAGCCAAGGGCGTCAGCCTGGGCGAAGGCAGTGGTAAGGGCGCCTCCAAGGGTGGCCGCAAACTCAGTTACGTCGCCACTGTCCAGGGCAACGGCAATCTTCTGGTGGGCAAGGCCTACACCGCCATGCTTGATCTGCAGCCAGGCGATGAATTCGAGATCAAGCTGGGCCGCAAGCAGATCCGCCTGATTCCCGCCGGCTCCTCCGAAGACGAGGAGTGATCGGAACGTCCACGGCCAACAGCCATTCCCCTGGGATGGCTGTTGCTCATGCCGCTGGACGCTCCTTCTGCCGCTTGACGCGATCACAGGCCACCAGGAACGCCGTCACCTGGTCTCCCCAGTTCACCACCACGAGCATGTTCCGGGGTGATCGGGAGAATCCCTGCTGGGACAGCACGGCAAAGCGGTTGAGATCGTCGTGGCTCACCAGGGGATGCCTTCCCTGGAGGGCGTTCCAGGCCCCCAGAAAGGTGTCCCCCTCCAGCTCGCGGCAACGGGCGTAGGCCTCTTCGGTGGCGACGCCCTGGCGCCGCAGCCTCACGAAGCCATCCAGATCCGGTCCCAGGTGGTCAATCCAGCGGCCGAGGTCCCCCACCGCCACCACCCGGCTGGGGTCCGGACCCGTGGTCGACAGCAGCAGGGCCGTTGTGGCCAGCGACCAGGTCGCTTCTCCGAGCAGCTGGTTGGCGGCGTTGCGCAGGGCCTCCGGGTGGCTGTCCAGCAGCCGCTCGTGGCGCGTCTTCAGATCATCCATGGCCCGAGTATCGCCACCGGCACTACCGGACGGCGACCCATCGTGGCGAGCACCGAAGCGGGGATCCGGGCAAGGAGAACCGAGAAGCCGGTGATCGGATTTGAACCGACGACCTACTGATTACGAATCAGTTGCTCTACCCCTGAGCTACACCGGCATCGGCCAAGAAACTAGCATTCGTCGGAATGCCACCCTCAGCCCGCCATTCCATGGGATCCGACCCGAAGCGATCCCTGGATCCGGCGCTGCGGGAGCGGCTGCTGGCGGAGGCCAGGACCCCCTGGCGGGGGCTGCGACGGGCCCTGTGGTTCGCCCTGGTGGCCTCCGCTGGCCTCGGTCTGGCGACCATGGCGCTGCGGGCCTCCTCCGGGTCGGAGGTGGCCTCAGGGGACCTGCTGATCCAGGTCGGTGCCCTCAGCCTCTTCGGTGCGCTGCTGTGGTTCGACCGCAACCGGGGCGACGCCTGAGGCTTCCATCAACTGCAGGGGCTCCGGGAGAAGCAGCGGCAGGCCCAGGCTGAGCCGTTGCTGCTCCAGTTCCGCCAGGCTGAGCGGTGTGGTGCCGGCCACGGTGGCGGGGTTGCGGCTGAGCAGCCACAGCGACTGGACCAGCTGTTGCCACTGCCACAGCATCAGCGCCAGCAGCAGGGCCGCCAGCAGCAGGGCCACCAGGCGCGGGCAGGAGCTGAAGGGGGACAGGGGGGAGGCCACGGCCGCCTGGCGGTCGATCCACCACAGCAGGGGCAGGCCGAGGGCGGCACCGCCGGCCGTGGCCATCGCCAGGGCCGGGGTGGCCTGAAGGCGACTGAGCCGGCGCTGCAGCTCGCGGCGGCCCCGCAGGGGGGTCTGCAGCAGCAGTAACGACCAGACGTCGGCCGGGCGACGCAGCAGCAGCAGGGCCGGGGCCAGGGCACCGATGGCCCAGCAGAGCAGCCGCTCCAACCCCGGCAGGGGGCCGGGGTCGCTGCCGGCGAGCACCAGCAGCAGCGTGTTGACCAGCACCGGAAACAACGCGAAACCGACATCGCGCACGCCGAGCAGCACCTCGAGATGCCCGAGCCCTATCTGGCTATCGACCATCACATGGCTGCGCATCTGCGTGGTGCCCTGTGCGAGGCTCAGTTCAACATGCTTGCGGGCGCGCTCGGCCAGCGGCGCGGCCTGTGCCAGGTTCTCACGCTGGAACGCTACACGCTCGCGCACCACAAAGCCATTGGGTCCGGCGCGATAGGGCTGCCATGCATCGCCATAAAGGCTGAAGTCGAGATGGCAGTGCCCCTCGACAAATCCAGGGACAATGAGCCGGCCCCCGAGGTCGATAGGGAGGCCCTCGGGGAGCGCCTCACCCGGCCCTCCGATTGCCGAAATCCGCCCGGCCTCGACCACGACAAAACCTGCCGGTCCGTCCGGCAGGCGCAGGTTGAAGAAGACGCGCCGGGCCCGATCCATCAGGCAGCGTGGGGCAGGGCGCGGAGCTTGTCCATGAAGCGCTGCACACGGGCGCCGTCGACGGCCTTCCAAGTGTCACCGTCGACCTTGAAATGCGTGCCGATCACGCAGCCATCGGCGATCGACATGATGTCGCTGACATTGTCGATGTTGACGCCGGTATTGGCAAAGAGCGGGGTATCCGGCAGCGCCTCGCGCACGCTCTTGAGATTGCTCATTTCGGCCGGCTGGCCGGTGAGCGGACCAGAGACAAGGATGACATCGGCGAGCGAGGAAAACACCGCGCTCTTGGCCCGCAGCGCGATGGCACGCGTATCGAGCGAGTCGGCGAATTCGGCATTGATGTTGAACAGCAGTTTCAGGTCCTGCCGGCCGAGCTGGCGCCGCAGCCGCAGCGCCTTGGCAGCGTTCGGTTCCCAAAGGCCCATGTCGGAGGCAAAGAGGCCGGTGAAGATTTCGCGCGCAAAGCTGGCGCCGGTCGCGGTGGCGATCGCCACGGTCGCGTAAGGATCCCAGAGATAGTTGACCCCGAACGGCACCTTGAGGATCGGCTTAACCGCGCTCACCACGGCCGTCATCGCGGCGATGGATTCCACCGAGCCCTTGAGCTCGTAGGGCCGGTCGTTCTCGTTGCCGAACATGATGGCGCTGACGCCACCGGCCTGCAGCTTTTCGACGTCCTTGATGACGTTTTCGATCAGACGATCCATGCCACCGTCGGCGTCATAGAGCGGCGCGCCGGGCAGGGCCCCGATATGGGCCATGGCAATCACCGTCTTTTCTCGTCTGTCGAACAGGCCCATTGCTTCTCGAACTCCAGTCTTTGACTCTGTTGGCCGCCCTAGCGGGCGACGATCACTTTGGTACCGGCCTCGTTGAGCGCCGCGGCGAGGTCCGCCGGCGGTTCGCTGTCGGTCACCAGCACATGCACCTTTTCGAGCGACGCGACGCGCGACAGCGCCCGCCGGTTGAACTTGGAGGCGTCACAGAGCACCACCACCTGCCCGGCGCTGGCCATGAAGGCGCGCTTCACTTCGGTGTCTTCGGGCGAATAGTCATAGTAGCCGCTGGCATCGATGCCCGAGACGCCGATGAACACCTTGTCGAGGAAGTGCCGACTGAGGCTGTCGACGGCCTGCTGGCCGATCACCGAATATTCCGGCACGCGCACCTGGCCACCCAGGATGTAGACCGTGCCATTGCCTTCGGCCATCTGCATGCCGACGCGGAGATTGTTGGTGAAGACGCGGAGGTCACGCCGTGAGGTGAGGACGTTGGCGAGCGCCAGGATCGAGGTGCCGACATCGAGCCCCACCAGGTAGCGTTCATTTCGAGCCACGCTGCCCTCCCACGGGTCGTCCCATCACGTCACTGCTGCCCATCGACATCCTCTGGCTCCGCCAGCGCTTCCTCCACGGTCTCCTCCGACGGGACCTGTGGCATCGACGCGAAAGTCACCCCCGCCTTGCGGGGGCGCACGTACACGCGGTTCTCGAACCGCAAATCCACCGACTCGACCTGGTCGACCATCCGGACCAGGC
>QLAH01000758.1_pt1 | contig 12295 bp, 13 predicted proteins | sample 4693081 | NCBI WGS metagenome assembly QLAH01 (sample SAMN09425401, study PRJNA476045) | Lake water metagenome, whole genome shotgun sequencing project.
GGGCACGTAGATCAGCGGATAGCGCGCCCGCAGCAGCAGTTCGAATTCATCACTGAAGCTCATACCGGTTCCGCCATTAGTTTTGCAGATTCTCCTTCAGGGACTCCAGCCCAGCCCAGCGATGGTCGAGAGGCTTGGCAGGTTCTGATGACTGAATCTGAATGCCCCGGCAGTTTTGGTCACAGAGTTGGCGTGGTGGAATTGCCAGGCAAAACTGCTGATAGAGCCAGTCTAGGGGCTGAAAATAGCCGTTTGGGTCAATGGTTTCTACGAGATCCTCTAGCGCCACTTCCCGTTCTACCCAGTCCTCTTCTGGCTGCGTTTCGGCCTCTGGCCAAATCAGCTCTGAGGCATCAACCGTGATCCGGTGGTTGTACTGCTGCAAGCAGCGGTCGCAGCTCAGGGTGACAATTACTTCAGCCCGACCCATAACTTCTAGATAGCTTCCGCGATGGCTCACACGCACCAGTCCTTGGGCGGGAGTTAGGGTTTCCAAATCTGGAAAGTGGTCGTTAATTTCCACTTCTTCGGTCTGTTCTGGGGCACGTACTAATTGGGGAATGTATAGGGCTTTCATTCAAGGCTCCTCCCGTTTGAATTGCCTTTGGCCGCCGCAGGGCTGAGCTTGTCTGGCGGCGCCTGATTCCAAAAGTTCTTTAGCTTGGGCTAAAGGGGCTGAGTTATGTCCTAGCTGCAAGCATTTAACCCTTAATCGTCTTCTGCAACCGTCATCCTGCTAAATCTCACTCTGCCTCGGACTCACCAAGGAGTTGCACAACCAGACGGCGATCGGGCTCTTTGCCTCGGCTATGGGTAGCCAAATCGGCATAGGTTGATTTTAAGTAGGTGTGAACCTGGCGTCGCTCTGCGGCTGATAGTGCTGCCATTTCATAGGCTTCGCCGGTTTCATGCACGTGATGTGCCGCCGCTTCAGCCAGCTCTTGTAGCTCGGCTTGCCGCCGCACCCGATAGCCATCCAGTTCGATGGTGTAGGCTGTTTGCTCATCTTCAGCTTGACCAATATTCAAAATCGTATTGGCCAGGTACTGAATTGCATCCAGAACGTTGCCTTCAGGGCCCGTTAAGGCCTGAATTTGCTCCGGCGTGAACGAGCTGTGATCGATTGCCAGCCAATAGCTACCCTCGCTGCTGGTATGGGCCTGATCAATCTGAACGGTTGCAGGCAGATCGGCCAGCTTGAGCATCTCTTCCAACCACTGTTTACCTTGCTGAATTCTGTCCTGCACGGGTTGCTGCGACGCGAGATGCTCGTCCATAGGGGCTGCTGAGGTAGGTGATCAGTTGAATAGCGACTTCGAAAAGCGAGGCGACCTGAGCAATCTGCCTGTGGGGCTCAACTCAGGTCAGCTGGGGCTTTAGCTTTTTTTCTTAAGGTCGCCGGTGTCTTTGCTGGCTTTGGATGGGGTAGATTTGCTTGCATCTTTGCTGGCCGCTTTAGGGGCTTTGGCAGCCTGCTTCGTTTCTGCTTTTGGCAGCGATTTGGCGGGTTTAGCCGCTGGTTTAGCTTCTGCTTTTGCCGGTTCTGCCTTGACCTTGCCGGGTTCAAAGGGCAATCCTTCGCGGCTGCTTTGCTTCTTCTCTTCCTCTTCCACAATCTTCTGCAGGTTTTCCGGCAGCGGCTCGCGCGACAGAATATAGGTCTGGCCCGTCTGGAAGATGTTGGCAATCACCATGTACATCAAGACGCCTGCTGGCAGGGGGAAAAACAAGAACATACCAGAGAAGATAATCGGCGTAAACCGATTCACTGCTGCCTGCTGAGGATTGGCGTCCGTTCCCTGACCCTGACCGGACAGCAGCTGGTTGATGTAGAGGCTGACGCCAAAGAACAGCACCATGGCCAGAATATCCCAGTTGATTGCGCCGTCCTCTCCGAACGCGCCAACTCGCCCCAGGGCCGTAATAAACAGGAAGCCCTTATCGGCAGCTAAACCGGGAACCGTCCCCTGTAGCGTGACTTCCCCTGGGCTAAGCGCCTCTAAGTTGCCGCTATCGTCGATCCGCACCAAGCCTTCGCCCTTGGTAATTTGCCAATGGGGCGCAATTTCGGTGTCGGGGTATTGGGCAATTAGCTCGGTCAGGGGCTGGCCGCTGGCTGTTTGAAAGGCGACGTTGGTTTTTTCACCGACCGCTAGCTGATTCCCACCTGGTAACACAGCCGATACGGGCGCATGAACGTTGTCCGCCACATAGATATTCTGCGGCTTTGAGACAAATGCCTGCGGCTGGATCTGCTCAATCTGCTCGCGCGGCAGAATTTGCATATCGACGGTGTAGTTGATGTCGGAGAAGGGCGAACCGCGCAGGGTGGCGAACAGCGCAAACAGGATTGGCATTTGCAGCAAAACTGGAAAACAACCCGCTAGCGGGTTGCCGAACTCCTTATAAATTCCGCTCATCGCTTCCTGCTGTTTAGCAGGGTCGTCCTTATAGCGCTCCTGCACCTCCTTGACTCGCTTTTGCATGACCGGTTGGGCTACCTTCATGCGGCGCATACTGCGAATGGAGCCAGCGCTGAGCGGGTAAAGTGCAAATCGAATCACGAGGGTCAGGGCCACAATGGCTAGACCATAGCTGGGCACAATCCCGTAGAAGAAGTCCAGGATCGGCAACATTACGTTGTTTGAAAGAAATCCGACGCCAAAATCCATGCGCTGTATCTACCTACCTAGTGAGGTCTGAGTTAGGTCTAAATGGTGATTGGGGTCAGGTTTACTGACCCAATCGAGCCTTGCGATTACATTAAGCTCTACTGCAACCGCTCCCAGTCTATCGATTATTTCGTTCCGATAGCACCGCTGGCGTTTTGGGCCCGGGTGGAAAGGCGCTCGTTGATATAGTCATACACCTGACGAAATCTTGGCATGGCTCTCAGCTCAATTCGGCTACCGTCTTTCAGCGTGATCACCATGTCTCCCCAGGTTCCCAGGCCACGAGGAACGGTTACAACTTTAGCAATTTCTGAATAGATGATGTCTGAACGGTCGCGCCCCATCCAGCCCCCAATCACGGAAATTCGTTTATTGGTAATGCGATAGCGCAGCCAAAGCGCTCGGGTAATGGCTCCAGCTGTTAGCGGCAAGCAGATTACCGTCAGCCCCAACAGCAGGTTAAAAATTAAATCGCCAACGTGGGGACCACCTTCGTAGTAAACCTCTTCTTTAATAGCCATTAATCACCTCGGCACTGCGCAATAACTGCTTCAATTCTTGCAGAAATTGTTCATAATCGCACTGCGTTGCGCTGGCTTTGACGACAATCACAAGCTGCCAACCGGGCGCAATCTCGGGCAGCAAAGGCCGCAAAATTGCCTTGAGCTGGCGCTTAATCCGGTTTCTCACCACAGCCCGTTTGCTAACTTTCTGGCTGATTGAAATGCCGATTCGGGTCGGCAGCTCATGAGTTTGGCTATTTGGGGTAGCAAGCTGCGCTGACTCGGCAAAGGCTTGCCCGTTAGCTGAACCTTCCAGGTGTCCAGGCCCAAAACCGGGCCGCAGCGCTCTTAGCGTCAGGTTTGCCGTTGACCGCCGGAGGCCAGCCTGGTAAACCGCACTAAAATCTCGCCGATGGCGCAGTCGATGTGCTTTGGGCAGAGCCACTGGATATCAGAAAACTGTAAGTAGGTAGGTGAAATTATCTATAGGATAGTGGGGGGGCTGGGGGCTGCGCCCCCAGCAGAGGGCTTGCCCTCTGCACTCCCTAACCCCATTTTTAGTTTAATTAGGCCCAGCTACTTATATCAGAAGAGCGAGATATCAGGAAATCGAGTACGTCGGCAAATCAAGCCTGTGAAGTCCGAAATCTGCCAGCGGTTGAACATCTTGGAGCTAGAGCCACGGCAACCGACATTGAACAATGAGCTGCTAAACGCAAGTTGCCAAAAACAAGCTGCCGGAGATGTAAGACTTCGGCTGCTTCGATTTGCCTCTATTCAATTTGCCTCTATTTAATTTTAATTTGCCTCTAAGTAGGGTTTGCCTCTAACAGGGCCTTGAGATAAACCGCAGGTGCCGCACAAATCAGCCCGAAACCGAAAGCCTTGCCCGTCCCCGACTACGCCGCGCCCTAATCACGCGCCGCCCTGTTGCTGTCCGCATCCGGGCTCGGAAGCCAGAGGTTCTTCTGCGTTTCCGACTGGTTCCTTCTAAAGTTCGCTTCGTCATAAGTACCTGCTTTATCGAAGAATCAACAGCAAAAATTGGTGGCTTGACAAGTTATTCCAGCTGAAAAACCACAGTCTATCACTATAGCACTCAAACTAGGCCAGCTGGCCAGCTTGGCGGCATTCTCCTAGAGATTAGCGACGACCAATCGATAGAATCCAGGTGCCAACGTAGCGCATCAGGGGCAGATCACCCGGCGAACGAACCATGGCATTGAAGTAGTGAGTGCCCAGCCGATTGGGATTGCGTACGTCTGACAACACAATTTCTACGCGGGTGTCGGCTGGTACAGGCGTTTGAGGATAGATCTCAATCACCCGGTTTTCAGCATCCCAGGTCACATCATCTAGGACTACCGCGTCACCGTCTACCCTGACTTCAACCTCCTTCGGGTCAAACTCACCCCGGTAGGTGTCGGGATAGGTAATCGAGAATTGCTCTACCGCAAACTCCATTTTTTTGGCTGGAATCCGGAGCCGATAGCGGTCGCGAACACCGGGTTCACCATCAAAGTCCATCCGCCAGCTCAGCTGATCTTCGCGTTCTACTCCGCTGAAAATCGTGAATCCGGGTAGACCCTGGGCTAGAGCCAGTGGGGCGCTTCCCATCAGAACCGAGCTAGAAATGGCGAAAGCAGAGAGGAGACGAAGCGTGATTTTCTGACGTGACATAGGTTCCAGTATTGAAAATACCTCTAATAGTTACGGTCTAGCTTCCCGGTCGATTGCCCAGTGAGTTGCGGCATCAGCCTCCGGAAGCAGATCTCTGCGCGTGATTCAGGCGCGTTATGCCTCTAAAGACTTTACCAAATTTAGGGCGATGCCTGCTTGAAAAGGCAGGATAGGGTGCTGTGTCGCCCAGCAGCCCTTTGGGTTGAACCAGAGACGCTGGGGTTGATGAGAGTTTATAAGACGTTAATAGGAGCTAACTAGGACAGAGTAAAAGACGCTGCAATTTGCTAAAAGTGCCCCAGAAACTTTGTTGAGGCTGGACGATTGACGGGCGGAATGCTAATTCAACTGGCTATTAAAAACTGGATCGTTAGGCCAGACTCAATCATGGGACTGGAACTTTAGACCTTTAGAAAAGGCTGTACCATGGGTGAGAACTGTTATGTCACCCTGCGGCTATGAATTTGACTGCTGGAACAACGCTGCAAAATCACAAATACGTGATCCAAAAGCAATTGCACCAGAGTGATGTTGGCGTAACTTATCAGGCCCAGCACGCCTATCTCGACCAGCCAGTTGTGCTGCAAACCTTAAATGGAGCCCTACGGCAGCGCAGCAATTTTGCCCAGCTGCGGCAGCAGTTTTTGAGCAAAGTCCGGGCGATTGCCCAGCAGCCCCAAGGCAGTCTGCATGTGTTGGACTGTTTTGAAGAGGACGATATGCCGTTTGTGGTGTTTGAGCTAGCCTCAAACTCGGCTCCCGAGTCCTCTCCGTTCACCGGCTGGTTTCCCACCGTTGAACCCGAAACTGCGGCGGCTTTAGGGGCAAAACAAGAGCCGAGCAATTGGACCGAACCGTCGGGATCTGCTGCGCTGGCTACAGCCCATGCTGCGGCTAGCAATAGCGAGCTAGACAGCGACTCTGTCAATCCGTTTGACCTGATTCAACTGGACATGGCTCAACCTGATGCGGCCCAACCCGATGTGCCTCAACCCAATAGTTTGGACTCTCGAATTTCAGAGCCTGACGCACTCGCAGCCGCCCAACCCCAGTCTGCCGAGCCGCCCGCCCCTAACCCTGGTACAACGGCTCCAGCATCGCCAACCAGATCATTAACACCGCCAGATCTGCTGCTCAACAGGGAGCGGTCCCAGGTCGTAAAAGCGCCTGTTTCCCTGCCCGTCGCGTCTGTTGTGACTCCTGTTGCGACTCAATCCTCTAAACCGGCCCGTCGCTGGCTGAGCTGGACGCCAGTTGCACTTCTGGCTACATGCCTGGTTGCAGGTCTGCTGGGAGCAGGGTTTGGTTATTTACTGCGCTTTAGCTCAACTGGCGATATGAGGACGCCAAAGCTAACCCCTCGCCTATTTAGCCGAGAACAGTCGTTTCCTTCCGAGTCTGATTGGCCGGTTTCTGAAACTCCCCAAACTTTTTCAGACCCGACTCCGGTGGAAGCACCGGTTTACCGCAGCAATAGTCCGGTGTTGCCAGACTACCAGACCCTACCAGCACCCAGCCTGGACCCAGATAGCTTTGCACCACTGCCAGTCAATCCGCCTGCGGCTGAGGTCGCGCCTCCCAGTCCTGCTCCAGAAGCCCCAGCTCCGGCAGCTCTTGAGCCAGTGCCTCCCCAGATTGGCAATGCTCCAGCCGTTTCGGCTCCTGCCGTAGAACCAGCGCCGCCGCCCCCTGAACCAGCGCCTCCGGCTCCCCCAATTTCCCTGCCTCCGCCTGCGCCGTCCGAGTTGCCCCGTGAACCCCAGGTTTTGAAAAACTAGGGGCGGGATTATCCCTCTGCCTTGATTTAACCCGTTTGTCTTGCTGGGTCGGTTATTTTGCTAAGTCAGTTACAAAGCTGGCTGGCGTGATTTTGTGAGCCGACCCTAACAAACAATCTGGCTCTGGCCCAGCAGACTGGGAAAGCTGTGGGCTAAGATTTAGAAAATAAACTCCTCGCTCTATCTCTAATAAGATTTCATAATGACAGCCTCTGAACTCTCCCGTCCTCATTCCACCCATGAGCATACTCATGCCGATCACGCTCTAGCTGCGGAGTCAGATCGCGATTTTGAGCTGCATTCTGATCAGGATCTGGGGGGAAGCGAGCATTCCCACGTCCACAACGAGGAGTCGCTGCGGCGGATTGTCAATCGCCTCTCTCGGATTGAAGGCCATATTCGTGGCATTAAAATGATGGTGCAGGAAAGTCGGCCCTGTCCTGATGTGCTCGTTCAAATTGCGGCGGTACGGGGTGCGCTCGACCGGGTTTCGCGGATTATTCTGGACGAGCACCTGACCGAATGTATTGGCCGGGCGGCAAAGCAGGGCAACATTGGGGCCGAAATTGAAGAGCTAAAAGCGGCTTTGGATCGATTTTTGCCCTAGCTTTTTCTGCTCCAGCCTTTTTGCCCTAGCCCTGGCCCTAAATTCCCTCGGCTGAAACCGTACCGCTCCATTCCTGTCCCAGGCCAACTGATATGTCTACTGAACTTGAAACCGAAATTCAGAGCGCTGTCGAACGCCGACGCAATTTTGCGATTATTTCTCACCCCGACGCCGGTAAAACGACGCTGACCGAAAAGCTGCTGCTCTACGGAGGGGCGATTCATGAGGCGGGTGCGGTTAAGGCGCGACGAGCCCAGCGGCACGCTACTTCCGACTGGATGGCGATGGAACAGCAGCGGGGCATTTCGATCACCTCAACCGTGCTGCAATTTCAGTACAGCGGCTACTGGATCAACCTGCTGGATACACCAGGACACCAGGATTTTAGTGAAGATACCTACCGTACCCTAGCTGCTGCCGACAATGCGGTGATGCTAGAAGACGCAGCCAAAGGTCTGGAGCCCCAGACCCGCAAGCTGTTTGAGGTTTGCCGAATGCGCGGTATTCCTATCTTCACGTTCTTCAATAAGCTAGACCGGCCCGGACGTGACCCGTTTGAGCTGATGGACGAGATCGAGCAGGAGCTAGGTCTGCAAACCTATGCTGTCAATTGGCCCATTGGTATGGGCGACCGGTTTAAGGGCGTGTTTGATCGCCGCCAGCGTCAGATTCACCTGTTTGAGCGCTCGGCCCACGGCAGCCGCGAAGCTACCGATACGGTGATTGAGCTGGGTGATCCACGCATCGAAGACCTGCTAGAGCAGGATCTCTACTACAAATTAAAGGAAGACCTGGAGCTGCTAGAAGGCGTTGGCTCCGAGTTTGACCTGGACCTGATTCATCAGGGCAAAATGACGCCTGTTTTCTTTGGTAGTGCCATGACCAACTTTGGGGTGGAGCTGTTTCTGGAGGCATTTCTGGACTACGCGCTCAAACCCGGCACCCGTCGCAGCACGGTGGGAGAAATCGCACCCACCCATCCGGAATTCACCGGCTTTGTGTTCAAGCTGCAAGCCAACATGGACCCCAAACACCGCGACCGGATTGCCTTTATCCGCGTCTGTTCCGGCAAGTTTGAGAAAGACATGGTGGTGAATCATGCCCGTTCTGGTAAAACCGTGCGGCTGTCCCACCCCCAAAAGCTGTTTGGCCAGGATCGCGAATCGCTAGCCGAAGCCTATCCGGGCGATGTGATTGGCCTCAATAACCCAGGCGCCTTTGCGATTGGTGACACTATTTACAGCGGATCTCGGCTGGAATACGAGGGCATTCCCATGTTTTCGCCGGAGCTGTTTGCCTACTTGAGAAATCCCAATCCATCCAAATTCAAGCAGTTTCGCAAAGGAGTGAGCGAACTGCGCGAGGAGGGTGCCGTGCAAATTATGTACTCAGCAGACGAAGCAAAACGCGACCCAATTCTGGCTGCTGTGGGCCAGCTTCAATTTGAGGTGGTGCAGTTCCGTTTGCAAAATGAATATGGCGTTGAAACCCTGCTGGAAGCGTTGCCCTACAGCGTGGCGCGCTGGGTAGAGGGCGGCTGGGAGGCACTAAAGCAGGTAGGGCGTTTATTCAACACGGTCACGGTTAAAGATAGCTGGGGCCGCCCTGTGCTGCTATTTCGCAACGAGTGGAACTGCCAACAGGTCGAAGGAGAACACCCGGAGCTGAAGCTGAGAAACGTTGCACCCGTGGTTTCAGGCCAAGAACCAGAAGCGCTTTAGACGAATTTATACCCGATCTACCTCCAGAACGGTTGAAGACTCACAGCCTCTATCAACCTATTAGAGCCGTCGTAAGCTCGGTTTGGCTGGTTGTAATAGATTTTGATCCCGTTTGCGATCCCTAAAATTGTGTTAAAAAAAATTTCTATACGAGCTAGATTTTTCAAAATCGTCTAGCGTTAAGGCGTTTGAAGCTTAGGTTGCTCAACATTAGGGAGTCGCATGGTACAAACCTCCAAGCCTGAACATCGGATGCCGCCCTCTGCTGCCGATACCGTCAGTCTGTCAGCGCTGCTTGACCCAGCTCTGCTGCAAGCCGCCCGCGCCATCTACCGCACCTTTTACGAAGTGCATCCCGACGAGGTACAGCGCCCAATTGGGGTAGCGCTCGACCGGTTCAACCTGCGAGGGAAGTTGATTTTTGGGGCCAAGCCTATTTTGCTACCCCGGGAATGCTTCGTGCCGCTCAGCCAAATTGAGCCGGGAGTTCGGTAAGCGCTTGGCGAGAGTGGATGCTTGAGATCAGACAGATTCAGCCCCATCAAATCGAGCAAGCCCAGCAAGTTGTGGCAACCGTAAGCCTAGAAATCTGGCAAGACTTGCTGACTGCTGCCGATATCAAGCGCTACGATTCAATGTCTGATGTCCAAAACCTACAATTCCATTATTTTGATTGCCAGGGTGTGTTCCTAGTCCTACTAAACTTAGCGCTATCAGCCTCCGAGCAGGTCGTTGGTACGGGAGCGATCCGCTGGCTCAATCCCGAAACCTGCGAGCTGAAGCGAATGTGGTTTCTCAAAGCCTACCGTGGCCAGGGCTGGGGCCGGAAGATGGCCCAGATGCTGTTTGATTTTGCACGACAGGTAGGTTATCAAAAGGTCAGACTTGATCTAGCCAGCAAAGAGCGTCAGCCCCAGGCAATGCGATTCTACACAAGTCTTGGCTTTTACCCAATCGAGCGCTACAACGAAGGCTCCTGCACGGTGTTCATGGAAAGATTGCTGAAATCTGGGCCAGAATCATAGACAGTCTTCAGAGTCGATTGCCTCAACCTTCTGTCCTCTCCTAATCCTGAGTGTATTGAGAGCCGCTATGTCAGCCCATCCGTCCGTCACCTATGCCGAGGTGGCAGCCGCAGCCCAGCGCTTGCAGGGGCAGGCTCACCAAACGCCCGTGCTGACCTCGCGCACCGTCGATCAGCTCACGGGCCATCAGGTTTTTTTCAAGTGCGAGAACTTTCAGCGCGCGGGTTCCTTTAAGTTTCGCGGCGCTTACAATGCCCTCAGCCAGATTCCGCCAGAACAGCAAGCCGGCGGTGTCTTGACCTATTATTCAGGCAACCACGCCCAAGCTGTAGCTCTGGCCGGACAACTGCTCGGCTTCAACACCACGATCGTCATGCCCCAGGATGCGCCTGCTGTGAAGCGAGCTGCTACGGCAGGCTATGGGGCCGAAATTGTTTTATATGACCGCAGCGAGTCGGCCCGCGAAGCAGTGGCCCAACAGTATGTGACTGAGCGCGGTTCTACCCTGATTCCGCCCTTTGACCATCCGCAGGTGATAGCTGGCCAGGGCACCGTCGCCAAAGAGCTGTTTGAAACCGTCGGCCAGCTCGACTACCTGCTGGTCTGCTGTGGTGGCGGTGGCTTGCTATCGGGCTGTGCCATTGCGGCCCAGACGCTGTCTCCTGCCTGCCGTGTCATTGGCGTAGAGCCAGAAAAGGGCGACGACATGACCCGCTCGTTTCGGACCAAAACGATTCAATCAGTTCAGAATCCAGACACGATTGCCGATGGTGCCCGCACCCTGTCTCCCGGTCAGATCACCTTTCCGCTGATTCTGGCCTACGTCCACGATATGCTGACTGTTTCCGATCAGCAGTTGCTGCGAGCAATGTTTCTATTGTGGGAGCGGCTCAAAATTGTGGTTGAACCAACCGGCGCTCTGGCTACCGCTGCCCTATTAGAAGGTCTGCTGAAGGCTCCGGCGGGTCAGCGTGTAGGAGTCGTAATCAGTGGTGGCAACGTGGACCTGAGCCAGCACTGGTTTGCTGATTTGCAACAGGAATAGCGTTTAGCTCCAGAAGCGCTTAGCTCCAGATCAGGCGGGGTTGAACAACTCGTCTGCCCGCTGACGAATTGCCGTCAGGTTCAGCAGCAGACTCGACTTCAGCTTGCGTTCAATTAACCCTACCGGCATGGCGCGGGGTGGTAAAACCGAGACTGTATAGCAAAGCTCGGTACTGCCATCAGCAGCGGGCCGGAGCGTCCAGCTACCACAAAAGGATTTGAAATCGCCTTCCACCATTTGAAAATCGATTTGGTGGGGGAAATGCTCCACCATGTCTAGAACGACCCGGGCGCAAAACTTCAGCTTCAACAGCGCTTGGGTGCCTATCTGCTCAATCCGAATTCCGCCCTGGGGATGGTCGATTTGACGGCTGACGCTCAGGTTAGGAATAAAATCTGCCAGCTGGTCGTAGTCGGTTAGAATCTGCCAGACCTGCTCGACGGAGTGGGGAATCGAAACCTTGGCCGAAAGCTGGCGTTGACGACCTGCTCCCCGCTCGGTTGTAATTTCTACACCTGTAATTTCTACGCCCTCAGCGACTAAATCGGCCTCTAAAGCCATCTCTTCTTCTAGTTCGGCTTGGGCCGTCAGTTCCAACTCGCTCATGTCAACGCTTGTTTGCTGGGTCATGGACTGGTTCTACGTTCAATATAGGGTGAAATGACAGTTTAGTGAGTTATTGGTGGGTGAGTTATTGGTGGGTGAGTTATTGGTGAGTTATTTCGGGGCTAGATAGGCATGGTTTTGGGGCTGGTCAAACCCAGGGTCGTTTGAGGGGCTGGAGGCCGAAGGGGTAATGTACCAAAATTTTAGTGAACAAACTTCTAGTGAACAAACTTCTAGTGAACAAACTTCTAATAGACCCTGGCTGAATCAGTGGTTGGTTCAGGCAATTGCATGCATCTGGCCTTCGCTAGCCTGGGGCAAGGTAATCACAAACTCCGTTTCCCAAGACCCATTTTTAAGGGGATGGCTATGGGCGGTAATTGTTCCATCGAGGTGTTCAACTAAACTTTTCACGAGCGCCAAACCCAATCCGGTGCCCTGAATAGCCTGCTGTGTCACCCCCCGTCCGCGCCGAAACTTGTCAAAAATATAGGGCAATTCGTCGGGCGTAATACCAGATCCGACATTGCGAACGCTGACAACAATCTCTCGCTTGCTCAGGTTGCCCTGACAGTCCACCGTCAAATCAATTGTGCTGCCGGTGTCAGAATATTTGCGGGCGTTGGTCAGCAGTTCCAGCAGCACCCGGTGCAGGCAG
>QLAH01000760.1_pt1 | contig 12267 bp, 10 predicted proteins | sample 4693081 | NCBI WGS metagenome assembly QLAH01 (sample SAMN09425401, study PRJNA476045) | Lake water metagenome, whole genome shotgun sequencing project.
AGGCAGCAGCGTCACCGCCGGGGGCGATGTCAACATCACCGCCAAGGGCGCGGGCGCAGACAGCGACATCACCATTCAAGGCAGCACCGTGCAAGGCACAGGCAACACCCGTCTGAGCGCCGAAGACCAAGTGCGCCTGCTGGCAGCGGCCAACACCCGCACCGAGGCCAACACCAACCGTTCCAGCAGTTCCAGTGTGGGTGTGTCCATGCGTATTGGTGGGCAGAATACAGGCATCAGCGTCAACGCCAGCGCCAGCCGGGGCGAGGGCCAAGGTGCGGGCAGCGGCACCACGTACAGCACCACCCAAGTCAGCGGACAAACAGTAGAAGTTGAATCCGGTGGGGATACCACGCTCAAGGGCGCGGTGGTTAAGGGCGAGCAAGTCACTGCGTCAATCGGCGGCGACCTGCTCATCGAAACCCTGCAAGACAGCAACCGCTACAACGAGCGCCAACGCAACGCAGGCTTCAACGTCAGCGTGCCGATTGGCCCCGGTGCCGCCAGTGGCAGCCTCAATGCCGGGCGCACCGATATTCGCAGCAACTACCAAAGCGCCACCGAGCAAAGCGGCATACGAGCAGGAGACGGCGGTTTCCAAGTCAAGATTGAAGGCGACACCACACTGGTGGGCGCAGCCATCACCAGCAGTCAAGCAGCTCAAGATGCTGGGGTCAATCAGCTTCAAACCGCCACCCTCAGCAGCAGTGACTTGAAAAACACCGCCAGCGCCAGCGTAAACAGCAGCGGTATCAGCGTGGGCACCGACATGTTTAACCAAGGGCGTTACGGCTTGGCCAAGACGGGTATTGCTAACTTGGCCAACCAAGCCTCAGACCAAACCCAGCAACAGGGTCAAACGATCTCGGCCATCAGCAGCGCCCACATCGTCATCACCGACGAAGCGCGCCACCAAGCTCTCACCAACGAAACCTCAGAGCAAACCGCCGAACGCCTGCAAGCCAACGCCCAAGGCACCACGCACAGCGGCGTGAGTGCCGCCGACGTGCAAGCCATGCGCCGCCAAGTCGAGGCCGAGCGGGCCATCAAAAACGAGGCGGTTAAGCAGTTCAGCATCATCGGCGACCAAGTCTACAGAAAAGAAACCGAAGACAAAACTGTCCACCTCATCCAATGCGAAACCGCCGACAAAGAACGCTGCGGGTTGAGCGAAGTGGTTAGTTTGGAACAGGTCAGAGCCGTCAACAAGGCCATCACCGCATTCAACAACGGCATGCTCAATACCGAAGAGCAAGCCTTGATGACTGCCTACATGCAAGCCAGCGGCATGCAACTGCAAGATGGCATGCTGGTTATCGTCAACCCTAGGTTAGACAACGTTGTCGCTGAAGGCGCTTGGGCGGTCTACAAAAAAGTGCAAGAAGTCTTTGGCTTTGGCAGCAGCAGTGTGGGCGAACTCAACTTGGCACTCGAAGCCATCGCAGCAGCGCAAGGCGCTCTGTACAACACCCAAGCCCACAGCGCCGGCAACTTTGGTGTGGCCGAGATGAACCGCCGCCTAGAAGCAGCAGGCCGCACCGACGCGGCCATCGGCACGCAAACCATGTTTGGCTCCCCTGTCAATGCACAGGACCAAGCCGATCGAGTCCACAACATTACCAGCGGGCAAGGCACTGTGCAACAGTCCACCCATGCCAAAGACTTTGTGGGCACCTTGTTTGGCAATAACCCACCGACGGGTGGCGAGGAGAACACCCCAGCACTGCGTTCGCACAGTGCCTACTCGGGGGATTTGACGACGAGTGGGAGTGATCAGCCGCAAGTGCAGATTCCAAGTTTCATTACTCCTGAAGAGCTGAGGCAATGCACTGATGAAGCATGGGGCGCGGGCCAATTTAGCCAACCAGCGACAGTTACACCCAGAAACTCGGTCGAGCCAAATCAAGGAAACTAAACATGAAAACAGTACTTCGTATGATCGTTTTGGCGTCAACCCTGCCGCTTGTTGGTTGCCAAGGTTGGAGTGACTTCAAGAAATATCCGCCAGGGGCGGATCTGGTATGGAGTAAACCCGGGAAAACAGTTGAGGAAATGTTTATCGATAGGCAGGCATGTAGTGATAAAGCACGAGAGGCAGGTAATGAACCAGGCTTTTCTCGGCGGCATTTTTCAGATGCCTGCATGCTAGAAAAAGGCTACATCTTCACCAACTACCGTTCACGTGACTTTGCTGACTATTGCAGTAAGGACTGGTTCGGTGGCGGCCCTGCCTGCAAGTCGGTTGGCCGGTGAGAAACACCATTGTGTAGCGAACAAGAAGGGGGTTGCGGATTGGTCCCCCGGCTTGACAACATCGTGGCCGAAGGCACATGGGGTTCTTCAAAAAAGTGCAAGAAGTCTTTGGCTTTGGCAGCAGCAGTGTGGGCGAACTCAACTTGGCACTGATGACCTGCCCCGGCCCCTACTTGGTTTGGCTCACGGCCTTGGGGGATACGGGCTATTCGCTTGCTATGGAAATGGGGGCCAGCAAGGAATCTCTGGAGTATCCCAAGGCGCACGCCGAAGTTGAGCGCATCTTCATGCATCTGGTTGACTCACTCAAGGCAGAACGCTTAGGTCGCTGATGATGAGAAAAGGGTTGTGCTCACCACAGCGGATCAGCCGGCAGCGTTACCCCCGCGACCAAAAGTCAGGCTGGCTGTAATGCTGCCTGAGGAAGTCAATCCACAGTCGAACCCGCAGTGCCAAGTGCTTGCGTTGCGGGAACACGGCATAAATGCCGTTGGGGGGAGCGGCAAAATCGTCGAGCACGCTCTGCAGGCGACCGGCAGCGATGTCGGCCTCCACTTCCCAGATGCTGCGCCAGGCAATGCCGTAGCCTGCCAGGCACCACTCATGCAGCACCTGCCCATCGGTGCAGTCCAGCGGGCCACGAGGGCGCAGGTACACCAGTTCGCCGGATGCGGTATCCGACCCTGGTAACTGAAAGGCCCAGCCACGCGTCTGTGAAGCGTCGGACGACAGGGTCAGGCAGTCGAAATGCACCAGGTCATCGGGGTGCCGTGGCAGCCCGTGCTGCCTCAGATACTGTGGCGTGGCCACGCACAGGCGGCGGTTGTCGGCCAGTCGCACGCTCACCATCGATGAATCCGGCAGATCGCCCACGCGCACCGCACAGTCGTAGCCTTCGGTGGCCAGGTCGATCACGCGGTCGCTCAAGTTGAGTGAGAGGGTCACTTCCGGGTGCCGCTCCCGGAACCAGGGCACCAGCGGCGCCACGTGCCGCCGGCCAAAGCCGGCGGGTGCGGTGACGCGCAGATGCCCTTTGGCCTTCACGCCGCCGGCGCTGACGCTGGCCTCCGCGTTGGCCAGATCGGCGAGCAGTCGCTGGCAGTCTTCCAAAAAGGCCGTGCCCTCATGGGTGAGCGAAAGTCGACGGGTTGTGCGCACCAGTAACTTGACGCCAAGATGGGCCTCCAGTGCATCAAGGCGTCGGCCAATGATGGCCGGGGCCACGCCTTCACTGCGTGCGACTGCAGACATGTTCCCTTTGGTGGCAACCGCTGAAAAGGTTTCAATGGCCTTGAGTTTGTCCATGGGGAAGCGCTTGGAAGGGCAATGCGGTGAAGGGAATGCAAGGCGACGACTCTCAATTATGTGAGTAAAAGTCATAAGTGAATCGCAATCACTGTCTAAATCCACCGAATAAAGTCGCTTACATTGGAGGTGAAGCAAATAGGCCTAAAGTCGGCTGCACAGCCTTTGTTACTCTCCCGGAGGTTTTCATGACCGTTCGCACCCCCACTGGCCGCCTGCAGGTGGCCACCGCCCTGTACGATTTCGTGAACCAGCAGGTGCTTCCAGGCACCGGTGTCGATCCTGCTGCGTTCTGGGCTGGCTTCGATGCCATCGTGGCCGACCTGGCTCCCAAGAACATGGCCCTGCTGGCCGAGCGGGATCGCCTGCAGACCGAACTCGACAAGTGGCACAGCGCCAATCCAGGTCCCATCACCAACATGGCGGCTTACCGCCAGTTCCTCGAAACCATCGGCTACCTGGTGCCGCCGCCCAGCGGCGTGCAGGCCACCACCGCCAATGTCGACGCCGAACTGGCCGTGCAGGCCGGCCCGCAGTTGGTGGTGCCCATCCTCAACGCCCGCTACGCGCTCAACGCCGCCAACGCCCGCTGGGGCAGCCTGTACGACGCCCTTTACGGCACCGACGCCATCTCCGAAGCCGACGGCTGCGCCAAAGGCCCGGGCTACAACGAGAAGCGTGGCGCCAAGGTCATCGCCTTTGCCCGCAACTTTTTAGACCAAGCCGCGCCACTGGCCAGTGGTTCCCATGCCGATGCCACTGCCTACGCCATCGTGGGCGGCGCCCTGCAAGTCTCGCTCAAGGGTGGGATTGCCACCGGTCTGAAGGACGCCTCCCAGCTCGTGGGCTACCAGGGTGATGCCACAGCGCCGAAGTCGGTGCTGCTGGTGCACAACGGCAACCACATCGACATCGTCATCAACAAGGCCACCCCGATCGGTCAGACCGATGCCGCCGGTGTGGCCGACGTGGTGCTGGAAGCCGCGCTGTCCACCATCCTCGACCTCGAAGACTCCGTGGCCGCGGTCGATGCCGAAGACAAGATCCTGGGCTACACCAACTGGCTGGGCATCATCAAAGGCACGCTGACCGAGTCGTTCGACAAGGGCGGCAAGCAAATGACACGCGGCCTCAATCCGGACCGCGTCTACACCGCCCCGAACGGCGGCGAGGTGCGCCTGCACGGCCGCAGCCTGATGTTCCTCCGCAACGTCGGCCACCTGATGACCAACCCGGCCATCCTTTACACCGATACGGCCGGTGCCGTGCGCGAGATTCCCGAAGGCATCATGGACGCGGTGATCACCACCACCATCGCGCTGCACGACCTCAAGGGCCACGGCGCCAACGGGATTCGCAACAGCCGCACCGGCAGCGTGTACATCGTCAAGCCCAAGATGCACGGCCCCAAGGAGGTGGCCTTCGCCGCCGAACTGTTCGGCCGCGTGGAACAGCTGCTGGGCCTGCCCGACAGCACCGTGAAGCTGGGCATCATGGACGAGGAGCGCCGCACCAGCGTGAACCTCAAGGCCTGCATCGCCGCCGCGTCCAGCCGTGTGGCCTTCATCAACACCGGCTTCCTGGACCGCACGGGCGACGAGATGCACACCGCCATGCGGGCTGGCCCCATGGTGCGCAAGGGCGAGATGAAGACCAGCGCCTGGATTCAGAGTTACGAACGCAACAATGTGCTGGTGGGTCTGGGCATGGGCCTGCGCGGCAAGGCGCAGATCGGCAAGGGCATGTGGGCCATGCCCGACCTCATGGCCGCCATGCTGGACCAGAAAATCGGCCATCCCAAGGCCGGTGCCAACACCGCCTGGGTGCCCAGCCCGACCGCGGCCACCCTGCACGCGCTGCACTACCATCAGGTCAAGGTGTCCGACATTCAGGCCGACATGGAAAAGATCGACGCCGACGCTGAGCGCGACACCCTGCTTGCCGGCCTGCTGACGGTGCCTGTGACCGCCACCCCGAACTGGAGCGAGGCCGACAAGCAGGCCGAACTCGATAACAACATCCAGGGCATCCTGGGCTATGTGGTGCGCTGGGTGGACCAGGGTGTGGGCTGTTCCAAGGTCCCTGACATCAACGACGTGGGCCTCATGGAAGACCGCGCCACGCTCCGTATTTCCAGTCAGCACGTGGCCAACTGGCTGCACCACGGCGTGGTGACGGAGCAGCAGGTGCGTGACACCTTTGCCCGCATGGCCGCCAAGGTGGACGGTCAGAATGCCGGAGATCCCGCCTACCAGTCCCTGGTGGCCAACCCGTCGGGTGCCGCTTACCAGGCCGCGCTGGATCTGGTGTTTAAAGGCAAGGAGCAGCCCAGTGGTTACACCGAGCCGCTGCTGCATGCCTGGCGCCTGAAGGTGAAGGCCGGGCAGGCCTGATCACCGGATTTCAGGCAGATCCGCGGCGGGCGTCCAGGCTCCAGGCGCCCGCCCCGCTGGCCACCAGGGCCAGCAGGCCACCCACCACGATCACGATCGCGATGACGGCTCCTACCGTGGCGAGCGGGAGTCCGACCGATGCGATATAGCCCACGGTGCCTTCGAATCCGCCGATCTTGTTGAGGCCGGCTGGCAGGAACAGGGCCACCATCAGCAGACGGGCCAGCAAGGGAAAAACAGGGTTTTGAAACACGAGCAACACTCCAGTGGTTGATGGGTAAGCCGTTAATGTAGGCACCGCACCTTCACCGGAGGCAGCATAGATTTCTACTTTGCATTCAAAAGATTTAAACAAAAAATCGCTTGAGTGCCGCGGCTGTTTCGTCGGGCAGTTCTTCAGGAATGAAGTGGCCGGCGGGCATGGCCTCACCGCTCACATGGCCCGCACACTGGGCCTGCCAGAGCTCCAGCGGCCGGAAGAGGCGATGAACCACCCCCCGATCGCCCCAAAGCACCAGGGTGTCGCAGGCGATCTTTTCGCCACGTACCCGGCTGGCGGTGTCGTGCTCGAGGTCGATGCCGGCACTCGCCCGATAGTCTTCACAGGCGCTGTGGATGGCCTCGGGTCGGCAGAAGCAACGCTGGTATTCGAGCAGCGCCTGAGGCTCCAGATGATCCAGCCCCTGGCCGCCCCAGCCCCCCAGTTTGGTGGCCAGGTAGTCCATGGCGGCGTTGCCTATCATGGTTTCGGGCAAGGGGGCTGGCTGGATCAGGTGGAACCAGTGGTAATAGGCCCTCGCAAAGTCCATGTCGGTGCGGGCATACATGTCGAGTGTCGGGGCAATGTCGATCACGCAGAGTTTGCGCACCCGCTCGGGATGGTCGATTGCCAGGCGATGCGCCACACGTCCACCCCGGTCATGTCCGCACAGAAACACCTGTTTCATGCCGACGTGGTCCATCAGTGCCACGATATCGGCGGCCATGGCTCGTTTGCTGTGCGGTGCATGATCCAGCGCATCGGGTTGGTGGGCGAACGAGTCCCCATAGCCTCGCAGATCGGGTATCAGGATCCGGTGGCTCGCGGCAAGACGCCGGACCACCCGATGCCACATCACATGGGTCTGAGGAAAACCGTGCAGCAGGACCAGGGGTGGTTGATGGGGATGACCCCCCAGGCGGTAGTTCACCGTGCTGGAGGCCAGTTCCAGACGGCCCGCTTCGAATCCGTTGAACCAGTCGGTCATCTCAGAGCACATTCAACAGGGCGAACATCACCGCGGAACCCAGGGATTGTTCCAGGGCATCCACCGGGACCCGCATCTGCCGGGACATGGCCGCGGTGTTGCCTTCTCCGGCTTCCTTGGATTTGGCGCGGGGAGTGACGAGGCGCAGCACCAGGAGGCCAGGGTGCAGGGCCGCGAGTTCGAAGCGCAATTGGGCGACGTCGGCAGGGGGGTGTTCTTCGTCCAGCACCATCAGATGCACTTGCCGGGCCCGCATGGCGGCAATGGCCTGAGCCCCGCTGGCCACGCCATCGGCATGCACCCCGAGTTGCTTGACGATACCCAGTGCCTTCAGGCGAATGTGGGGCGAGGAGGAGCAGACCAGCACACACGCACCGCTGACGCTCTGTTCGAAGGCGGACACCGAGCCTTCGGCGGGTTGTGGTTGTGACTTGGATTGCAGATGGGGTGCCATGGCCCGCTTGAACCAGGTTGTCAGCTCCACCCCATCGGCCACCACGTCACGTCTGAGCTCGATACCGCCATCGGTGGCAGCCATCTGGCGCAGGAGCAGCCACTGGATGCTGTCCAGAAAAACGCCGGCATGCGATGCGGATGCCGGGGTGTGGATCTTCAGCCAGAGCCGTCCCCTCGGCGGGTTTTCGTCGGTGAGCCCGAGGTGCAGATCCACATGCTGACCGAGACGCAAACCCCAGTCGAGCATGGCCTGCGAGAGGCTGTAACCCAGGGTCGGGTCGATGAGCAATTCGGTTGGTGTGAACTTGCGCCTGACGGTGATGCCCTGCAGGGCCAGTTCGTCACGCCGTTCCTGCAGCACCGACTCCACCACATACGCCAGATCGATTTTTTCATGAGACTGACGCACCTGACCACTCTGGAATCGGACGATCTGCTGAGCGTGCATGCCGCAGTGTTTGAGTCTCAGGGCCGGGGTGGCCAGGACCTGGAACTCGGTCGGGCTGAGTTTGCCCCGCTGGACCATGAGTTCGAGGCCGCGCATCAGCAGATCCACCGACTCGATGGACTGATCGGTGATGGCAACGACCAGTTCGGGCCAGTGCTCCGCCATCCGCCAGCCCGTATCGGGCGTTCGCTGAAAGGCATCGGTGGAAGGTGCTGGTTCTTCAGGAGGGGCAATCATCAACGTCTAGCGTACCGTAAACCCATCATCGTTGAAAGAGCACCAGCGTGCCTTTTTGCCACAATAGCGCCATGACCACCCCCGTTGCCCCTTATCCCCTGTCGCGCCCGCGCCGCCTGCGCCGTGACGTGTTCACCCGCAACCTCGTGCGCGAGCACCACCTGACGGTGCACGATCTGATCTACCCCGTTTTCGTGCTGGAGGGTCAGAACCGTCGTGAAACCGTGGCCTCCATGCCCGGTGTCGAGCGGCTGAGCCTCGATCTGCTGCTCCCGGTGGCGCAGGAATGCGCCGATCTGGGCATTCCGGTGATGGCGCTGTTCCCCGTCATCGACCAGGCCCTGAAAACGCCGGATGGCCGTGAAGCCCACAATCCCGACGGCCTGATTCCTCGCGTGGTGGCCGCGCTCAAGGCGCAGGTGCCCAACCTCGGCATCATGACCGACGTGGCGCTGGACCCCTACACCAGCCACGGCCAGGACGGCCTGCTGGACGAGCACCACTACATCCTGAACGACCCCACCGTCGAGGTGCTGCTGAAGCAGGCCTTGTGCCAGGCCGCTGCGGGCGTGGACATCGTGGCGCCCAGCGACATGATGGACGGCCGCATCGGTGCCATCCGCCAGGCGCTGGAGGCCCAGGGCCACGTTCACACCCGCATCATGGCCTACAGCGCCAAGTACGCCAGCGCCTTTTACGGCCCCTTCCGCGATGCCGTGGGCAGCGCCGCCAACCTGGGCAAGGCCGACAAGAAGGTCTACCAGATGGACCCTGGCAACACCGACGAAGCGCTGCGCGAGGTGGCGCTCGACCTGGCCGAAGGCGCCGACATGGTGATGGTGAAACCCGGCATGCCTTACCTGGACGTGGTGCGCCGTGTGAAGGACGAGTTCAAGGTGCCCACCTTTGCCTACCAGGTGAGCGGGGAGTACGCCATGCTCAAGGCGGCGGCCCAGAACGGCTGGCTCGCCCACGATGCCGTGATGATGGAGAGCCTGCTGGCCTTCAAGCGCGCCGGCGCCGACGGCATCCTCACCTACTTTGCCCGCGAGGCCGCGAGGCTGTTGCGTCAGCAAGCCTGAGTCGCACCGCAACGGCGACAATACACGCATGAAGCATCTCCCACCCCGTGAAGCCTGGGCATGGCTGCAGGCGCATGCCGGCGACCCCCCTGATCAGGCTCCCCTGTTCGTGGACGTGCGCATGGAGATCGAGTCGCTTTACGTGGGACGACCGCCTGGCGTGGTGCATGTGGCCTGGTACGACTACCCCGACCTCACGCCCGACCCTGCCCGATTTGCCCGTCAGGTGGAGGAGGAGGCGGGCCGCAAGGACCGTCCGGTTCTGCTGATCTGCCGCAGTGGCAAGCGAACCCTCGACGCCGGCAAGGCGCTTGAGGCGGCCGGTTTCACGGCGGTGGCCCATGTGGTGCATGGCTTTGAAGGCGAACTCGATGACCGTTTTCACCGATCAACGGTCAACGGCTGGCGGTTTGACGGGTTGCCGTGGGAGCAGATGTAAGCGCTGAGGCCTGCCAGCGGGTGCTGCTGGAGGTTTTCGGATACGACCGCTTTCGCGGACATCAGGCGGCCATCGTGTCCCACGTGGCTGAGGGGGGTGATGCCCTGGTGCTCATGCCGACGGGCGGCGGCAAATCGCTCTGTTACCAGATCCCTGCCATCGTCCGGCACCGGGCCGGCCAGGGCGTGGCTGTCGTGGTGTCGCCCCTCATTGCGCTGATGCACGACCAGGTGGGGGCCTTGCGGGAAGCCGGTGTGGAAGCGGCTTTTCTGAATTCGAGCCTGTCCAGCGAAGAAGCCGCGGCCGTGGAACAGCAATTGTTTCGCGGTCAGCTCACCTTGCTGTACGCCGCGCCCGAGCGCCTCACGACGCCCCGCTTCATGGCGCAACTGCAGTCCCTCCACGACAGGGGACTGCTCAGCCTGTTTGCCATCGACGAGGCGCACTGCGTGAGCCAGTGGGGCCACGATTTCCGGCCCGAGTACCGAGGGCTGGCGGCCCTGCATGAGCGTTTTCCCAACGTTCCGCGCGTGGCCCTGACGGCCACGGCCGACGCCCTCACCCGGGCCGACATCGTTCACCATTTGCGGCTGGAAGACGCCCGGCACTTTGTCAGCAGTTTCGATCGACCCAACATCCGCTACCAGATCGTCGAGAAGAAGGACAGCTTGCAGCAACTGCTGCGCTTCATCCGCGACGAACACACCGGCCCGGCTGGCCATGATGCAGGTGTGGTGTACTGCCAGTCCCGGCGCAAGGTGGAAGACGTGGCCGCCCAGCTCGCGGCTGCCGGCATTCATGCCCTCCCGTACCACGCCGGTCTGGATGCCGTTATCCGCCAGCGCCATCAGGACCGCTTTCTTCGCGAAGAAGGCCTGGTGATGGTGGCCACCATTGCCTTCGGGATGGGGATCGACAAACCCGACGTGCGCTTCGTGGCCCATCTCGACATGCCCAAGAACATCGAGGGCTACTACCAGGAAACCGGCCGTGCGGGGCGGGACGGCGAGCCTGCCAATGCCTGGATGGCCTATGGTCTGCAGGACGTGGTGAACCAGCGCCGCATGATCGACGAGAGTCCCGCCGCAGACGAATTCAAGCAGGTCCTGCGGGGCAAGCTGGATGCCCTGCTGGCCCTCGCCGAGGCCAATGACTGCCGACGCGTGCGCTTGTTGCGCTATTTCGGCGAGGCGGCCGAGGCCTGCGGCAACTGCGACAACTGCCTCCATCCTCCGCAGACCTGGGACGCCACCGAAGCGGCCCGCAAGATGCTCTCCTGCATCTACCGGGTGCAGCAGTCCAGCGGAACCGCTTTCGGCGCCGGGCACCTGATCGACATCCTGCGTGGCAAGGCGACCGAAAAGGTTCTCCAGCACGGGCACGAGCAACTCAGCACCTTTGGCATCGGGTCGCAGCTGGGCGAAAGCGAGTGGCGTGGTCTGCTCAGGCAGCTGATTGCCCGCGGCGCGGTGTGGGTGGATGGCGAACATTTCAACACCCTCCGGCTGGGCGAATCGGCCCGGGTCATCCTGAAGGGCGAGTCGCAGGTGCGGTTGCGGGTCATGTCGGCCGCCGCCCGAGGCGCGGCCCGGTCGGATGCCGGTCGCCAGCGCATCGTGGCGGCCGAAGCCCATCTGAATCTGGCCTCCCGTGAAACCCTGGCAGCCCTCAAGGCCTGGCGTGCCACGGTTGCCCGTGAACACAACCTGCCGGCCTTCATCATCTTTCCCGACAGCACCCTGCGCGCGATTGCGGCCGTTCAGCCCCGCAGTCTGGCCGATCTGGAAGGCATCAGCGGCATGGGCCAGAAAAAACGGGAAGCTTACGGTGCCGAGGTGTTGCGGGTGGTCAACCCGTGAAACCCATGTGGCGGCGCTCCCTCACCTCCGGCTTCAGCCGGTGCTCCGCTTCGAGCTGATCCAGAAAATCCGCCGGGGTCGGCGTCTCGCCCAGGATGTCCCACTGCCGGCGAACGGCGGCAAAGTCCCCCGTGCAGAGCTGATCGAGTTGACGCAGGCGCGAGGTCCAGTCCGGGTCCAGCGTGGAAACATCGGTCGTCTGCAGCACCTCGCGGGCAAACAGGGCCAGCCGCTGCTCGAGTTTCAGCGGCAGGAAGCGGAGCTTGAACGTGAACCGTCGCAGGGCGGCCGCATCGATGCGGTCCATGAGGTTGGTGGTGCAGACAAACACCCCCCGAAAGCGCTCCATGCCCTGCAGCATCTCGTTGACTTCGCTGACCTCGTGACTGCGATGGGCGCTCTTGCGATCCAGCAGGAAACTGTCGGCCTCGTCCAGCAACAGCACCGCCTGTTCCGCTTCGGCTTCGGCAAACATGGCGGCCATCTGCTGTTCGGTCTCGCCGACGAACTTGCTCACCAGATCGCTGGCGCGCCGGATCATCAACGGC
>QLAH01000761.1_pt1 | contig 12264 bp, 2 predicted proteins | sample 4693081 | NCBI WGS metagenome assembly QLAH01 (sample SAMN09425401, study PRJNA476045) | Lake water metagenome, whole genome shotgun sequencing project.
GCTGCTCGCCATCTGGGGAGCAGCCCCACAGTCCCATATTTCGCGGGCAATTTTGCGGGCAATTTTGCGGGCAATTCTGCCCACCTCCCGGTCCACCTCCCAGTCCACATTCCGGTTCACCTCCTGATATCAATCTAAATCTCTGATGAGATCCTGCTGATGAGATGATAAAAACTCCTACGATTCTCTGCGTTGATGACGAACGGAATGTGCTGCTCACGTTGAGAGCCCAACTGCAACGGCATTTTCCCGACTACACCATTGAAATCGCCGAAAGTGGGGCTGAAGCGCTGGAGCTAGTCGAGGAGCTGATATCCGAGGGCATTGCCGTGCCGCTGGTGATTGCCGATCAGATTATGCCGGGGCTAAGAGGCGATCAGCTTTTGATCGAGCTGCATCGTCGCTATCCCGAAATCCTGAAAGTGATGTTGACCGGTCAGGCCAGCGCTGCGGATGTGGGCAACGTCGTCAATCAGGGCAACCTCTACCGCTTCTTGAGTAAACCCTGGAACGAAACTGACCTGCAGCTGACCGTGACCGAAGCCCTACGGCGCTATCAGCAGGAGCAGCAGATCGCTCAGCAGCAGCTTGCCCTGGAGCAGACTAACCAGGACTTGACGGCCCTCACCGCCGACCTGGAGCAGCAGGTGCAGCAGCGCGATCAGGAACTCCGCCAGTCCCAACAGCAGCTCATGCTGTTTGTGGAGCATGTGCCAGCGGCTGTGGCCATGTTCGACCGCGAGATGCGCTATTTGATCACCTCTAGCCGCTGGAGAAGTGACTATGGGCTAGGCGACCAGCCGCTGGTTGGGCGGCTCCACTACGAGATTTCCCCCGAAATCCCTGAGCGCTGGCGGGCAATTCATCAGCGCTGCTTAGCGGGTGCAGTGGAACGCTGCGATGAAGACTATTTTGTTCGAGCCGATGGCTCCCTGATCTGGAACCAGTGGGAAGTCCATCCCTGGTATGGCGACCGGGGAGAAGTGGGTGGCCTGATCATGTTTAGCCAGGAGATTACCGAGCGTAAGCTGGCTGAGGAGGACCGGCGCCAGAGTGAGGCGAGTTTGGCCAGCGCCCAGCGCATCGCCCACCTGGGCAACTGGGAATTTGATCTGATCACCCAACAAATTACCTGGTCAGAGGAACTGTTCCACATCTTTGGACTTGACCCGGCCCAGGGCGAACCGAGCTATGCAGCGTTTCAGCAGCAGATACATCCCGACGACCGACCGGTGCTGCAGGCCGCAATTGACCAGTCCATTGCCAGCGGCATACCCTATGAGGTCGGGCATCGAATTTTTCGCCCCGATGGTTCGATTCGCTACCTTCTGGGCCGGGGTGAAGCCATTTTTAACGCCACAGGGCAGGCGATCAAACTTGTGGGCACGGGGCTGGATCAAACCAAGACAAAGCTGGCTGAACTGGCACTGCGAGAAAGCGAGGCGCGTCACCAGGCCATCCTGTCGATCTTGCCCGATATCCTCACCGTCATGGATGCAGAGGGATATTATCTCAGCGTTTCTCCCAACCAGTTTACGGGTGAAGTCATTTCGTTGCGCCCCGGTGCCCATGTGACCGAACTGTTGTCCCCAGATGTGGCGAGCACCTGTCTCAAGGCAATTCAGCAAGCGCTCCAGACTGGTGTAATGCAGACCTTTGAGCAGCAGCTCTGGTTTAGCGATCGAATCCAGTATGAGGAAGTCCGGGTGGTGCCCTATCAGAGTGATAAGGTGCTTTGCATGGTGCGAGATATTACTACCCGCAAACAGGCCGAACTGGCTTTGGCTGCCAGCGAGCGGCTCTATACAAGCCTGGCAGAAGTCTCCCCGGTGGCAATCTACCGCAATGATGTAGACGGCAACTGCACCTACGTCAACGAGCGCTGGTGCCTGATGACCGGGCTATCAGCGGAGCAGGGTCAAGGCAATGGCTGGATCGAGGCGCTGCATCCCGACGACTGCGCAGGTTTGGCTGCCGAGTGGGGGCAAGCTGTGGCGAAGGGCGAACCGCTGCGGGCCGAGAGCCGCTATTTGCGACCGGACGGAACGGTTGTCTGGGTCTACCTGCAAATCGCACCTGAACTGGATGAAGATGGCAACATATTGGGCTATGTCGGCACCGCAACCGACATCACAGCCCTCAAGCAGGCTGAACTGGCTCTACAGGAAAGCCAGCAGTTCGTCGAGCAAATTGCCAGCAGTTCGCCCAACGTGATCTATATTTACGATCTGGTGCAGCAGCGCAACTTGTATGCCAACAAAGAAGTTTGTGCGTTTCTGGGCTACAGCGAAGCCGAAATCAAAGCGCAGGCCGACCAGCCGATCGCCAAGCTGATGCATCCCGAAGATCTGGAGCGGGCGATGCAGCATTTTCAGCGTCTCGTTACCCTGCCAGCAGGAGCGATTGCTGATTTTGAGTACCGGATGCAGCATAAAAATGGCGAATGGCGCTGGTTCTCGAGTCGCGACCTGGTGTTCAAACGGGATGGCAACGGTCAAGCTATTCAAATTTTGGGCAATGCGCAAGATATCACGGCTCGCAAACAGGCAGAAATCGCGCTCCAGGAGAGTGAACGATTTTTGTCTATGGCCCTTTCGGCAGCCAAGGCCGGAGTTTGGGAATGGGATATGACCACCAAACAGGTCTACTGGTCAGACGAAAACTTCCGACTGATGGGCTATGAACCCGGCGCGATCGAAACCAACTACGAAGTTTGGCTTCAGACAATTCACCCAGACGATCGGGAACGAGCCAGCCAGACGATTGCCGCCGCAATTGCCGCCGCCGGAGCCCTAAATTTAGAATACCGGGTGCTATGGCCCGATGGCTCTGTGCACTGGCTGATCGATATCGGCGAAATCGTCAAAGATGCTGAGGGTCAGCCGATTCGGATGAATGGGATTCAGATTGACATCACCGACCGCAAGCAGGCCGAGATTGAACTTCAGCGTCGAGAAACCCAGTTGACCGCAGTAGCCGCCAATGTTCCAGGCGGCGTATTCCGCATCATCCGCTATGCCGATGGTTCCTACCAGACTCTCTTTGCCATCGAAGGCTACCGCGCCCTCTGTGGGTTTGATCCAGAGCAGGCAAAACAAGATCCCGATCTTTTCATCAGACTGCTCCATCCCGACGATCGGGAACAGCATTTCGCCGCCTGGGAAGCAGCGCTACAGGACTGTTCCAGCACCTTTCAGCGAGAATCTCGCTACATTCTACCGACTGGCGAAATCAAGTGGGTTGCGACTAGAGCCCAATTTCAGCGGCAGAGCAACGGCGATGTGATCATCGATGGATTAGATACCGATATTACTGAGCGCAAGCAAATTGAGCTAGAAATTATCCACAGCCGCGACCTGCGGGAAGCGATTTTCAACGAGTCCACAGACGCTCTGCTTTTGGTTGATCCAGAGACACTGCAAACGCTGGACTGCAACGCTCGGGCAGTTGAATTGTTTGAAGCTGATCACAAGCAGCAGTTGCTCAACATTGAAGATCAAACGCTGCAACGGTTCTGCTTCAGCAACGAGGAGCTAGAGCAAATTGTAGAAGATATCAATCTGCATGGCTATTGGAGTCGTGAGCTGGAATATAACACGCTTCGGGGTAACGTATTCTGGGGTAACTTAGCGATCAAGCAAATCAGCGTTGCCAATCGGAGACTAAATTTAGTCCGGGTGTCTGATATCAATGCCCGCAAGCAGTTGGAAATTCAGCTACGCCAGCGTGAAGAATTTCTGAACAGCATTTATAACGGCATTGCTGTCGCCATTTCGGTGATTGACGTTGAGCCAAATGGCATTTTTCGATATACAGACTTCAATCCGCTCTGTATAGAATGGGCCGCATTATCAGGAATAGACGCAAACCTGATGAGAGGCCGCACCCTGGAAGATCTGGCCGCCTTTATCTCCACCGCCGAGCTGGAAACAATTCGCACTCAATTTCAGCACTGTATCACAGGCGAAACCGTCCAGTTTGAAGCAGCACTTCTGGTCAACGGCCAACAGCAATGGTGGTTAAACCAATATGCGCCGCTTCAGGATGAAACCGGTCAAGTCTACCGGCTGGTTGGAACCTCAATGTTGATTACGGAACGGAAGCGCGCCGAGGCCCAGCTTGAGGCCCAAAATTCTCTTCTGGCCAGAGTCGCGACCGGGGAACCGCTGGTTAATATTCTCACTGCCGCCATTACCCAGATCGAACAGCAGCTACCAGGGGCAATGGGGTCAGTGCTGCTGCTAGACGCCACCGACCACCTGCGGCATGGGGCTGCACCAAACCTGCCGCCAGACTACGTTCGAGCCGTCGATGCCACTCTGATTGGCGACGGGGTGGGCTCTTGCGGTACGGCTGCATTTTCCAAGCAAACGGTTGTGGTTTCCGACATTGCCGCCGATCCACTCTGGGCCAGCTACAAAGACTTTGCGCTGGGCCATGGCCTTTGCGCCTGCTGGTCTACGCCAATTTTGGCGGCGGATGGCCAAACCCTGGGCACCTTTGGCACCTATTTCGCCGAGGTGCGCTCTCCCCAGGGCAATCAATTAGAAATCATCAGTCAAATTGCCAACATTGTCGGAATTGCGATCGCGCGGGATCAGGCCGAGGCCAAAATCCGCCGCAGTGAAGAGCAGCTTCAGCTGACGCTAAATTTTACAGACATTGGCGTTTGGAGCTGGCATCCCGACTCCGGCGATTACCTGTGGAATGGCAAGATGGCCGAGCTGTTAGAACTGGCGCTTCATTTAGACAACATGTTTCAGGCTTGGCACGACCGCATCCATCCAGAGGATGTCACCGAGGTGGAGACCTGTCTTCAGCAGGCTTTGACCCATCAAACGGCCTTTGCCGCTGAATATCGCTACCGGCTGCTGGACGGACGCTGGGTTTGGCGCTGGGTGAAGGGGCAGGGCATCTATAGTGAATCGGGCGAGATCGAACGAGTTTTGGGCGTGTTGCAGGACATTACCGAGCGTAAGCAGGCCGAGGAAGCCCTGCGGCAGAGTGAAGCCAAGCAGCGAGCTTTGATTAGCGCCCTGCCCGACCTGATGATGCGCATCAGGGCCGATGGAATTTGCCTCGACTTCATTGCCCCCGCTGACTTCAACGCAATTGGTAAAACGGGTGATTTTGTGGGTCGGCTCGTGGGCCAGCCCGAGGGGAAGACGCTCCCTCCAGAACTAACTCAAAAGCGAATGAACGCGGTTCAGGCCGCCCTGCAAACGGGAGAATTACAAATTTATGAGCAGGAAGTTTCAGTCAATGGCGTTCTGCAAACAGAAGAATGCCGTGCAGTCGTCTGTGGCGAAAATGAAGTTCTGATTTTGGGTCGCGATATTAGCGAGCGCAAACGGGCTGAACTGGCGCTGCGAGAAAGTGAAACCCGCTTCCGGCAGTTGGCTGAAACGGTGCGGGAAGGATTTTTTGTCGGTGAACCCTTCACCCTACAATTCACCTACGTCAATCCAGCCTATGAGGCAATTACTGGCTTCTCTGCCGCTGAGCTTTATGCCAATGGAGCCTGCTGGCTCGATCGAATTCATCCTGGCGATCGAGCGCGCATCAGCGTTGAACTGCGGAAGGATTGCCAGAGACAAGCTTCTGATACCGAATACCGCTATTTCCGTCCCGATGGCGAAGAATGCTGGCTGCGCGCTCAGGTTTACCCAATCTGCGACTCGGCAGGAATTCCAATTCGAATTGTCGGAACATTGGAGGATATTACTGAGCGCAAGCGGGCCGAACAGGCTTTGCAACAGTTGAATCAGGAGCTAGAACTGCGGGTACAGCAGCGCACCCAAGCCCTGTTGGATTCCCAGACCGAACTTCAAATTAAAGAACAGCTCCTGCGCGGTATTTTCGAGGGCAGCGAGAACTCCATTTTTGCCGTGGATGTGCTGCCCGATGGCACGTTTCGCTATATTGGCTGGAACCGGGCCACGGAGGTGATGACGAAGGTTAGAGTGGCTGATGCGCTAGGCCGTTCGCCTGAAGAACTGTTTGGGGCAGTCATTGGCCAGCAGTTGATCAACAACTACCGCCGCTGTTGCGACCAAGGTGAGGCGATCTGCTATGAAGAGCATGTGTTCGTTGAAACAGCTGAACTCTGGCTTGTCACCACTCTCAACCCCTTAAAAGATGCCAATGGCCGAATTTACCGGATTGTGGGCAATGCGATTGATATCACCGAGCGCAAACGGGCTGAACAGGCGATCCAGCAGTCTGAGCAGGATCTGCGGACGATTTTCAACCATGTTTACGATGCCCTGTTCATCCATGATCTGGACGGAACGATTCTGGATGTGAACCAGCGGGCCATCGAATTGACCCAGGCATCGCGTCAGCAGATTTTGGCAGGCGGAATTGCCGCTTTCTCCGCTTCTGACGCCCCGCTAGACCGATTGTCCGAACTGTTTGAGCGCGTGCGAGCTGGCGAAACGGCGCAGATTGAATGGAAAGGCCGCCGGTTTGGTGACCATTCTACCTACGATGGCGAAGTCTCCCTGCGGCTGGTGACGTTGGGCAACCGGCCTGTTGTAATTGCTGGCGTGCGAGACATCAGCGATCGCAAACGGGCTGAGCAGGCGCTCAAACAGTCAGAGCAAGACCTCCGCACCGTTTTTAACAACGTCTATGACTGCATTTATATCCATCAGCTCGACGGCCAGATCCTGGATGTGAACGAGCGGGCCTTAGAACAGAACAGAACGACCCGTAAACGAATGCTGGCGGCCACAATTGCCGATCTCTCTCCGCCCAACGCACCCCTAGACCAATTACCTGCCATCTTTGAGCGAGTGGAGGCCGGTGAAAGCGTGCGGTTTGAATGGACCTGCCAACGGTTGGGCGACCAGACTGTGTTTGAATCGGAAGTGACGCTGCGAATGGCCACCCTAGCCAATCGCTCTGTCTGTATTGCCACGGTGCGAGACATTACGGATCGCAAACGAGCAGAAGCCGCCCTGGCTGAAAAGAACGCCATCTTACAATCGGTGATTGAGAGTACTCCCGATATCGTTTTTGTCAAGGATGCGGCGGGCCGAATGGTGATTGGCAATACCGGGTTTGCCCAGTTCTTTGAGCAGCCGATGGAACAGCTTTTGGGTAAAACAGATGTCGATCTGTGGCCTGTGGATGTGGCCGCTCGGATTCAGGCAGACGACCGCAAGATTATGCAGTTTGGCAGTTCGCAAACCGTTGAGGAAACGATGCCGCGACCTCTGGGCCATGCGCGCGTCTACCTAACCACTAAATCGCCCTGGTATGACGCTCAGGGGAACGTGATTGGCGTAATTGGCTTAGCGCAAGATATCACGGAACGGAAACAGGCTGAGCAAGCCCTTCGCAAAAATGAAGCCATGCTGGCCGAGGCCCAAGCCGTGGCAAAACTGGGGAGCTGGGAGTTTGATCTGGTTACCCAGGAAATCCACTGGACGACAGCCCTGTTTCATATTTTTGGGCTCGACCCCAACCAGCCAGAGCCGACCCTGGCCGAACTGGGCGAGTTGTATCATCCTGAAGACTTTGCCCGCTTGCAGCAGCTGATGGCGCAGACGATTGCCACAGGCGAACCCTACCAGCTCACCCTACGAGTGCCCCAGCTCGACGGCTCGTTGCGCTACATCGAAAGCACAGGACAGGCCGAATTTAATGCCGAAGGCGACGCGATCCGGCTCTATGGGACGGCCCAAGATGTAACGGAACGGAAGCAGGCCGAACAGGCTTTGCGCGAGAGCGAAGAACGATTCCGGCAGCTCGCCGAGAGTGTCAGCGGGGTGTTTTGGCTGACCGACCTGCAACCCCAAATTCTCTACGTCAGTCCGGCCTTTGAGCAGATCTGGCAGCGCGCGGCGCGGGATGTGTTTGAGTCCTATGACACCTTTTTGGCCACTATCCACCCGAATGATCGGGAGCGGGTTTCCCAGGAGATGGCCCAAAGATATCTGCGCAATGTAGATGTGGAGTACCGAATTCTACGGCCTACCGGAGAAGTGCGCTGGATTCGCGACCGCACATTCCATATCCATAACGAAGCTGGCGAGGTCTACCGTCTGGCTGGACTGGCTGAAGACATCACTGACCAGAAGCTGACGGAGGTTGCCCTGCAGGAAGCCCGCCAGTTTGCCCAGAGCATTGCAGATAGAACGCCTGCGGTCCTGTATATCTACGACCTGGAAAACCAGTGCAATTGCTACAGCAACCGCTCGATTATCGATCTGCTGGGCTACACGAGCAAGGAGATTCTGGGGATGGGCACCGAGGTCATGTCTACCCTGATGCACCCTGAGGACATGGGCAAGCTGGCCCAACACCATCAGGCGTTGCTGGCCGCTGCGGATGGCATGGATCTGGATCTGGAGTACCGGATGCGTCATGTTAACGGCGACTGGCGCTGGTTTTATAGCCGCGACAGCGTATTTAAGCGCGATGCCGACGGCCAGGTGATCCAATATATTGGCGCGGCTCAGGATATTACCGAGTACAAACAGCTCGAACAAGACCTGCGCCAGATCAACGCGGAGCTAGAACAGCGGGTAGCAGACCGCACCCAGGATCTCCAGCACGCAATGGAAGCAGCCCAGTCGGCCAACCGGGCGAAAACCACTTTCCTGGCCAACATGAGCCACGAACTGCGCACGCCGCTCAACGCAATTTTGGGCTTTAGTCAGCTTCTGGGCCGGGATGAAGCCCTGACGCTGGATCAGCAGAATCAGATCAGCATCATCAACCGGAGCGGTGAACATCTGCTCAATCTGATCAATGACATTCTGGCTGTCTCGAAAATTGAGGCCGGTCGGATTACGCTGACAACGACCTGCTTTAACCTGCATGAACTCTTACAAGATCTAGAGGAGCTCTTCCAACTCAAGGCCGAGGTAAAACAGTTGACGCTCGCCATTCAAATCAGCGCCACTGTTCCAGACCGCATCCAGGCCGATGAAGGCAAGCTGCGCCAGGTTTTAATCAATCTACTTGGGAATGCGATCAAGTTCACGACGCAGGGCAGGGTGACGCTGCGCATTTGGCGGGAAGAAAGACTCCCCGGCTCCCCAGCCTCGCCGGACGGCCCGGTTCAGGATTCGATTCAGGACTCGATTCAGGACTCGACGGGTAAGAAACCCTGCCACCTACATTTTGAAGTCGAGGATACGGGCTGTGGGATTGATCCAGCTGAGCAGGCGATTGTTTTTGAACCCTTTGGTCAATCGCAATCAGGGCGGGGCTCCCAGGAAGGAACGGGACTGGGACTGGCCATTAGCCGCCAGTTTGTCCAGCTGATGGGCGGAGAACTCCGGTTGACCAGTATGCCTAACCAGGGCTCAAGATTCTTTTTCACGATTCCGGTGGAAGCAGTCGCAGCAGATGCTTCATCCGAGGCTGTGGCTCCAAGAGTCATCGGTCTGGCCGCAGGTCAACCCCGCTATCGTCTGCTGGTCGTGGAAGATAACCTAGAGAATCGCCAGTTTTTAGTGCAGTTACTGCGCTCGGTTGGCTTTGACGTGGAGGCGGCGGTGAATGGCGAAGAGGCGATTACCCTCTGGCAGAACTGGACTCCCCATTTGATCTGGATGGATATGCGAATGCCGGTGTTGGACGGCTATGCGGCGACTCAGCAGATTCGGATGTTGGAACAGCAGTCTTCCCAAGACTCTACCGATTCAGGCCAGCTTGCCACTAAAATTCTCGCGCTCACGGCCAGTGCCTTTGAAGATGAACGGGCGGCTATCTTAGCCGCAGGCTGTAATGACTTTGTGTTTAAACCGATTACGGAAACCCTGTTGTTTGAGAAGATCGCTGAATATTTGGGTGTGCGGTACCTCTACCAAACTGCGCCGGTCAGCCCAATTCCAACCGAAGAATCCTCTGACGACTGGCCGATTGGGCCGGAGCTACAGCGAATGCCGTCCGATTGGTTAGCCCAACTGCAATTTGCCGCTCGGGCTGCCGACGAAGATCTGATCCTCGACCTGCTCGATCAACTGCCGCCAGACGAAGCGAAACTGGCTGATGCTTTAAGAGAATTGGTGCAGGCACTGCAGATCGAAAAACTGATTGAGCTGACCCAGGAGGCTGCTAGCCCTAGCGCCTGAGTGAGCTTCAGGGCTGTGAGATCCCCTGACAAAACTCGCGTTTTGCGAAATTAATAATGTGCAGATTGATGAATCTGGGGTGAAAAACCTTTAGAAAATAGCCGCACAATTGATTTAGGAGTCAACACCGTCACTGGCTCTGAGTCGTCTGGAACGAACTTTACCTCCGAGTAGCCGGAGAACGACCAGCGCAGCAACCGGTTCCCAAAAACCAAATGCGGTTTATTTCTATATTCAATCAATGTTCCCTGGGGTAACGAGCTTAACTTTCTTGTGAAGGTAACTTTTTGCTTGTCCGAAGTCATTCTCTCTAGATGGAGCTGCGCGTCAATCTTCCTGATTGGCGGATTGACTGCTGTCAGGCCAGGGTTCGCTTCTAACCACTTCGCCTTAAACTCGTTGTATCTTGCTCTGCGGCACTCTGCGCAGGGCCGATGTCCGGCAGCAAATGCAGTTGCCTCGTCTAGAAAAAATAGCTGAGAATAATGGCCTTCTTGAAAGACTTGTCCCTTAGGAGCTTTCTGCAAGCCCGGAGTATTGATTCGACAAGTTATCCAAACTTTTGACTTGTGGGTGGTAATAATTTCCTTCTGGGCATTGTGAATGATTCCTCGATTGCCCATCCAGCAACCTCTCTGAGGCACAGCATGAAGCTCTCCATAGGGATTAACTCGATTTTGCAGCGGCATACCTCTACCTCGTTATGGCTCAAGAAAGACACCATAATAGGATTCCCGCTTCTAATCAGTTGTTTGACAGGTGAAAGTAATGTATGTAATTTCAAAGAAAAAGGGGCAATATCTCGAAGAATATCACCCCTGTTCTCTAAAATAACTTCCTAGCGTTCTTGTAGATGCTCTTGTTCTAGAACCATTCGGCATGGGCGAATTCGCCTCTGGGTTTGTCGGTCCGTTCGTAGGTGTGGGCACCAAAATAATCGCGCTGGGCCTGGGTCAGGTTTTGGGGCAGGCGGTCGCGGCGGTAGCTGTCGAAGTAGTCGAGCGAGGCGCTAAAGGCAGGCACCGGAATGCCCAGTTTGGCCGCCGTCATCAGCACTTCGCGCCAGGCTTCCTGCCGGTCCAGAATCGTCTGCTTGAACTCAGGTGCCAGCAGCAGGTTGGGCAGGGTCGGGTTTTCGTCGAAGGCATGTTTGATTTTGCCCAGGAAGCCGGCCCGAATAATGCAGCCGCCCTTCCAGATCCGGGCACATTCGCCCAAATCGAGGCTGTTGTTGAACAGAGCACTTGAGGCTTTACCAATCAGCGCCATGCCCTGGGCGTAGGAGCAGATTTTAGAGCAGTAGAGGGCATCCCGCACTTTGGCGATGAACGCCTGGGTATCGCCATCGTATTTGCCAGTCGGACCAGTCAGCACCTTCGAGGCCGCCACCCGCTCTTCTTTAATTGAAGAAATAATCCGGGCATTGACGGCAGCAATAATGGTCGGAATGCTGACACCCAGATCAAGCGCCGTCTCTACGGTCCAGCGGCCCGTACCCTTCTGACCCGCTGCATCTAAAATCACCTCCACCAGCGGCAGGCCGGTTTCATCATCCATTTTGGTGAAGATATTGGCCGTAATTTCAATCAAAAAGGAGTTAAGTTCGTCGGTGGTGTTCCATTCAGAGAACACTTCATGCAATTGTTCGTGATTCAGTCCCGCTGCATTCTTCAACAGGTCATAGGCTTCGGCAATCAGCTGCATATCGCCGTACTCAATGCCGTTATGCACCATTTTGACATAGTGACCCGATCCACCCGGCCCAATGTAGGTAACACAGGGGCCATCGTCTACCTGAGCGGCAATTTGGGTAACGATGGGTTCGATTTCGCGGTAGGCGGCCTCGCTGCCTCCTGGCATCAGGCTAGGCCCGTTCAGCGCCCCTTCTTCGCCGCCGCTGACGCCCATACCGATAAACTGAAAGCCTTTGGACTCCATGTCTTTGACGCGGCGTTCCGTGTCGGTGTAAAGCGAGTTGCCACCATCAATGATCATGTCGCCTTCATCAATCAGCGGCTTCAGCTGATCCATCACCGCATCCACGGGCGCCCCGGCCTTCACCATAATCATGATTTTGCGAGGCCGTTCCAGGGATTGAACAAACTCCTCCAGCGTATAGGTGGGCTTGACGTTTTTGCCCTGCGCCCGTTCGGCCATGAATTTGTCAGTCGTC
>QLAH01000762.1_pt1 | contig 12254 bp, 8 predicted proteins | sample 4693081 | NCBI WGS metagenome assembly QLAH01 (sample SAMN09425401, study PRJNA476045) | Lake water metagenome, whole genome shotgun sequencing project.
CAAGCAGCCGCCGCTCAAAGGTCTTTTCTCTTTCTCCGGATGGGGCTGCGGTTTCGGATCGTCGTGCGCAGCACCAGAGGCGGCTGCCGCAAGCAGCCGCCGCTCAAAGGTCTTTTCTCTTTCTCCGGATGGGGCTGCGGTTTCGGATCGTCGTGCGCAGCACCAGAGGCGGCTGCCGCAAGCAGCCGCCGCTCAAAGGTCTTTTCTCTTTCTCCGTAGGAGAAAGAGAAAAGGGCCACTGCGAGATCGGCTTCGCAGTAGCCCCATGGGGGAAAAGATCTTGATTGGTTGCCGTTCGCAGCGGGACCCGCAAACTGCTTCAAGAGATTAACGAAACGGGGGATCGATGTCCATGCCTGAGAGGAAAAGTTTCTGCACTTTTTCTTTGGGTGTGGTGGGTTTCTACCGCGTGTGGCGATGCAACGCGGCTTTGGCGCTCCCTTGACGCGACCCGAAGGGCTCAGGGGAGGAGGGAATGGTCAATCTATCGTGCCCGCGCCTTCCCCAGACCCTCTCCCTGCGTCCTCTCGAGCCTTCGGGGCCGCTTCCGCGGGTGCATCAGGGACGGGCGGCTCCGCGAGGCCAGCGGCCCAGAGGATTCCGCCCTTGAGGTGGTCTCGGAAGAGCGGCTCCGAGAAGCTCTCCTTCGTGTGACCGCCGCCTGTGTACCACGATCTGCCGCCCTCGAAGAGGTGGAACCAGGCGATCGGATGATCGTCGCCCATGTGCGCCCCGCGAATCGTGGTCGTATCGAGGTTCGCGAGTACCCGCACCCGCCCTCGCGGGTTCGAGGTGTAGACGTACCACTCGTCGGTGCGGTGCCAGTCCGCGGGCAGCATCACCGTCGACGGGTGGGTGCGGTCCTCGATGCGGATGCGCGCGGGCTGGATGTCGGGGTGGGTCTTGAAGTACGACCCGACGAGCAGTCCGTACCACGGCCAGGTGTGCTCCGTGTCGGCGGCGGCGTGGACGCCCGCGTAGCCGCCTCCCGCGCGGATGAACTTCTCGAACGCGCGCTGCTCGTCGTCGTTCAGGATGTCGCCTGTGGTCGACAGGAAGACGACGACCTTGTAGCGCGCGAGGTTCTCCGTGTTGAAGACGGATGCGTCCTCCGTCGAGTCGACATCGAGGTGGTCGGCGAGGATCTCCTTCACGCAGGCGATGCCCTCGGGAATGGAGTCATGGCGGAACCCCGCGGTCTTCGTGAAGACAAGCGCGCGTCCGAGCTTCTCCTTCGCCGCGTCGGGCGCGTCTTGCGAAGGCGCGGCCGGAGCGGTGCGCTCCGCCTGCTCTGCGCCGCCGAGGCCGACGGCTGCGATGGCGCCCATGCAGAGCGCCGCGAGGAGAAGGCGGGCGCGCACGGCAGACCGCACGGGAGAACTCGAGGCGCCCGGCTTCGTCTGGGTCGCGTTGTCCGGCGTTCCTACGGGATTCATGCGCGCAGGGTCGCGTAGAGCGGCCCTCAAGTCAAGATTCAGCGGCGCGCGCGCTGACAGGCGTGTCGCTACGCTCCCCACGGGTACTTTGGACGAGAATCCTGCACGATGACCGGGAATGGCGACAACACGGCTGAACCATGCCCTGAGGAGGCCGAAGGCCCCGTGTTGTGTGCGCGCGCGGTGGCCGACCTTCGCGCGAAGGCGGGCGCGCAGTGGTGCGAGGTCGTCCTCTGGCGCGGCGAACAGGCGGAGTCGGTGCGCGTCTGGCGGGCAGATGACCGCGGAGTCGCGGAGCGAGCTACACCAAGCTTCGGCTCGGAGGGCGATGACTCGTCGCAGCGCTCCGTCATCGAACTCCCGCTCGGGCCCTTCGGGAGCGTGCGGCTCGGGCTGGGCGTGCACGGCCTTCCGAGCGCCTCGAGGATGCTGCTTGCGCGCGGGGCCGACGAACTCGTGGACGCGCTGTCTCGGCAGCTGCCTGCGGGTGAACTTGCGTCGGCCATGCGATGGCTCCGCGTGCGCAACGAGGTCGACCGCACGATCGCGCGCAGCTTCGCGGGCGTGCGAACGCTCGAGGAGCTCGGCCGCACGATCGAGTGCGTCTCCGACGAGCTCTTTGTCGTCGAGTATTCGGGCATCTACTTCCTCGACCCTGACACGGGGAAGCTTCGCCTCGTGGGTGCGAAGGGCCTCGACGACGCGGAGCGTCGCGCAGCCGAGGAGACAGCGGAGGAGCGCCATCCCGGCTTCGTGCTGCGCACAGGGCGGGCGGTCGACATCCCCGACACAGCGCTCGCGGCGCCGGAGGTCGGGGCGGAGCGAAGGTCGCACGGCAGGCCCGTGCGCTCGCGGCTCTACCTGCCCGTGCAGGTCGACGGAGTCGTGGTCGGCACGGTCGGATTCGCCAGCGAGCGCGTGGCGAACTTCACGCCTCGGCACAGGGAGGGGCTCTCGTTTCTCGCCGATTTCGCGGGCCTCACCTACGCGCGGCTCGTCGCGGCGCGCGAGAACGAGCGGCGCGGCGCGCTGATCGTCGCCTCGCACGAGGCAGGCGCGCGTGTCCTTGCGGCGCTCGACTGGCGCGAGGTGGCGATGGCCGTGCTTGCGCTCCTCGGCGATGCGCTCGATGCGGGGTCGCTCGCGCTTGTCGAACTGCATCCGGCCGAGGCGCACGGCGCCGCGTGCGAGTTCGTCTGGCAGCCGCTCTTCGGCGAGCCGTGGGGCCTCGGCCTCGCCGTCCGCGACGCAGCGCGCACGGAGCAGGCGCAGCTCTCCGCAGGTCTCGGGGTCGAGGTTGCGCTTGGTGGGGCGCACAGGCGCGTGCTCCTCAAGCCCGTCCTCGTCGAGGGCGCTCTCTGGGGCGTCCTTTCTTTCGAGCGGCGCGCGGCATCCATGCGCGAGGCGGATCATGCGGAGCGCTCTGCGCTGCGCGGCCTCGCGGGCGCCTTCGCGACCTCGATCGCGCGCGAGCGGCTCGAGGCGTCGCTTCGGCAGCGCCAGCGCATGGAGGCTGTGGGCATGCTGGCGTCGGGGCTTGCGCGCGACTTCAACAACGTGCTCTGGCCGATCATCCTCTACACGGAGATGCTCGACAGCGGCGTCGCGCTCGATGCACGCATGCGGCAGATGCTGCATGAGATCCAGTCCTCCGCGCGCGCTGCGAGCGGCATCGTGCAGCAGGTCCTCGCGCTGTCGCTTCCCCGCGACCGCGCGGTCGAGCTCGTCTCGGTGCCGAGAGTCGTCGAGGAATGCGCGGCGATCCTCGTCCGCACGGTTCCCTCGACCGTTTCGCTCGAGACCGTGGTCGACCCAGAGGCAGGAAGCGTGCTGGCCGACGGGGCGGCGATCCACCAGGCCGTCATCAACCTCGTGACGCACGCGGTCGAGGCGCTCGCGGGCAGCACGGGGCGCGTGCATCTTGCCGTCGCTCCTGCGACCGACGACGGGCGACGCACGGTGCGCATCGCTGTCCGCGGGGGAGCGGTCGACGCGCCCCTCGGCGGCGGCCCGCTCGTACCCTTCGACCCGTACTCCACGGCGCACGGCGGGCAGGGTGCGCGTGTTCCCGCAACGGCCTCGCTCGGTCTCGGGATCGTGCATCGCGTGGTGATGGAGCTGGAGGGACGGATGCGTGTCGCGGAGGGGGCGCGCGGAGCCATCGCGCTTGAACTCCTTCTGCCTGCGGCATCCGTGGAACCTCCAGCGCCAGAGAGGCGGCGGGAGTCCGCGCCTGCATCCGCACCCGCACCCGCCGCACCACGGCCATCGGTCGTTCTCGCGGTCGACGACGACGCCTCCGTGCTCGAGGTTGTGCGGGCGATGCTCGCAGCGCTTGGCCACGAGGTCCTCGCCACGCAGTCGCCCGAGGAAGCGCTGCGGATGCTCGAGTCGCGCGGCGGCGCGGTCGACCTCCTCGTCACCGATCTCACGATGCCCGTGATGACGGGGATCGAACTCGCCAAGGAGGCGCGTCGACGCGCGCCCTCCCTCCGCGTCGTGTGCTGCACGGGTTTCGGCGACGAGCGTGCGGAGCGCTTGGCCAAGGCCGCGGGAATCTCAGCGTTCCTGCGCAAGCCCGTCGATCTCGACACGCTCGAGGAGACCGTGCGGGCGACGCTGGCGTGAGCGCGGCGGAACGGGCGGGGCGACAGGCGGGAGCGCCCACCGAGCTCACTGCTTGCGCGACAGGAGCTCCGCCTTCGCGGCTTGGTACTCCGACTCGCTCAGCGCGCCGCATTCGAGCGCGCCCTTCAGGTCGACCAGCTGCTTCCCGAGGGTCGGAGAGTCGATCTTGCTCGTGCCGCCCACCGCGATGCAGCCTTGGAGCGCGGCGAGGGCCGCGATCGCGGGAAGCGTGCGCCGGGCGCGAAGGAGGTCGTTGCGGCGGGCTGCGATCTGCTGAACCAAGGCTCTGGGGAAGCGGCGGGGGGCTGGGGTCGACATGGGCGCTCTCCTGAGAATGGGGGTGACGCGGTCGGGTTCGACGGAAGCGGTCAGACGCTGGCGCCGCCCTTCGGATTCCCGCTCGCGGGGTTTCGATACCGAATCGCGGCCGCCACGATGCACAGATTGAGCGCCGCCGTGCCGAGGGCGCCCAGGATCGACTCGAGTTCACCGTATTTCTCTGTGTAGAGGAACAGGCAGATGTTCGCGAAGGCGAACGCGCTCCAGGCCGCGACCGAGACACCCGCCGCAGTCTTGCGCCGCAGGATCACGGCCAGCTGAAGAAGCGTCGCCCCAGGGAAGACAACCGCAGGCACCCACCCCGCGAGTTCGAGGAGCGCGGGGGGGAGGCCCTCTGCGAGGAGCTGCGGATTCGTCATGCTCCGAGTATCGGGACGCCGCGTGCCGTTCCTTGCACGAAGACGGGGCACAGGGCTTGGGGCGGCCGTGCGCAGCGGATACCTTGTTCACCATGCCAGAGGCTGCGCCCCGCCGAACCCACCCGACGACATTTCGTGGGGGGCGAGCGGCGCGACGGGCGCTTCTTGCCGTTGGAGCGCTCGCGTGTGCCGTGGCGGCGGCTGGCCTTTCCGCCCCGAGTCCGCCGCAGGGTGATGCGCACGGCTCGGGCGGACTGAGCGAGGAGACCATCATCCGTCGCGCCAACGCGGCGCGCGAATCGTGGTGGGCGTATCGCCCCCTTGGGAAGCCCGCTGCGCCCGCCGTGCGCGACGCTGCGTGGGCGCGCAACGACATCGACCGCTTCATCCTCGCCAGGCTCGAGGCGAAGGGCCTCGCACCCGCGCCCGAGGCCGACCGCGCCACGCTCATCCGCCGCGCCAGCTTCGACCTGACGGGGCTGCCGCCCACGCCCGAGGAGCTCGACGCGTTCGTGGCCGACGAGTCGCCCGACGCCTACGAGCGCCTCGTCGACCGTCTGCTCGCGAGTCCGCACTACGGCGAGAAGTGGGCGCGCCATTGGCTCGACCTCGTGCGCTACGCCGACACCAACGGCTTCGAGCGCGACAGCGACAAGAACGCTGCGTGGAAGTACCGCGACTTCGTGGTGCGCGCCTTCAACGACGACATGCCCTACGCGCGCTTCGTGAAGGCGCAGCTGGCGGGCGACGAACTGCCAGACCGCGACTTCGACACGCTGGTGGCGACGGGCTTCTACCGACTCGGTCTCTGGGACGACGAGGTGCCTGACCTCAAGCAGGCGCTCGCAGACGACATGGACTCGATCGTCGACACGACCGCGCGCACCTTCCTCGGGATCAGCATGAACTGCGCGCGCTGCCACGACCACAAGGGCGACCCGATCCGCCAGCGCGAGTACTTCCAGTTCACGGCCTACTTCGCGGGCATCGCGCCCTACAAGGAGAGCCCGTTCAACTCGATCGAGGCGGACAACGTGCTGCGCATGGTGCGGCGCGACTTCGGCCAGGCCGACCCCGAGGCCGAGATCGCAGCGTTCATCGCGGGGCGCGAGGCGCTCGTCGCCGAGATCCGCGCGCTCGAGGCGAAGGCTGGGTTCGGCGACGCGGACGGCGCGTCGCGCTTCCCCGACCGCGCGCCCGCGGGCGGGCTTGTCGCGCATCTCGCCTTCGAGGATGGCCCGACCGCGTCGGCCGCGAACGCTGTCGCGGGCGGCAAGCCTGCGAAGGTCGTCGACGCTGGATTCGGCTCCGAGGGCCGCGTCGGCCGCGGCTTCCGCTTCGATGGCGGCGACGACCGCGTCGAGCTCGAGCGGCCGATCGCGGACGACTTCACCATCTCGTTCTTCTTCCGCACGCGCGACATCGGCGGCGGTTCCGACAGCGACCGCCGCTGGTTTCTCGGCAAGGGCCTCGTCGATGGCGAAGTCCCGGGGATCGTGCGCGACTTCGGCGTGTCGTTCATCTCCCACGGCTATGTGAGCGCGGGCACGGGCGACCCCGAGACCTTCCTCAGCTCAGGCCCCGGCCACAACGATGGGCGCTGGCACCATGTCGCCTTCACGCGCGAGCGGAAGTCGGGCGACCTCGTCCTCTATGTCGACGGCGCAGCGGTCGACCGTGCGCGCGGCTCGACCGCGCGGCTCGACACGCCGCGAAGGCTCGCGATCGGCGCCATGCTTCCAGGCGGCGGCGCCTTCGCGGGCGAGATCGACGAAGTGCGCTTCTACGACAGGCCGCTCTCGGAAGCGGAGGTGCGTGGAACCGCCCTCGGTCTCGCCGAGCCGTCGGCCGTGCGCGAGGCGCTCGCAGCGCGCGGGTTCGCAGACGACGCGGCCGCGCTCGACACGCTCCACGCGCGCCTCGCCGCGCTTCGGCCGCCCGACTGGCAGGGCGAGACGGTGCTCGCCGTGCGCGAACTCGCGCAGCCCGCCGACACCTTCGTGATGCTGCGCGGCAGTCCGCATTCGCTCGGCGACAAGGTCGAGCCCGATGTGCCCGTCGTCGCGGCGCACTTCAAGCCTTCGCCCGCCGTGAAGCCCGCGCATGGCGAAAGCTCTGGGCGGCGCCTCGCGCTCGCGGAGTGGATCGTCGACCCGCGCAACGCGCTCGCGTGGCGCACGGTCGCGAACCGCGTCTGGCAGCATCACTTCGGCGCGGGCCTCTCCACCTCGACGAACGACTTCGGGCGCCTCGGCGAGCAGCCGACGCACCCCGAGCTCCTCGACTACCTCGCCGCGTCGATGATCGAGAAGGGCGGCAGCTTCAAGGAGATGCACCGCCTTCTCATGACGAGCGCCGCGTACCGCATGTCGAGCGTGCCGTCCGCGGAGGCGCTCGCGAAGGACGCGCCGAACGAGCTGCTCAGCCGCTACCGCATGCGCCGCGTGTCGGCCGAGGAGCTGCGCGACGCGATGCTGGTCGCGAACGGCACCATCAACACGCAGGTCGGCGGGCCGCCCGTGCTGCCGCCGATGCCCGCGGAAGCGCTCGCGACCTCCTCGCGGCCGGGCGAGGTGTGGCCCGTCACCGAGCCCGAGTCGTGGACGCGCCGCACGCTCTACATCAAGCTGAAGCGCTCGCTCCAGCACCCGCTCCTCACATCGTTCGACCTCGCGGACCTCGACAGCCCGTGCCCGCAGCGCTTCACGACGGTCGTGCCCACGCAGTCGCTCTCGATGCTGAACGGCGACCTCACCAACGAGGAGGCTTCGAAGCTCGCGCGGCGCGTCGAGCGCGAGGCGCCCGGCGATGTGCGCGCGCAGATCGTGCGCGCGCGTCGCCTCGCGAGCGGCCACACGCCCGACGCGAGCGAGGTCGACGAGGCCGTCGCGTTCCTCGACGAGATCAAGGCGAAGGAAGGGCTGACGCAGGAACAGGCCATGGACAGCCTGTGCCTCGTCCTCTTCAACCTGAACGAGTTTCTCTACATCGACTGATTCATGCACTGAATTCCCCGCGCCCGACCCCGCACACCGAGCGAGACACGCACATGAGCGACCCACTCGACAAGCCCACCAACACCTTCTGCGGCCGCACGCGCCGCGAGTTCCTCTGGCAGGCGGGCGGCGCGTTCACCTCCGTGGCGCTCGCGGGCATGCTGTCGAAGGACGGCTTCCTCGCGCGGCAGGCGCACGCCTTCGACGGCGTGACGCCGCTGGCAGGCGGCGCCGTCAATCCGATGGCCGCGAAGCCCGCGATGCTTCCGGGCAAGGCGAAGAGCGTCATCTTCATCTTCTGCTACGGCGGCCCGAGCCATGTCGACACCTTCGACTACAAGCCCGACCTCTACAAGTTCGACGGCCAGACCATCAAGGTGAAGACGAAGGGCCGCGGCGGCGATCGCAACGAAGGCCGCGTGGTCGGGCCGAAGTGGAAGTTCCGCCAGTACGGCCAGTGCGGCGCGTGGGTGAGCGACCTCTTCCCACATATCGCGACCTGCGTCGACGACATCGCCTTCATCAAGTCGATGTACGCGGACAGCCCGATCCACGGGAGCGCCATGCTGATGATGAACTCTGGGCGCCTCCTCGGCGGCCCGGCGATGGGCTCGTGGGTGAACTACGGCCTCGGCACCGTCAACCAGAACCTGCCCGGCTTCGTCGTCATGCTCGACAGCGCGGGCGGCCCGATCTCGGGCGCGAAGAACTGGTCGAGCGGCTACATGCCCGCGATGTACCAGGGCACCGTGCTGCGCGGCGAAGGGCCGCCGATCCTCGACCTCGCGAACCCCGAGGGCCGAAGCGACGGGCTCCAGCGCGCGATGCTCGACCGCCTCAAGCTGTGGAACACGCGCCACGCGCTCCTCCGCTCGGGGAACTCCGAGCTCGAGAGCCGCATCGAGAGCTACGAGCTCGCCTACCGCATGCAGTCGACGGCGCCCGAGGCTGTTGACATGTCGCTCGAGACGAAGGAGACGAAGGAGCTCTACGGCTGCGACGACGAACGCACGCGCGAGTTCGGCGACAAGTGCCTCCTCGCGCGGCGCCTCGTCGAGCGCGGCGTGCGGTTCGTGCAGATCTACTCGGGCGGCGGCCACAACGACGAGTCGTGGGATGCGCACGGCGACCTCAAGACGAACCACGACTTCCACGCTGGCCGCACCGACAAGCCGATCGCGGGGCTCCTCAAGGACCTCAAGCGCCGCGGCCTCCTCGACGAGACGCTCGTCATCTGGGGCGGCGAGTTCGGGCGCCAGCCGACGGCGGAGTACGCCGAAGGCACGGGCCGCGACCACAACTCCTTCGGCTTCACCATGTGGATGGCGGGCGGCGGCATCAAGGGCGGCGTGACCGTCGGCCAGACCGACGAACTCGGCGCAACAGGCGTCGACGAGCGCTTCCATGTGAAGCACCTCCACGCGACCGCGCTCGAGTGCCTCGGCCTCGACCCGAACCACCTGACCTACTTCTACGCAGGTCTCGACCAGAAGCTCGTCGGCGTCGAAGGCGCGGAGCCGATCAGGCAGCTGCTGGCGTAGACCCACCCTACGAGCGCGCAGCGCGAGCGCTGAACCGCCCGACTGCGACAGCCTTTCATGGGTGCTACCGCTTCGAGCGGTGCGGAGTCGGGGTGCGCACGAACAGGCGCCGTGCCAGTGTGTGCGCGAAACCAACACTTGAAGTGGTGGCACCCGTTTGGGCTGTCGACTCGGGCAGGCGTGAGGCTGGTCGCTGTGCGCGCAGGCACCCATCCGTGTGTCTCGCGGATAAAGAATCATAGAAATATCAGGATTCTAGCTTGACAGAGGGGGGGGGGGATTGCGGTAGGTTCGTCTCTACCCCGAACGCGCCCTATCCGCGCGCGGCATCGTTGAACATCGCGCGCTGCGCCTTCCCCCACGGAGATTGGAATGAACTTCATCTCGTCCAGCGTTCGGTTTCGTCGGAGCTTCGCGATCGCACTTGCCGCCTCGGCGATGTTCGGCACACAGGTCGCCGCCCTCGGGCAGCACGAGCCGCCGACTCCAATCGACCTCACGGTCGATCTCAACGGGGATGGCGTACCCGATTCGATCGTCGCAGCCGGAAACGAACTTGTCATGACCTGCGGCGCAACGGCACGCACGATCGTCCGGTTCTACGGACAGGCCCCAGAGGACGAGTTTGGCGCGATCGTGCTCGTGGTGCCCGACGTCAACGGTGATGGTGATCCGGAACTGCTTGTCGCTGCGCCAAATGCCTTCGCCGGGCAGGGAGCCCTCTACCTCTTCCGATCACCTTGGGTCGCACCGTGCACCGAGGGGGTGAGCGCGGCGGACGCCGATCTTGTCGTACGGGTGCCGGATGCAGACAGCACTGTCTCTGGCTTTGCGGAGAACTTGCACCCGATGTTCGACGTCGACGGCGACGAACTCGGCGAGATTCAGATCTCTGCGCGGACCATTCGCCCGGGAGGCGAGTCGTCCACGCGGATCTATGTCTTCTCTCCGAGCCGCGGGCAGGTCTTGGTGCAGTTCGATCCGATCGTCCCATCGCTGGCGCCACCAGCGGTTTTCGGTGATGTCGACGCGGACTCGGAGGTTACCGTCGCGGATCTTGTGACCGTCCTCGAGAACTTCGCAATCGCGACCTCGACGCGGAAGGACGGCGACCTTGACGGCGACGGCATGGTGGGGCTTGCCGACCTGACCGAGGTCGTCACGGAACTGGGACGGCGCGGGTTTGAGGCACTCGAGCCGCCGCAAAACGCGTCGGACGCCGTGCTCTGCGACCTCGGCACCGCGGGGCCTGCGTGGGTGACTCCTCGGGCACCGGCGCTCTTGAGCCTTCGCATGGTCGCCTCTTCGACCTCCAACGAGCCCTTGCTCGTCATGGAGCCGGTTCCCGGCTACTTCCCGCCGGGGTTCTCGACGTCAGGCTGCGAGTCTCTCCTCGACGGTTGCAACGATGACCCGCGGGTTCGAGAGGCGCTCCGCATGCTGTACCAGTCGTGCGGCAGCAGTGCGGTGACGGTGAGGGTCAGTTGTCTACCGGTGGGCCCAGCACCGGTCAATGGAGTTCGTAACCCAGCCAGGCTCAAAGTGTCTTGCTTCCCCCCACCACACATGCAACTCTTCCTCGACACGAGCGATGACGAGCTTTGCCGGAACCTGGCGCATGAGATCGTTCATGTCGCTCAGTACTGTGAAGCAGGATTCCTCCAGGATGATTGCAATGAGGTAGTCAGGCGTCTCCGCCATCCACTCAACCAGCTCTGCCAGGAGCTCGAAGCTCATCGCGTCTCCGGTCTCTGCGATCCCACGACTGGCAGTGACATCGTCGATTGCTGCGAGGAACTCTGTCGGGCATATCGAGAGGAGTGGGGATGGCGGCTCGCCGGATGCGACAATCCCTGTGAAGCATGCTGCACGAATCATGGACTAGACTGCTGCGACCGCGGGCAGTGGTTGTGTGGCGTCGAGAACTGCCCGGGTTTTCCTGAACCATCAGCGGAGCCGCAACCATGACGACCTCCCCGATTTCGGTCCAACTGAAGGCACTCGGCCTGCGGCGCAGGCTGCGTGCATGCGCGCCCGCGGTGGCCACGGCGCTTGTGGCGGCTTCCCTCGCGGGATGCCACGGCTCCTCTGCGCAGACAAGAGACAACTCCTTGCGCGCGATCGAGCCCGCTGGCGCGATCGAGGTCGTCTCTCAGCGAGAGCACGCGCCCGAGGCCGAGTCCGCGCAGCCCGTGATCCCCTCGGTTCCCGCCGCCACCATCAAGATCCGACCGGTCGCGCTGCTCGGGCCCGTGCGCGACTCATTGGAGGGCATGGTGTTCGGTGTCCACTCGGAGAGCGCCGAGGCGCAGGCCTTGCGCGATCGCTACACGCGCGACGGGGGCTATCGCGCGCTGATCCAGTTGCTGTTGATCGTCGATGGGCCCGCGGACGAAGTGCGCGTCATCGCTCGATCGATTCAGATCGTGACGATGACGCGTGAGCTCGTCCGTGCGTTCGACGCACGGACCGGAGAGCGGCTCACCGCGGAGCCGGTGCCCCACTCGAGGATGATCCAGTTCTCACCCGATTTCGTGTCCGCACCGATCTCCCCATGGGAGTCCGATCAGCTCGCGCCGCACCTCGAGCGGAGCATCGCCGCGATCGACATCGAACTCATGGCGGTTCCCCGCCCCGGCACGCGCTTCCGGCTCGACCTGAGCCCGCTCGCGCGTCGATTCTCGCGGCCGGCAGAGGACGGACCCGCAGTCGAGTTCACGGTCGAGAGCATCGAGCTCGAGCTTTTCGATCCGTGAGCCTCGACCGCGGACAGTGGCTGTGTGGCGTCAGACAGAGCCTAGAACTGCCCGGGTTTTCCTGAACCATCCGCGGAGCCGCAACCATGACGACCTCCCCGATTTCGGTCCAACTGAAGGCACTCGGCCTGCGGCGCAGGCTGCGTGCATGCGCGCCCGCGGTGGCCACGGCGCTTGTGGCGGCTTCCCTCGCGGGATG
>QLAH01000763.1_pt1 | contig 12251 bp, 9 predicted proteins | sample 4693081 | NCBI WGS metagenome assembly QLAH01 (sample SAMN09425401, study PRJNA476045) | Lake water metagenome, whole genome shotgun sequencing project.
GCTGCTCTACGCCGCCTACGCGACGATCGCGCTCACGGTTGGCGCGGCGCTTAATCAGGTCGGCGGCCAGGACATTGGCGGCTCGTTCCTCGGCGGCATCGCGCTCTTCTGCGCCTGCGCCGTGACGCACGCGAGTATCTCCGCCAGCGCAGCCGCGGGTCGCATCGGCGGCACGGAAAAGCGCATCAAGGGCGACATGGAGCGCTTGCGCGCCGCGCACCGCGAAGTCACTGCCGACATCGACGCCGTGCAAGCGCGGCTCGACCAGATCGAAACGCAGGTCGCATTTGGCGCGCCGGCGCCGCCGCCACAGATCGAAGCGCCGCAGCACGGCAGCGCTCAGATTGAACTTAAGCTCATCGATCAGATCGTCGATAAACTCGGCGCCGCGATGGACGCGCGCCTGCATTCGATTCAGGCCGCCGGCAATGTGACGCCCATCCATCCAAACGTTGCGCTCGGGCCGATCGATCTCGTGCGCGAAGCCTTGCTGGAAAGCCGCGTTGAATTGCACTTACAGCCGATCGTGCAGCTGCCACAGCGCAAAACCGCATTCTATGAGGGCTTTACGCGCCTGAAGGATGCGACCGGCCGCCTCATCCTGCCGCAAGAATTCATCCCCGCCGCCGAGCAGGCGGGGCTTATGCCGACGATCGACAACGTGCTCTTGTTCCGCTGCGTACAGATCGTGCGCAAACTGATGAAGCAAGATCGCCGCATCGGTATCTTCTGCAACATCAGCCCGAGCGCCCTCGCCGACGATGGCTTCTTCCCCCAGTTTCTCGACTTCATGCGTGAGAACCGCGACCTCGCCGGCAGCGTCATCTTCGAAATCCCGCAAGCCTCTTACGACGCGCGTAGTTCGATCGAAGCGCGCGCCATGGCGAAGCTCGTGGACCTTGGCTTCCGCTTCTCTATTGATCGCGTCACCAACGCTGGCATCGATCTGCCCGATCTCGAACGCTCAGGCGTGCGCTACGTGAAAATGCCGCTCTCGGTGCTGTCCGAGCAGATCGTCCGAGACGGCGTGCGTCCGCGCTCAGCCATCACGCGCGAAATTTCAGCGACGGATATCGCGGCGGTCTTCCAGCGCTACGGCGTCGACCTCATCGCCGAGCGCACCCGCGCGCTGAGCCTCGGCGGCAAAGTCACCGTCAGCCACGCCTATTGCCTGGGCGATGCACCGCCCGACGCCCTCGCCGCCACCGCCGAAACCCTCGCCCGCGCCGGTGTCTCCATCATGACCAGCGCCCCCGAACAATCCATGCCGCCGCTCCGCCCGCTCTGGGCCGCCGGCGTCACCGTGTTCGCCGGCAACGACAATATCCGCGACAGCTGGTCCCCCTTCGGCACCGGCGACCTGCTCGAGCGCGCCAACATCGCCGCCCGCCAGCAGAACCTGGTGTCCGACGAAGAACTGCACGCCGCCCTCCACCTCGTCACCGGCGCCACCGCCAAGGTGATGGGCCTCCAGGGCTACGGCCTGAGCCCCGGCGACCGCGCCGATTTCCTCCTCGTCGACACCCCCGCCGTGCCCGAGACGATCGCCGCCCCACCCCGCAACCGCGTCGTCTACAAAGCCGGAAAGCTCGTCGCAGGCACGCTCTGATGGCCCACGCCCTAGGCACCTACCGCAAGAAGCGCAACTTCGGCAAAACCAGTGAGCCGGCCGGCGTCATCCCCGCAGATTCCGGCTCCCGCTTCGTCGTCCACCGCCACTCCGCCACCGCACCGCACTACGACCTGCGCCTCGAGCACAATGGCGTGCTGCTGAGCTGGGCCGTGCCGAAGGGCCCCTCGCTCAACCCCGCCGACAAGCGCCTCGCCGTCCACACCGAGGACCACCCGGTCGACTACATCGATTTCGAGGGCGTCATTCCCGAGGGCGAGTATGGCGGCGGCCCGATGATCGTCTGGGACACCGGCACCTGGGCCCCGATGGGCGACCCCGACGAGGGCCTGCGCACCGGCGATTTCAAGTTCCGCCTCTGGGGCGAAAAGCTGAAGGGCGGCTGGATGCTCGCCCGCCTGAAGCCCAAGCCGGGGGATAACGGCAAAGACAACTGGCTGTTCTTCAAGGAGCACGACCAGGCCGTCGACACGACAACCAACATCCTCGAAACCCGCCCCGAGAGCGTCAAGACCGGCCGCCTGATCGAAGATCTGGTGATCGTCCGCAAACCGCCCCGCCCCACCGCCGTTGCCGGCGCGGTGAAGGGCCCCATGCCGACCGGGCTCGAACCTCAGCTCGCCACCGCCGCCGAAGCCCCGCCAAAGGCTGCCGCCAAGGGCCCCGGCTTCCTCCACGAGATCAAGTTCGACGGCTACCGCACCCTCGCCTTCCTGGAAGGCGGCAAGGTCCGCCTCATCACCCGCGCCGGCCTCGACTGGACCCATCGCTACGGCCTCCTGCCACAGGCCTTCGAGCAACTCCCCGCGAAGTCCGCCATCATCGACGGCGAGATCGTCGTCCTCGACGAGCGCGGCATCTCGCATTTCTCGCACCTGCAGGATGCCCTCTCCGCCGGCCCCGGCTCGAAACTCACCTTCTACGCCTTCGACCTGCTCTATCTCGACGGCTGGGACCTCCGTCGCGTCCCGCTGAAAAAGCGCAAGGAATACCTCGGCCAGCTGATCGCCGGCGTCACCGGCGGCCGCTCCGCCATCCAGTATTCCGACCATGTCGAAGGCGACGGCACCCCGCTGTTCGAGCGCGTCTCCGAAATGGGCCTCGAAGGCATCGTATCGAAGCGCGAGGACTCTCTCTCTACCCCCGGCCGCACCAACCTCTGGGTCAAGACCAAGGCCCGCAAGGTCGAGGATGTCCTTATCGCCGGCTACACCACCTCCACCGCCGCCCGGGGCCTCGCCGCGCTGGCCGCCGCCGAATGGGTCGATGGCGAACTGAAATACGTCGGCAAGATCGGCACCGGCTTCGACAGCGCCACGCAGGAGAGCCTGGAAACCCGCCTCAAAACCCTCGCCGATGGCGGCGTCCCCCTCGAAGGCGCGCCGAAGGACATAAAGTGGGTCCGCCCCGTCCTCCACGCCAAGGTGCACTATGCCACCCGCACCGGCGACGGCATGCTGCGCCACGCCGCCTTCATGGGCCTGCGCGAAGCCGAACTTACCACGCAAACCACCGCCACACATCGCAAGCGCCTCGTTACCGATGCCGACCTGGCGTCGATCTCGATCACCAACCCCACCCGGCGTCTCTTCGGCAAGTCCGGCCCCACCAAGCTCGACATCGCCGTCTACTACGCCGCCGTCGGCGATTTCATGCTGCCCCACATCCTGAACCGCCCGGTCTCGCTGGTCCGCTGCCCCACCGGCATCGCCAAGGACTGCTTCTACCAGCGCCACGCCTTCAAGGGCATGCCCAAGACCATCAACGTCTTCGAGACCCAGAACTCCGACGAGGACGACAAGACCTACCTCAGCATCGAGGATGCGCGCGGCTACCTGGCGCTGCCGCAGTTCGGCGGCGTCGAGTTCCACACCTGGGGCACCCACCTCACCCACCTCGAAAAGCCCGACCGCATCACCTTCGACCTCGACCCCGGCGACGGCATCGCGTGGCGCGAAATCGTCGAAGCCGCCGTGCATCTGAAGGGCGAGCTCGAAAGCATCGGCCTCGTGCCGTTCGTCAAGACCTCCGGCGGCAAGGGCATCCACATCGTCGTGCCGCTGAAACCCATTCTCGGCTGGAAGGCGGTGCATGCCGCCACCGGCACCATCGCCACCCTGTTGGCGAAAACCGCGCCGGAGACCTTCGTCGCCGTCATGGGCAAGGATAACCGCAAGCGCCGCATTTTCATCGATTTCCACCGCAACGCCCGCAGCGCCACCGCTGCCGCCGCTTACACGCTGCGCGGCCGTCCTCACCTGCCCGTCTCGACGCCGCTTGACTGGCGGGACCTCGAGTCCATCGACGATCCGGCCGATCTGAACTACTCTTCCGTTCCCGGTCTCTTAACCATGTCGGGCGATCCGTGGGCAGAGATTAACCAGTCTGCCTGCGAACTTCCGGCATCATTGCGAGTTGGGAAGTAGTAATCATTTGCCGGCACAACGGAGGCGGGAATGGCACCTAGGTCGAGTTGGAAGGGTTATCTCAAGCTGAGCCTCGTCACCTGCCCGGTGAAACTGTACCCGGCCACCAGCACCAACGAGCGCATCCGGTTCAACCAGTTGCACAAGGACACCCACAACCGGATCAACATGAAGCCGGTCGATCCCGAACTGGGCATCGTCGAGCGCTCCGATCTGGTCAAGGGCTACGAGTACGAGGACAAGCAGTACATCATCATCGATGACAGCGACCTCGAAGCCGTCCGCATCGAAAGCTCGCACACCATCAACATCGAGTCCTTCGTCGACGAAGCCGAAGTCGACACCATCTACGAGGACGCCCCCTACTACCTCGCCCCCGACGGCGCCATGGCCGAGGAGACCTTCGTCGTCCTCCGCGAAGCGCTGCGCCAGTCCGGCAAGGTGGCCATCGCGCGCCTCGTGATGAGCTCGCGCGAACGCGTCGTCACCATCGGCGCCCGCGACAACGGCATGTTCCTCCACACCCTGCGCAATCCGACGGAAGTCCGTGCCAGCGCTGAGGTTTTCGACACCATCCCGGACACCAGGCCCGACCCGGAAATGCTGCAGCTCGCCGAAGCGCTGATCAAGCAGAAGGTGGCGAAGTTCGATCCCAAGATGTACGAGGATCGCTACGAAACCGCGCTGATGGCCATGATCCGCGAGAAGCTCAAGGGCCACAAGCCGATCATCGCCGACGTGCCGGAGCGCGGCAACGTCATCAACCTGATGGACGCGCTGAAAGCCTCCCTCGGCCAGGCCAAACCCGCCGCCGCCAGCAAATCCAAGGACGAGGCCCCCGCCAAAAAGACCACCGCCAAGGCCGCAGCCGAGCCCGCCGCCAAGCCCGCCGCGCCGAAGAAGGTCTCGCTGAAGGACGCCCTCGCCGCCTCCGAAGCCGTCGCCCCCAAAACCACCGCCAGCCGCAAAAAGGCCTGACGACAGGCACCATGGCACGGCTCCATCCCCTCCTCCCCCTCGGTGGGGGAGGATAGCGGAGCTTGCGAGCACAGCGAGATAGCGAAGCTGAGGAGAGGGGGTCGGCTCCAGCCCGGGGCCAGTCAGACACCTTCCCTCATAAAGACTGGCGGATCACCCCGCTGACCCTGTAGAATCCCGGCCATGGGTAACGCTGGCACCATCTTTGGCATCGTGGGAGCGCTCGAAGCGTTCCCGCGCCGCCTTGCGGCCCGCGCCGTCGAGGCCGCCGGCGGCCAGCTCCGCCGCGGCATCAACCGCCAGACCACCCACGTCGTCATCGGCCGCAAGCTGATCGACCGCCTGCCCGACGCCGAGATCGAAACCCGCATCGCCGCCCTGCGCGAGCACGATACCCGTATCCTCAGCGAACGCGGCTTCCTCACCTGGCTCCGCCTGCTCGATCCGCCGCAGCATTCGAGCCTCACCCGCGCCTCGCTGCTCGACCAGAGCAAACTCGACGCCCGCACCTTCGACATGCTCGCCCTGTTCGATGCCTTCGAGCACTCGGCCGAGCCCTTCAGCTTCCGCGACCTGATCCTCGCCCGCAAATATGCCGGTCTCGTCGCCGGCGGCGCCGGCTGGGGCGCCATCGCCCGTTCTATCCACCGCTCGGGCGCAGTCACCTCGCTCACCGCCCTGTCGCTCCACCACCGCGGCGACAAGCTCTACGTGCAGGACGGCCCGCAAAAATCCGAGATGGACGGCCAGCGCCTGCTCGACCTCGCCCCCAGCCCCGACCAGTCCGAAGACTATTTCGCCCGCGCCGAAAGCCTCGAGGCCAACAAGCTCTTCGCCGAAGCCGCCACGCTGTACGAGCGCTGCCTCGCCGTCGACCCGACCGACTCCGTCGCCGCCTTCAACCTCGCCAACTGCCTCAAGGCACTGGAGCAGCCCGCCGACGCCGCCCTCGCCTACGCTCGCGCCATCAAGCTCGATCCGGGCTTTGCCGAAGCCTGGTTCAACTTCGCCGGCCTGCTGCGCGACCTGAAGCGCATCCCCGCCGCCCGCGAGCACCTCAACCGCGCCATCGCCATCGACCCCGGCTACGCCGACGCCATCTACAACCTCGCCACCCTCGAATACGAGGCGCACGACCTACGTGAAGCCCGCCGCTGGTGGCTGCGCTACCTCGAACTCGACGACCATTCCGACTGGGCGAAAAAAGCCACCCGCGGCATCGCCTATATCGACCTCGCACTGAGGAAATCCGCAGGCTGATGGCGACCGATTTCATCTTCGATGGCCCCGAGGACGCGCGCTTCACGATCCTCCTCGCCCACGGCGCCGGCGCCCCGATGGATTCCGACTCGCTCAACTCCACCGCCAAGGCGCTCGCCGCCGCCGGCATCCGGGTCGCCCGCTTCGAGTTCGGCTACATGGCCGCCCGCCGCACCGGCACCCGCCGTCCGCCGCCCAAGGCCGAAACCGTCATCCCCGAATACATCGCCGCCGTCGACGACCTCGGCCCCACCCCTGGCCCGCTGCTGATCGGCGGCAAATCGATGGGCGGCCGCGTCGCCTCGATGGCCGCCGACGCGCTGTTCGATGCCGGCCGCATCGCCGGCCTCGTCTGCCTCGGCTACCCCTTCCATCCGCCCGAAAAGCCGACGCAACTGCGCACCGCCCACCTCAAGGGCCTGAAGACCCCGGCGCTCATCGTCCAGGGCACCCGCGACGAGTTCGGCATCCCCGCCGAGGTCGAAACCTACGACCTGTCGCCGCAGATCGAGCTCCTCTGGCTCGAAGACGGCGACCACGACCTGAAGCCGCGCAAAGCCATCTCCGGCTTCACTACCGCGCAGCACCTGAAAACCCTCGCCGACAGCGTCCACGCCTTCGCCACCCGCATCAGCGGCTAAGCCGGCGTGAAGCTCGCCACCTTCAACATCAACAACATAAACCGCCGCCTTCCAGTGCTGCTCGAATGGCTGGAGGCCGCCGAGCCCGACGTCGTCTGCCTGCAGGAGCTGAAGGCCACCGACCTGCAATTCCCGCAATCAGCACTCGCCAAAGCCGGCTACGGCGCGGTGTGGAAGGGCCAGAGGGCCTGGAACGGCGTCGCGATCCTCGCCCGCGGCTCAGAACCCGTCCTCACCCGCGACGAACTCCCCGGTGACGAGGCCGACCGCGAAGCCCGCTACATCGAAGCCGCCGTTTCCGGCACCCTCGTCGCCTGCCTCTACGCCCCCAACGGCAACCCGCAGCCCGGCCCCAAATTCGCGGCCAAGCTGCGCTGGACCGACCGCCTCATCGCCCACGCCGCCGACCTGCTCGCCGAGGATATCCCCGTCGTCATCGCCGGCGACTACAACATCGTCCCCGAGCCGCGCGACATCTACATGTCCAAATCCTACGACGACAACGCCCTCATCCAGCCCCGCCCGCGCGCCCAGTTCGCCGAGCTCCTCGCCCAAGGCTGGACCGACGCCCTGCGAAAAGTGTTCCCCGACGAGCCGGCCCTCTACACCTTCTGGGACTACCGCCGGAACCGCTGGGAACGCAACGCCGGCCTCCGCCTCGACCACCTCCTCCTCTCGCCCCAACTGGCCCCCCGCCTCAAGGCCGCCGGCATCGACCGCCCGGTCCGCGCCATGGACGATGCCTCCGACCACGCGCCGGTTTGGATTGAGGTCGCAGACAAGAAACGACGCTGACCCCCTCTCCTCAGTTCCGCTAGGCAGCAAGCTGCCAAGCTCTACTATCCTCCCCCACCAAGGGGGAGGAGGCGCTATGCCGGCCGTTGTGTCATTGTGCTTCCGGGGTGGGGGATAAGACCGTGCGACAGCCGGTTCCGGAGCGATCCAGGCTCTTTGCGAAAAGGTTGCGAACCAATCAGACCGATGCGGAGTGGCGGCTTTGGGCATGCCTGCGAGCCGGTCGACTGGACGGACTGAAGTTCAAGCGCCAGGTTCCGCTCAAGGGGTACGTGCTGGACTTCGTCTGTTTCGAGGCCCGGCTGATCGTTGAACTCGATGGCGGTCAACACGCGGAGTCTGTCCGAGATCGTATCCGAGACGCCAGGTTTGCAGGCGATGGCTTTCTGACCATGCGTGTGTGGAATAGCGAGGTGATGACCGACGCTGACGCGGTCGCATATCAGATCCTTCTCACCGCCGAGGCTCGACTGAACACCTGACGATTCCACCGCCTCCTCCCCCTCGGTGGGGGAGGATAGTGGAGCTTGGCAGCTTGCTGCCTAGCGGAACTGAGGAGAGGGGGTCGCCGGTCGGCGCTGAAACCGGTTCCGACTTCCCCGCCAGCCCCGCAAAGCCTTTTCCTCCCGCCGTCTCGACGCAGCAATTTTAGCCCCGCTAAACCCTGCCTTTTCCTCCGCTCGCGCGTTATCACTGCACCCAATCGGGGCCACCAATGCGCCCCAGCCGGCCAGCGTCATCCGCCGGTCAACGTACAGGAGCCCTCATGTCGGTCACCCGCCGTACCCTTCTCGCCGCCGCGCTGCTCAGCACCGTGGCGTTCACCCCGGCCTTTGCGCAGGATTTCGACGCCGCTGCCACCATCCGTATCGGCTCGCTGTATGAGCCGCAGAACCTCGACAACACGGCTGGCGCCGGCCAGGGCATCAACGAGGCCTTCAACGGCAACGTCTACGAGGCCCTGTTCCAGCTGACCGATGCCGGCTCGGTCGAGCCCAAGCTGGTCGAAAGCCACGAAACCTCCGAGGATGGCCTCACCCACACCTTCAAGCTGAAATCCGGCGTCACCTTCCACTCGGGCGATCCGCTGACCGCCGCCGACGTGAAATACTCGATCGAGCGCGTCACCGCCGAGGCATCGAAGTCGTCGCGCAAGCGCAGCCTCTCGACCATCACCGCCATCGACACCCCGGATGATGCGACCGTCGTCATCACGCTCTCCGCCCGCTCGGTCTCGCTGCCCTACAACCTCAGCTACGTCTGGATCGTCAACGACGCCGCGGCCGATATCACCGCCACCGAAGACGGCACCGGCCCCTACACGCTCGGCGAATGGCGCCGTGGCTCCGCCCTGGCGCTGGCCAAGTTCGACGGCTACTGGGGCGAAGCCCCGACCAACGCCGAAGTGGTCTACACCTACTTCACCGATGCGACCGCGCTGAACAACGCGCTGCTGACCAACGCTGTCGACGTCATCACCTCGGTGCAGAGCCCGGACTCGCTGGCCCAGTTCGCCGGCAACCCGGCCTACACCGTCACCGAAGGTGCCTCGACTACCAAGGAACTGCTGGCCTGGAACGACCGCGTCGCCCCGTTCGACAACGTCAAGGTCCGCAAGGCGCTGGCCAAGGCGACCGACAAGGCCCGCCTGCTGAACGCCATCTGGGGCGATTACGGCACCCTGATCGGCTCGTTCGTGCCGCCGACCGACCCGTGGTACGTCGACCTCACCGCCGTCGACGCCTATGACGTCGAAGCCGCCAAGGCCCTGCTCGCCGAGGCCGGGTACGCCGATGGCTTCGAGTTCACCCTCGATACGCCGGATTACGATCCGCACCCGATCGTCGCCCAGTTCCTGCAGGCCGAGTACGCCAAGGTCGGCGTGACGGTGAACATCAACATCATCACCGCCAACGAGTGGTACGAGAAGATCTACAAGGCGCAGGATTTCCAGGCGACCCTGCAGGAGCACGTCAACCACCGCGACATCGTCTTCTACGGCAACCCCGATTTCTACTGGGGCTACAACAACCCCGACGTGGTCAAGCTGATCGCCGACTCCGAATCGGCCGCCAGCGAAGCCGAGCAGGTGGAAAAGCTCACCGAAGCCAACAAGCTGATCGCCGAGGACGCAGCCTCCAACTGGCTCTACCTCTACCCGCAGATCGTGGTGTCGGCCGCCAATGTCACCGGCTACCCGGTCAACGGCCTCAACTCCCAGTTCTTCGCCTACGGCATCAAGAAGACGAACTAAGCGGTTGATGTGACTCACTGGCCCTCGCTTTCGAGCGGGGGCTCTTTGCCTTGACCCCCACCCCGGTTCCGCTAGCTCGCCTTGCTCGCAAGCTTCACCACCCTCCCCACAAGAGGCAGGGAGACCAGTGGCGCACAAGCGATCAACGGCGGCTCCCTCCCCCTTGTGGGGGGTAGCGTCGCTAGGAGCAAAGCGACGTAGCAGAGCTAGGGTGGGGGTCGTCTTTCTGCCGATCTGCTTACCCCTGGACAACGACCCCCATCCTGCGGAAAGGAGGGACCGATGCTCACCTACCTCCTGCGCCGCCTGCTGATCCTCTTGCTCTCGCTGTTCCTCGCGGCCGTGGTGCTGTTCGTCCTCCTCCGCCTCCTCCCCGGCGATCCGGCCAACGCCCTGCTCGGCGTCGGCGCCACCGCCGAGCAGATCGAGGCTGCCCGCGCCCAGATCGGCTCCGACCAGCCGCTCATCGTCCAGTTCGGCAGCTTCCTCGGCAACCTCGCCCGCTTCGATCTCGGCGCCTCGTTCGTCTCGCGCGCCGGCGTGCTCGAGGAGATCGGCAACCGTATGAGCGTCACCGCGCCGCTGACCATCATCGGCTTCCTGCTTGCCATCGTCATCGCCCTGCCGCTCGGCATCGTCGCCGCGGTGAAGCCCCACCGCTGGTATGGCGCGGCCATCTCCATCGTTTCCCAGTTGGGCATCGCCATCCCGGTGTTCTGGCTCGGCATCCTGCTGGTCACCGTGTTCGCCATCAACCTGCGCATCTTCCCCTCGGGGGGCTTTCCGCTGAAGGGCTGGGCGAATTTCGGCGAGGCCGCCACCGCCATGGTGCTGCCGGCGTTCACCGTCGCCCTCGTCATCGCCGCGTCGCTGATCCGCTACGTCCGCGCCGCGACGCTGGACGTGCTCGGCTCCGACTATATCCGCACCGCCCGCGCGCTCGGCGCCAGCTTCCCCGAAGCGCTGGTGCGGCACGGCATCCGCAACGGCGCCGTGCCGGTGGTCTCCATCCTCGGCATCGAGCTCGCCACCACCTTCCTCGGTGCCGTGGTGGTGGAAAAGGTCTACGCCCTGCCCGGGCTCGGCTCGATGCTGCTGCTTGCCATCCAGCAGCGCGACTACCCCAACGTGCAGGGCGTGCTGTTCATCTCGACCCTGCTCGTCCTGCTGATCGGCTTTGCCGCCGACCTGCTGCAGCGTTTCATCGATCCACGCCTCCGCGGCCGCCGGAGCGAGCCATGAAACGCCCGGTGAAGCGCGCCACCCTCACCTTCGGCATCATCCTCGTCGGCCTGCATGTCGCGGTCGGGCTGCTGACCCTCGTCTGGCTGCCCTACGACCCCACCGGCATGACCGGCGGCCGTCTCTCCCCAACGTCATGGGAACACTGGGCCGGCACCGATCGCCTCGGCCGCGACTTCTTTACCCAGGTGATGATCGGCTCGCGCATCGCGCTCATCGTCGGCACGGGCGCGGTGCTGATCGGCGCCATCATCGGCGTCGCCCTCGGCCTTCTCGCCGCCTTTGCCAGCAAGCTGCTCGACGATGCGCTGGCCGCCACGCTCGACATTCTCATCGCCTTCCCCACCCTGCTGATCGCCATGCTGGTGGTGGCCGCCAGCGACACGGCGAGCCTGTTCTCGGCCATCCTCGCTATCGGCATCGCGCTATCGGCGATCGTCGCCCGCCTTACCCGCATCCTGGCGAAGCGCGTCCTGCTGCTCGACTACATCACCGCCGCCCGAACCTCCGGCGCCTCGTGGCCGGCCATCGTCGTCCAGCACGTGCTGCCCAACATCGCGCCGACCCTGGCGGTGAATTTCGCGCTGCAGTTCGGCCTCGCCGTCATCGCCGAAGCCTCGCTGAGCTATCTCGGCCTCGGCGCGCCGCCACCCAATGCCAGCTGGGGCCGCTTGCTGCAGGAAGCGCAGGGCACCGTCTACACCGCCCCCATCGGCGCCATCGCCCCCGGCCTGGCGCTGGTGTCGCTTGCAATCGGCGTCAACCTGCTGGCGGACGGCCTGCGCGACCGGTTCGACCCCAGCCGGAGGGGCCGCACATGACCTTGGCCACCTCGCACCCAACACCCACAGGTGTCATCCCTGCGAAAGCAGGGACCCAACTCGACACCTGCGCAGTTTTCCCCGTGGGTCCCTGCTTTCGCAGGGATGACACGTCGGTGGAGGGCTAAACCATGACCCTTCTGAGCATCGACAACCTCACCCTCACCGCCGCCGGCCAACCGCTGGTGCGCAACATCTCGCTCA
>QLAH01000764.1_pt1 | contig 12249 bp, 13 predicted proteins | sample 4693081 | NCBI WGS metagenome assembly QLAH01 (sample SAMN09425401, study PRJNA476045) | Lake water metagenome, whole genome shotgun sequencing project.
TGTTTGAGCGCTCGCGACCAGCGCGCTGGCGACCGCTGCGCGGCCGCGTGCGCGCTCTCGCTCGCTCTGGTGCGACGGCCGCGTGCGCGGCCTCTGACGCGTGTTTGAGCGCTCGCGACCAGCGCCCCTCAGAAGCGCGGCGCGATTCCCGCCTTCATGCGCGACACGAACGCCTCAATGAGCCGCGCGAACACGGTCTCCGGGTCGTGCCGCGCGTCGATCGCGACGTACCGCGCGGGGTCCTCGCGGCACTGGAGGAGATACCCTTGGCGCACGCGCTCGTGGAACGCATCGCTCTTGAGCTCCATGCGGTCCGGCGCGGAGTTCGCGCGCCCTGCGGCCATGCGCTTCCACGCCGTCTCGACGTCGACGTCGAAGATCACGATCTCGTCGGGCCAGAGCTCGCCGACCGCGACGCGGGCGACATCCATGATCTCGTCGCGCTCGAGCCCGCCTGCGGTGCCCTGGTATGCGAGCGTCGAGCTCACGAAGCGGTCCGCGAGCACGAGGTGGCCCTCGGCGAGCGCGGGACGGATGCGCTCCTCGAGGAGCTGCGCGCGGCTCGCCATGTAGAGGAGCATCTCGCAACGCACGTTCATCGCCTTGTGGCGCGGGTCGAGGAGGATGGCGCGGATCTCCTCGCCGATCGGCGTGCCACCAGGCTCGCGCACCTCCGTCACGCGCACGCCCTGCGCGGCGGCCCAATCCGAGAAGCGTCGGAACTGGGTGCTCTTCCCCGATCCATCGGGGCCGTCAAACACGACGAACCGACCCGAAAGGAAGGCGCGCATCGCCTCGGTCGGAGTCTCTGGCGGAACGGTGTCCTCTGGAGGCGCCATCACGACCACCGTAGCATCTTGCGCGGCATCGTCCACTCCGCCGGTCTTCATCCGCCATCGGGTTCACTATCATCACGGGTCATGCGCATCGAGCTCCGCGGACCAGAGCGGCGACGGCTCGGACGCGTCGAGCTCGACGAGCAGGCGCGCCCGGCCCGAGTCCCCGTTCCCGGCGCCGAGCACGACTTTTTCCCGCAGTGGGACGCGGCATTCGACGACTCGGGCAGCCTGCGCAAGTGCGTCGCCTGCGGCTGCGAGCATCTCTATCGCCGCAGGAATCTGCCGCAGGTGACGCCCATCGTGGCTGCGCTCGCCTTCTCAGGCGCCGTGGTCTCGATCCTCGGCTATGCGGCGCACGCAGCCGCCACGGCGCTGCTCGTGGCGCTCCTCGTCGCCGATCTCCTCATCATCACGCTCGCGGTGCGCCAGCTCGTCTGCTATCGCTGCGGCGCCATGCATGAAGGCGTGCGCATCGCGCGATACCACAGGCCATGGGACCGTACGATGGCGGACAAGGTCGCGCGCGAGGAGGCCGCATCGGAGGAGATCGCCGCGACCGCGCAGGCCACGGCAGCGGAGCCGTCGCGCGAGACGCGCGAGGCGACCTGAGCGAACGAGTCACGACGCATGCACCCCACTCCCGACGCAGTCGCCAGCACGCGGACCCCCACACGGAGCGGGCTCGTTCTTCTCGGGGCAGGCGGGCACGCAGCGGTTGTCGCCGAGAGCGCGCGCCGCGCGGGCTTTGCCGTCGTTGGCGTCGCGGGGAAGGACGCGCCGCCGACAGCGGCGCCATTCTCAGGCGTGCCGTGGCTTGGCGACCCCGATGGCGCGGGTGCGTCGGCCATCGAGGCGCTCGTCGCGAGCGGCGCGCGTCTCCATGCGGCTGCGGGCGACGCTGCGGTGCGCGCGCGGTGGATCGGCCGCTTTGGTCGCGAGGCATTTGTTGCGATCGTCGATCCGAGCGCCGTCCTCTCGCCGAGCGCGCAGGTCGAGAAGGGCGCGTTCATCGGGCCGCGCGCGGCCGTGAACGCGCGCGCGCGGATCGGCCTCGCGGCGATCGCGAACACGGGCGCCATCGTCGAGCACGATTGCGATGTCGCGGCGTTCGCCCATGTCTCGCCCGGCGCGATTCTCTGCGGCGCGGCCCGTGTCGGTGAGGGCGCTCAGATCGGGGCGGGGGCGGTCGTCCTCCCGCGTCAGTCGGTCGGGGCGCACTCGATCGTCGGTGCAGGGGCCGTGCTCGTCGAATCGATCGGGCCGTCGGTCGTAGCGGTCGGCGTGCCCGCGCGCGTGCGCGCGTGAAGCGCTCACACCCTGCCCGTCGCCCAGACCACGACGTGCGCGCCGATCACAAGAAGCGACATCGCCACGAGCGCGGCGCCTGTCGCGAGCGCAGCGTCGCGCGGGTGGATGCGCAAGACCGGCACGGCGAGAAGCCCCGCGATCACGGGCAGGCCGATGACGTGCAGCGCCTGCTTCACGAAGCGGATCTCGATGGGAACCAGCCAGACGAGCGCGGCGAGCGAGACGATCGCGGCGCACTTGGCGGCGAGCGCCACGGTGTCACCGAGCGGGCGCTGGCGCACGAAGGCAAGCACGCCGACGCCAAGAAGCGCGGCCGCGGCTGCAAGGGGAAGGAAGACCAGCGTGCGCGCGAGTCCGCCGAGACGCTGGCCGATCTCAAGCTCGGGGAACCCGCCGTCAGGGTCGGGGAGGCTCAGCTGCGGGGCACCCGCGATCCAGCTGATCGCAAGGAGCGCGAACGCCACGCCCGCGACGACGATCCACGGCATCGGCGCAGCGGGGCGGGAGATCGCAGGGGCGATCGACTCCCGATCCTCATCTTCCTCCGCTTCCTCCAACTCTTCCAAGTCAGGTGAACCGTCACCGTGCGCCGACGCATCGTGCGCGCTCGGACGCCCTGCGCGTGGCTGACGCACCTGCGCCCCGTCATCCTCGTCGAGGATGCGGTACGGCCCCTTTTCTTCGTCGTCCGAAGCGCCCGAATCCCCGCGCGTGTTCCGTTCGTTCGTCATGCGCCGTGCCCTCGTGCGATTGACAGCACTCTATCCGTGGCGGTAGTGTCCTTCCCCCTCTTCCCTGGAGAAACCTCCGTGAACGACCGATCGCTCCTTGCCCCCTTCGCGGCAGCTGCCGCTGTCGCCTGCGCGTCCAACTTCGCCATTGCTGACGAGATACGTCTTGTCGGCGGCGATGTGCTGCGCGGGAAGGTCGTGGCGGAGAGCGACGCCTCCGTCACCATCGACCACGCGGCGCTTGGCCGCATCGAGGTCGCGCGCGAGAGGATCGACGCCGTCGTGAAGAGCGCGCCTGCGCAAGTGGCCGCGCCCGCAGTAGAGGCGGAAGTCGTGCAGCCTGCCGCGGAGGCGGCCGTGCCCGTTGCCGTTCTTCCCGCACCCGCGCCGCCGCCGCCTGCGGTGCCCGATGGCTCGTGGAGGTTCTCGCTTTCGCTCGGCTTCACGGGCTCCGAGAACGAGTCGCAGTCGAACTGGGACTTCCGCGGCGCCGCCAGCGCGAAGCGCGAGACCCTCGAGGACCGCACGGCGCTGACGGCGGAGTACTACTTCAAGACCGCCAACAGCGAGAACACGGACAACAACCTGCTTCTCGTTGGTCTCCAGGAGTTCCTCTTCAAGGACTCGAAGTGGGAGGCCTTCGCGCAGGGCACCTATCAGTACGACGAGTTCCAGTCGTGGGAGCAGCGCGGAGGCTTCTATGTGGGTCCTGGCTACAGGATTCTCGAAGGCGAGCCTCTTTCGCTCAGGGTTCGTGCAGGTGCCGGTGCCAGCTACGAGTTCGCCGACAGCGAGTGGACGCCCGAACTTCTCTTGGGCGACGAACTCGTGTGGAAGATCGACGAGCGCTCGAAGCTGGTGCAGGGGCTCGACCTGTACCCGGACCTCCAGGAACTCGGCGAGTTCCGTCTGATCGTGCGCGTCGACTACGAGATCTCGCTGTCGCCGTCTGGCGACCTGAAGGGCACCGCTGGCATCCGCAACGAGTACGACTCGTTCATCCCGCCCACGGGCGACAGCTCGAACGACCTCAAGGTCTACGCAGGTATCAAGGTCGATTTCTGAGCCGCTGACCGCGAAGGTGTCGCGAAGCACCATGCGGAGCGCGAATCGCGGAGACATCCCTCCGCCTTCGCGCTAGACTACGGCGTCCACTTGGCATGCCCTGCCGCCGCGTGGACCGTCGTTCTGCGCCGCTCCGCGCGGCGTGCGACGCAGGGTGCGGTCGGTCTGCTCCCAGGTTCCTCACGCGCCCCCGTCCTCGCTCATCCATCCGCCAGTTCCTTCCGCCGCGTGACTCTCGCGGCGATCTGCATCGCAGCCAAGGAGTTCGATTGCACGACGCACCTTCCGACCAGCCCTCGCTGGTCCTCAACAGCTCGATCCTGACAGAACTCGACATCGCGGCGCCATCTGACGCGCCCGCACCCGCGCGCCGCCTGGCGCCGCCCGTCGACGAAGCCGCGGAGACAGCCGAGCGCGCGGCCCAGCCGGCACCGCTCTACCTGCGCATCGCCACGATGGCCGCGGTGGTCCTGCCGCCGATCGCCGTGGTTGCGGCCATGGTCCTCGCGTGGGGTGGCTACTTCGGCTGGATCCACCTCGGGCTCTTCCTCGCGATGTACATCGTGACGGGGCTCGGGATCACCGTCGGCTACCACCGCCTGTACACCCACAAGTCGTTCGCGACCCGCGGACCCATCGCCGCCCTCTTCGCCATCTTCGGCGGCATGGCGGCGCAGGGCCCCGTCATCTGGTGGGCCGCCACGCACCGCAGTCATCACCAGCACTCCGACCACGAGCTCGACCCGCACTCGCCGCACGCGGGCCGCGAGCCAGGCTTCGTCGGGTTCATCCGCGGCTTCATGCACGCGCACATGGGCTGGCTCTTCGCTGACCTGCGCGCCGACATGAAGCGCTACGTCCCCGATCTTCTCGCAGACAAGACAACCGTGCGCATCAACAGCCTCTTCCCGCTGTGGGTTGCGCTTGGGCTTCTGATTCCCGCCGCCATCGGCGGCCTCGTCACCATGACCTGGACGGGTGCCTTCCTCGGCTTCCTCTGGGGCGGCATCGTGCGCCTCTGTGCGCTCCACCATGTCACCTGGAGCGTGAACAGCGTGTGCCACATCTGGGGCAAGCAGGAGTACGCCTCGGGCGACCAGAGCCGCAACAACGCCGTGATGGGCATCCTCGCGTTCGGCGAAGGCTGGCACAACAACCACCATGCGTTCCCCGCAAGCGCGCGCCACGGCCTCAAGTGGTGGCAGTTCGACTCGAGCTGGGTGGTCATCCGCACCCTCGAGAAGCTCGGCCTCGCGAAGAAGGTCCGAGTCCCGAGCGCCGACCGCCTCGACGCCAGGAAGATCGACTAAGCGGCGCGCTGGATCGACTGCGCGTCCAAGCGACCGCTGAAATGCAACCAGACTTGACATTTGGTAGTGCCAAATGTCAAGTCTGGTTGCATCTTGGTCTCGCGCAAACCCGCGCTCACTCCCCGATCAAGAGCTTCGCGGCGGCGAGGTACAACGGGATGCCGACGACGATGTTGAAGGGGAAGGTCACCGCGAGCGCGAGGCCGATGTAGATCGACGGCTCTGCCTTGGGAATCGCGATGCGCACCGCGGCGGGCACGGCGATGTAGCTCGCGCTCGCGGAGAGCACGGCGAGGAGGGTCGCGTCGCCGACCGAGAGGCCGCAGAGCTTCGCGAGGACAAGCGCGATCGCTGCGCCGACGGGCGGAAACACCAGTCCGAACACGACGAGCGACCAGCCTCGCTCGATGAAGTTGCGGAAGCGCCGGGCCGCGAGAATGCCGAGATCGAGCAGGAAGAACACCAGGACGCCGTTGAAGAGGTCCTTGCACAGCGGCTTGAACGCCTCGAAGCCGCGTTCGCGCGTGACCAGCCCGATCACGAGGCTGCCGAGAAGGAGAAGCACGGGCCCGTTCAGGAACGCCTCGTGCAGGAGATGCCCCCAGCCCATCGGCTGCTTCGCCGCATCGCTGCCCGCGGCCGCCTCCGCACGCTCCGCCCTCCGCAGCAGGATGATGCTCACGACGATCGCGGGCGACTCCATGAGCGCCATCACGGCGACCATGTGCCCGCCGTACGCGACTCCCGCGGCATCGAGCATGCTCGAGGCCGTGAGGAAGGTGACCGCGCTGACGGAGCCGAAGCATGCAGCGGCTGCGGCTGCGTTGTGGATGCCGATCTTCCGTCGCAGGAGCGCGAACACGCCGAACGGCATCGCCGCCGAGAGCGCGATTCCGAGCGCCGTCGCCACCACGGCGTCCTGCGTCACGCCGCTCTGGGCGATCTTGACGCCGCCCGTGAAGCCGATCGCCCACAGGAGATAGAGCGACATCAGCTTGGTGACCGCGCGCGGCACGCGCAGGTTCGACTTCACGAGCGCAGCCACTGCCCCGAGCACGAAGAAGAGGACGGGCGGGCTGATCGAGATCGACGATAAATCCATCGGGGGCGCGGAGGATATCCGACCCCGCGTCCGACCGTCAGCGCCTTCGCCTTCGACCGAGGCCCGATGCGCCTGCCAGCGCCGCCAGCGCAACCGCGCCCGGCGCGGGAATGGCCTCTGTGATCACGCGAATCTGGACCATGCGGTTCGGGTAGATCGCGGAGCCGTAGGCCCAGAGGTCGAGCGCGATCGTGTTGCCTGTCACCGTGAACTGGCTCGGGTTCAGCACGACGCTGTGGCTTCGCAGCGGGTCACCCGTCGGATAGAGCGTTCCGAAGGCGCCGAGCGTGCCATCGGTGAGGTCGAGCAGCGCGCCTTCGTAGATGACGGCGAGGATGTTCGTCGAGAACGAGATCGTTCCGACGGGCGTTCCGAAGTTGGCGGTCGGGTCGACATGGATGAGGTGCGAGTCGAAGAGGCCCGAGATCGCAAACGGTCCGTTCGGGCCGCTGAAGGTGCCTGGACCGACGGTGTTGACGAGAAGCCCAGAGAGCGCGACACCCGACTGCTCGTTCCAGCAGTACGCGGCGGGGTTCGCAGGCAGCGCGCCGAGCACGGCCGCCGCGGGAGGCGCGATCTGCGTGAAGGCGCCAGTGGTGCCTGTGATCGCGGCATCGGCGGCGGATGCGAAGAGAAGCGTGCAGAGCGGGAAGGCATAGGACAGAGTGACAGCGTTCGACAGCGGGTGCATGGCGAGGTCCTTTCGGGAAAGCGTGTGCGACGATCGAGTCGAGAGGGCGGTGCGCGCTGCGCACCCATGAAGACTCCGTGCGACCGGTCGCGCTCTCTCAGCGCATCGGGTGAACGCGCATGGATCCTCGTCAACATCGCGATCTCAGATGAATGAACAAACGCCCCGCGGAGAGATCCGCGGGGCGCTTGAAGGGAAGAGGGAGTGGTCGGAGTGTAGGGTCTCGATCGGAATGGGTCTCACAAGATCAGCGGCGGCGCGCGCGGCGGCCGAAGAGCCCTGCGAGCCCGAGCAGCGCTGCCGCGCCCGGGCCAGGGACAGCGTCGGTGAGGACGCGCAGCTCGGCCATCTTGTTCGGCCACGCTGGGGAACTGTTCGCCCACAGCGTGAAGGTGAGCACGTTGCCTGCGACGGTGTAGGAGGTCGTGCCGAGCGTGCTCGAGTGGCTGCGGAAGGGGTCGCCCGTGGCGTAGGTCGTTCCCGGCGCGCCGAGCGGGCCGTCGCTCAGGTCGAGGAGGCTGTTCTCGTAGATCACGGCGACGATATTGTTCGAGAATGTCACGGATCCCTGAACGACGGCGACGCCCGTCGATGCGTCGAAGTGCACCATGTGCGAGTCGACGAGGCCCGCGTAGACGGTTGGGCCGTAAGACCCGCCCGTGAAGGTGCCGTTGCCGAGCGTGTTCACGAGAAGTGCGGTCGACGAGACGCCGCTCGCTTCGTTCCACGCGAATGCGGGCGGCCCGGGAAGCGCACCGTAGACGCCGCTTGTCGGCGGCGCGATCTGCGTGACCTGGCCCGAGGTCGAGAGGATCGCGGCTTCTGCCACGACAGGTGCGAGGAGCGCAGCGGCGATCGCGGCGGCGGAGAGCGAGAGCGGGCGGAGCAGGGACGGAGTGACAGCGGTCGGCATGGCGTGCATGGCGGGGTCCTTTCTTGAAGGCGGTTGCGAAGAGGCGGGGTATCGGTGTCGCGCGTTCGTGCGCTGTGCACGGCTGCGACACAAGGATTCCGCGCGTCGCGCAGCGCTCTCTCAGCGATTCGGGAAAATGGCGAGGTGGTGCCCCCGCCGCGGGCGCAGGCGCCGAAAAGGCGACAGCGGCCTCGGGCGGGTGCGCCCGAGGCCGCTGTCAAGCAGGGACGGGCTGTCACCCGTCGAGGTGGTGTGCTGTCTTACCCGCGGCGGCGACGCGCGCCGGCGAGGCCCGCGAGGCCGAGGAGCGCGACCGCGCCCGGGGTGGGCACAAGCTGCGTCGTGAGGTTCGTGGTGTCGAACGACTGCTGCTGAACGTAGCCGAACGAGGTGAGGAAGTTGAAGTTCGCGGCGCTCGGGTCGGTGCCGTAGCTCGTGGTCATGCCGCTCATCGGGTGGAACCAGGTGCCGAGCTTGGCGCCGAAGGCGAGGCCTGTCCAGTCGTCGCCGTTTGGATTCGGGTAGAGCGGCGCATGTGTCTGGATCGCGGTGGCATCGAACTCAAAGACGAATCGGCGGCTGGTGCCGGTGTCGGTCGCGGAGAGCTGCATGACCGATGCTGCGTCGCTGGCGTTCAGCGAGCTCCAGATGCGGTCGGGCGTCTGCACGCCCGCGGACGGAGTGCCGTCGTTCCAGCTGCTGGCGTTGTTGAGACCGTTGTAGTTGTAGATCGTGACGGTCGGCGTGATCGAGCTGTTGGCCGTCAGGGCCTTCGCGTCGAAGTAGATGATGGCGAGCTCACCCGCGTGGCCCTTCGGGTTCGGGCCGGGCGAGAGGACGAGCCAGTAGCCGTTCACCTGCGTGCCCGAGGTGAACTCCCACTTGAAGCGGTTGGTCGTGGGGGCGAACTCGGTGACGATGGACGAGTACCACTGGTTGCTCGGCTGATTGCGGGTGTACTGGTAGAAGACTTCCGCGTTTGCGCAGGTCGCCGCGGTTGCGGCGAGGACGCTGGAGATGGCGATGGTACGAAGCATGAGGGACAGCTCCTTCCGAAACGGAATGGGAAGATGGTCGAGGGAAGAGGGGTGAAGGACCGCGGATCAGCGTCGGCGGCGCGCGCCTGCGAGCCCCGCGAGGCCGAGCAGCGCGATCGATCCGGGGGCCGGAATCCACTGCGTGGGCTGGTTCGCCATGTCGCTGAAGGTCCAGCCCGTGAAGTTGAAGCTGGTGAGCCAGTTGTAGTCCGCCGAGTTCGGATCGGTGCCGTAGGTGGCGTTGAGTCCGATGACGGGGTGGAACCAGTGGCCGAGCAGTGCGCCGAAGGCGACGCCCGTCCACGGCTCGCCGTTCACGTCGGGGTAGAGCGGCGTGTGGTTCTGGATGACGCTCGCGTCGAGCTCGACGACGAAGCGGCGGTAGGTGCCGTGATCGGTCGCGGAGAGCTGGATGATCGTGTTGCTCGTGTCGGGGTTCAGCGAGCTCCAGATGCGGTCGGGAGTCTGCGTGCCAGCCGCCGGGGAGCCGTCCCACCAGCTGCTCGTGAACGAGCTGTTGCTGTTGCCGGGGATTCCGTTGTAGGCATACGCCGTCAGCTTCGGCGTGATGGTCGAGTTCGAGGTGAGCGCGGAGGCGTCGAAGAAGAGCGCCGCGAACTCGCCTGCGTCGCCGCGCGGGTTCGGACCAGGCGATACCGAGGTCCAAAAGCCGTTCACATTGGTGCCCGCGCCGAACTCCCACTTGAAGCGGTTGTTGTCGGGGTCGAACTCGGCGATGACGGAGTTGTTCGGGGCGGTGCCCCAGGTCCAGCGCCAGAAGCCGGCGTCCGCAGCGGACGAAATGGCCACGGACACCGTCGCCATGGTGGCGAAGATCACGGTCGGTCGGTTCATCGTTTCTTCTCTCCAGATTGCCCACGGGGCCGTGGGGCTCCTCGGCAGGGCGCCGAGCAGCTGGTCTCGATCGCATCGCGGAGGGCCACGCGCCCATCGCGACAGCGACTCCGCGGAGAGCGCAAACCCACCCCTGATCGGGTCAGATGTCGGCGCGAAATCTCAAAAATCGCGGGCTATGAGACCTCTGCAAGGATCTGTAAACACTGCACTTAGGGCAGTCATCGATTCCCGCGTTCTTTCTCGGACGCCAGTCGGGCTGCGAGGACCCCGTCCGAGGGACCTCGCGCGACCTGAGTGGTTGTTGCCTCAGTACTCAGGCCGTTCGTAGAGATCGCTACCGCACTCGGGGCACCGACCCGTGAGGATCGACCCGCGCGCGTCGTAGCCGCAGTTCGGGCAGTGGCAACGGTCGATTCGGCCCTGCCTGATCATCGAACGGCCTCTGCGGAAGACGCGCCACGCAAAGCGGATCGGCGCGAGCACGAGCGCGACGCCGAGGTTGATGAACACCCACCACGATCCGATCGAGAAGATCCACCCTGCGATGACCGCGCGCTCCACCGACTCGCGCCGCATGAGGCCGTCTGCGGCTGCGAGTGCGTCGACGGCGGAGATGATCTCTGCCTTGCGCGATGCGCGGACGGAGGGCGCGAAGGTGATCTCGAGCGAAGTCGGACCAACGGCTTCCCGCGTCGGGAACGGCCACCCGCGGAGCGTGCGTGGCTCCACGACACGCGCCTGTGCAAGCCCGAAGGCACCTGCGATGGGACGCTTCAGTTCCTCCTCGTCGACACGCGCCGTGTGCACCGTCGCCTCGCCCGCGCGCTCGAAGGCCACGATCGCAGCGAGTGGATCGCCCGTGGTGCGCACGACACCGTCCTCAAGCGTCGCAACGATGATCGGCGCTGCGACAGCCCCCGCGATGAAGCTGACATGCTGGATGCGGTCGAAGAAGTCGCGCTGCGTGCGGCGCGAGTTGCGGTCGACTTCGCGCAGCTTTCCGCGCAGCGCGCGCCATGGCCGCAGAAGTTGATGGCTGCGCAGCGCCACGCAGGGTCACCGCCCGACCTGCCGCGCGCCGCGCGAAGCCCAGAATGCACGCAGCATCGAGGCGAACTCGTCGCCTGCCGCGAGTGCGATGCTCGCGTCGCGTGCGCGCCTCATGGCGTCGATGTCGCGCGGGGGCGCAGCACCGAGCACGCCCGCGCCACGCTCTTCGATCGAACGCATCCAGCGCTTGGTCGCGCGCATCGCGAGCGGGCCCTTCGCGAGGAGCCGTTCGATGAGCGCAGCGGTCGTCGACCTCAAGGCGTCGGCATGCGGCGCGCAGTGCGTGGCGAGCCCGAGCTCGACGGCCCGCGCTCCATCGACAAGCTCGTTCGCGAGGAGAAATGCACGCGTCGCGCCTTCCGTGCGCGAGAGAAGCGTGGGAACACTCACGGCAGGAGAGATCCCGATGCGGTGCGTCGGATAGCCAAGCTGCGCATCGGGCGCGACGACGACGAAGTCGCACGCCGTGAGGATCGCGCAGCCGCCCGCAAGCGCGGCACCCTGGACCTCCGCGACCACGGGTGCGTCGATCGCGCGCAGGCGCGCCACGGCGTCGCTGAGCAGCGTGAGCAGCGTCTCCACGCGGCGCGGCTCCTCCGCGCAGCCCTCGAGGTCGAATCCCGCGCAGAAGGCGCTTCCAGCACCGCGGAGGAGGACGACATCGATCCCCTCCGCCTGCTCCGCGCGCGCGACGGCGTCCGTGAGCGCGCGCAGCGCCTGCTCATCGAGCGCGTTGCGGCGGGCCGCGTCGCGGAACTCGATCGTGGCGATCCGGCCCGCGACCGAAAGCGCGGGGAGACGGCAGGGGGAGTCTGGCGACGACGCTCTCTCCATGGAACTCGGTACCCGCCCTCGGGCTCACGGGCGCCAATTGTGGCAAATTGCTCGGGCGCTGGAACCGCTCCTTCGAGGCTTCGTACAGAAGTGCGCCTTGTTCAACCGAGGCTTCGGGGCGATGAGGCGCGCGAGCCGACCCGCCCGACCAGTTCCTTCGCGATGCTCGAACAATCTTTCGTTTGTTCCGAGTTCCCACCCGTTCGGCCCTCATTCTTTGGCCACCATCGGGGGAACCCGGCGGTAAGGAGCACGCCGCGCGGCCTCCGCGCGGCACCTCGAGACGACTGGCGTCTGCCTTTGCTGCCCCTTGCGGGATGTGCGGAAGGCGACGGCAGGAGGGCTCCGACGCGCCTCCTCTGCGTCACCGCCGGGTTCCTTTGTTTTTACGGGTCTTCAGGCTTTCGTGTGGGTAACCCCACCCCGTTCGCCCTCGTCGCGGTCCATCCCGCCCGTACCTTGGCGGCATGCGCGACCGCGACCTCTACGCCAAGATCCTCGGCATCTCCGC
>QLAH01000765.1_pt1 | contig 12220 bp, 13 predicted proteins | sample 4693081 | NCBI WGS metagenome assembly QLAH01 (sample SAMN09425401, study PRJNA476045) | Lake water metagenome, whole genome shotgun sequencing project.
CGGGCATGGCGTAGATCCTGGCAAGGCTCGGTAGCATCCGGACCAGATCCCCCCGCCGATGCGCCCCACCGCCCGCCGATGACCCCCGCCGCCCGCAGCACCCAGACCCCGCAGCGCGGCACCGGACGGGGCATCGGCATCCGTACCGCCGCAGACAGCGATGAGCGGGCCCACGGACAGCTGCACGTCTACGACGGCGAGGGCAAGGGCAAGAGCCAGGCGGCCCTGGGGGTGGTGCTGCGCACCATCGGGCTGGGCATCTGCGAGCAGAAGCGCACCCGGGTGCTGCTGCTGCGGTTCCTCAAGGGCCCCGGCCGCGCCTACGACGAGGACAGCGCCATCGAGGCCCTGCAGCAGGGCTTCCCCCACCTGATCGACCAGGTGCGCACCGGCCGCGGCGACTATTTCAGCGCCGCGGAGGCCACCCGCTTCGACCACCAGGAGGCCCAGCGGGGCTGGGACATCGCCAAGGGGGCGATCGCCAGCAACCTCTATTCGGTGGTGGTGCTCGACGAACTCAACCCCGTGCTCGACCTGGGCCTGCTCGACACCGAGGAGGTGGTGCGCACCCTGGCCACCAAGCCGCCGGGGATGGAGATGATCTGCACCGGCCGGGGCGCCCCGCGCCAGCTGGTGCAGTTGGCCGATCTGCACTCGGAGATGCGGGCCCACAGCGGGCCCCAGCAGGGGCTCGAAGGCCTGGAGATCTACACCGGGGAAGGCAAGGGCAAGTCCACCAGCGCCCTGGGCAAGGGCCTGCAGGCCATCGGCCGGGGCATCAGCCAGGACAAGAGCCACCGGGTGCTGATCCTGCAGTGGCTCAAGGGCGGGGCGGGCTACACCGAGGACGCGGCGATCGCCGCCCTGCGGGAGAGCTACCCCCACCTGGTGGATCACCTGCGCTCGGGGCGCGACGCGATCGTCTGGCGCGGCCAGCAGCAGCCGATCGACTACGTGGAGGCGGAACGGGCCTGGGAGATCGCCCGGGCCGCCATCGCCAGCGGCCTCTACAAGACCGTGATCCTCGACGAGCTCAACCCCACCGTGGATCTGGAGCTGCTGCCGGTGGAGCCGATCGTCCAGACCCTGCTGCGCAAGCCCACCGAAACCGAGGTGATCATCACGGGCCGCTGCAAGAGCCGGCCGGCCTACTTCGACCTGGCCAGCGTCCACTCGGAGATGGTGTGCCACAAGCACTACGCCGAGCGGGGCGTCGACCTCAAGCGCGGCGTCGACTACTGAACCGGCCGCTCAGGGGTTCCCGGGCCCATCCATCGGGTCCAGGCCCAGTTCGTCCTCCTCGAGCATCTCCACCTCCTCCGAGGCGATGAACCGCCCCAGCAGCAGGCCCACCAGCAGGGCCACGTACAGGGTGCTGGCGACGCTGAGCAGGATCACGAAGCGTTCCCCCACCGCATTGGCCGGCAGCACGTCGCCATAGCCGACGCCGGCGATGGTGACGAAGCTGAAGTAGGTGAGCCGGTCGAGCAGCAGCTGGTGGCTGGCGCCCTCCCCGAGGCTGAAGCTGCCGGGCACGAGCACCTGGGTGGCCGTGGCGAGCACGCCCCCGGTGAGACCCAGATGCAGATAGCCCGCCGCGGCGCCGGCCATCACCTGCACATTGACCCGCGGCACCCGGGCCAGCAGGCGCACCAGCCGCATGGAGGTGACCAGGAAGAAGAGGCTCAGCAGCACCATCTCCACGGCCCGGAACACGCCGCCGGGCCAGGTGCCGGTGAGCACCGGCACCCAGAGTCCCAGGCCGCCCACCAGGCCGATCCAGCGGAAGAGCTCCTGGCGCAGGCGGGCGTAACTCACTCCGCCGATCACCGGCAGGGTGAGGATCGACTGCAGGATCAGCAGATTGAAGACCAGGGCGAGGAGCACGCTGGCCGGCCAACCCCGCGTGGCCGTGAACGGCATCACCAGGACCGGCAGCAGGGCCGAGAGCAGAAGCGGCAGGAAGCGCTTCTCGAGGGCGATCAGGCGGCGGGCCTCCAGGCGGCGGCGCTCCAGCCACCGCTGCCTGGCGGGGGAGAGGGGATCAGTAGCGCGGAACGTCAGGATCCACCTCCTGGCTCCAGGCGTCGATGCCGCCCTGCACGTTCACCCCTTCGATGCCGTGGCGGCCGAGGGCGATCAGGGCCTTGGCGGACCGTCCCCCCAGCTTGCAGTGGACGTACAGCCGCTTGCCGCTGGCGAGGCGCCGCACCTCCTCGATCGCCTCGCCGCTCTCGATGCGATCGAGGGGCACCAGCACGGCGCCGGGGATCACCGCGATCTCCGCCTCGGGGGGATTGCGGACGTCGAGCAGCAGCAGGTCGTCGTGCGGGCCGTCGAGCAGGGTCTTGAGTTCGCTGACGCTGATGGTGGGAACGCTGCCCGCCTCCTCCTGGCCGGGGGCCGAGCCGCCCACGCCGCAGAACTCCTGGTAATCGATCAGCTTGTCGATCACGGGGCGCTCGGGATTGGGGCGCAGCTTGAGCTCCCGGAAGCTCATCTTGAGGGCATCGAAGAGCAGCAGGCGGCCGCTGAGGCTGGTGCCGATCCCGGTGATCAGCTTGACGGCTTCGGTGGCCTGGATCACGCCGATGATCCCGGGCAGCACCCCCACCACGCCGCCTTCGGCGCAGGAGGGCACCATCCCCGGCGGCGGCGGCTCGGGGAAAAGGTCCCGGTAGTTGGGGCCCCCCTCGAAGTTGAACACCGTGGCCTGGCCCTCGAAGCGGAAGATGGAGCCGTAGACGTTCGGCTTGCCCAGCAGCACGCAGGCGTCGTTGACCAGGTAGCGGGTCGGGAAGTTGTCGGTGCCGTCGCAGACGATGTCGTAGCCGGCGATGATCTCGAGGGCGTTCTCGCTGGTGAGGGCCGTTTCGTAGAGATCCACCTGGCAGTGGGGATTGATCTCGTGGATCCGGGCCTTGGCCGATTCGATCTTGGGCTTGCCCACCCAGCTGGTGCCGTGGATCACCTGGCGCTGCAGGTTGCTGTGGTCCACCACGTCGAAATCGACGATGCCCAGCCGACCCACGCCGGCGGCGGCCAGGTAGAGCAGCAGGGGCGAACCGAGTCCACCGGTGCCGACGCACAGCACCGAGGCCGCCTTGAGCCGCTTCTGACCCTCCATGCCGATCTCCGGCAGGATCAGGTGGCGGGAGAAGCGCACCACCTCATCGGGGCTGAGCTGGACGGCGCTGGTGTCGGGAGGAAGCATGGCGGTGGAGACCCACGACGCACTAATCGTCCATTCTCCACGCCAACCGCCGGGGGCTGCCCTGCTCCGGCAACCACCAGCAGGCCAGGGCAGGCGCCCCCCCGGCGACGGGCCCCTGCCCCAGGATCAGCATCAGGGTGGGGGTGAAGGCCAGGGAGCGGTCGAGGGCCGAGGGCACGGGCTCCGAGTGCGGATGGCTGTGGGCCGATCCCAGCACGGTCAGCCCCCGGGAGCGGGCCCACTTCTGGGCCAGCAGCTGCTCGCGCGGATCGAGGGCGAAGCGGCGGCGGCGTTCGGCCGGCGGCTCCCAGACGTTCAGGCAGGGCCAGATGCGCCGGACGCACCAGGGATCACGGCGTCCGAGCAGCAGGGCACAGCCCTCGTCGGGGGCGGCGGCCACCAGGACGGCCTCCAGCAGCGTCAGCGCCTGCCGACCGATACCCAGTTCCGCTGGCGTCTGTGGGTTCACACCGGTACGTTATGCATCATTCCGTCAGGAGACCTCTCCTTCCATGATCGACAGCACGACCGAGGTGAAGGAGACCATGCAGGACGACACCACCAGCAGCGCCGCAGAGGTGGATTTCACCGAGCGCTACAGCGAAGTGATCGGCAAGGTCAACGAAACCCTCGACAAGGTGGACTGGAGCCAGGTCGGCCGCATCGGCAAGGCCTCCGGCGTGCTGCTGGCCGTGATCGTGGCCCAGATCCTGATCAAGGGGGTGCTCGACACCATCAACCTGCTGCCGATCGTGCCGGGCCTGCTGGAACTGCTCGGCCTGGTGGTGGTGGGCAACTGGAGCTGGAACAACCTCACCACGGGTGAGAAGCGCTCGGCCGTGATGGCGAAAATCCAGACCCTGCGCAAGGAATACCTGAGCTGAGACCCGGCCTCCCATCAGCAACCCTCCTGGGCGGCTCCCCGGCCCAAGAGACGATCAATGCTGGCCTGGCACTGGCCCAGGTAGGAGCCGCCGAAGAGGTTGGCGTGGTTGAGCAGGTGATAGAGGTTGTACAGATCCCGCCGGTAGCGACGGCCTGACGGCAGCGGCCAGGCCGCGTCATAGCCAGCGAAGAAAGCCTCGGGAAAGCCACCGAAAAGGTGGGCCATGGCCAGGTCCACCTCCCGATCGCCCCGATAGACCGCCGGGTCGAAGACCGCCCCCTGACCGCCGGCGGTGATGGCGGCGTTGCCGCTCCAGAGGTCCCCGTGCACCAGGCAGGGGTCCGGGTGGTGGTGCTCCAGCCACTGGCCGGCCCGCTCCAGCAGGGTCTGGGCCTGGGTGAGGGGCGTCCCCGTGCGGGCCAGGTGCTCCAGCTGGGGGGCCAGGCGCCGCTCAACGAAGAACCGCCCCCAGCTCCCTTCCCAGCCGTTGCGCTGGGGAAAGGCCCCGATGACGTTATCCCGGGGCCAGCCGAAGGCCGACCCGGCCCGATCCTCCGCCACGCACCCGCGGGAGAGGCTGTGCCGGTGCAGACCCGCCAGGGCGCCCCCCAGGCGGTGCCACTGCGGCTCCTGGGCGGCGGACCGGCCGCCCTCCAGGTCGAGCCAGGAAAGCACCAGCACCGCCGATGGGCCGGCCACACCCCAGGCCAGGGGCCTGGGCACGAGCGGCCCCTCCCCACCGGTCGCCGCCGCCAGGGCCTGCAGGCCCTCCGCTTCCGCTTCCAGGAGCGGCAGGGAGGAGGCCCCGTTGGTTTTGGCGAACAGGCGGCTGCCGTCGGCCAGCTCCAGACACCAGGCGCTGTGGATGCAGCCGCCGCCCACCGGGCGGCAACGCAGGGGCTGCACACCAAGCCGCTCGGCCAGCCAGGGGATCAGGGCGTCAGGGTGGGGCATGCAGGGCTGAAAGCGAGGCCATCAGGCTGGCAGACAAAGCCAGCAATGCAGCTGATTCGCTGCAGATTCGAGTCAGTGAATATTTGGGAGTTGCAACGGGAATCCATATGCCAGATCAGAAAAGTCGTTCATATTGGAGAGAGTTGGCTGCGAGGGTGCTGATCGATGTCTCCAGCTCGTATGTCCCGGGATTCCATGAGTCGCAGTGAATGGAGACATCACGAATTCGCTCTCGTGCTCCATTGGACCGGGGTGGCGCTGCTCGCCTATTTTCTTGTTGATCTTGCCTTTCAGGCCTGGCCTGTTGGTCTGCTGAAGCCGGCGTGGCTGGATCAGATGAGTGGCTTTCTGGTGGGGCGCAGCGCCACCCCCCTGATCGGAGTGCTGTTTGTCGCCGCAGCCTCAGAAGTGGATCACAGGTCAACGGCCCTTGCCAAGCGATCCGAACACGTCCGACGCCTGGCCGTGTGGGTCGCCATCGGATATCTGCTGTTGATTCCGGTGCAGATCTATGCGGGCGTGAAACTGCTGGGTGAACAACAGCGAAATGCCACCGAACAGCTCTCCCAGGCAAGACGGGCCATGGAGGCGATTCAGGACTCCACCACGGAGCTTGAGTTGCGACGGGCCTATGAGAGAATCCCTGGCAACAAAGCACCGCTTCCGGAGCAGCTGCCCCTACCACTCAGCACCGTGAAAGGTCGCCTGATGGACGCCATGGACGCGAGGAGCAAGAAGGCCCAGTACGACTTTGATCAACGGATGTCCTCTCTCTGGCAGCGATCGCTGGCGTTGCTCGTTGGCAATGTCATGAGGATGCTGATCCTCTTTGTGGGCTTTGCGGCCATTGGCCGACCTTCACCGGCTCAACCCACCCTGCTGACCCAGGTGCTGAACAGACCGCTCAGGGGCCATGGCCTGGCTGGCGGATTCAGGCCGAAGGACATGGGCGCCGTGGTCCCTGAAGGGTGGATTGAGGAGGATCAAAGGATTCCATGATGGTCACCGCGACCCTGTCCCTTGACGGCCTCCCAGCAGATGCACGGGATGGGCTTCGCCCTGTCTGGCTCCATCTGCGTGGGATTCACTCCAGCTTGACGCGGCCGCCGATCCGAATTCTTCGGCTGCAAACCCTGCCACAGCGATAAGGCTGACGAAAGCGAAAGGAGACCCGCTCCTCCGACACGAACCTGTGTGATGGACAACACGTTGCCGCGGCACTGGCGGGCCGGCGCTCCATCGAGGGCTTCTGTCTTCTGTCTTCTGTCCCTGGGTGTGTGATCGCCGGTGACCTCTGATCAACCCAGGGGTCGCCCAGGGCTGGTGTCGCATCATTCCTGCCAGCGGAGTGACTGGGTGTCGCTTCCGTCGCCATGGCGGATCGTACCCTGAGCGCCAAAAAAATCCCTGCCAGATCGGCAGGGACCAAAGGCCTGGGAAGGGGCAGGATTCAGGACATGCTGACTGGCTTGCTGATCCGGGCTCTCAACTTGCGGCTGAAGCCGAAAGCGGCGGCCGCTCCGAGGATGGGCAGGGGACCGGGAACGGACTCTGGAGGTGCTTCGCCGGGGACTTGAACAAAGTTGTTCTTGACGATTTGGACTTCCCCCTTCGACGTCGTCCAGGAATCAGCGATCTTCAGCTTCTTGATATTGAGGGTAGGGAAGTTGAAAACAGGCTCATGCCCTTCTTCGGTGGTGGCAAGCTGGGTGGCGCCACCTACCCATGAAACATCTTTGACAGCACTGTAGATGGAGCCGGTCGTGCCATCAGCCGTCAGCTGCACACTGCTGAAGACGTTTTGTCCGAGGATGATTTCGATGTCATAGCGGATACCCCCTGCCAATGAACCCAGGAGAGAATTACCGATAAAACTGTACTCAACATTATTGCTGAGTTCACCAAAAGAAATCACCACATCTGGGCTATTGGCAATATCGCCTGCGCATTTGAGATTGGAGATTTTCGTGCCGCCGACCGTCAGATCAGCCAGGGCCTGGCAGGTCGTGAAGGAAGCAGCACGAGCAGACCCTGCAAGACCAAGGACTGTGAAGGCCACCCCAAGACACACCCCGGCAGAACCAATGCGGCACTTGGATGCATTGAGGCTGCGCATCGTCATGAGATTTAGTGTCATGGCAAAGATTTGGCGAACGTTGTGGGCGATTAGCCCCGGGACTCTATAGCCAGATTTCACGATATCTGAATCGAACCGGATTCTCCCACCGCCCCTAAGGAACTGCGGACCGCACCGCTCGCCGGCTCCATTGCCCCATGCCCACATCCATTCCCAAGATTCTCAGCAAGCTCAGATCCTTTGCAGTGCAGTGATTTTGAGGCGAAGCAACGGGCACAATGCCCCTATCCACTGGTCCATGGTTTGCAAGCCAAGACCATGCTTGTTCTGCATGATTTACAGAATGATGCATGACATTCAAGATGGCGCCAGAGGATCGCCACGCATGTGCTGCTCGTGCGCCTCTGAAGTGCATCAACTGACTGCGTCTCCGCCTGCGCCAGATGCTGCTCCCCCGAGCCAGTCCCGCCCTGCGCGGCCCCTGCCGCAGCTCTCAGCCACAGCCCTGGCCACAGAGCCGATCGTCGGGCTGCCAACATCAGCTTTAGGCACACAGGCAGCGTTGACCCCCAGCGACAGGCCCAGAACGGATGTCGTGGTGGTGGGCGCCGGCATCGCCGGCCTGACGGCGGCGGCGCTGCTGGCGAAGCAGGGGCTCCAGGTGGAGCTGCTCGAGGCCCATCGCCAGAGCGGTGGCTGCGCCGGCACCTTCCGGCGCGGGCCCTACGTGTTCGATGTGGGGGCGACCCAGGTCGCAGGACTGGAGGAAGGAGGTACGGGCCACCCCGCCGGCATCCATGCGCGACTGTTCCGCCATCTGGGGGTGGCCCCGCCGGCGGCCGTGCCCCTGGACCCCGGCTGCGTGGTGGATCTGGCCGATGGTCACCCACCGGTGTCGATCTGGCGTGACCCGGAGCGCTGGCGCCAGGAGCGTCAGAGGCAGTTCCCCGGCAGTGGCCGCTTCTGGGCCCTCTGCGACGCCGTGCACCGGGCCAACTGGGCCTTCGCCGCCCAGGATCCGGTGCTGCCGCCCCGCTCCTGGTGGGATCTGGGCCAGCTGCTGGGGGCGGTGGGGCCAGGCACCCTGGCCAGCGGCCTGCTCACCACCGCCACGGTGGCCGACCTGCTGCGGATCAGCGGTTGTGCCGCCGATGGGCGGCTGCGGCGCTTCCTGGACCTGCAGCTGAAGCTCTACTCCCAGGAGCCAGCCGATCGCACCGCCGCGCTCTACGGGGCCACGGTGCTGGCGATGGTGCAGGAGCCGCTGGGCCTCTGGCACCTGGAGGGCTCGATGCAAAGCCTGAGTGACAGCCTTGAACGGGCGCTGGCCCAGCAGGGCGGCCGGCTGCGGCTGGGGCACCGTGTCGATCGACTGGAGCCCCCGGCACGGCCGGGCGAACACTGGCGGATCACGGGCCGGCGCCTGGCGGCTCGCCCAGGCGACCCCGGAGCACCGGAGGCGGACATCACCCTGGCGGCCGACGAGGTGGTGGTCACCCTGCCCCCCCAGAGCCTGCCGGCCCTGCTCGGGAACGCCCTGCCCGCCGGCTACCGCCGCCGGCTCCAGCACCTGCACGAACCCAGTGGCGCCCTGGTGTTCTACGGAGCTGTCGCCCGGGACAGGCTGCCGCCGGGCTGCGCCAGCCATCTGCAGCTGGAGGCCCAGGATCCGGGCCCGTTGTTCGTGTCGGTGAGCCAGGAGGGGGATGGCCGGGCGCCCAGCGGGCGGGCCACGGTGATCGCCAGCGTGTTCACCCCGGCCCGCCCCTGGTTCGAGGAGGAGGGGGAAGACGCCTATCAGGCCCGCAAGCGGCAGGCGATGGCCCTGATCCAGGGGGGCTTGGAGCAGCTGCTGGGGGTGGGACCCGCCGACTGGCTGCACGGGGAGCTGGCCACCCCCCGCGGCTTTGCCGGCTGGACCGGCCGGCCCTGGGGCTACGTGGGCGGGCTGGGGCAGCACCCCAGCCGCTTCGGGCCCTTCGGCCTGGCCAGCCGCACCCCCCTGGCGGGCCTGTGGCTCTGCGGCGATGCCATCCACCCCGGCGAGGGCACCGCCGGGGTGAGCCTCTCGGCCCTGATGGCCTGTCGCCAGCTCCTGGCCGGGCGGGGGGTGGACCTGAGGCCCTGACCCCCCGGGCGCCGACTCAGTTGACGCTGACGCGCACCACCCGGCCACCGAGACGCTGCACCCGCTGCAGGGCCTCATTCATGCGGCTGTAGGGCACCCGCATCACGTAGGCACCGCTGCGCACCACGGCGTTGTTCACCAGCCCGGTGGCGGTGATGGTGGCCACCCGGCCACTGGAGCCGCTGGTGCCACGCACGCCGGCCGACACCACCAGGGCCTCCTCCCGGTGGCCGCGGGAGGGATCGGTGGGCTGGCCGTTGCGGGACACCGGACCATCCACGCTGGCGCCGCCCTGGCCCAGGTTGGCCTGGAAGAAGGATTCACCGCTGAAGCGGGGGCGGTTGACCGTCACCGTCACGGCCCGATCCTGGTGCAGGGCGCGGCCGAGCTTGAAGCGCGTCCCGGCGCTGTCACCCTTCACCGAAGCGGCCGCACCACCGGCCAGCTGCATCAGCCAGGAGAACTGCTGACCCTGGTGGCCGGCGGAATAGTCCCAGCCGTGCAGGTAGGGCACCACATCGGAACCGAAGCGCTCCTGGTACTCGGGGCTGTCGATGTAGGAATCGATCTCGGCGTCGTAGCCCTGCTCCTGCAGGATCGTGAAGTGATGCAGCATCTCGGCCTTGTTGTGGGGCGCCCGGCCGAGGAGATGCTTGTGGTTGAGCTCGATGAAGCGGTAGGGGTTGCAGGATTCAAAGAAACGGGCGCGATAGAGCCCGCTTCTGGCCAGGGTGCGCACGAATTCCTGCACGGTGAGATAACCGTTTCGGAACAGGGATTCTGCGCCGACAAGGCGCTCATTCTGCATCACATACTGCTGGCCCAGCACCTGCTGATAGACCAGCCGAATGATGCCATCACGATCCTGCGGCGACGCCTTCGACCAGTTCTCCTTGTTGCGATCATCCGCGAAACGCTCGATGCCAAGGGAAGGGGCTTGGACCAGGGCCATGGGAAAAACAACGCAAAGGGCAGGGGGAAGAGAGCATCGCCATGGGCATGGCAGGTGGCAGTTTCTGGTAGGAACCCGTGCGGAGGCACGAACAAATGAGTTCCCTGGAGGGCCTTGCCCGCCGACGATGTCAAGGAGCGATTCTTACCGGATTCAGAGGGAAGAAACGAGAATCGTTACAGCGCTAAGCGCCTGGTGAACGATCCATACATTCCTTCACCACGAAGGATTGAGAAACGACAAGAAAGCGCTCAGGACGCCAGTCGGTCCTGGGGGTCGGTGAGGCGATTCCGCTGGCGCACGGGACGCTGGCCGCCGGCTCGGCCCTGGGGGGAGGGAATGGTGGGCAGCTGGAGCGCGGTGGTGGGGCTCACCGCGTCATGGCACAGGCTTTCCCAGACCACCTCGAGGGTGGCCAGCTCGTCGGCGGGAGACCAGCCCATCTCAGTGGCAAGCATGGCGACAGAAAGGGCGTCGGGACCCTGGCGCGGCTGATCCTGGAGCCTGGCCTGGGGCTGACGCCGGGGCTGGGGGAGATCGATCACGTGGCCTGCCCTCAGCAACCTGTCACCTCTTTTACGGCATCTCGACGCCCTGTCCAGGGGCGGGGCAACACAAGCTGACGGAAGATATTATGAAGATGGTGCCAGGGTGGACATATGAAACCCTGGACAAGAACGAAAGGTTCCCTGACAAACAAGCCCGAGGCGGGTGAGTCGCCGCCGCCGGGGGGGTCTACTCGTCGCTGGGCAGCAGCACCAGGGTGTGCAACCGGTCGGTGCCGAGGTCATGGGTGAGGATCCACACCTGCAGACCCTGGCCGAGGTCGAAGACGCTGCGGAGGGACCCCTGCTGGCGGTAGGCGGCGATGGTGTTGTCGCGGGCATCGCGGGCATCCACCACGCCCCAGTCGCCCCGGCGGTGGCGGGCCACCAGACGCTGCAGCGTCTCGCGATCCACCCACTCGCGCACCTCGGGACTCACATCCACCGGGCCGATGGCGAGGCGGGCTGCCATGGAGGTTCCTTCGCTCTGATCGACCTTACGGGGAAATCCGCCCGGGTCCCTGGCCGGTACTGCCTGCATCACCCGCTTCCCCTCCGATGGGACTGTCGCCACGCCTCAGCCCAGCCGTCGCCCGCTCGGCGTTGGCGGCCGGCCTGCTGGCGTTGCCGCTGATCGCGGTGGGTCTTCTGCCCCGTCCGGGAGGCTCCAGCACCCTGGCCGCCAGCCTGCCCGATCCAGCCACCGGGCTCACCCTGGCGGCCGGGCCACGCGCCACGGCGGTGCTGGCGGGCGGTTGCTTCTGGGGCATGGAGGCGGTGTTCGAGCACGTCATCGGTGTCACCGAGGTGGTGACCGGCTACAGCGGCGACACCGGCCACGCCGAGGGCATCCGCATCACCTATGACCCGGCCCGGGTGAGCTACGGCCAGCTGTTGAAGGCGTTCTTCGCCGTCGCCCACGATCCCACCCAACGGAACCGCCAGGGTCCGGATGTGGGCCCCCAGTACCGCTCGGCGATCTTCCCCACCACCCCGGAACAGCGCCGGGTGGCTGGGGCTTACATCAGCCAGCTGAACCGCTCCGGCGCCCTGCCGCGGCCGATCGCCACCACGGTGGAGGAGTGGCGGGGCTTCACCCCCGCCGAGGCCTACCACCAGGATTTCGTCGCCCGCAACCCGGCCCATCCCTACGTGGTGTTCCACGACCAGCCGAAGGTGGCCCGGTTGAAGGTGCAGTTTCCAGAGCTGGCCCGCTAGGCGCCGCGCCCTCAGCGCAGATGGTCAAGGGCGCCCTGGCCGTGCAGATCGGCCAGGGCGTCGTAGCCGCCGATGGGCTGGCCATCGATGAACACCTGGGGCATGGAGGCCAGGCCACTGCGCTCGGCGACCGCCGCCCGCGCCGCGTCGTCGTCGGCGACCTGAACCCTATGGGGAATGCCGAGGGTGCGCAGCATGCGCAGGGCCCTGGCCGAGTAGGGGCAGCCGCTGCGCACGGCAATCTCC
>QLAH01000766.1_pt1 | contig 12198 bp, 8 predicted proteins | sample 4693081 | NCBI WGS metagenome assembly QLAH01 (sample SAMN09425401, study PRJNA476045) | Lake water metagenome, whole genome shotgun sequencing project.
AAGGTCAGGTGCACCTCCCGCATCACCGCCAGCTCCTGGCGCTTCACCTCCTCCACCGCTTCGAGGGCGCGGCGGGCGGCGTCGCCCTCGAGTCCCTCGGCGCGGGCGGCGCGCAGCTGGCGCAGGTGGTGCAGGTCGGCGTTGCAGAAGATCAGCCGGGCCTGGGGGGCGTAGCGATGGATCAGCGGCAGGGCCTGGGCCGCCACGGTGTAGCGGGTGAGATAGATCAGCTCGAACTCACGGCCCCGCTCGCGCAGGAACGCCTCCAGGGAGAGCACGAACGGGGCGTGGATCAGCTCGATGCCGCGGCGCTGGAGCTCCTCGCTGTAGCTGGCCAGCCAGGCCAGGTTGAGGGGCAGGAGCGTGACTTTCCAGCCCAGCTCCTGGAGCAGCCCCATCTCGACCAGGGCCGCATGGCTGCCGGCATCGCGGTCGGGCCGGGGGGTTTCCTGATCGAGGCAGAGGGCGCGGCCGAGGATGCCGCGGTCCTTGATGGTCTCGGCGGCGGCGTGGCCGGGCTCGCGGCTGCCCTCGAAGGCGGCGGCCCACTTCTGCTGGAAGACGGGTCCGTGGACCGCCTGGAACCGTTTCAGGCCGCTGGTGGCCTCGGTGTCGGTGCCGCAGCTGAGGCCCTCATGGTGGATCACCCGGGCCAGCGGGCTGTAGCGCACGCTGTGGCCGGCCTGGCGCACCTTGAAGGCCAGGTCGGTGTCCTCGTAGTAAGCGGGGGAGAACTCCGGGCTGAAGCCACCGATCCGTTTCCACAGCTCGAGGGGGATGGCGAGGGCGGCGGCGCTGACGTAGTCCACCTGGCGGGCATAGGCGACGCGGGGATCGTGGGGGTTGCCGCCACGGCCGTAGTTACAGGGTTCACCGTTGCCCCAGACGATGCCGCCGGCCTCCTGCAGGGTGCCGTCGGGGTAGATCAGCTGGGCCCCCACCATCCCGGTGTCGGCCCAGCGCGCGAAGGGATCGAGCAGTTCTTCCAGCCAGCCGGCGCAGGGTTCGGTGTCGTTGTTGAGCAGCACCAGGAAGGGGGCCCGGGCGGCGGCGGCGCCGCTGCAGCAGGCCTGGTTGAAGCCGCGGGCGAAGTCGTGGCGGATCAGGCGCACCCCGGGGGCGTCGGCGGCCAGGGCCTCGGCGGTGCCGTCGCTGGAGCCGTCGTCGACCACCACGATCTCGAACGGGATGCGGGTGGGGGCGTAGGCGATCGCCGCCAGGCAGCGGCGGGTGACGCCGTACTGGTTGTGCACCGGGATCACGATCGACACGAGGGGATCGGCCGCGATCGGCAGCTGCAGGGGCTGGCGCGGCACGGCGCCACCGTCGGGGCCGGGTTCCTGGTCGCCGCCGCCGCTGGGCAGGGGGTGCTCGAGCAGGCGCTGCAGCAGGGGCAGGTCGGGGGGCAGGGGGGTGCCGTGGGCGTCGGCCCAGGCGAGCCAGGTGCGCAGGCTGCGGTAGCGCTCGCGGGCCAGGGGCGCGAGCTCGTCGGGGAAGGGGGGACGGGCGTGCTGCTGGAGGGCCGCCCAGGGGGTGAGGTGGAAGGGCAGCAGTTCGAAGCGTTGATCCAGCACCTGGCCGGCGCCGGTTTCCAGCTGGAGGTGGTGGATGGTGCCGTCTGTGAGGCCGGTGGGGAGTTGTTGCTGGAAGGGCCAGGGCCCCTCCGGCAGCGGCTCGGGGGGCGTGATCGGCAGGCTGGTGCGGCCGTCGAGGCGCAGCTGCAGGGGCTCGGGGCCCCGGCCCCAGCCGTGCAGCAGCGGGGCCTCCAGTCGGGTGAAGGCGCCTTCGCGAATCGGACCGTGCTGGCGCTGCTGGTCGATCTGGCCATAGGTGCCCGCGTCGAGCCGCATCGGACTGCCGGCCAGTTCCGTGCCACTCCCCTCGACCAGCACCCGCAGCACCAGCCCCTGGGAATAGGGGGGCAGTGGGTGGGAGGGTCCCCACCAGAAGCGGAAACCGCAGGGCTGCTCGATCCCCAGCGCCAGCAGATCAGGCCGGGCCTGGGCCGCCATCAGCTCGGCGACCAGCTGGTGCTGGCCGGGATCGAGCAGGTCGTCGATCACCAGTTGGAGGCGCAGCGGCGCGGCGTTGGGCTGCAGGGGCCAGGGGCAGGCCCAGCCGCCCAGGCCTCCCTGCGGGCTCCAACCCTCGAGCCGGCCCACCAGGCCGGGGCGACGCCATTCGGCGAGACAGGCACCGGTGCCTTCCAGGGTGCCGGGCGGCTCGGCGAGCATCGCAGCCATGCTGGAATCGTTGGCGGAACCTTATTGCCCCTGACCCGCTTTGTCTCGTTCCGCCATGGACCCGGCAGGCGGCGAACCGGCGGTGCGGGTGCCGCTGCGGCTGCTGCGGGAGCTGGCGCTGCCCTATCCGGCGTACCACCGGCTGATCGCGTCGCTGCGGCCCGAGGCGGTCGCCGCCGGCGAGGATCCCCTGCTGGCGGAGCTGGCGGACGCCAGTGCCCAGGCCCTGCGTGGGGCCCTGGAGCAGGGCCGCCTTGAGGGCGCCCTCGCCGCCCACGACGACCTGCTGGGCCATGTGATCGAGCTGGCCGCGGCGCGTCCGGAGGTCTCGGCGGTGCTGTGGCAGCGCTACGGCGATCTGCTCGGCCAGTTGACGGGTCTGGTGCACGGGCGGGTGATCCCCCGCGATGGGGCCGCGCCCGATTTCGCTGCCGCCGAACGGGCCGCTGACGGCGCCCTCTGCCTGCGGATGGCGGGAATCCTCGAGCGGGCGTCGGCCCATCCCTGGGTGGTGCCCGACTGGCTACCGGTGCTGGAGCAGCAGCTGGTGCAGCACGGCGCCCTGGCCTGGCAGCAGCGGCTCGCGCTGGATCCGGCCGCGGCTGGCCCCTGCCTGGATCTGTTCCTGCGACTGGGCCAGCTGCTCGATCCCCTGCCGGAGTGGGTGACGCTGGGCTGCCGCACGGCGATGGGGAAGGTGATCGAGGCGCTGCCTCCCTCCGGCGCCCTGGAGGCGTCGGAGCTGGCGCCGCTGATCGCGCGCGTGGGCCGGCTGCCGGTGGCGGCGGAGCAGCGACGGGCCTTCGACGCCGCCCTGATGCGGGCCCGCTTCAGCCTGGAGCTCTTGCAGCAGGGCCGCGGGACTGGGAGCCCGCCGGCCACCGCCCGCCTGGAGGTGCTGGAGGCGGAATGGCTGGAGGACGAAGCGCCCGATCCGGGGGCGGCGGCTTCCCTGCCGCCGGTGGAGTGGCGCCCCGGCGCCCTGGTGGTGGAGCTGGATGGGCTGGAACTGCGGCTGCTGCGCCACGCCGAGGGGCCGGCCGGGACCCTGGAGGAGGCCCTGGCTGAACTGCGCCGCCGCCACCACGACAGCGACTTCTGGGGCGCGGCCGCTGTCGTGGCCTCCCCAGGCCTGCCGGACGCGCTGGAGGTGCTGCGGCGTTTCGAACTGGAGGCCGGCTTCTACGCCACCACCCAGGCACCGCTGGAGAGCCTGCGCCAGTGGGCCCAGCCGGCCCTGCAGGCCCTGCTGCGGGCCCAGGTGTGGAGCACCGATGCGGCCACCCAGGACCTGTGGCGGCCCTGGGGGCAGCCGGGCCAGCTGCGCCGACCGCCGGACGGGCCCGGGCTGCTGGAGCGGCTGGGCGGTGGGGAGGTCCTGGTGGTGGGTGAGGGCCCCGACGCCACCGAAGCGCTGCTGGAGGCCCACCGGGCCGGCCGGCTGTTCCTGGGGGGGGCGTTCGGCCTGCGCTGCCTGGCGGTGCCCCAGAGCCGCCACCCGCATCGCCCCGCGGCCGGTTTCGAGCACAGCCTCGAGGGCCTCGTGGCGGCGGTGGAGAAGCTGCACCAGGAACGGCCGTTCACGGTGCTGCTGGCGACGGGCGGGGCCTATCGGCTGCCCATGGCCCAGGCGATCGGCAGCCGCTTCGGCGTGCTCGCGGTGGCGGGGGCCTCGTCCGCGGCGGCCTGGCTGGGGGCGCACACCGTGCCGGAGCTGCGCCGATGAGCAACCAGACCAATCGGGCCATGGACTGGCGGGCGGTGATCGCGGCCCACCCGCTGGAGAGCCACGAGGCGGCCGAGTGGCTGCGTTATGGGGTGGCCCTCAGCCAGCTGATCGAGCCCTCGGCCGAGGAGCGGCAGGCTCAGCAACAGGTGGGGCTGGCCTTTGCCCACGCCGAGGCACTGGGGGCGTCGAAGGAGGCGGTGGCCCAGAGCCAGCGCCAGGCGACGCTGCTGAGCCTGGCCGAGGCCCTGGAACTGGCCGGCGCCGGAGCAGCGGAGGCGGCGTTGCGGCGTCTGGCCGACGGGGCGTGATTGGCGGAGCGTGCGAGAGCAGGAGGGGGCTGGCTGGCGGGCGGGCTGCGGCGTTCTGTACAGGCTGTACAGGTTTGCGTCTCGTCCCATGGACCCCCTGGGTCCACCCCGGGACCCGCCGGATGGCTCGATTCCCTCCGGCGACCGCGCCAGGGGTCTGACCTGCAGAACAATTACCTTGACGTCAACTGATGACGGTTACCCCATGCGCACGATCGTGGATCTGCCTGAGGGTGATCGCGATCAGTGGGACGCCCTCTGTTCCCAGCGGGGCATGTCCCGGGCTCAGTCGCTCCGGGAGGCCCTGACCCTCTGCCTGGAGCGGGAGCGTCCACGCCACGGGAACGTGTTCCGGCCCTGGAGCGATCGGGACCTCGATGGTTTGGCGCTGCAGCGGCGGATGCGGCAGGACTGGGACCAGCGTTGATGGGTCAGCTGCTCGACTCCAACATCCTGATCGATGTGTTGCTGGGCAGGGATGTGGCCCTGCCGTGGATCCAGGCACAGCCCCGCTGTTCCATCCGCGTGATCACCTGGATCGAGGTGCTGCTGGGTCGCGGCCCGGGCGTGAGCGAGGCGGTGGAGGTGTGCTTGCGGGGCTTCCACTGCCGCCGGGCCCTGGGGCTGACAGTGCAGGACGCCACCATCCTGGCCACCGCCCGTTGCCATCAGTTGCGGCTGGCGACGCGCAACACCCGCGATTTTCCCCAGGAGCTGGCCGGCGTGGTTGTCCCCTACAGCCCCTGAGGGACGCGGTGGCCAGCAAGCGAACCCTCAATGCCAGGAACCTGGAGACCCTGGGGGCGGCGGCCCTGGCGGAGCTGCTGATGGAGGTGTCCGGTGGCCAGGCGGTGATCCAGCGGCGGCTGCGCCTGGCGCTGGCGGCCGCGGAGGGTGCCGACGGCGCCGCCCAGGAGGTGCGCAAGCGGCTGGCGGCGATTGATCGGGCAAGGACGTTTGTCGGGTCGGCCCGGCGCCCCGCCCTGCTGAGCGACCTGGAGGCCCAGCGGCAGGCGATCACCGGAGCGATCGCGAGCGCGGATCCCCGCGGGGCCTGCGAGCTGCTGCTGCGCTTTCTGGAGATCTCGGAGGGGGTGCTGGCGCGCTGCTCCGACGGCACCGGCGCCGTGAGCGGCGTGTTCGAGCGGGCCGCGGGGCAGCTCGGGCCGCTGGCGGTGGCCGCCCAGCTGCCCCCGCAGACCCTGGCGGAGCACGCCGCCGAGCTGTTGGTGGAAAACAGCCATGGGGTGTTCGACCGGCTGGTGCCGGCCCTGAAGGAGGCCCTCGGCGAGGGGGGCCTGCAGCGGCTGGAGCAGCGCTGCCGCGAACGCGGCGCCCGTGACGGCAGCCGGCTGCTGCTGCAGATCGCCGAGGCCCGGGGGGATGTGGAGGGCTATCTGGGCCAGTTCAGCGCCGCGGATCTGCGCCGGCGCCCGATCGCCGCCAGCGTCGCCCATGTCCTGCTGGCCAACGGTCGGGCCGGGCAGGCCCTGGAGATCCTCGATGGCGCCACAGCCGAAAGCCCCGGTCCGCTGGATGGCGCCTGGCAGGACAGCCGCATGGCCGTTCTGGAGGCCCTGGATCGCCCCGCTGAAGCGCAGGAGATGCGCTGGCAGTGGTTTTGCCGCACCCTCTCGATCCCCCACCTGCGCGACGTTCTGCGGCGCCTCGATGCCTTCGAGGATGGGGAGGCGGAAGAGCGTGCCCTGCGGGTGGCCGAGCAGCACCCGAACCACCTGCGGGGGCTGGAGTTCCTGGTGACCTGGGGGGCACTGGCCCGGGCGGCCCGCCTGGTGCTGGCCCAGGCCACGGCGTGGGACGGCGAGGCCTACGCCCTTCACAGCGCCGCCGCTGAACGGCTCAGCGCCGACCACCCCCTGGCGGCCACGCTGCTGCTGCGGCCGATGGTGTGGGGGGCGCTGGAGATGGGGCGCACCAGCCGCTACCGCCACGCCGCTGAGCACCTGCGCAGCTGCGATCTGCTCGCCGACCGAATCGACGACTGGCAGGGCCACCCCGACCATGCCGCCTTCGTGACAAGGCTGCACGGCCGCTTCGGGGGCCGGTGCGGCTTCTGGAAGCTGGTGGAGCCGTGAGGTTCAGGGCCGTGACTCCCGGGTGCTGTACCTGTCGGTAGAGGCTCCAGAACGCGGGGGGGCGTCGAAGTGTTGGAACTCCTTCAGGTGGATGGAGGATTGCCCGCCAGGAGTGATTCAATGGCCAACGCAATGGATTGGGCATTGATCTCTAGCGTCGGAGCAGCGTCAGACTGCTTAGGGTGCGCTTCAACATGGAGTTTTGAATATCGCTTCAGCGGAAGAAGTGCCGCTAGACGCTTGAAGCAGTCATTGTGCTTTCCAACGATGGCCAGCTCAATGAGCTCACAGGAAGGATCGGCAAAGATCAGATTGGTAAGCCCTGCACCATGGAACCCAACAATGGTGCTCGCCCTGCTGAAGATATAGATCTGTTGCAGCACGCTGTATTTTTCAGCATGGATGATGGTGAATCCAATCGATTCCAGTCTTTCTGCCAGTTCTAACTCGTTGTGGATCGCCCGTGCTCCCTTCACTCCTCTAGAAAGGAATATCCTCTCGATCTTGACGGGCAACCCAGACAGGACGGACTCCGGTGAATTTCTCAGCCATGCCTTCAGGGAGGAAAGGGCCGACTTTCTGAGCTGCTGAACGGAAGAATGACAGGGATTCAAGTGGCTACTGGAGGTGGCCAGACAGGAGCCTGTCGCGATGGCATATTTTCTTGGAAGGGTGATGTAATCCCCTCCCAGGACCGTCAACCACTGGAACTGGAAGGATTTAAAGATGTGGGGAGCCAGCAAAACAAGGCGACGCTCTTCTTTCCTTTTCTTTTGATGGTCGAGCAGAAGTGCCCAGGAGGCCATTCCTTGTGCAACCCAGTGGTAGTAGTTGTTGGCCCAACGATTCACAGCGATGGCAAAGACGTGTTGATCGCTATGAAGATTCAGGCTCGATACAATGTTCTCAGTCGATTTCTGCAGAGAGGTTTCGCTCGGCTTCTCCATCGCCAAAGCGGATTCCAGCGTGCCGTCTGCCTGGTAGACGTAAGCCTCGCTGTAATACACGACCTCCTTGTGGGTAGTAATGATCGGCTCTGTTGTTGCGTCGCGAGGAAGCCATGATTGCAGCTCTATGTCACGATGGCTTTCCATCTTGGAAGCAAGGCCGTCGATATCTTTCATTGGAATCAGATCGCAAACGGTGCAGCCTCGCAAAGATCTAGAAGAGATCTGTGTAGTACCTTCCCATCAGGCTCTTGGTGGAGCCTTGCAAGTGGAGGGAGCCCATCCAAATTCGCTGCCCTTCGTCGGTGAAGACATAGGCACGCCTATCGCCGTCAAAATGAACGGACTTGATCGGCATCTTTGAGCGAGGTTCAATTTTGGACTGGATGCCGTGGGAGCCCAGTGTCAGGGTTCGCAGCATGTTGTCAAAGGAAAGGCAATCATCGTGGCTAGGGCTGAAGTTTGGAATCGGATCTGAGCTGTCAATCAGCACGAAGCTGTTGGTAAATCCATGTTCTTGCTTGATCGCATAGGAATGAAATGTCATATCGCAGATTCCGCCAAGGCCACCCCTTTCAAGGTACTTAGGAAACCAGGATGTTAATGCTTTGATCACCGAGCCTGTATAGACTGTCAGAACCATGTCGCAATAGTACTCCAGGTAATCCTGTTTAAACCATGCCGTTGCAGGACACTTAAGGCCCGTCAATGCGGCATCAGGACTGACAGGTCCAAAGCCAGAAAGAATGATCGAAAGATCTTGAAGAACAAGAACATCCGATTCCACCGTAAAGGCGGACTTGATGTTCAGATGCCGAAACAGATTCCGTAGATAAAACATGCGGAGGATGCTCCGCAACTCAAACTCATGGTGGTTGGTTGAGAGATGGACGTAGGAGTCAATGAACGTCGTGATGTCTTCGCTGTCAAGTAAGCCTGTTGAAACTGATGTAGACCTTCCGCCCGCAGTGATGGCAAAATCATCGTTGGCATCGATGTAAAGAATCTCCCTGCTGACAGGCTGGCTCTTTGTGAGGCTTGAAATAGAAAGCGGAAGATAGATCTCATCCCACTGAGTCTTTTTGGCGCCAAGCCAGTGAGGTAGTGCAATGACGGGATCATTCACGTGTAAACTTACACTATCTGACCGTCATAATTTAACACGTCTTTTTCTTGTGTCAATCACAGTCGGGACACATTTAGAGAGAGCTTAAGCTCCAATGAGTGGCCATCAGTATCAGAAACGAGCCGTCCATGTTGGACTGAATCCATGAAACGCGCGTTGTCTGGAGAGGCATGGGCATTTAGCCGAAACAGGTGAGGGATCTGCTGGCCTTGAAGAATCGCTGCCCGAGGTCCTGCATGGTTTGCTGCTGGACGGCGGAAGTGGCGCGTAAGCGCGCATCAAGGTGCTGAAGCTCTCCTTCGGCATGCTCAATCACGGCTTGCCCCCAATCCATCCCCTTGAAACCCATGCGCTCAAGGCTTGGGAACTCATAGCGGTCACTCAAGACAACTGGAATCGAGCCAATGCCAAGTGATTCCCACAGTCTGAGGGTATTTGGACCGGAGCCTGCAGGGCACAATGAGAAGAGAGAATGTGAGAGTAGCCGATTATAGTTTTGGATCGACTCTTTCTCCACGGCATCTTTGTCGGACTGCTTATTGGCAATCTGAAAGTTGTAGACAACTTTGTTGAAGTGCCACAAGTCTGTCACTTCTACCTCGTAGCCTGTCAGGGAGGCCAGGCTTGTTAGCCGTTTCCTGATATCCGTTGGGTAGTGCTTCATGTGGGCGCCTTTGAAGGAGGCAAAGATCGTTTTCTCCTGGACCGGAAGAAACTCGAGACCGTCGCGTCTTTCGGGATCCAGAATATTGACGGCATAGAGAGGCCAGGCCTGCAGGCTCAAGCCAAGCTCATGGTCCCAACCCTTTTCCTTGTGGGCAATCCATAAATGCTTGACACCCGCCTGCTCAAAGCGATGCGTATGTTCTTTCCAGCGAATGTGCTGGCAGACACTGTGCACCTCCAGCGGCTGGTCGAGCATCTCACGCACCGCTTCCAGGCGGCTGTGAAAGGCACCCAGAAGCTGCTCGGGAAATGTCTTCTTGTCGATCCATGTAGCCCAGGGCATGCCCAGGTAGACGTGGACGCCAGTTCGGTCACGATAGGGTGCAGAGAATCGTTGATGGCGTTCAAAAGCATCTTGCTCCGTCCGGCAGGGGTACTGCCAGAAATTCAACTGTGATGGAAACAGCTTCTCCGAGGAGTATTGGTTCGGCTTCCACTCCAGAACAGGTGAGGCGAAACCATGCAAGAAGGCCTCGCTCAGTGATTCGCTATCCCAATCAGAATCCTTGGGGTCGGAAAATGTGAGTGCTGACGGCCAGAAGCGGTCAATCAATGCAATTCGACCGTCGCGAGCCCTTAGCGAAAAGCGACTGTTGTATTGGTGGATGACTGGCCAGTGGAGGCCATCAATGGTCTTGACAAGCTCCAGTCTCCTGTCTTGAAGTTGAAGCCGTAATGGCAGCGTCTCCTGGCTGGTGATTGTCATGGGCTGAGCCGCGCGCTCAGGCTGCTCTGGTGACTTTTCGGCAAAGACAATGAGTTCTACAACATGGGAGTGATCGATGGTGTCGATGGCTGATTGTGAGATGTTGTTCAAGCGAAGTCTCAGCTGCGCCCAGTTCTCCTGAAGCACCCTGTCATCGATGAAGAGTCTTCGCCCATCGCCCCTGACTTCGGCGGTCGGCTTGACGGAAAGTGGCTTCCAGTCTCCATTGCCATGCATCCGACCTTCCAGTTCAAGCTGGAAAGGTCCGGAAATGGTGCGGGGCAACCTGAGCTGCAGGCCGTTGACGCGTCGTTCACCTTCCAGCTCCAGAACAGCTCCCGCCGGACTTGTCAGCTCATGGAATGGCCGCGTCGAGGCATGGTCGCTGCGGTGACAGCCCAAGGGCGGATTGGCCCAGGCCAAACCGGTGCTCTTGTGATGCTCTTTGAAGATTTCTGCTAGCCCAGCATCCTTGGCCAGGAGTTGGTGCACGCCACGATCAACGGACTGCTGATTGATCAGAACTCCAGGGCAGGGGTCGCTTGCCCGTGTCCAGATCGTGTGCTCCAGCTCTGAGGATTCATTCAGGGACAGGGTGGGGTGAACATAGCTGGTTCCCCCGTAGAGTCGATCAGAGTTCTTGTCGTAATCCCTTCTCGTTTCGGCTTGGTGATGTAAGGTCTCGATGTGATGGCATGGATTCTTGACCGTCAGGCCATAGCTCCACAGCACATAGGCGATTCGATTGTCACAGCCGGGAAATCCGATGGGAAAATCGGCGGCATAGAGCAGGCTTCTGGGGATGGGCGCGTCACTGCGCAAAGCCCATGTGTCCTGTGTCCAGTGAGGAAACCGATTCAGCCGTGCTGGTCTCCCCAATGGGTCAGGGTTGTACCGGCTGAGCGCGACGACACTCTCTGGCGTATCCAGGACTGTTTCCATATGGTCCCACCCCTGACCAAGGGCGATGTCCGAGTTGATCAGAATGCCGATGGCGTCGGGTTGATCCTTCAGCATCCGCATCCAGCTTGCATACGTGAGTCGGTTCGCGTCCTCCAGGAGCTGGACCGGCATCCGCGCAGGGCCAGGTAGAGCAGGCGCATCGGGTTCATGCAACACCACGACCATGTCCAGCTGGGGATGCTGCAGGTTGCTGCGCAGGCAATGATCAAGCTCGGCCTGGCGATCAGGCGTTTTGGCGCGGTAGTACTGCGTGTAGAGGATTTTGCGCATCATCGGACCCTGCGCGGATGCCTGGCGACAGCAGGATGGCTCCCCGATGCCATCCCTGGAGGCATGGTGGGGCTACGCCTGTGTGGTGCCATCGTCGCCGTCATGGATCTCTGCCAATTCAGAAAAGAACAGAACAAACAATCTCTTCTGGGGTTGGCATCGGGTTGGTGTCTCCCGCGAGGAGGGTGCCCTTTCCAGAAGGACGGCTCCCGGTTGTTTGGCCGATCGCAGGATTCAGGCCGTCGCGACATGGAAGGGCTCCTCTTGCCAATCAGCCTGCCGTCGGCGTGGCTGACCTTCGGCCAGATCCTTCCGTGGCCATGCCCGGTGATGCCGTTTTCAAGCCCGCATCCCTCCATCGGATCATGCTATGGACGGGTGCGGTTGGCTTCTGGTGAGTTGGCTGTGCAGGCACTGAACAGTGGCTGTGGTCTGCGTGTTGGGGCGCCAGCGCCACGGGCCAACGCCCGTGTGGGTGTCGCTTCGTTCAGCCTGGGAGGTCGCGTCCTGGCGTTGCCGGCGGCTCTTGAGGTGTCTCGTTTTCCATCCAGACGGCGACATCCTCGGCGAAATCTCTCGCCAGGATCTGTCGCCCATAGGGTGTCACCCGGGTGGGTTCCCCAGGACTCCGGCCTGGAATCTGATTGAGGCTCGCCGCCAGGCCCTCCAGCCAGCTGCCCCGCTCGTGATTGCCGCCGATCAGCCGCAGGGGACAGCCCAGCAGGGAGGGCAGGGCCGCCAGCTTCTGGCGCAGCTCCTGGGTGAGGCCGAGGCGGTTATGGATCAGGTCGCCGAGCACCACCACCTGGCGGGGCTGGAGTCGGTGGGCCACCGCCAGCAGGGCATTGAGGGTGGCCGCATCACCGTCGCTGGGCAGGGGGATGCCCTGGCATTGAAAGGATTCCGCCTTGCCCAGGTGCAGGTCCGCCAGCAGCAGCAGCCGCTGCTGGGGATCCCAGGCGGCCTTCTCAGCCAGCAGCTCCAGACGGTGGCCCCTCCACGGGAATTCAGCGGCGGCATAGGGATTCACGCCGGCGGCTTCGGGGCGCCGTGGAGGATGACGGACATGGCGTGATCGCAGGGC
>QLAH01000767.1_pt1 | contig 12155 bp, 11 predicted proteins | sample 4693081 | NCBI WGS metagenome assembly QLAH01 (sample SAMN09425401, study PRJNA476045) | Lake water metagenome, whole genome shotgun sequencing project.
TCGATGCACTGGAGAGCGATTTTGCCGATCTGGACGAGGATCTTGATGCGGATCTCGATGATGAGCTGGATGCTGACCGGCCCTCCTACGGGACTGGCTTTCACGATCAGCCCCAATTTAGCGCCAGCGGTACTCTGTATGACCGACTCCAGGATTTCAACCAGGCCGGTCCCAGTCTGACCGGCGGCGACATTGATGCCAACTGGGAACAGGCGAATGCCGTGGGGGACGAGTCAGTAGGTGGAACGGCTCCGACGCCCGATATGGATGTGGTAGACGAACTGGGAGCGGCAGTAGGACTGGAGATGGACGACCGGGCCTACTTGAGGACAAACGAGATTTTGGACGGTCGAGACCAGCGGCGCTGGGAGCTTGATCCCGAATCAGCCGAGGACTACGACGCCTCTGACGCGCTGTAAACGGCGCTGTAGGCTTTAGGCAAGCTCTGGGGCAAGCTGGCAAACCAAAAAGGCATTACTTCCCTGCTCTGGTAAAGCCGCAATAACCGGACAGTTTGGTGTAGCATCCCGACTGGACTGTCGGCCCACGAGTGCAAATTGGCGCAGCACAATAGATAGACAATTTGCACTTCTAGGGAGCGCTTATGTCGCAGCTTTTACCGATCATCAACAGTTCGGATCAGAATGCTTCACCTGCGTTGAATGCTGCTCCGTCCGATCATGAATTGCTAGATGTCTATTCTCAAACCGTGGTGCGGGTGGCGGAATTGGTCAGCCCCTCGGTGGTCAATCTTGAGGTCTACCATACCAAGCCCCGGGGTCAGCGCAATCAGGAGGTAATGCAGGGCAATGGGTCGGGCTTTGTGATTACACCCGACGGCTATATTTTGACCAATAGCCACGTGGTGCAGGGCGCCAGCCGAATTGAGGTAACGCTGGCCGATGGCTTCAAAACCACGGCTGAACTGATTGGGGACGACCCGGATACGGACCTGGCTCTGGTGCGGATTCATGCGGGTACAGTTGTGCCGGTGAGATTGGGCGACTCGCAGCAGATTCGGGTAGGCCAGCTTGTGGTGGCCATTGGTAACCCCTACGGATTTCAGGCTACGGTCACGGCAGGGGTGGTCAGCGCCTTGGGGCGATCCCTGCGGTCGCGGTCGGGTCGGTTAATCGATGATGTGATCCAGACTGACGCAGCCCTGAATCCGGGCAATTCGGGTGGCCCGTTGGTCAATTCGCGGGGCGAGGTGATTGGGGTGAACACGGCGATCATTTTGCCAGCCCAGGGCATTTGTTTTGCGACGGCAATCAACACGGCCAAGTTTGTCACCTCAGCCCTGATTAAAACGGGCAAAATTCACCGGGGCTACATTGGCATCAGCGGCCAAAATACGCCGCTGCATCGTCGTTTAGTGCGCTATCACGGGTTGGCGGTCGAAACCGGAGTTTTGGTGATTGCGACGGAAGCGAACAGTCCGGCCCAGCAAGCTGGTTTGATCCAGGGCGACGTCATTATTGGATTTGAGGACAGCCCAATTGCCAGCATTGACGATCTGCACCGCCGCCTCACTGAAGACAAGATCGGTGTATTGACTCGATTAGACGTGATCCGGGGCACCGAGCGTTTGCAGGTCAAGGTGACGCCAGAGTCACGCTAAGGGTGACGCGCTAAGGGTGAGCTGTCGTGGCTTGGGTTACGAGTGGCTGGTCTATCGCAGTAGCTGGCCTATCGCAGTAGCTGGCCTATCCCAGTAGCTGGCCTATCAGCTATTGGCCCACCGGGCTAGGGGTCGGTTGGGGAGGGGCGGCATCGGCTTCGGGCGCAGCGGTGGGGGCCGGGGCGGCGGTAGAATTGGCGGGCGTGAAGGTCTTCTCTTCTACAGCACCTGGGGCACCCATGGGTGCAGCTTTGCCGCCATTAGGGGCCACCATGACGCCGCCTGCATTTCCAGCCCGAATCCGCACCTGCTTATCGCCCGACCAGCTGCGCTCAGTTCCCTCAGCCAGCACCTCAGCCAGTTCGACCTGCCCATCTACCTCTACCTCCAGCCAGGATTGGGAGGTCAACTTAATATCGACCTGAACTGGTTTTGTCTGAGCCTTTGGTGAGGCAGAGGCCCGGGGCGAGCTTGCCGCAATTCGCTCTGTGCTGGTCATGGGGCTGGGCGGAACGGCTGTGGTTTGGGTTGGGGCGAGCTGGCTGGTTGCATTGGTGCTGGCCGAACGCCCGACAATGTAGGAGAGCAGACTGACCGAAGCGATGATCAGGGCAATGTAGGCCACATAGAGATGCAGCGGTCGGAGCTGGGCTGCCGGCGAGTCTTTCCAGGATGACTGGGCCAAATGCATGTTTTTCTCGGCGGGGAAGGCTTCGGCGAACTCACCCCCATCTAGACCCATAGCGTCGGCATAGCGGCGGATAAATCCCTGCACATAAACGGGTTCGGGCAGATAGTGAAGCTTGCCTTCTTCGATCGCCTTTAACATGCGGGTCTGAATCAGGGTGCGCTCTGCCACCTCCTCTAGCGACAGGCCATGCTCTTCACGCACATGGTGCAGATAAGCACCGATCTGCATTAGCCGCTCTACTTGCTCTTGCTGAAGGTGGGACGTATCTCTCGACATGGTTTTCATAGCACTCACCGAGACAGTAGGGAGATCATTGAGAAGGAGATCATTGAGAAGGAGATCATTGAGAAGGAATCGTTCGGGGTGGGAGCAAACAGAGTCAGGGCAATGTCAGGGCAATCAAATTGCGATCAAACCGCCTAGCCCTCCATGCAGCGGTGCAGACCAGGGCCTACCGCACTACCGAACCAGAGTTGGCCGGTCTGGCTCAGTGGCATTCACCTGCTGTTGTAAAAACAGCACCTCCTTCGAGGTCAGCTCGCGATATTGACCGCAGCCCAGATTACCCAACTGAATTGCACCAATTGCGATCCGATGCAGTTTGAGCACCGGAAACCCAAGCTGCTCAGCGACGCGCCGAATTTGCCGATTTCTACCTTCCCACAAAATGACCTCAAGCTGGGTCCTCTTGTCTGTGCCCTGGAGCACAAGCACCTCAGCGGGACGGGTCATCCGCCCTTCTAACAGCACACCCTGCCGCCACTGCTGCAAAACGGCTGCAGAGGGACAGCCCTGAACCCAGACCCGATAGGTTTTTGAGATGGAATGCCGGGGATGGGTCAGACAGGCCGTGACGGCTCCGTCGTTGGTGAGCAGCAGGGCACCGGTCGAAGCGGCATCTAGACGGCCCACCGGATGCAGCCCCGAATAGTCTTCAGAAATCAAGTCCAGTGCCGTTTTTCGTCCCTGGGGATCACGACAGGTGGTGACCACGCCTGCTGGTTTATGCAGCAACAGATAAACCGACTCAGGACGGTTCTGCGGGCGCAGGATCTGTCCATCAACCTCTATGGTATCGGTGTTGGGGTCTGCTTTTTGACCGAGTTCGCCCGTCGCGCCATTCAGCCGCACCCGTCCAGCCAAAATCATCGCTTCGGCCTGACGGCGCGAGGCAACGCCCCACTGGGACAGAATTTTTTGCAGTCTTTCAGTCATAGTAAGCGGTCTGGGCAGTCAGCCGTGAAGAACACAACGGTTGTAATTTGGGCTTGCAGAAGCGAGGTCAAGGCTTTGGTCGAGTCTTTGGCCAGGTCTTTGGCTGGGTCTTTAATTAGACTTTGACTGGACTTTAACTGGACTTTGATTGGACTTTGATTGGGCCTATGGCTGGGTCTATCGTTACTAGGGGTTGGCCGGCTCCAGTTTGCTCGACTGGGTTCAAGACCAGGTTTTAATGAAGGCAAATTGCTGGTAACTGTTCCGAGCTGTTCTGAGCTATTCTGGACTGCCCCAGACTGGTCGAGGCGAGCAAAGGCAGGTTGAGCAACGCAGGTGAGTCAGGCCGATTTAGCAGTGCAGATTAAGCAATACAGACTGAGCAACGCAGGTGAGTCAGGCCGATTCAGCAGTGCAGATTGAGCGATACAGATTGAGCATACAGATTGAGCGATACAAATTGAGCATACAGACTAAACAGCGCAGGTTGAAGAGCGCAATCAGCGCTTTGCAGAAATGCCTTCAGCAAATTGGGGGCGCAGGTTTGATTATGTATAAATATTACAAGTAGCTCTGTTATTCTACGAAGCTTCGGCTCAGTTCTAAAATTAAAAACTTGTAAATTTTGTTGAATCTTGTGCAGCGGGCTGGTGAACGGCCTCAGAACCGGCAGTTAAGACGGCTGCTGTTGTGGAAGGCGCACCTGTAGCCAGGCCCCTCCGGTCTCATAGTGATTACCCGCACTCACCGATCCCTGATGCGCTTCAACAATTTGTCGCACAATCGAGAGGCCCAAGCCACTGCCCCCCTGACTGGGGCTGTCCCTACTTTCACGGTCTGCATTTTCACGGTCTGCATTTTCACGGTCTGCACTTTCACGGTCTGCCTGCTCCTCCAAATGATGGATCGGTTTGTCTCCGGCTCTGAGTGGACCGGGGAATGGGTTGGGTTTGGCCGCAGTCCGTTCCCGATCCAGTTCGTCGGCTGGAATCAGGCGTGACCGGGAGGGATCGGCCCGATAAAACCGCTCAAACACCTGGGGCAGGTTTTTTTCTGGAAAACCAGGCCCGTAGTCGATTACCTCTAAACAGACAAACGGCAGGCCGACCTCGTCGATCGCCTCCTGCTCCGTCAGCTTGACCCGAATCGCCTGATCGACCGGGCTATATTTAATGCTGTTGTCGAGCAGATTGATCAGCAGTCGATGGATGCGAGCTTCGTCGAGCTGCATCACCAGCTGCTTGGGGCCGCGATAGTCCAGACTCAGCTGCTTGCGACGGGCCAAGGGCTCCAGACTATGCCAGACCGAATGAATTAACTGCACCAGATCCGTCGAGCTGAGCTGTAGAGAACGGGTTGATCCCCGCTGCATCTGGCTGAGGTCGAGCATGTCCTGAACCAGAGTGCTCAGCCGCACGGTTTCGTTAATCAGCCGATCAACCCAGGTGCGCAGACCTGGCTCAAGGCGGGTTTGCAGGGTTTCGGCAACCAGACGAATTGAGGTCAGCGGCGTTTTGAGTTCGTGGGCCAGATCCGAGGTCCAGCGATCCCGCTGCTGGATCAGAGCGGCGATTTCCTGGCGATTTTCCAGAAAAATTCCGACCTGGTTGTTGACCAGCGGCAGGCCATAGCCTTGCAGCGTTACGGCAGTCTGTTCAGAGAGATTAGTCGGGTCAGCGCTGGTCGGATAAAAGGTCCAGTTGCTCTGGCAAATCTGACCAGCATTGCGGGTTTGCTCGATCAGGTCGTCTAGCTCAAAGGAGCGCACCAGCTCTAGCAAAAGGCGTGGTTTTGACCAGGATGGCGTTGAGCCAATGCCCAAAACGTCTGCTGCTTTGGGGTTGCACCAGAGCAAGCGATTTTCGTCATCTACTTGCAAATAGGCAATCGGGGCAGACTCCACAATGTAGCGCAGAACGTCAGACTCTTGTTGAAGCTGGGCCTGTTCGCGGCGCTGTTGGGCAATGGCCAGAGAAACCTGGGAGGCTAGGGGAAAGGGCGAAGAGCTGACTGGCGACTGAAGCTTTTGCAGCATTTGCTTCAAACGGGTGTTCAACCGCACCCGCTGCCAAAGTAGCAGCACCACTCCAATCAGTAAGCCAAGTAGAAAGTCGGGGATTGCCACGGTAGGTTGACTCGATTGCCTTGGAGCTTAGGAAGATGAACCAGTCAACGGGAAATCACTTACTACCACCTTAGCTGACGCTCTAGGGCGCGTCATCAATTCATGATGAAACGCCTGCGGTATCAGGCTAGCCGCGCCCGTCCCAATCAAACCAGCTAGGGGCTGTAACCTTGCCGTCAGATTTCAGCTCTATTTGATCACAGCCCCTATTGATCACAGCCCCTAGCCAAATCGATAGCCAAACCCCCGCACGGTCAGTAGATATTCGGGACGGCTGGGATCTAGCTCTAGCTTTTCTCGCAGCCAGCGGATGTGAACGTCAACTGTTTTACTATCGCCCATAAAGTCTGGCCCCCAGATCCGCTCGATCAGCTGCTCGCGCGACCAGACCCGGCGCGGATTCGCCATGAACAGCTCCAGAATCCGGAATTCCTTTGGAGAGAGGTTGACCTCTTCGCCCCGAATCGTGACGCGGCACTCCTGGGGGTAGAGAATAATTTCGTGGAAGCGCAGCGTCGGTTCCTGGACCTGAAGCTGGCTGCGACGATGCCGCCGTAGCAAAGCTCGACAGCGGGCAATCAGTTCCCGCATTCCAAACGGTTTGGTCAGGTAATCATCTGCTCCGACCTCCAGACCCACTACCCGGTCGGTTTCGGTGCCCTTGGCGCTCAGCATTAAAATGGGGACGCTGCTGCCTTCATGGCGCACCAGTCGGCAGAGGTCGAGGCCGTTTACGTAGGGCAGCATCAGATCCAGAATGATCAAATCCAGATCCTTAACTCCGCTCTGGCCAGATTCACCGGCTTGAGAAGCAATTTCCAGCCCTTTGCGGCCATCTTCAGCGACCAAAACCTCGTAGCCTTCCTCACTCAGAGCGAGGGCAATCGTTTCACGAATTAATTCTTCGTCCTCAACCACCAAGACCCGACCAAGCTTCACGTCCTGCTGAAACCGGGTTGCCTCTGGCGTTATTGTGAGTGGCATGATATCACCTGCTTTTCGGCGCTTCTCGCCCATAGTAGCAGAACCACAACGCTCTACCAGTTGGAAAACTACCGGGATTGAAAAATTGATTGTGCTTTAGACTACAAAGCTTTGAAACATGCCCTGTGGGAACCTGATCCTATTGGCCACAGGCTATTGACCACAGGCTATTGGCCACCGGATATGGACCACAACAGCCAGATTGACCACAGGCTATTGGCCACCGGATATTGGCCACAACAGCCAGATTGGCCACCGGCTATTGGCCACAGCAGCGGTCGATCCCTAGACTGTCTAACAGCAAATCGCTGACGGCATTGGCGATGGCAAACTCGCTAAAAAAGCTTTTAGAGAAGTCAAACGCCTGCATTTCGGTCACCATTGCGATCACCAGCGACCCCAGATCGTTTTCTCCTTCCATGCGCTGCCGCACAAACACCTGAGCCGCTCGTTCGGCAATCGTCTGGTTAATTTCCTCTGGAATAAACTCTTGATCAAGCCACTGACGCAGAGCAGTCTTTAACCACTGCCCCTCCTGCTGCGGGTCTTGGGCTGGAGGAAGGGTAATTGCTTGAATCGGGTCTGTCATAAGCTTTTCAACATATGATGATGCTGTTTCCAGCCTAGCGTCAATTGTCCCTCTGGCTCCAGACTGTGTTTTGGGATAATGCCTGGTTTGATAATGCCTGGTTTTGGGATAGTGCCTGGTCAACCTGGCTAATCTCCAACCTGGCCAGTCTCGGCCAATCTATGTTTGGGTTTGGGTTTGGATTTGGATTTGGGAACTCAATCACTTTTCGGTAACTGCCGCCTGTGACCCTTCAATACGACATCGCTGCCATTATTCAAGGCTATGCCCAGGGCTATTTCCTCATGGCCGATCCAGGAGAATCCCTGTCCTGGTATTCCAGCCGCGAGCGGGCGTTGATTCCACTCGACCAGCGCTTTCGCTATCCCCGCTCTCTCCAGCGCGTCCTGAACCAGGAGCGATTTACCCCGGCGATCAATCGCGATTTTGCTGCCGTGGTAGCGGGCTGTGCCGATCGTGACACCACCTGGATTTCTGCTGAGCTGCACCAGGTCTATCAGGCGTTGTATAAAGCGGGCTGGGCCTACAGCTTTGAAACCTGGCAGGGCGACGAGCTGGCGGGTGGCATTCTGGGCATTGCCATCGGCGGTGCGTTTATCGGTGAGTCAATGTTCTATCGAATTCCGGAAGGCTCTAAGGTGGCAATGGTGAAGCTGGTCGAATGGCTGCGGGCTCGCAACTTTTTGCTGTTTGACGCCCAAATGACCAACCCTCACCTGGAGCGATTTGGCTCCTATATTGTCTCGAACCAGGAATACCAGGCGCTGCTGAAACAGGCACTGAGCCGCAGTTGTTCAATGCTCTAAAGCAGCCGGATCTGCGAACTTCTACTTGACCGCCACCTTTCGAACGGCAAACAAACTGCCCAGCAGCCCGACCGAGCAGCCCAGTCCCAGCAGAGCCAATGGCAGCAGCAGCCTTCGCATCGGGTTCTGGACGTTGCCGGTCACGTACTGAATGAATTCGGACTGCTGAACCAGCAGACTGGCCAGAAATTCCTGGGTGCCCGCAATCAAACCCCAGGCGATGCCAGCCCCGACGATGCCCAGCACCAGCCCTTGCAAAATGAACGGCAGGTAGATCCAGGTTGTGGTCGCGCCCACCAGCCGCATCACTTCGATCTCGCGACGACGAGCCATCACAATCAGACGAATCGTGGTGGTGATGACGGCAATGGCGGTGAGGGAGAGCAGGCTGATCATGCCGAGGCTGAGCCAACTCAAGCCCCGATTTAACTGGCCGATCCGCTGCACCGCCTCGTCCACATACTGCACGGCATCCACGCCTTTAACCTGCTGAAGCTGACTGGCCAGACTGGCCACTGCATCGGCCTGCCGCACTTTCACCTTCAGTTCATCGACCAGCGGATTGCCCTTGAGCTGTTCGGTAGCGCCGGTCAGGTCCGAGAGGCCCATCTCCCGCATCAGGTTTTCCCAGGCCGCCTCTTTGCTAATCGTCCGGACGCTGGCCACCTCGGGCATATCCGCCACAATCGGTTTCAAATCATCTGCCTGGACGCCCGTTTCCAGGTACACAGAAACTTCAAGCTGGCTGCCAAATTGGTTCATCAGCCCTTCTACCTGCCAGGACGCCTGTAAACTCATGCCAAATAGAAACAGCAACACCGTCACCGTGCTGACTGCGGCCCAGTTCATCCAGCCGCCGCGTTTCAGCCCCAGCAGGGTTTCCCGCAGCAAATAGTCGGATTTTGTTAGAACTTGCAGTACGCTCATGCGGCCCTCTTCTTGGCTCAAATACCAGACTCCAGTGGCCCAAACCCAGCAGCTTCAGGGACTTCATCCCAAAATTATCGGTTCTCCCCCTAGCTCTGCATTTAGCCTGGGTGAATTATAGTCTTCTCCGTAAAAAGCGCGAGCCCATACCAGTGCGATGGCTGGATTGATCGCAACAGGTGGCTGTTTCTCCGCAGAATTAGCCCAATTCCGGCTCCAAAATTTCAAAATTTGATGAAGCAGTTGAACCATTACGGTTGTGCTATTCAAATCATCAAAAAAGGCAATTCGTATTTATTCTGAGCTGAATCTTTTGAATATTTTCTAACTGTAAACTCAACAGATTCTTGTCTAAGTGACTGACCTTAGCAGCACAAATATCGGTCAAATAGCGGAGGGTGATTCCCAGTGTTTTTTCTGACAGTAGAACCAACAGCACATTCACCTTTACTCCTGTAAAATCTGGATTCTGACCTATGAAACTTGCAACGAAATTGGTTACGACTTTGCAAACCACGTTGCGGACTGCTGCTTTGAGCGTCGCCGCTCTCAGTACTGTTACTGTCGGCGTGCTAGCCTTTGACCAGCAGGCTCAAGCAGGTACTCTACACAACGGCTGGACCTATTCAATTGATTCGTTTAACGACGGCACTGAAGGTCGAATTATCGGTGAAGCCAGCAAGTTTGAATTTTACGGCATGGCGTTCAAGCAAACCAAAGACAAGGTGTTTTTTGCCTTCAATTCCAATCTGTCGCTAGATGGCTATGCCGATGCGGGAGCGCTGAACAAAACGATTAGCTACGGCGATTTGTTCTTGAACTTCACTAATCCCCAAAGCTTCAACCAGGCCAATGGCAGCCTCTACGGAGTCCGGTTTGACAGCACCAACGACACTCGCTTTACCAGCCAACGCACCAGAACCGTCAACGGCAAACCCAGAACGATCACCGAAACCACCGCGCCTGGACTGGGCCTCTACCAAAATGTGACCACAACCAGCTACACCACCCGCAACCGGGGCTACAGCAGCCCCGACCACCACACCAAAACGGTGGCCAGCTACAAAGGCCAAGCTTCTTACGGAGATCTGGCCGCTAACACCAGCTACTTCGACAACAGCAAAGCCGCCCTGACCAACATGGCCTCCGGCAGCTTTTTGGGTGGCATTCAAGCGATTGCTGACTTCAAAGGACTGGGCCTGGATTTTGCTAACTTCAACACCAAAGGTACCTATACCTTCGGCTTCAGTATCGACAAAGCCCTGTTGCCCAACGGCCAGTTCGTAGCCAACCTGTTTGCCGAGTGCGGCAATGATGGCATGGTGCTGACCGGAGAACTCACGGCTGTACCTGAACCGTCGGTGATGGCAGGTCTGGTCGTGCTGGGTCTGACCGTGGCGGCCAGTCGCGTCAAAACCGGAGCCAAGAACGGAGCCAAACAGCAGGCATCAGCTTAGGTTTGCGTCTCGTTTGCGTCTGTTTGGGCCTGCTTATGCCTCGGTGAGGCCAGAAACTTTGGGTTTGAATCAGGGTGAATTTGCTGAAAAGGGGGATCCTGCTTGAAATCGGCAGTTCCCCCTTTTGTCAGGTCTTTGTTTAGGTCTTGCTTCGATTTAATCCTGAGAATTTAATCCTGGGATAGGAAGGCTCCGCTCATCTCCCCATCCCCCTATCTCCTCACCTCCCCACCGGCCAGTTTCCCTAGCCTTTAGCCAAGCAGGCAGCTAAATCTGCATCGGGTGTGGTGATCGGTTTGAGGTGGTAAGTTTCCGACAGCAGCTTCAGTACGTTGGGGGAAATAAAGGCGGGCAGAGTAGGGCCAAGCCGAATGTCTTGAATGCCCAGGTAGAACAGGGTGAGCAGAATGGCTACGGCCTTTTGTTCGTACCAGGAGAGAATCATCGACAGGGGCAACTGGTTGACGTTCACGTCGAAGGCATTGGCCAGCGCCAGAGCAATTTGAATCGCCGAATAGGCATCGTTGCACTGACCCACATCCAGCAAGCGAGGAATACCGCCAATATCGCCCAAGTCTTGGTCAAAGAAGCGGAACTTGCCGCAGGCCAGGGTCAGCACCACACAGTCGCTGGGGACTTTCTCGACCAGTTCGGTGTAGTAGTTGCGATCGGGTTTGGCACCGTCGCAGCCGCCAATCAGGAAGAAGTGGCGAATTTGGCCAGCTTTTACCGCCTCAATAATTTTGTCGGCCACACCCAGTACGGCATTGCGGGCAAATCCGGTTGTAACCTGCCGGGGCGCGGTGGTTTCGGTAAAGCCGGGGAGCTGGAGCGCGGTTTGAATGGCCAGCGTGAAGTCGGGCCTGCCGTCCGCAGCCTGGGGAATTCTGGTCAAGCCGGGATAGCCAACCGGCCCCAGGCTAAACAGCTTGTTTTGGTAGTTACTGTGGGGCGGCATCAGGCAGTTGGTGGTAATCACAATTGCCCCAGGGAACTTGGCAAAATCCTTGGTCTGATTCTGCCAAGCGGTGCCGTAGTGGCCGTAGAGATGGGGGTAGGTCTGTTTCAGGTGCGGATAGCCGTGGGCGGGCAGTAGTTCACCGTGGGTATAGACGGTGATGCCCGTCCCTGCTGTCTGCTTCAGGACAGCCTCAAGCTGAGGAATGTCATGGCCCGAAACCAGCATGGCTTTGCCGGGTTTAGGATTGAGCGGCACCTGGGTGGGCACCGGATGACCATAGCCCGTGGTATGGCCCGCATCCAGCAGTTCCATCGTCCGCAGGTTAACTTCGCCGACCTTGAGGGCTAGAGCGACCCAATCGTTCAGGCTCAAGTCTTGCTGCTCCAAAGCCGCCAACGCTTCATAGATAAATTGGTAAACCTGGTCGTCTTCCTGGCCCATTTCCAGGGCGTGGAAAGCATAGGACGCCAGACCTTTGATGCCGTAGAGCACCGTCAGCTTTAGCGAGCAAATATCGACATCGCTGCCCGACTGGCTGATAAATTGCAGGGAAATATCTTGTCCCTGAGCCGCTAGGTTGTCCTCGTCGGGCTGGAAGCAGGCAATGGCAGGCCAGGTTTGGGCCACGCTCGTTGCTGCAACAATCTGCGCTGTATCCTTTCACGGGGTTTTCGAGCATAGAGAGGGACAACAATCCAAAATTCTGATAGCCTAAACAGCATGAGCGAGCCACCAATTATCGACTCTCGACAGATTAGTGAGTCCGAGTGGGAACAGAC
>QLAH01000768.1_pt1 | contig 12150 bp, 8 predicted proteins | sample 4693081 | NCBI WGS metagenome assembly QLAH01 (sample SAMN09425401, study PRJNA476045) | Lake water metagenome, whole genome shotgun sequencing project.
CCCCAAAACCCCAAAACCCCTATTGATCGATCTATTTCTGTTTTCTTTAATTATAAATTTAAGAATGAGAGGAAGAACTAACTTGTCGATGACAGGTTAAAGCATCTTAAATAACTCTGCATAAAACTTACATGTTGCAGATGCTTATGCCTAGTAGTATAACTAAATTTTTATCACTTTAGGAACTATTCTGTTGGGATTTTACCTCATATTTCATCATAAAATTTAACGCCTAAAAATTAGCATTCAAGTTTCATGTTAACGCCAAATAAATAGTCATACCCTAGTTAAAACTGACCTTCAATGGTTCCCTCGGTTCCTTTACCTTAAATCTAAAGTACAAATTCAAAGAGTAATGGGTAAGTTTATAATAATCTTAAACAATTAGTTAAATTTATGAAGAATATGAAAGACAAAAGAGGATTTTATTGCGAGAATAAGAAAGGTTAGATTTAGTTTTAACATAATAGAGAACGAAGAAGAATGGGTTTAAGCAATGTTGATAGCTATGGTGGAGTCAAAGACTCAAAGAATAAATCACATTAACAACAAAATCATTCACCTCCAGCAATTCAGCTTTAGTAAATGCCTGCCTAAGAATAATAACATCAACAATAAATGCAAATTATGCAATTACCAATTCAGCAACAAGTTTACGACCCAAATATGAATTAAACACAGATTTAAAACTATCATCCTCCTTAGTCTTAACAATATTATTAGCCTTAGCAATAATACCCCATAGATTTATATTAATAGCAAAATCTTGCATAAACTATGCCCATGTAAAACTATGAGAGCCCTGCATATACACCATTTGATACTATACCCAGGCAATCTTGATTTGGGCCATAAAAAGACTAGTCTCAGCAAATGATCTATGATTATTATAGGAAGAATGTGAATTCTCAGATATTCAACTAAAGATCTCGTTCTCATTAGCCACATTCAGAGCACAGTCCACAAGATGTGAAGCAAAAATATGCTTAAATTCTAGAATTTTAAGCAAAAGAGTAGTCAGCTTTAAAAGCAAAGAAAAAATCTGAGGAAAGATCTGTGTCTCCCTAGCAAATGTCTTTCTTTGATAAATTTGGTCAATCCGATCCTAAATCCTTAGAACATCAGAATCAAATGAAATAGTAGCATCTAAGAGACACTCTAAAATAACAAATTGAAGATAAGGAACGAAGGAAAGATCATGATTTCAAAGACAGAGAACGCTATGAATACTAAATGCTAAGAAACTAAGATTAATATGGCCGCTATGCTCCTTAACAAGAAGGAGTTATAGTTGAAAGCATTTAGATTCCTTAAAGTGTAAGGAGAGGAGGATACATGCCAGAAGATTACAAACAGGAGCTAATGATGCAAATCGAAGAGAAAAATAGAAAAAAAGAAATGGAGAAAAAGAAGAGATTTGATGAAGAGCTTAGAGATGAGGAAAGGGTAAAAAGAGAACTAGAAGAGCTTAACTATAAGTATCAAGTTGAAACTGGGCAAAAGAAAGCTAAAAAATCCTAAGAATAGTCTTAGTCTCAAACTCCTGATGAAGAGGAAAGTGAGCAAGATTAACTTCCAAAAGTAAAATAAGTAAAAAGCCCAGTGAAAAGAAGTTTCAAATAACACTAAGACTAACCTTTACATTCAGATGAATATCCGACTGATGAATAGCAATATTACAGTGATATGGCTGCTTCATAGATTGATCCTATTAAGAAATAGATGCAAGCTTAAGTTGTCAACTTTTAGAAAGATCTTAAAAGGCTTTAATAGCAGCAGAAAGATATGGTTAAGAACTACAAAAAAGAGATTGAGACAATTTAGAAAAAGAAAGAATCAGTAATATAGGATTTGAAATCTGATTAAGAAGTCGAAATGAAGAAATAAATTGAGAACTTGTAAAAAGCTTTGGATTTAGTCAATAAAAAGCAAAAGGAGCTTAAAAATCAAAGTGCTAATGGGAATTCGAGCAATCACAAGTCCTAAGATAGTAAAGATTAGACCAATAAAAGCCAATAAAAGTCACCAGTAAAGTAGAAAAATTAGACAAAAAAGAAACCATTAAAAATGAATAATCCTTAATAGAAAACTTAGTACAGTGAAGATGATGATGAAGAAGAGGAATATAATCAAACAATTAATCGCTAATTAACAAATAAATACAAAAATCACCCAACTCAGGTCATTCTCACTCCAACAGGTAAAAATTAAAAGAAAGATCAAACTTTGGTGAAATAATTCACTAGGTAGTTGTCAGGTAAATCATCTAAGAAATCTCTAGCTTAGCAAATGTAAGGGAAGGAATTCAATAATGACGATGATAATGAAGAGGAATTAAAATCTCATAGATCTCGAAAATCCACTCGTTCTAGGATGCAATCTGTGTTTAATGAAGAAACGCCACTTAAAAAGCCTGAAGAAGATCAAAAGACTGCCAAAAGATAAGGTACATTAAAACTCCCTCCAAAAGGATCTAAAGGAAGCGGTGCGATTAGTTAATAATCAAGTGTATTAGTGCCTAAAAATGCAGATAATGAGAATTTGTCAATAACTAACCTAATGAAGAGAGCATAAAGTTTAGATAGAGAAGAGTAACCTCTAAATATAGATAGAAATGGGAATTTAAACAATGAAAATACTCCAGTTGGTAGAGGTAGTAATGGTGGAGGAGGAACTCCTTCAATACTCAGAAAAGATTCAAGTAAATAACTAAAAAGAAATTCAAGCTAAAAGAGTGTGCGAATAAATGAATCTTAGCACAATAATACGTCAAGCTAAATAAGAAATGAAGATGATGATCAGAACAGCAATAATTTTTAGAATTTCACAGACTAAGTTTACAATGAGAACTAAATAGGAAAAGAAGTACCAATGATAGCTGATGACTTGGGTAGTGAATATGTCTAAAAGAGTAGGGATTTTGAGAAACATTATTATGAAGATATTCTCAAACCACATTAAGTGAAGCAGAATATTGAATCTCACTAAAAAAAGAGGACAGTAGCATGTTAATAAAGTCTATTGGAGGAATTAAGATCGCTGATAGCGAGATGTTTTAGTAAAATATGAATCAAGAAGAAAATAAGGAGATGAACCTTTCAAGATATTCAAATTTCTTGTTTAATAAAAACTTACTTAACACAGCCGATGATGAACCTATCTAAGAATATATTGATGGAGATGACAATACCACAGATCCTATGAAAATTCTAAACATTGAAAGACCTCAATACACTTTGAGAGAAAAGCAAAATGATGAAGGTAGCTTTAAAGATTATGATGATCCAAATTCTGAACAGAATAATATGAAAACACAACTTAATGCAATATAGTAAATAATTCATGAAAATAGTAGGATGTCAGAAGAGTTTAAATCTATGAATATGGATTAAGAAAACTAAGGAGTCATTCAATTCAATAAGACTTTCGAAAGAAATCTTAAGCATGTTGAAAATATATTTGAGGAGGAGAAGAAAAAATCTAATAAAGAAATTAAGACCTTGGTAAATATAAGCCAAATAGATGATACAGTTCAGCTTCAAGGAAATGTCTAAAAAAGGTAATATCATAGCAATAATTAGATATTATCATCAGAAAGAAGAAAGTCTGTGGATAGTCTAAGAGGTGTAGTTAGTAGTATTCCTAACTTTTTGTAAAGACCTATGGGCTAGTCAAATGAAACTGAAGATAAGCTATCATCATTTTAAGGAGGAAATTTCTAAGCAATCTATCAAAGATAAACAGATTAATTAATGGAAGATGAAGAAATCAATGATCTTGATCTTGAAGGCAATAAACAAATACTCGCTGCAGTTGCAGGTGTCTTAGACCCATCTAAAAATTAGTAAAATTTCCATCTTCTTAGTTACTTAATGTCTCAAAAAGGTTCTCCAAAATCAAATTCTGAATATTAAGAATCCCCATCTAGATCTAGAAACTAATTCTTGCATTAAGAATCTAAAAGCTAATTTTCACAGCTAAACAATCTATCATAATAGACTCCAAAAGATTTTGGAAATGTAATAAGAAATTAAATAGCGCCTATGATGCCTATGAGTGAATAAAGAGCAAATCCTACCCAAAAAACTAATAAGCCTCGAGTGTAATAAAATTAGTAAATATAGTCGAGACCATTATAACCTCAGCAGAGACATTAGTAAGTTTAATATGAAGCTTAGAGCAGTGGAGGAAATTCAAAAAATATTTAAATTTTAGATGAGAAAAATAAGTCAAGAAAACCTCCTTTACCAATTTATTAACAACGATAATAGTTGTAAAATGCTCTAGATGTAGTTACTGGTGATTAAAGTCCTAATAGAAGTGAAAATAGAGAATAATCAATAGTAAATGTATTTACTGAACATTCTCTAATTAATGAAGATAGAATCCCTTTGAATATCTACAATCCGTTATTGAGAGAAGAAGCTATAGCAAACAAGATTTATAATAAAAATGATCCATTCTTAATAAATATGAATTTAAGATAGAAACTATAAGAAACTAACTAGATGATTCACATAGATAATTAAAACCTCTTGGATAAAATAAAGCAACTTGGAAAATCAATAAAGCCAGTAACTTACGGCTATCCCTATATAGATTTAACAAAGAATGATGCATTTGATGATGATTAATACTAAGAGGCTTAGTACAGATCTTAAATATATACTTAGCATCTTAAAAATACTATGAATGAGTACTTTGGGAATGGTTAAGCTCCGAATGCCTCATCTATTGATATAGCTGAAACTTATTCATAAATATTAGGAGAGTAATAATAGCTTTAACCTAATGATTAGGTATCGAGATATTTGAATTACAATTTCAATGGAGAAAGGGGTCTAGATGTTAAATAAAAAAAGTAAAGTTAGCAGTCTTTAAAACAATTATAACCAATGTAAAACTTGCTGGAATATGCTTAGAGCTACAAAAATAACCTAGTTTCAGATATAATGAAAGATAAAGTAATAGAAGAAACTAAATAATATAGAAAAGTTGCAAAAAAGAAGACTTCATAAAAGCTAGAATAGCCAAGATATTAAAATTAAGAGTTGCAAAGATACTAAAATTTAGAGTAGCAACATAGTAATGAAACAGAGAAAAGAAAAGAACTTGAAACTTAGCAAAAACTATAATACCCTACAATGGCTACTATTGAAAACTAAGCATCCAATAACTTTTATTAAATGAGTTAGAATTTTGATCAATCAGATCAAGAGATAGAAGAATCTGAAAAGCTGTCTGATATTTAAAGAATAGATACAAATCCAGAATAGTACTTAAATATCAACCCAATTCATCAAAGAACTAAAACTTAATAACAGATTGTGCCCCCTCTATCATCCTAACTTTCCAATATAGGCTTTAAAAATAACCTTACTCTCACAGCACAAGAGCCAACCTAGAAAAGTTTAGACTCATTTTTCTCCTAAGACGGTTTAACAAAAAGACCTTTTACCAAGAAAATTTAGGGGCCTGTAGCTAAGCCTTTCATAAAATAAGCATCGTCACAAGCAATTAGGCAAAATAGCTAATAATAAGATGATTAATTACTTCTTGCAAAGACTCTTGGATAGAAAGGAGTTTTCGATCCTCATTCTGCTGGAATTAATTCACCAAGTGGATATCTGTAGCATATCGTACAAACTACAGAGTCTAAACCTGAGTCAGAGATATTTGATTAGGAAAGAGCTGACTTTATGTTGATTTGATTTAATTTCTTTATGAGAGTTGATAAAAGATTTTTATATAAAATAGAGAATTAACTCACAAAACTTCCTGCACTCTATCTATAATGACATGGGTACTCTCTAATCCTTCGAGCTCAAACATAAACTCTTTTTGCGTTATCACATCATTATAATTAACCTCAACACTACCAATTATCGCTCTTCTTTCCTTCATGGGATCTAAACTGTTATACACATTAACTCTGAAACTTGGTTTAAGTTCAACTTTGAGAATCTTATCAGATGGGATAAAGATAGGATCTTATGAAGGGAATCTGGTTATTTCACTTTCATAGAGAACTTTACCAGTCGAAGCGTTTTGAATTTCATAGAAAGCTAAAGGCAAAGCTTAAGTGCAACTGAAGCATTTCGCTTTGATAGGTATACCTGAGATGCTCAAGTCAAATCTTATGTGATGAGCTGCTTAAGTTTGATCTTCTGTTTCTAGGAACACTTAGATTGTATGAGTTCCTCCCAGATATTTTATCTATTAAGAAGGGATTGCACTTGAATGCTTTTAAAAGTGAATCTCGATAAGTGCTATATCTAGTATAGACTCATCGTTAGCTAAAATGTGAAGAATATCTTTAGCTTTGAAAGGATAATCTATTAAGCCCTCAACTAAAGATCCATCATCAGAGGCTCTAAACTGACCTCCAGAGACACTATTTACTATTGCTGATAAACTTTTAAGAGGTGGTTCACACTCTATTTTGACTTTGCAACTTTAAGAGGAAGAAGACATTAATTTAAATATAAAAGGTGGTCGTTTATTATAATAATTCAAATCAGCATGCTTCATAAAAAGATTTAGCCTTTGAACAACTCATTAGTTCTCTAAAATTGTCAGTAGACTACTGATAAGCAACCAATTCACAAGAAATAAGCTCCCTCGAACATCTCAACTTCAAGAACTGGCATAAAATCTTAATTGACTTTGCCTTTGAGTCCTCCTAATGTGAAAGCGAAAAATTCAAAGCAGGTATCAAATTCCCATCTTTTTTTTACTTCTTTAGAAAATTAGAGTAGTGTCTCCAGTTCACAGAATAGTTGATGATCTAAATCCTTAAGAGATCTATGGGCAAGCTTAGGAAGGGAAAAATCTTAAAGGATGTATATTCACAACAGTTCAATCTAGACTCAAAGATAGTCCTGAGGTGTTTGCGGATTTCACACAAGTCTATCAAAATAACATGGAAAAGGAAGGTAGCTCGAGACCAAACAAAAGTAAAAGTATATTTGAGAAGAACTTTGCTCAAAGAATGAATGAAAATTTGCTAGCAGTACTTGCATTAAATAACTCTACTGAAGAGGAAGGAGTTTTCACAGATCAAAATTAGTACTTTAATAAGATATCTGGAAATCATGAAAAGTAGAAAAGCTTAAATGTAGTCCAAAATGAGTTGAGTGCAAATAAAAAAGGGCCTTAATCATCAGATAAAAAGAAGAAATAAGTCTTATCTATCACAAAGCTCCTTAAAAACTCCTCATCATTAAAAGAAATGGAAGGAGGATAAAAACAAAAGCGCAAGAAAAGTAAAGGAAATGTTTTATCTAATGATGACCCAACTTCTTTAAGAAATCAGGCGACTAGAAGTGCTTCATAACCTTAACTTAGATCTTAGAGTTAGCAAGCCAACTCATAAGAGAGGCCATCTTTATAGATTAAGAAGCATTCAATCAAAAATGCAGATCAGATAATAGTTACAAGACCAGATAAGTTAAGGATTAATTAGGGAGATTAAAGTCTTGAAAGACAGCCATAAAGAGCAGCAAGTATGAAAGTTCTGTTAAAGAAGAGTACAGCTTAAAAAGTCTCAAATAAAGTATAAAATGTGAAAATAAACAAGGACCAGATATTGGTAAAACAGCAAAACTTCCACTCAAATGGCAATGAAGAGAATAACTAGTTCAATTTAAGAGCTAGATCAATGTCCGGAAGCAAAATAGTAAAGAAAGCTAGTTAATAACAGCAGCTAGTTGAAGAAAACTTGTTTGCATTAAGAGCAAATAGCAAAGACTAAAATATAATCTCCTCAAATCTTTAATAATCTTTGGCTACTCTCTCATAATAGAGAAGCAAATCTAGCACTAAAGTATGCTAGCCAGTGACAGAAGATGTTTCTTCCAAGTAATAACAGAAAAGTTTAATGTTTAAATCCAAGAATGAAGAAAGTAATGCAAAGTTATCTGCTTTAAAGAGCCTTATTAAGCTCTCAAATAACTAAGGAGCTACTAACTTTATATAATCCTCTTCAAAAGAATCCCTAGGCACTCATACCTAAACTTTGACATTTAATTAGGCTTAAATGGCGACTATGATGAATAAAATAAAGGTTGGTGATGGAAGCTATGTCCAAAAATGTGCATCTGCTAACCCTAATAAGCCTTCATAATAGCAATTCATGCAACGAATCACATCTGGACGCCTTATAAATCCTCAAAAATTGATAATAGATTCCAAATAAAACTTAAATACTCCTATGAATTCGGAGACTCCAAGCAATTAAATGAAGATTAATATTCTTTTGTAGACTTAGGACAAGGAAAACTCTTCCTCTATAAAATCAGGAAATTAAGTTAACATTAGAAACATTAAAGTCAATAATTTGAAAGGGAATTCTGATTTAGATGTAAATAACACTCTAAACAGTTTAGGGAAACCCCAAATAATATAGCAACAAAAGATTCATCAGATTCTCTTGAATCATAACTAAAAGACACAATCCAGTCTTTAGTAGCACCATGATATAAGTCAAGTTAGTAGGAATACTGCTTCTGCAAAAAATATAACGAGCAAAACCTCTCTAAATAATAATAAGGGTCATTCGAGCATGGCTTAGATAGGCAAGCATATTAATAGCTAAGAAGAATTTAGAAATAATGACAATCAAGTGCTTAGTCCTTCTGAGTTTTCAAGAAAAAATAGTACTATAAGCAACGGCTCCTCAAAGACTTTGCAACAAACAGTCTCTAAAGGGAATTTTTATCCAAGTTCCATAAAAACTTAAGATCCTATGAGAAATCAATAATTTACAGATTATGCAAATAGAAATTAAAACTCATCTTAAGCAACTATTGAGACATTTTATTAAGATTCTAACTTTAAAAGTACTATTGAGCATAAAGGATAAAACCGACAAACAATGCTCAGCGATGAAATCAAGAATATACCTTTTTGTTAAAATTTCATTCAGGATGAATATCTGAGCATGAGAAATGATTCAAGGAAACTAAATTTTAATCAAGAATGTACAGAAAGTCCTCGTTATGATAGTTTTAATTAACTCAAAGGATCTTAATTTATGACACCTTGCATGTTAAAAGATGATTAAGAAGATTAATTTTGTGAAGATGAATCTATTGTAATAATTTAAGAAGATTAACTTAGATTACCATTAAGATCAGCGAAGTAATCTCAAAATTCATAGCAAAGATTCTTCTAGGAACAAAGTTAATAGTAATAGTCATGGAAATAATTATAGGAAATAGTTGCTGAAAGTGTAGACTCAGTAAAAACAGTTTTCAATAAATAGCATAATACATCTGTTATAGAAAATGATTCTCTTGTCACATTGTTAAAGACTTAGCTTATGAAAATGAATTTCAAAAAATAATTCTAAGGAGAAAATTAGATGGAATATTGCAAAGCTAACACTTCTTCAAATGATAGTGTTGTTATATGTTAAGGTAGAAGAAACTTCTTTGATTCTTAAATTGAAGATCTTTCATTTGAAATAGACACATGCAACTAAATTTAGATACCAAAAAACATAGATATGCCTGTAGAAAAAATGAGAATATTAGCAATTCCAGATAATTACTAAGTTTACTAAGAAGCTAAAGATTCAATTACAGGAAAAACTACTTTCAAGTTATAAAAGGAGATTGTGACTATAATAACGAATAATGTAAAGAAGCAATAGATTCTTCATCCGATGAATGCTATTAAAAATGATTCAGTTCAAAAATATCAAGATCCAACTGAAAGTATACTAAAAGTAGATTTTTCTTCAAAAGCAGAAGAGATTCAAGAAGAGCTAAAAATCTCTGATGGCATCGAATTATCCAAAGATTTTATAAACTAAACTTAAAATGGCATATCAATGAGAACCTCTCTATGTAATCTAACAAATTCATCAATGAACACGCTGATATCTGATGACATCTCTATGAATAGTATCATGTTCAATCAAATCTTAAGCTCTGGCAATGATAGAATAACTAATGGCATAATTAGCTATGCAGCTGATAAACTTAACATCAGAGAAGGAGATTCTCTATTTTTACTCCCTCGAATCCAAGAGACTAATTTCAAGCATCTTTATTTAGCATTACTGAAAAGAGAACCAGAATGGTGGATTACTCAGGATTTATCATAAATTAAAAGTCAATGCGAGCCTGTTCTGGAAACTTTTATATTTTGATTTAGATTAAGTTATTAAATTAAATTCACAATACTTCAAAGTTAACCTCTATAACTTCATTCTTTCTTTTAGAAATCTCTTTCATAAGTCCATGGCCTGTTGTTTATCCTGGCAGTGGAGGTGGTAAACATCTTTATGATCTGTTTCCGCTAATAGAAGTACTTACTCTTTCTCTAGGCATCTTGCTAAGAAATTCAATACTTTGAGTTTCTTTCTTTTAACGCTTATGTAAGTAACCAGTACTAGGCTTTGTACCATTATTTGCAGGTAATTGCCTATGACTCATTGTAGCAAACATATTTTAAGATAAAGCTAGGGATCCCCATTTGTCTGAATTAAGAATTTGCAGATTCATCTCTTTCAATTCATGCTCATTATTTTTAAATGATTAATCATCTTATCTGCTTGTTAAACTACCAACCTTTTTATTTTGACTTTTACCAAACTACAATGTTGATTATCTCATGCTTCCAAGCTTTAGAGATTTTAGCTAAACATCATTTTTGTCAATAGTGAAATTTTTTCTCTCAGTCTTAGATCCTTAATCATTCATTGAACTCTAAATATCTTGCTTAAACACACTTTTCAAACTTTAAGCATCTTTTATTGAGCCTGCTCTACTTGACTAGGCTATGTTAATTATTCTTTTAGATGAAGAGTTCAGGAGATCATTGAGGGCCTAAGGTTGCTTCAAATATATTCGACCTTTCGATTTTTTAAGATCAAGTTATATTGAACTTTTTCCTAGTGTGCTTTCATATTGATCCCCTTACGATGGAACAAATTTCTAAGAAGACATAAAGTGATCTTAGTTGTAATTTTTCTAAAAGACTCTATTTTTCATAGATGATTAGAAAACTCCTAATTTTTCTTACTATTCCAGATAGGTAGCTTTGCTTGATTTACCGAGAATATTCTCAAAATTTTCTTCAGAAGCTTTTATTTTTTTACCTTCTTGTATTTTGATTCCTGTTTAAGGTTAGATAAAATCAAAATTAGATCCAGCTGGAGGCTAAAGCTATTTATGATTAACTGGGATTGGTAAAGTCTACATCATCTCTTTAATAGATAAAGATTTTATTTCTTGATTCTAATTCTATGAACCAGGTTTTTCGAAACGATTCTTTAGCTTAATCGCTTAGCTTACTTGTTCTAGTTTTATGTTTTATAGTGCGTTTGGCAGATGATTCGTATTAATTACATCTTAAAGCAGTACATTCCCATGCTAATCAAAAGTGAACTTCTTGCCTTTAATAGCATTTAGTTAGTCTAACAACTCTTGCTGCGCCTATTCTTGTTTCTATTTATATTCTTATTCTTTTTACTATTCTGCTCTTAATTTCTCTTTTTCTTCCTCTTTTCTCTTTCTTACTTTCTCTTCAATGCCATTATTAACATCAAGTACAAGTGTTTCTCCTAATTTCACTTAACTTGGTGTGAAGTTTGTTATTGATGAATGTTTTGAAGGGCTCTGTCTTTTCAAAGACTTTTTCTTTTTGCTTTTAGAAGGAGAGTTATTCTTACAGTCTAACACTTTCAATCTAATTTTATCTACTAAAGAAAATCTCGCATGACTATCATAAGGACATGGCATTGGTTCTTCATCTTCCTCCCAAATCGAATCTTCAACTAAATTAAATCTATATTACTCTCCTTTGTCAGGTTTCGCATGATTAGCCATGACAAGAAATCTCTATTAGGTTTAGATCTCAGATATGACAAAGTCAGGTAGCATTTTATCATAAAGTCTACTTTTGTATAAAAGCATAGCTCTCTATTTGATCTTTTGAGAAATCATTTCAGCTATAGTAAAAGATTCCTATGAGCTTAGAACTAAGTTTTTCAATCATTAATTCTCTTTATCTTATTTCAGTTTCAGTTACAGTTCATGCTCTAATTGTTCAAGCTGTTGCTACTGCTTTCTAGACATTTTCACTTCTTAATTTTAGAAGTTAAGTGTTTTCAATAAATCGGGGTTTTGGGGTTTTGGGGAG
>QLAH01000769.1_pt1 | contig 12138 bp, 9 predicted proteins | sample 4693081 | NCBI WGS metagenome assembly QLAH01 (sample SAMN09425401, study PRJNA476045) | Lake water metagenome, whole genome shotgun sequencing project.
GCCAAGCTTTTAAGTCCAATCCATCTCAAGCAGTGAATTTATCAGCTTTCAACTAAAAGCTAGGCATCTAACCAGACCTCTCAGAACAAGATAAAGATCACCCATTCCTCAATTCCCTTTAAAAACTAATGTTTTCCCGACCTTGCAACTATTCAGCTTTCCTGCAAACCTCAGAAATCTAGGAACTTGTTGATTACTAGGAGAGATTGTGCTTCAAAAATAGGATATCTAGTGATTTGCTTAAAAAGCTTAGGAAAGAAAAAGAAATATTTGTTAATACAGCTTTTTCTGCTAAGGAAATGTTTTTGAGCAGTTTGTATGTACCTATATTTAGGAAAGAATAGCTGTCTGAGTATTATGTCAGGTGTTCAAGACTAATACAGCTATGTGGTTAAAGATCTAAGCTTTCCTTCCAGCTGCACAAAATAAACTAAGATCTCCAAACCCAATCACCTTCAAGAAAATAAAGCACTTTTTCCAATAACACCTCTACTCCCCATTTCCCAGTCTCTAAGCAAACTAAAGTCCACTTTAAATACTGGTGGAGTAGTTAAATTCTGATACTATGCTGTGTGAGTCAAGCTACAGATAAAGCAGTGCATGTAAAATACAAATTAGTAGCACAGGAGGGCATACTTGACCAGCTCAAGAGAGAACGCAAGTTCATGTAAAGTTAAAATGGTAGAATTAGACATAATGGGAATAGTGGTAACACTTAAAATTAAAATGATACTAACCTTATGCAATAACTCACTAATTTCATTGATAACATGTAGAAGAACGATAAGATGCTGTCAATATTTGAGAGACTGCTTAAAACAGTGGAAAAGGGGTTTAATGTGATAATTTAGAGGTAGAAATAAGTGAGTGATAAGTATAAACAACCTTATATATCTATCCCGGAAAAGCTTCCACTAATATCTACTCAAAGTGAAATGACTGAGACTAAAGGTTTATAAAACATGGTTATTGATGATGTACCTTTGAAAAGTTTCAGACGCTAAGAATCTTAAATATAGAAGGATGAGAAAAGAAGGTCAATCAAAGGATCAAGGACTAGGATGTCTAAAAACAACAGTAACCTCGAAAATATTCAGGAATTATATCTTAATGAAGAGCAACTCAAATAATTACTGCATCTAGATAGGCAGAAATGGTAAAAGCTAGCTAAAATATCAGTAAAAGAATGGCCAAACTTCTTTAACTATAATCGGTTAGATATGATTAGCCATTCAAATTTCAAATTTTTCGATTAAAACTCACTAGCATCACAGATTGATACAGTTTATAATTTGGATTTCTAGATTTCAACCAATGTGTATGAGTAGCTAAAAGAATTCACAACTTTCTCTATGAACAAAGACACATTCATTCAGATATTTAAAGATAAAACTAAAAGAAAAGCTTCTGAGAGTTATGGCTTTTGTCTAATTAGGACTGAATGGGCAGCAGCTAATATGGCTGTGATTCATTTTGGATTTCATTAAGTGCTGCCTATGACTATAATTAGCTATATTGAAGCTTTCAGAAATTAATCTCTTGTAACCTTATTAATTGTTCACTATTATAGACTTAAAAAGACAACAGGAGCACTTCAAGTATCCATAAAAGAAGCGTTTTCCATGACATCTCATTTTATGATAAAAATTTAGCGACTCTTCTCATTCCAGATTAAGATGTAACTTATTATCTTTAATTTTTCAGGTTAATTTCAACTTCTAGCTCTGTCATCATTAGAAGTAAGATCTAGAACAATCTTTAAGAGAATAAGCAACAAGAACTTCTATGAATGAAGATTCAATAGAAATAACTTAACAGGATTTGAAAAATAAGAAAGTTTACACTTAAGATTGCACCTTAGAAGAAGTTTTGATGAACAAAGCTAAAAAGAGAAAGATATTCAAGAATAGCTTTGATAGGCAAAAAAGCATAAGTTATCATAAGAATTGGGTGTGGAAAAATGAGAATAAATTCACAAATCTAGATTTCTTTGAGATTATTATGCGCTAGAGAAGCAAGGAAGGCTTCTAGTTTATCAATAGAGGTTGTGATTCTGAGAAATATCTGTTTGTTAAAATGCTACCAGCTTATAAAGCTAAGTTGTAAAAGAAATCCCAGTGCAAATAGAGCAAGTTACAAGACTTGTCTGATGATATCTGTAAGTAATATTGAAGTAAATCTTTTAGAGGATCAAATAAAAGCTTCACAAAAAGAGGATACCTATATCTTGGTTCAATACGTGATGTACTTTGATAAAGAGTATGAAACTAATCATAATGGAAAATCCTGTTTCAAGACGGAGCTATACATGGAATAAGAAAATGCATATTTCTATTTCCCAAAAATGACAAATTACTTCATTGATCAAAAGCTTTTCAACAAAGATTAAACATCTAATCAATCATCAGTTATAAGCAGCTAAATCAAGCAGGACAAGAAAAATGATTAGATTAATTCCCTATCAGACAAAAACTTCTTCCATGAATTGTATGATTACATCTAAGGAGTAGATCAGTTTTTGTTCAACAACATTTGTACTTACCACAACATTGTTAAAAACTCAGTCCTTAAGCTGATAAATTCACCTGAGCCTACTCTGATAAAAGAAGAAGTATGCTATTTTAAAAATCTGAATATCTCAAACGAAAGATAGAGAAAGAAGATGAAGCTTGAGCTTGCTATTAGACATAAAATGTAACTTTTGAAGAAAGATTGGAGAGAATTTCTGAAGATTGATTATCCTGAATTGTTCTCAAATGAAGATTTAGAAGAGGAAGAGAAAAAATCTGCGAGTAATAAAGTCATGTTTGATTCTAATGGCACACCTATAAAGCAAAGACCAGGAATAGAGTAAAATTAATCTGAAAGAATTATGGAAGAAGCTAGTTTTATCATATAGATAGAAGAACTATTGGAAAATTCAAAACTTGTCAAAATTGAGCAATTTGATATTCCTGAGTTTATTTTCCACAAGAAGTGTGAAAACTTGAGAGATGTATTGAATCGGATCTATGAAACTCTTATTAAGATTTATGAAGACTTCTGCGATTTCAAGATCCAAAACCTTAAATATCAAAAGACGACTGATAAATAGTAAGAATAATTTTTTAATGCATTTTAGTGTCTATTATGCCAAAATGGTCACAAAAAATATACTTTTCCTGATTAAAATGCCTTCATAACAAGAGTTTATGCTCTCTATCTTGAATAATAAGAATTCAAATGTAAGCTTAGAATTTTAATCTTATAGGGTAAATTGGAAATTGAATATTATCGTCTCCATAAAAAGATGATTAAAATTTCAAAGAAGCTTGCTAAAAATAGAGTCTTGCATTTTTTGAATCCTAGTTATTGGGATGAAAATTCTTTGACTGACTAAGGCCCTAAATAGCAATAGCTGAATTTAGACAAATAAGGTTCTAAAACAGGGTCAATAGTTGATGTTACTGAATCACCATTTGATCAAGAAGACTCTGATGATGACGAAAATATCAATTAAATCGATTAAATCTGCGATTTCATCTTTTACTATAACTCAAGTATTAGAAATAACAATCAGCTTCAGTTTGAGCCTAATGTCCGCTCTATTATTCAAAATTTCTGTTATTATCTAAAGACTAACTATGAGACTATCTTTGCAGATACCGTACTTTTATGCTTGCAAGAAGAAGTAGAGAGGAGATCATCATCCTAAGAAAACATAGATGAACCGACTAAGGATTAAAATACGCCTATTTTTAAAGAGGATTTCGATAGAATTCAAAGCACTATGACTTAATGCCGTTTCCGTATGGATGTCAGCTTTCTCGCATTGCTTATATATTCATTGAGAAAACAAGGAAAATATGTTGATGGAAGTAAAGAATGTCAATAGACTTTCAGAGAGGCAATTGATCAAATATTCCAAAATGTAATATGCAGGAATTTCCAGAAGTTTGAGACTGATCCAGAATTTTATATTTTCAAACATAACGCTAAAGATAAAGCTGTGGTTAAAGAACTTAGTACTCCAAGTAGATAATAGGAGAACTCAAGTAAAAATCCTTATTCTGTCTTGTCAGATATTTCAAGCTACTAAACAGATCTCTTAGGAACTAAAGATTCATACTCAGATGCAGAGGAAGAAACTGAAAATATTAGAAAGCCTAAGAAAGATCTAGATTAAGGAATGACTGCTGAGGAAGTTTATCATTCTTGCAAGAAGCTGCTTTTTAAAGTGAATATTGTCATCAAAGACTGTAATGGGAATAAGATAGTTGACAAAAAGCTCTCTAAAGTGTCGGAAATATTTGACTAGAATGCTGAATAAGTCATGCAAGTATGTGAACAATTAATTGAAAAAGTTAGATTCCTTGAAGATGAAAGATAGCTATCAAATAAAAATCAAGATGCAATACTAAGCAGCTTAAGAATGGTTGAAGCACTGAAAGAAGCTCAAAATAAGAAATCCTCAGATGGAATTGAAAACTTAGAAGTAATTTTGTTCATTTTATCTTTTAGTGTGATATTACCAACATCTAGTCTTCAATAGAGATTTACTTCTCGTTTTACACTATACCTCAGTATGTAGGACTCATAAGAGACTAAGATGTTGATTTCCTGTGTTATTAAAAAGATGAAATATTAGTGAACGATGATGATCATGAAGATTTAATCCGAGTAACTAAACTTATGGACTATTTAGGATACGGATCATATACAGAGAAAAGAATAGACAATGAAGAGATAAGATTGCACGAGCTATTCAAACCATTTAATAAGAAATAGCTTATAAAAAGTATACCTTACTATTTCAAGATGTCTGACTCAGATTAAAAGATTGTTGAGAAGGATTATAAAGTATACTACTTCGATGAGATCTAGAGGAAAATAATCTATGGAATTATTAGAAGATTTTATGCACTAATGGCTTAAGACACTTTGGAATATGCCTCTTTAGTTAGACCTATAGACCAATTAAACATATCCCTCGTCTAAAAGTATCTAGGCTCTCTACTATTTAACTAAAGAGAGCTTTTTAATATTTCAGTTCTTACTAATTTAGGAAACAAAATGAAAATCGCTCATGAGATCTTAAAAGAGGATTTAGTAAAATCTAAAATTTTGAATGTGAACTTTTTGAAGGACAAAGATAATGAGATATTCTATATGAAAACATCTACTAAACTTAGGAATTTCTATCTTAAAAATTAACTCTCACTAAAAGAAAAAATCCCCTTCAAAAATTATTCTGATACTGATTTAATCTAAAAATAGGAGGAATATGATAATCAAGTCCTTAATAATTCAAATGAAAGGCAAAGCAATTTTGATCTTGATGGTGATGAAACAACTAAAGATCAGGAAAATGATAATTTTGAAATTCCTTTTTGGTTATTTTTCAAGATTGAAGAAGCTTTTACTAATAATGGAGAACTGAAAATGAATTTCGCTTTGCATCTTCCATATTATAAAATACATTAAGAACTCAACTAAGAGGTGATAATGCAGGAAATTTCAAAATCGATAGAGTTAATCGGTAAGAGAGTTTAAATAATTCTATTACTCTAATAAGTTGAGGATTCTCGAATAATGCCAAAAAATCTAACTTTATAAGAAACTTTTTATCAAAGAAGAGACACTACAAACTCTGCAATAAGCTAATTAGATTAAAAGTTATCAAGTTTTTCAACAATTACTAATTAACTTACCCATTCAAGAATGGAATAAGCTAAGATTATAGCTGAGAGAAATGATGCTAACTAATCGCCTATGCAATTCAATAAGCAAAGTACGATTTCTGCTAATGAAAAGCAATCTCAAAAGACATAAGGATTCTCTTCAAGAATCAGAGCAAGAATGGAGAAATTCAACAAAACTAACAAAGGCAGAGATGATAATACTTAAAGCGACGGCACAACTAATGTTGACAATCCTTAGCAAGAGAGTGCTTCTGACCAAAATTATATCAATCAACAAAAGATTCAGCCTCTTAAAGTCAGTTTAGTTTATGAGCACACATTCAATATTCAACATAGCTTTATGAAAATAGAAGAAACTTTGAAACATATCTCAGACCTAACATTCCCACATTTTCAAATTGATGGAATGCCTAATCTCTATGTCACCAAACAAGAAAAGAATGTATTTCTAATTAGACTTTCAGGAACTTAATCAGATTAAAACTAAACACGCACTCCTAATGTAATGTCCATGATGAAGTCTCAGTCTAATCTGAATATAAATCATTTGTCTGCTTTGCATCAAGATCATCATACATTTAATGATGAAGCGAATTCAATTAATGTCAAGAGTATTAAGACTCCACTTGGAAGCATGACTTAATAGACACATGGAATAGCTTCACGATTTTAGCAAAATTAATAGCAAGAAAATAAAATTGTAATGGAAGTCTTTGGATGTTATGCACCAAAGAGGCAACACATTGATCCTTTAATTCACATAGTAGAAATGACTTTGAGAAAAGGTATCATCGATAAAATTGCAAAAAATACATAAAGGACCTAAGGATTGCTGTCAGCAGAAGATATGAACTATATAAAAGATTCTGACTAGAAGATTATTATGGCTTTCCCTATTTCAGAGTTATATACTGATCGATTTGCATTGCTAAATTATTTGAAGCAAAATCTATCAAGATTCCTCATTCCAGTTTAGCTCAAATAAGAGATTCAGGGAATATAAAATTCATAAATGCTTGGCAATTCAATGACTAGTGGTGGCTTTTATTAAAGGTAATTTGCTACAAACTTATCGAAGTAAGAATCATTTGGAATGCAATAAATAACAGAATAAAACTCTGATAGCAGACAATTTAGAAACTATTCGATTGCATCTGGTGATGATTAAAATCCATCAAGCTTAAAATTTGATAGCGGATAATTATAATCAAGCTCTTTAAAGCAAGAGCAGCTTTACTTTGGAATCTCTAGCAAGTAAAGTTTAGATTAGAAGTCCTAAGATGTTGATATTTACGATAATGGTGATTCAGATCAAATTATTAGGCGTAATAGTCATTCTTCAATAAATGAATAAGACTTAAAAATACCTTATAAAAAAGAGGATTTCTAGCTCCTATATAATTATGAGTACACACTTGGAAAGGCAAATGTTGACCAAAAAAGATAGCCATTTACTATAAAAAGCATTTTTGGATAGTCTTTGGTTCTAAGTAATTTGTCTATTTTAAATAGACTATCAAGCACTCTCTCGGATTTGAAGGACAATGAGACAATAGATTTAACTCAAGCTTAACTATCTGAGATTCTATCAGATAATGAGTGTAATTTCACACCAGAAATATTAAGCAATAAAGATGAAGGTTTCAGCAAACTGATATTAGGTCTTTAAAGTCAAGGATTTTCAAGTTAAAATGTGTAATTTAAATCTCAACTACCCTTGGTATTCAAGTGCTCACACCAAAGCAAACTAAGTAGACGAGATTACTTCAAAGTGTAAAATGTTAATAATGAACTTGATATTCCGTAACCTTCAAATGTATGCTTTGAGTAGAAATGGCTAGTAATTAAATTAAATGTAATAGGACAACTTTTCGAAGAATTATTCTTCTAGAACTTAATACTAAATGCCAATTAAGCTTTTAATGAAACTCTTATTGAAACTTTTATAAAAAATGCTTTTCACACAAATATTCCAAAAGGTTTATCCTCTAAAAATGATTCTAAGAAATAATTACTCTAACTTTAATTACTTTCTTTAACAAATTAAAAAAGTCAAGACAAGCACAAGAAGCAAGTAGCATAATGTGATTTTGCAAATAAATTAAGCAACTTGGAAACTCTGATTGAGCAAGGTCTTTTATGCTAAGCTAGCACAGTTTAATCATTTGAAAAGCTCATCTATGGGGATACAAATGATATTTATATCAGCTTAGTGTTCTCAATGATAACTCAATTCCATTAAGAGTTAAAACTGTTCTTTAGCAGATAGAAGCTTTCAATTAAAGCATTATAGTAAGACTTCGGTCTCTATTTGATGATAGAATTATGCAATAAGTCTACAAATAAGATTGAGAAAACTGTGATTTTAAATATATCAAAAGATTGCCAACAGACATCTTATGAAAGTATCTACAAAGAAATTAAATCTTACTTTAACAAAACTCAAACAATTCTAAGGAACATTCATCCTTAGCTAAAATTAGTTATTGCCTCTTTAGTACCATCTTAGGATACTTCAACTAACAATCCTTCAGGCATTAATCTCATTTTCAAACAATTCAAAGATTAAGTACTTCATTTAGATGGACTTAAGCCAGATCCTGATAAGTAGGAAACATCATTAGGAAAACTTAAGAGCTATCCAGACATTTAGCAAATTATTTCAATCTAGGATGAAGAGGCAATTTTAAACTATACAAGAAACTTTGCCATTATTTTGACCTTAAAAGACTCTAAACTCAACTTTAAATCTTACAATATTGATCAAAAAATGCTTAAAATGTGTAAAAACATGATTCATAATCACTTATTGTGGCATAGCAAAAGACAAGATTGCTTTAAAAAGATAATATCTCAGAAATTAGGAACTGTATATACATTAAAAGATTTCTATAGCTCAAAATATTTAATAAAGGATTTAAATGCTAGAAATATACTTACAAGTGATAAAAGATTTACATATGAGGAGGCTGGAAAAGTTATTGAAGGAAAGTAAGTTTATAGCTTCTAGAAGTAGCTTTAAAAAGCAAAATAGAAAAGAAGAAATAAGAAAAGTGCCAAAAAAGCTAAAGAAGAAGAAAAATAAAAGTCGAATTGTGTAATTTAAGCAGAGGAATACTTAAAGATCCTTGAACAAAATCAAACAGTATTCAAAGAGCTTTACAAGCGAGCCTCTCTTAAAGCTGAGCCTTAAGAATCTAGAAAAGAATTAAGTCCTAAGGACTAAATAAGAAAAGGCTCAATTTAAGATCTAAGAGGAATGACTCCTACTTCAAAACGTATTGTTAAATAAGTAAATAAGATAGGCGATAAGGTTTTTGCTGAGGATGATAAAGAAAGTGCTGGAGGAGATGTCTTGAAACGCAAAACTTAAATTACTGGATAGAAGTCTAGTGTAGGATTTAAAGAACTTATTCAAAATAAGTCCGTCATTAACTCACTAGTTAAAATGCCATCTAAAACAGATATTATGCTAACAAACTTATTCATGATAACACCAAGCTTAACTCCAACTCGCTAAGATATGATAGCTTGTGAAAAAGAGAAGATACTGAAATCAATTCAGAAAAAGTAAAAGAAAGTTTCTCATATTCAAAACAAGAGTTCTTTAGATGAGAAAGTATGCCAGTAGAAACTGAGTGACAAAATGCTTCTTGTGAATCCATTATATTTCCATGGTACGAAGATTTACAGAATGATGGTAGGATTCCATTCTAGAGTCAGTGCTTCAAGAAAAGCTTCAATGATTTATAAGAAGACTGATACTATTGCAAAAGATGACTAGGCACCAAACTAAAAACTATTGTTATACAAAGAAAATCTGAGAGAAATAATTGCAAGCCTTGCATCTAACAGAGATTATAGTAATGCTTAGTTAGTTCCTGTGGTTAAATTTTTGATGGGCTAAAGTAAATTACTCTTCTCTAATACTATGATGCTACTCTTTGACTCTAATCCTTTGCTAAACCAATTAGATTAATAGCAAGACAAAGTGAGTGATGAGATAGAGATGAATTTCAATGCAATAAGCGACTTAAAGCATGAAAGTGAATATAAAAAGAACAAAAAGAAGTCTAAAGCAATATTAACATAGACTGAAATCGGATAGAATTAAAATTAGGTTTTGCCATCGAAAACTCAGATAGATGACATGAGAAATTAGTTTTTTGAAAACTATATCAAGTTCTTACAATAGAAATCTGGATCAACTGAGATATTTTAAGGGACCTAGGAAGTAATGATAAGCTCATTAAACAACATGAAACACAAAAGAATAATCTCTTAGTATAATGTCAACAGCTCTTCAAACTCAATGAGAAAAATGAATTTCGGTGATGATCCTTTAGCTAAGCCATAAAAACCTAAGTTATCTCGGAGCAAGAAGTTCTCAGAAGATTTCAGTTCTTATGGAAATTTAACACAAGACAAAATTATTGAGGTAGCATCTAACTCAAGCATTATCGCTTCTTAAATTCAAAGAGAAGATTCTCAAATTAATCTAGCAAGCAAGAAGAACTAAGAAAGAATCCTTTACTCTTATTAGTTCCAAGACACACTTGCAAATAAGGCTTCAGGTTAAAGTAACTATTTGCACTCTTTCATAGTCAAAGCAGTGAATGACACACTTTTCATTTATGAGCTCTCTCATATCAATGGATTAATCAGAGTTAATGTTTACATTCTAGAGCACTTAATAGGCTTTATACCTTACTAAGTGATGATAAACTAGCAGATCACTTATAAAACCGATGCTCTAAAGTACAAGAAAAGAGAAAATGTGAAGGAAGAGTTAAGATTAAGTACTAAACTAAATGCAGATTCATTCAATTATGATTTCCACTCTTAGCAGATATTAAACTTAGTAATCTTCCCGGATAAAAAGAAGAACTTTGACTTCTCTTAATAGATTCGCAATTTGATGATGTTTTACAAGACTCCACCTAAATATGCTAAAAATTTCGTCGATTGTGTTGCTCTCAATATAGATCTTGGCTACCTGAATTAAATAAGTGTTATGGAATTCATGCAGTACTTTTACTCTAAACTTGATAAGTTTGGCTTTAAAGGATTCAACTAGACAAGCCATTAAAATCATATGACGCCTACATCAGAGTTTAAAGACTCAACATTTATTACTGGAGAAAATAGACTTGGCTTTTATATGTATGTTCAAACAGGAACAGTATCAAAAGTACATTAACCTATCTAAACACATTAGTAGAGTAATTTATCTGCAAAATAAAAGCAAAAGATGCAGCAATCTAAAGGCAATAATCCAAAAGCTCAAGCATTGCAAAATGTTCAGGAAGAAGAAAAAGAGGAAGACTAAAGATAAAAACCTTCAGATTACAAATCAAATTCAGATAATAATCAAAAGAAATAGTAGCCTTCTATGAATGCTCCTTCTAAGAAATAAACTTAGAATTCTTCCACCAATCAAAAGCAGTATTTCTAAACAGCTAGCACTATTGAGAATAATGAGAAAAATGGGAAAAAGCTTTATTTTGTAGAATTGAGAAACCCTATGATACATGAGGAAATTGGGCCTTAATCTGATGTTTTTAAGAAGGTTTGGAATTTAGAATGCTAAAAGCATGAGTAAAGTGTTAGCTAGATTAATATGGACAACTATGATGAAGATGAGAAAGGAAATTAATCTAAGAAAACTGTGATAGAATTAATATTCTACTATATATGCATTGAAGAATCCAAGAATGCGTAAACCCCTGAAACCAAGCCTAAGAAAAATAATGAAAGATACCCACTTAGAGAAGTGGCAGCTGACATGTATGGCTTTATTGTAAGTTTTTATACCTTTGAAAATTTTAGAGCAATCTTGAGTCAGCATTTACCTATTGCAGGAAATATCCCATTAAAGACTCTCTTTGGACTAAGTTCTTTGATCATACAAAAGAGCTCCAACTAACAGATATCCAGATAGATGACATGCTGAAATTTTCTTACGCTTTTGATATCAAAGCAATTGATGATCGTTACAAAGAACTCATAGAGATCAAGCGCTACAACAAAGTCATAAGTGATTTCCTCAAGCAAATGTTCTCTAAATAATGCTACTAATTCAAAAAGTATTACCAATACAAACTGAGCACCAGTGAATAAGAAGTGAATTTGTTGATATTCGATCCAGAAGTCAAGCATTTCATGTTGCACTTAGAGTTTAACTTGCAAGAGAGCTCTTTGAATATTTGGCTAATTAGAAAAGAAGAGAAAGATCAAGGATATTAGCAGAGATAGACGATTGGAGATTAAGATGACACGATGACATCTATCAACAAGGTGAATAAAGTTGCTATACTTGAAAAAGAAGAAAAGGCCTTATTGAAGAAAGTGATTAACATGATAGCATTCAGGTTCTGGAAGAGATCTGTGTGACTCAATTTATTTCATAATTCAGATAATGTAATTCAAACATAGATGGGGTTTTGGGGTTTTGGGG
>QLAH01000770.1_pt1 | contig 12118 bp, 7 predicted proteins | sample 4693081 | NCBI WGS metagenome assembly QLAH01 (sample SAMN09425401, study PRJNA476045) | Lake water metagenome, whole genome shotgun sequencing project.
ACGGAATCACCGATTTGCAGGTGATCATGCAGCCAGTTAGAAACCAAACCGTCTGGCAACTCTGGATGATCGGCTGGGTGCAGTACCCGTTTCACGGTTATGGATAGGCAGTGGGGACGAGTGGGTGAAGTAGAGATTGAGTAAGAGCGGATCACCGACTGGCCGTTGATTTGAACTTCTAAATTGGCGAACTGGCCCGGCTTGTAGTCGAACAGCACCGGTGGATTCGACAGGAAGTAGAAGGTTTTGATGTTGGGCGTTTCGTCAACAATCCGGTAGCAGCGAACGGTCAAATCCGTCGTCCAATGCTGCCCTTCCGGCAGGACGATCAGGCGTGGGGCCGACTCGGCTCTAGTCGAGGGTAAGAACGGCGGTGTTAGCTCCTCAACATGCAGAAACACATCTCCAATTTGCAGCAGATCCCCAACCTGAAGCAAATGGATCTGCTCAGAGGCCAGCTTATCGCCATTTACAATTGACCCACAGGTACTGTTCGAATCACTGAAGTAATAGGCATCGTCTTTGTAGAGGATTTTGGCATGGGTGCGGCTGACTTCAGGATTATCCAGCAGCAGATCCGAAGTGATGTTTCGCCCAATGATCCATTCCAGTTGACCTGGATAACATTGATCTAGGGTGTGAATTTGGAAATCTTTCTGCTCAAAGTTAACTGATCTGATTTTCAACATAACAAGCTACTCCTAAGAAACGAGAATGAGAATGCTTGAGAGACAGTTGGTGTAGATATCTTCTTACTTGTCCTGGTCATTTTTAGAGGCTTGACGATGGACAACCGTGTGGTTAGAAGGCTGGATCTGAATGGATTTCGCCAACGTCATCGCAGCGGTTTTTGAATTGTGGATTTGAGCAGGCGACTGCCTGGTATCGGCGGAGACAAGTAATTCTGGACGAGATGAGGCAATTACCTCAAGTGCAGTAAAATGCTCGGAGTCTTGAATCTTCAGCTCCTGCCGGAGTTTCTTGCAGAAGGTAAAGCTTTCCGCTACCGTGATCAGATTTTGCTCTAACAAATCTAGAACGACGCCGGCGTAGGTCTGCAACCGTAGATTCTGGCCAAATTCGGGTAGGACCTTGACGAGAGTATAGACTTCATCTGCTGATAAATCTGACAAAGCGCGGCCCTCCAGCAGGCTGGAATCGATATGTAATTTCTCTAACTGCTTGCGCAAACTGCGTGCCACGCTTTCGCGGCTGTACTGGGTGTGATTTCGATTAAACGTTCTGAATGCCCACATGGCCCCAACCGCCACAATAATCGCGTTAAACGTCAGAACCAGCGCCGCAGGCATTCGGTTGATCGACGGTCGAGCGCCATAGGCAAAGAATGTCCAAAAGGAAGCCAGCGTGAACAGTGTAAAAATGATATGCTGGGCCTGCTCTGACGTTGTGCCGTGGCCTTTGGAAACCCTGTAGTAGCGGTAGGTCTTCTCAAGTATGGTACCTAGGCTGAACGTAATTAGAACGAGTATCGCAAAGGTGATGAATACTGCGGCGATTTTTGGAATGGGCAGGGCCTGCCCGTAGATAAAGAATCCTATATCGAATACTTTATCGTGCAGGTCTGCTTCGTGGGTCCAGGCTCCTGTGAAATAGTAGTCCCAGTTTCCAGCATAGAGAAAGTAATAGAGATAGAAAGCAATCACCATGCCCAGATAGCCATATTGCAGCAGCCGGCGACCGGGCTGGTTCAGTTCAGCCCAATAGGTTTTTTCGGCATCAATATCAATACAGGGAATTTTGCAGCCCACGCAAGCGCTTCTTTCCAGACCCGTCTGCTGATCCACAGTACGGCATGTGGATTGGGTAATTGGCTGCTGCTCCAGATGGGCGGTACTGCCCAGCAAACTGCGTGGCCCAGTATAAACGGTTTGTACGGGAGCCATGGGACAGAAATACTGACACCAGCTCTTACCAGAATAGAGATAGCCGACCAGCATCGCACAGCAGATTGTGAGCACCAGGAAAATAAACAGAGCGTTGCGGTCGGAATTGATCGATAGAATTCGCACCCCTAGCCCCAAGAAAAATAGACCCGACTGAACATAAAGGTAGTTTTTCCCTAACCAGGACTGTTCACCAATCGTGACTAGCTCAGAACGAATTTCACCTGTCATGGCATCGGCAATATTGCGCCGTCGCTGGATGCCCAAAGCCCTTGGCACCTGGGAGATAAAAGACAGTGGACAAATGCGTCGCCAAAACTCATGGCCAAAAACCAGAAGAATGAAGATTCCGGCTGGCACAATCATGGCCCACCAGATCAAGGTGCCCATAGCGTAGGGTTGCTGGGATAAGCAGGTCTGGCGAACCTGGATACATTGATTGACATCCAGCCGAAACGGGCTGGCGAAGTTATCAGGGCTGGTGAAGTAAGGCGTAATCGGATCGTAGATCAAGGAGAAAATTAGCAGCAGCCAGCCTGATACGAGAACCCAGCGGACTCCATGCATCGTTTTCTCTGAAACGTTGTTCAGCATCGTGGTTAATTCCTTTTTGTTTGCTTGGTCGATTCGGAAGTCCCCCAAGGTTGGGGGATCTAGGGAACCTGGAGAGGCAACTCAACAAAATAGCTGTCTGCATACTTTCTGTAGCAGAAGTTAAATAGTTCCAATTGAAGGTTTCTGGAACGCTGCTGTTTGAAGCTGTAGCGCTTTTTGAATCGGCGTTGCTTCAGCCTGTCTACCGAACGAGAAATCTTGCGACAAAAGCAGGTAGCATCCTCCGCCCAGCGTCATCACCGACAGCAACAGCACCATGGGCTGCCAAATTTCCTCAAAAAATCTGGTTGGGCCTGTAGGGCGCTGCCGTTTGGCCCTTGAGCGCCGACGCTGCGGATGGCTCTCCGCTAAAGATAGGGCTTGCAAGGCTGCGGTAACTTCAGTTGCGCTCTGGTAACGCAAGCGATGGTCTCGTCTGACCATTTGGTCCAGAATTGAGATCAATCTTGGATCGATAGACTGCTGGGGTAAGTAGCTGTGCCAGTTCAGCTCGCCGCTAGCCGAATCAAACCGCAGTTGGCCTGGAGGCATTCCGGTTAGAAGCTGGATCACGGAAACTCCGAGCGCGTAGAGATCGCTGTTGAACTGCGGGCAGCCATTTTTTTGTTCTTCGGGCATATACCCAAATGTACCAATTGTCAGAGGATGGTCTTCAGCCTGCTTATTCTGCCCTGTCCGAGACTCGCGAGCTGCTCCAAAATCGATCAGTACAACATCGTGACTTTCTCGCTGGATCAGGTTGCTTGGTTTAATATCACAGTGGATGATTTCATGCTGGTGAACATACTCCAGGATTTGCAAAATCTCCTTCAGTAATTCAATCGACTCTTTTGCAGATAAATAGCGACCTCGATTAAATTTAACCTCTAGATCTTCTCCTTTGACGTATTCTTCTACCAGGTAGAAGTTGTTTTGCTCATGGCAGAACGCGAGCAGAGTCGGAATTTTCTCGCACCGTAATCCCAATCGATCGAGCGATCGAGCTTCAGCTTCGAAGAGTTGCTGAACTTTTTCAATTGAAATTGTGCTGTTGATCGGGGATTTAAGACATTTCACAACGCAGACTGGCTGGTTCAGCAAGTACTTATCGATTGCTAGATAGGTTTTGCTAAACCCTCCTTCTCCAAGCTGTTTGAGAATCAGATATCGACCTGTTAACAATTGTCCAATCATGGTGAGTCTCCGAAGCCTAAAAAGTACAGATTCTTCCGTTTATCTGCTCCTACTGGTGTAAAAACTAAATTTTGCGACATGGGGTTTGAAGACTACACCTCAGGAAGAGGCAAGGCCCCACCCCTGACAAAACTTTTTTGCTGTACGGGCGTCGTAGAGCAGAGAATGCATCGAGGGGTCCTAGTTATCTGGTAGCTATCTGGTTAGCTGTCTGGATAGTTATCTAGATAGTTGTTCATGCTGTTGGAGGCACCTCCCCCAGCCCCAAACCCTGAAAGAGGTGCACGATCAGGCTATCTCAGCTTGACGACCTTTTGATTGAAGTTAATGCGGTTTTCGCCGGTTGGGAAACCACCCCCAACGTTGGTGTGAACGTTGACGTATAAGTTACCTGCCAAAAAAGCAGCCTGCTCGTCTGGCGTCAGACGAAATTTAGCAGTCAACTGACCCGACTTAGCGTTCGTAATCGTATTCGTGAGGTAGCGAACAACCGTGGCATCAGCGAAGTTACCTCGACTATCCTCCGAGGGGCTGAAGTGGAGATGGCTGCCTGCAATCGGGTTGGCTTCCACATCTTGAGGCACCTTCAAGAATCCATCAATCAGGGCGACCGGGTCAGAGCCATTCAGGATCGTTGCGGTCGGATCAATCACCGTTTCGCCCTGGCTAAACAGGGGCAGACCAATGAAATCCTTGTAGGAACCGGTCAGGCTGAGCACTCCGTTTTGCAGGCTGGGAGTAAGCTCTGAGCTGCCAGGACTATCATTGGGAAAGGGAAACTCCTGCTTTCCTGACAAGGTTCTGGCCGTTTGTAGCTTGACGCGGCTATCTCCAGAGTTAAAGAAAGCATTTCCCTTCACCCCAATAAACCGATCGCGCCCCTGCGCCGTGCCAACCTGTTCGCCATCGCCTCGATGCACGTTGAATTTAACCCCGGCTAAGAGATTAGATGCGGTTTGGGTCAGCTGTGTAAATTGCTCCCGGACCTCCAACCGGTTCAGTCTCTCAACTTTGGTGAAAGCCAACGAGGCCAGGATGTGGTTCGTCGCTTTGTCAATGATTAAAGTATTATTGACCGAGTCTAAGGGCTGATCCAACCCGCCCTTATCAGGATTTGTGCCCTGTCCAATTACAATATTTTGCGGATCTAAACTCTTGTCGAGCACAATTCGATCCTTAGCAGGATTGAAGTCAAAGACCCGGTTGGTTGTCTCTGCGCCTAAGATCAGCGTGTCAGCACCCCCGCCAGTGGTAATGGTGTTGAACCCTTGCCGATTCAGGGTGAATATATCCGACTGACCGGTGCCAATCAGCGTATTTTTCCCACCTGAGGGTTGATATAGATTGCCTCTCCGGCCCAGATCCTCAATCAACGAATTTTCTAGCTTCAGCTTGGCCAGATTTAGTGCTCGCGTTGCAGTGATGCTGGCTGGGGATTGAAGATGTTGCTCCAGGTTTTTGGACGTATCTGGAGCGTGATCGTGCTGGTTAGAGGCATCCTGACGGGTAGAAGAAAGACCCAGTTGATTAATCGTAGGATCAAGCAAAGCAGATACTTTAGGTGGTGCTTCTAAAGGATTGAAACGGCTATTTGGCGAAGATGGAGCGATGAGTGATGGCATAGGGCCGACACTATATAGATCAGAGTGATTGCTGTGGATGACTTCCATGATGTGCTCCTGAAGTGAATTTTTAGGTGTAGATGATCAGCAGATTGCTAAATTCATCATCTTATAGATAGATTGACCTGATTAAATTGAGGATAAAAGTTGGAACTGTAGAGGAACTGCCTTATGCGGGAAATTTCGTCCTTAGATCCCTAATGGTTGCTAAACTTATTCCGAACTGCTTAAAGAATAGATTGGCTGACCTGTCTGTTGAAGTGGTAACAAGCGCCAGAAAATGCTAAGTATATAGATAGATGGATAGATAGAAGATGCCTGAATAAAGCTCCAGCTAAGCTAGGCAGCGCTCGTCCTACTCTGTTTCAATCTCTTGTGTGAGGATAATTCTGACCTGCTTGGCCTCATCAAATCCAAAATCGGTTTGGGATTGCAGAGGGTTTGCTCTCCAGAGGTTACGCCCTCGCAACCCCGCTATCTGACGAATATGGCTTCTCCCTATTGACTATAATGCTAGCCCTGAGTCACTTTGTTCACATCTTGCACCAACCGCCAACCGGTTAAAACCGGCGCCTTATCGGTTCTAAGTGCACCTGCGCGCACTGGCCGCAATAAAGGTTCTGCGCAGGCAGGCTTTGACTCGGTCGCCTGCGATTACTTAGCAAGAAGCCGCTTCGCTGCTACAACCCCGAGGTGCAAGATCTGAGTTTGTTCATAACCTGTATATTTTCAATTTGCTCAGTTGGGAAAAAGCATTCTTCCGGCAATAAAATTGGCTTTTGCGCGAAAATCAGCTTGCCGCGAAAATGAACTCGATGAACTACGACTCCATAGGGTTTTTGGACTAACTTGGAGCCGCTTTTGTAGTAGGTAGTATAGATGGAAGAGGCAGCTTGCAGTAAAGGTGTCATAGGTGGATTTGGGTGAATAGATTGATCAGATTGAACAGGATTAACGATTAGCTGCGTAACATTTCGATCACCTCAATATCAATGGCTGGGTTCAAACGTAGTGACAGTACTTCTGTTGGGCCGGGTACCTCATGGCCGTCACTCTGCCACTGCCTCGATCATCCTCATCTCCCATAGCATGAGATACAGTTTGATAAACTGTCTGGACATTACTTGATGGGTTGATCCCATGGGTAGGCCAGATTAAGGAGCAGATGAACGTGATCAAACCCCAGGAAAATACGCTTTTCGACATTTGAAAATTTACCTCTTTAGAATTGGTTTGAGCCAGAGTAGATAATTGGAACGCCTGACGCAATTACTGTTCCTTCCTCTAGCAAGTTTGCTCAAATGGTGTGGACGAAGTTCTAGCAAAATAGCTGAGAAGTAAAGCTCAAAAGCTTAATTTGGCAATTCAAGAACGTTTCTTTTGTAAGAAACGACAATTTAACAGGTGGATTAAGCAATGGTCATAAATTCTTTTTTTGCTTGATTGTTGCTTTGGGTCAGCTTTTTGCAAGACTTGGTTTTGTACGACTTGGCTGACGTTCAATGTTGAAAGCCTAATTACGGAACGCTGTGTGAAGGCATCAACTGCAATCTGTTTTAAGCGTTTAACAACTAAAGATGAAATTGCAGAGCTGGTGTTGAGGAAAATCAGAACTATCTGGGTCTGTTGCATTCACACTAGAAGCATAAGTGACCTACAGGGTCTGAAGAAGAGGGTTCAAGCCCCCTATCTCGAGTTTTATAAATGGGTATGTATCAGTGTTCAAAATAGGGCATTTAGAATAGCTAATAGGGTGTCGGTATGGGTATTCTCACATCTTGCACCAACTGCCAACCGGTTAAAACCGGCGGCTATCGGTTCTAAGTGCGCCTGCGCACACGGTCGAAAATAAAGGGTTCTGCGCAGGCAGGCTTTGACTCGGTCGCCTGCGGTTACTTTACGAGAAGCCGCTTCGCTGCTACAACCCCGAGGTGCAAGATATGGGTATTCTAAGAAGACTTTAAAGTGGTAATAGTCTACCCCGACGCAAGCCTCAAGGTAGACTATTCAAGCATTTGATCTGATCTAAACGGCGAAGAGTCAAGCAGTGGTTCTACCGCTTCCTCGATCATCATCTTCGTCACCGCCGGTTTGCTCAATTAAAGCAACGAGAGCTGCAATTAACCGGTTGCATGTCGCATGAGAGGCAATGCCAGTGAGTCTAAACCCAGTTACTTCGTTCATTAAATTATCAACTCCTCTGCCTATTTCTGAATGAATTACAAGGCTAGAAATAGACGCACCCCACACTGCTTCTCTTCGCCCTGGAGCGGTGTGCAGAAGCTTTTAGCATTCAGCTAATCGTTGTTATTCAGGATCTTAGCGGTAGCCCCTTAAATTGGTTTAGCAGCTAAGATTTCCTTCATTAAATCTTCTTCTTCCCTGCTCCAATGGAATTCAACTGTGAAGCCACGGTATAGAGACAGAATCAAACAGGCAGAATATAGCTCCTGCTTACGTTCTGGTTTTACCTCTCAGCAGATCTCCAGGCTGGATTAAACATATATCCATCGCAGAAATGACCCGTCCAATCCAGGCGCTTCCTAACTGAGCCGCTACGAAAGAATTCGAACCCTAGCGTTCGCAGCAGGGGCCAATAACCGACTGGAAAATGATCGGCTCTCCATCAGGATCATGGTGGCGATTTGCCCAATTGCTGATCAGGTGGTCTAACTCCTCTATCGCCTGCTCAACCCGCTCTGTGGGAATATTCAACTCCTCCAGAATCCGGTTCACTTTTGGCTCTCGCTTGGCCCAACTTCGCATTAAGTTAAAATACTGAGCCGTATCTTCTACTGCGGTAGAGGCTCGCTCCTGGTCATCTACAGGGGCATAAAAGGTGCGCATTAGGGCGTAAAACGGCACTCCCCAAGCAGAATCAATTCTTGTCACCGTTCCAGAGTGAATCAACCGCCGTTTGATGTGATCGGTCATTGCTTCGCTGAGCGGGGTTTCCTGGTCAGCCGACAATTCGTTCTGAGAGCGGTGGTGCAGTTGATCTAGCAGATCTATGAACTGAATGTCGTTGATGATCTGGGCATCAGGCAAACTCCCCGATAGCTTCTCCTCGATTTGCCGCTTATCTGCGGAGGAAAGGTTGTTTCCCAAAATGCGCGACTGGCCTTGCTGCCAAGGATATAGCTCTAGCCAGAGGTAAGGAAATTGGATCAGATAGCGCGGCTCGCTTGAGCCCAGCATTTTCAGCAGACTGCCAGTCTCCAAAGCCTGATTTATTTCTTCGACAATCACCTTAACCCGTTTTGGCTCAATGTGATGTAATTGGCCGGTCAGACGCAGGTTTTTACCTTCCTCCATGTAGGTTATGTAGATGGCGCATTTTGCCGCTGTCGCTGCTGCATCTAGAAAAGCACCATGACGATGCCCGCCTGTACGCATTGCGCTAAAGGCAAGGTTCAGCATAATTTTGTCTAACGCACTGGGGCCAAAGTGTTGAACTAGCAGTTTTCTAACTGACAGCGGCGCCGAAAGATCGTCTGCCGTCTGCTGATTGGTCTGAGTCAGGTTTTGCTGGTTCATAGAAGTATCTCGCTCTTCTCCGAAAGAACTTTTGAAATTCTTAGTCATTCGCTTTCTCCTGGTATTCCTTAAATCTGTGCAGGATGTAAACTTAAGAGAATTTGTTCTTTTCACTAGATATCTATTGAACGTTCAAAAAGATAGAGCTAGGTTTTGTCAAAGGCGATTCACAACAACTAGCAACAGCATTCAACAATCTTCTCGTGGCAAAGATAGCTGTAGCCTTTTGATTTAGAACGAGGTGCATAGTGAAGCCTTAAGGTAGAGGCGCTCACCTAGAAATGCATGGCATTAATCTCCATGATCCCGATGTTCTAAGCTCAATGCGTGGCGCTATGGTTGGATAAAGAAGTGTATGTGCGGAATTCGTCAATTTCAGCCGAACAAGTAGTCGAACAATCAATTGCAGTCATGCTCCTGGTCAGGGCAGATTGCTAGCCTTTGGCTTCATAGGTCGGTTTTAAGCTTTTCTAATCGACTGCTGATGACCGGCTGAGAACCTAGTGAAATGGAATTACTGACTTCGAGTACTGTAGCGGGGATACCGGCTCGCCTCTCAGTCCATAGGATTTGGCGTAATGTTGCCCCTAGGAATAGGTTATGGCAGCAAAGCATCTAGGTTTACTGGGGTCCAGTGAAGTTGACGAAGCTACTAGATCCCACAGATGAATCAGCGTCTCTACTTTATCAATGGTGGGTGGAATGTAGTTTTGCATGGACAAAAAAGCTCAGACGTTAACAGGGACAATGGAAGAGAGTCTGGGGATTCTGTATATTATTATACATTTTACTCGCGCAGCTCTTGAATGTTCGGCTTAAATATATCGCTCTCTAATTTGCTGATTAACCTAAAACTCTTGTCACATACAATTGAGATTAGGTCAATCTCGAAGACACTCCCTTTCACGAAGAGGCGATATACAGCGTTGGGAATCTACTTAAAAAATAGGGGAGTTCCTGACTCAAGAATAGAGGGTTATCCCCCCCCATATTCACCGATCACTCAAATTAGAAAAGCAGATGTGTCAATAGACGTGGCCCCCAATGATTCAATCCCCTTATAAATCATGGATCTGAATCAGATTTTTTCACTATAAAAGCACCATGCTGGAATAATTATAGAGTCTTTATGCTCAATGAAAGCTGTGTTAGTTTTCGCAAGCCTTGTCTTAGGATATTCAGCTGATTTCTAAGTGGTTTTACTGAATGCAGGGCCAGCCGAATTAGCGATTCGCCATTTCAGGTGAGAAAAATGGCAAATTCAACATTTTATCTGAAGAAAACACTGATGAGTTGGCTCAGGAAAGCACCGAAATTCCCTGGGCGATCGCTACCTTAGCAAAATCAGTTGGGACGGTTGAGGCGTTTGCTTTGTCTAGGTCAGGGTGATTTTACTGAATTAGAGCGTGAACCGTGATTTTACAGCTTTTCTCAGCGTCCGTAATGCAGTCAACTTGGGCAAAGTCTACGCAGGCTGAAGACCTCTAAACCCTGTGGGGCTGGACTTCACAGCTTGCTGTATATCTGGCGGCATAGCTTGTCAAAGGCGAATTGCAGCATGACAAACCGCATCAGCCGCCAGGAATCTGTAAGCAATGTCGGCTCTGGTGAATAGCGCAACCAGGTCGTAATCCGAGAGACTACGGCCAAAATTATGATGCCAGTTTACTCAGTGATGGAGCTTCATGGATGCCCCGATCTGATCGCATTTCGATCACAACTAGTTACAAGCAGGCATAGATAAAAGTGTTTGTGATCTTGGTCACAGGTATGTTGTCGATTTAGAGAAAAAGTCGTTCCTGTAAATAAGATTAATCTTTATCCTTTTGCTCGACACCAAACCCAACCAGTGCTAACTGATCCATTGGCGCTCCGTCTGCGGGGCGATGATAGTTGAGAATGCGACGGACTCGTAGCATCGGATTGACCAGCGTGATTGAATCCACCGAAATAATCCGGCTGTAGGTCGTGGTCATCAGCAGTTCACGACTCTCGGTATTAAACTGAAACTGGGACACGATAGGACGCGACTCCTCATAGGCTCGGTCGCGCAAATAATCGCCTGTTAAAATCGAACCCGTTTCGCCCTTGGGCACAAACAGCATATTGAGCGCATGGCCTACCTGTTCACCCGTTTCTGAAACGGTATTAAAGGCTAGGTGAAATCCTGGCAAAACTGTCAAGGACTGATTGTGCTGATTCAGGTCATATTCGTTGTCGGTCAGCACCTTCTGCTTATGCTCTGGCACCAGCGGATTGATCACAAAATCCGTATGGGAACGCTCCACTTCCTGCTGGGTCAAGTAGTGATAGGTGCGTTCGGTTTGCCAGCGTCCAATACAATGCTCAAAAAATTGGTGAAAAGGAGTCAGGTTCATAGCTTCATGAAGGGAGAAATTGCTTTGAATCGCCTGCCTATTATCATACAGGGATCAGGCCGGCTGCTGCTTGGAGGGGATGTGGGGAGATGGGGGAGATGGGGGAGATAGGGAGATGGAGAGAGTCAATGCCTGTAGGTTGAGTCTGCTGGGCAAGAGGGGCAGGTTTTGTCTTGAACTAATGTGCCAATTAGCACTAGTACGTTGAAGAGCTGGGTTCGTGCAATCCTTTGATGGCTCTGTTCAAGCTCGGAACGGAATTGAGATACTGCTTCATGCGTGCTTCATAATACTTGTGTTGTCAGCAAACCTACCCTAAAATACGAACGGAATTTGGCAAAAGCTCAGCACAAGCTATCTGCGGGCTCAGAGGTTCTGTCTTCTACGTTTTGGTCCTGAACGTCCCTCGGTGGGTGTATTCACCGGCGCAGTCCGGTTTTGGAATTAAGTGGTTAATTGGCAAAGTTAGGTTGTTTCACTGCCGGTTTGTCCCGTAGCAAGTTCAGTGAGACCCTTTGGGCAACGACTTTAAGTAGCGTTGCCCCACAGCGCATACGGTTCACTTTGAGCGATATAGGAGCTAGAGGTTATGAATCCGCTTTTCAACATTATTTTCGGCAATATCACAGATGTCAGTATCGCACTCTCTAATCGAATCATAGATTTGATCAGCTAACTTATAACCTAATTCATAAGCATCTTCACGATAAGGGTTTTTGAGAATATACATTTGATCACCGACTTCTATTCATTTGATCCAGTTTTTCACCGATTCCTTCAGAGATAGCCATGAAAGAGTAAGAAAAATTATCTGCCGTAATTTTATTGTCCAGAAAATCTTTCGCTAAGTTGATATATTCGTGTTTTTCTGAAGAATGAAAATTTTCTG
>QLAH01000771.1_pt1 | contig 12113 bp, 11 predicted proteins | sample 4693081 | NCBI WGS metagenome assembly QLAH01 (sample SAMN09425401, study PRJNA476045) | Lake water metagenome, whole genome shotgun sequencing project.
CACCCTAAATCCCTCTCCCAAGCTGGGAGAGGGACTTTGAAGGACTTCCGGCTCCCCTCTCCCCCCTGGGAGAGGGGCTGGGGGTGAGGGCCAAGCCCATACGAAGAGACATCTTTGTGATCTACTGTAGATGGGTAATTGTCTAACCCACGGTTCCCTCCACCAACCAGGAGCGTCGTCAGACCATGGCATCCGATCCCGCCTTTCCTGCCAACCTACTGAAGGACGAGTTGCTGCGCCGCTTGCCCATCGACCTAGACACCACCGAATCCTTCGGCCCCATCACCGAAGTCTGGGTCGATCCGCGTGGCCATCGGGTCATCGGCGGGGGCTGTGGGGGTGGGCTGGGTCGTCGCAGTCGGCGGTTTGCCTGGGGACAGGTGGTGTCCATTGGCCACGATGGATTGGTGCTACGGGCCACCACCGATCAACAGGTGGAAGCCGCCCTCGCCGATGGCTTTGTTTTGGGGGAGATTGAAGTATGGTCAGACCATGGTGATCGCCTGGGCCACCTGATCAACTACCGCTTTGACCCCAGCCAAGGCACGATTCTGCAATACCACTTCACCACCATTCAGCCCGTCTCCGCCCTTGTCCCCGGCACCTATGCCATCCCTCCAGAGACCATCATCAGCCTGGGGCGGCGGCGTATGATGGTGGCCCACACAGCCCTTGCCCAAGCCGAACGCCTAGGCGACCCCACCCCGCTTCGTCCGGCAGGCCATCGCTCGCCCCTAGATGCCCTGCCCCTCGACCAGGTGCTCGACCACATGCCCGACCCCAAACAAACTTGGGACACGACTGTAGACAAAACTCGGCAGGCCAGCACTCAGCTTGGCACCCAGATCTCTGAACAATGGCAGGAGCAGGGCCAAAAACTTCAGGCGCAGGCGCAGCAGCGGGTGGGGCACTGGCTGGGAGACGTGAAAAAACGCACCCGTCGTCTGCGCCACCAACTGCGGGAAACCGTGTCTGATGTCACCGCAGGGTTGCCCACACCCCCGCCCCCCCGCCGAGGCACCCCACCCACCATTGATGTTGATGCCATTGACTGGGACGACGATCCATCACCGCCCCAGCGCTAGATCACAGCACTCGATTAGAGTCGGTGTGGCCTAGGAAATAGGTCGGTAGTCATGGAGTACCGCTAACTTCCAGAGGACAGCTAGGTGCGGCTCGATCCTGTGGAACGCCTTGCCCACCAGAGCAAAGCCCCATAGATCAGTACCAGATAGGCAACGGCAAGGAGCGGAATGATCAACGGAGTGGAATGAACGGCCATGGTAGTTACAGTGGCAGGCACAGCGAGGAGCGAACAGAGCGACAAACAAGCGACAAACAGCGTAGCCAACAGCACTAAAGCCCCCCTAGAGGGGCTGCTTTGACGGTTCCTCAGCGGTATCTGCCATGCCCAAAACTAACCGATTTCTCGCTGCGAAAAATCAGCCCAGACGGATAGGAATATCCTTGGGGTGCAGAAACTCAAGCCTCAACCTTGCCATCAATGACCTAGGATGAGCCCCCTTGAGTAAGCCGCGCTGATGGGTTATAGCGGCATTCACCTACCGAAGCGGGGGCTTGAATGCCTAAGGACAGCCTGCATTACCGCAAAAACGGCTGGGGCCGACGAGCACTTAGGGAGTCAACAGATGACACCCGGTTTGAACACCCGGGGGCTATCTCGCTTCAAGCTGGTTTCGGCGGAGAAATTTAAGAAATCTTGGCCGCTTACTTTAGAAAAGTCTTAGCCGTTATCTTAACACGCCTTTCCCTGACTGGGCGCGGCATTGAAGAAGTTGATGGCAGACATTAAAGGCCCATGGAGCCTCCTCGGCAATGACGCCTTCTCCGCCGGACGGCAAACCGTTTTCAGCCTAGATTCAGGTCAGTTTTGACCGAATTCAAGCCAAAATTTCCGAACTTGGGCCACAGGATCGGCGGCGAAAACCACAGGTCAAGCTCCCCACATCTCTGGGGGTTAGCTTAAAATAACGGTAGACTATGTAAAAAAACGTAACTATAACCGCCTCCCTCGGCCGTCCATGACTTCAGTAACTTCACTTTTCGCGCCGGTTGAGACCGATCTTGACCTCCTCACCGAAAACCTCAAGGGGTTGGTGGGGGCACGGCATCCGATTCTGTCTGCCGCCGCTGAGCATCTGTTTGGTGCCGGGGGCAAGCGTTTGCGACCGGCCATTGTGCTGCTGCTGGCACGGGCCACTACGGCAGATCACAGCATTACGCCTAAGCATCGACGGCTGGCCGAAATCACCGAAATGATCCACACCGCCAGCCTCGTCCACGACGACGTCGTGGACGAGGCCGATGTGCGTCGGGGGGTGCCTACCGTCCATAGTCGGTTTGGCAACCGCATTGCGGTGCTGGCGGGAGACTTTTTGTTTGCCCAATCCTCTTGGTATTTGGCCAACCTCGATAACTTGCGGGTGGTGAAGCTGCTCTCCCAGGTGATTATGGACTTGGCGGAGGGGGAAATTCAGCAGGGCTTGAACCGCTTCGATACCAGCCTTTCTATCGATGCCTACCTCGAGAAAAGCTACTTCAAAACGGCCTCGCTGTTGGCCAACAGCGCCAAGGCAACGGGGGTGCTCAGCGACGTTTCTGAAATCACCATCAATCAGCTCCATGCCTACGGTCGCCATCTGGGGCTGGCCTTCCAAATTGTGGATGACATCCTCGACTTCACCAGTTCCGACGAGGTGCTGGGCAAACCCGCCTGTTCCGACCTGCGCAGCGGCAACCTCACAGCTCCGGCACTCTACGCCATGGCCGAGCAGCCCTTTTTGGCTACCCTCATTGAGCGGGAGTTCTCCGAAGCCTCCGACTTTGACCAGGCCATTGCCCTCATTCACCAAAGCAGCGGCATCCAGAAATCCCGCGAGTTAGCCGCCGAACAGGCCCGGTTGGCGGTGGAATGCTTGGCTTCCCTGCCGTCCTCGGCCTCGAAGCAGGCGCTTCAGGATATTGCCGACTATGTGCTGCGGCGGGTATTCTGAGGCCTAGGGCAATCTTCTAACACCATGCGCCATGGCCCCACGGGTAGTTTGTCTGGGCGAAGCCCTGATTGACCGCATTTTCGACCGCCGCGACGAGCCGAAGCCTGATAGTCCCTTTTGGACGGATCATCCCGGCGGGGCTCCGGCTAATGTCGCCACGGCCCTAGCCAAACTGGGCACGCCCTCAGCCCTGATCACCTGCCTGGGTCACGACCCCCAGGGGCAGCAGGTGGAAGTAGCCCTCAAAGAAGCGGGGGTAGACTGTTCGGCCTTGCGGTGGACAGCGGCCCATCCTACCCGCGTGGTGCTGGTGAACCGCGATGCCCAGGGAGAGCGCAGCTTTGTAGGGTTCAGCCTACCCGACCCCAGTCGCTTTGCCGATGCCCACCTAGAGGCCGACTCGCTGGATTTTACAGCCTTTGAATCGGCCCCGTATTGGGTGATGGGCACCCTGGGGCTGGCCTATCCCACCTTGGGCCACACGATGCGAACCGCCCTAGCCTGGGCGAAGCAAAACCGCATAACCACGGTGGTGGATGTGAATTGGCGACCCGTGTTTTGGCCCCAGCCGGAGTTGGCCACCGCCATCATTCAATCCTTTTTGGACCAGGTGGATGTGATCAAACTCAATCGGGCCGAAGCGGAATGGTTGTTTGAGAGTTCCCAGGCCGAGGCGATTCAGCGCAGGCTAGCCGCCCCATTAGTCTTAGTGACCGACGGGGACAAGGGCTGCCACTACGCCACCGCTAACCTCCAGGGCCATGTTCCCGCCTTTGGGGTAGATTGCGAAGATAGCACCGGGGCCGGGGATAGCTTTTTGGCCGGGTTCTTGCACCAGTTGGATAGGCCGGGGATGGCCATGCTGGAGGATGCCGAGGCGCTGCGTGCTGCGGTAGAGTATGCCAGTGCCGCCGGAGCCCTCACCGCCACCCAGCCCGGAGCCATGACCGCCCAACCCGACGCCAGGGCCGTGGAGGCATTTATGTATCTGCACAACCAACTGATGACCTAGAATAGGCCCCATGGGACAGGAAATTGAGCGAAAGTTTTTAGTGGTGCATGGGGGCTGGCGCGCAGGGGCCGTCGGTAAGGCGCTTCGCCAGGGCTACATTCCCACCCAGGATGCCCGGACGGTGCGGGTGCGGGTAGTGGGCGATCAGGGCTATCTCACCCTGAAGGGGCCAGCCCTGGGCATGGTGCGCTCGGAGTTTGAATACCCCATTCCCCTCACCGATGCCGAGGTCATTTTAGCCACCCTCTGCCAGCCGCCCCTGATTGAGAAAACCCGCTACCGCATTCCCATCGACGATGTGGTGTGGGAGGTAGACGAGTTTTGGGGCGCGAATGCAGGGCTGGTGATGGCTGAGGTGGAGTTGACCACGCCGGATCAACCCGTGGCCCTGCCCGACTGGGTGGGGGAAGAAGTGACCTACGATCTGCGCTACAGCAATTCCAACCTGGCCCGTACCCCATTTTCAGAATGGCACTAGGCCGCAGGTAGACCTCCCCATCCCCATCCTCAACTATGACCTTGACCGAAACCATGCTGGCCCCCCTAGCGGGCTCCCCCCTGGCCGGATTAGCCCAGGCCGATGATCTGTGGCTGCGCTACCGCACCGGGAATCTGCCCCAGAGCAAGGTGGTGCAATCATCATCCGAGCGGCTGGGTGAGGTGGATTGGGATGTGGTGATTTGCGGCGGCACGCTGGGGGTGCTGCTGGCGGCAGGGCTGGCCCAGCGGGGTTGGCGGGTAGCGCTGCTGGAGCGGGGCATTTTACGGGGGCGCGACCAGGAATGGAATATTTCGCGGCGAGAGTTGACGGAACTCATCGACCTGGGGCTGCTGACTGAAGCGGAACTAGAAACGGTCATCGCCTCGGAATATAACCCGGCCCGGATTCAGTTTTGGGGCGGCGACCCGCTGTGGGTGAGGGATGTGCTGAATGTGGGGGTAGACCCAGTGGCGCTGCTCGACACCCTCAAGCAAGCCTTTCTGGCGGCGGGCGGGCAACTTTTTGAGAAAACGCCCTTTGCGGGGGCAGTGGTGCATCCCGATGGGGTGCAGGTGCAGGCAGGGCCAGGGTTCACAACTCGCCTGCTGGTGGATGCCATGGGCCATTTTTCGCCCGTGGCACAGCAGGCGCGGGGCAACCAACGGCCCGATGCCGTGTGTTTGGTGGTGGGCACCTGCGCCGAGGGTTTTCCCAAAAACGACAGCGGCGATTTAATCGTGTCGTTTACCCCCCTTCGCCAACAGTGCCAATACTTTTGGGAGGCGTTTCCGGCACGGGATGGCCGCACCACCTACCTGTTTACCTACGCCGATGCCGACCCCCGACGGCTGAGCCTGACGGAGTTGTTTGAGGACTACTGGGCTCTACTGCCCGACTACCAGCAAGCCAGCCTCGACGACCTCACGGTGAAGCGGGCGCTATTTGGCTTTTTTCCCTGCTACCGCAACAGCCCCCTGCGCTACCCCTGGGGCCGTACCCTGGCGGTGGGTGACAGCAGCGGCAGTCAGTCGCCCCTCAGCTTTGGCGGCTTTGGGGCCATGATTCGCCACCTGAAGCGGCTCACCCACGGTTTGGATGAAGCCCTCACCAGCGATTGTCTAGAGGCCAGCGCCCTCGGCCAGCTTCAGCCCTATCAGCCTAATTTGTCTGTCACCTGGCTGTTCCAAAAATCCATGAGTGTGGGTATGGATCAAACCATCCCAGAGCAGCGCATTAACACCCTGCTAGCGGCGATCTTTGCCGATATGGCAGGCCTGGGCGAGACCACCCTCAAGCCCTTTTTGCAGGACGTGGTGCAGTTTCCGGCCCTGGCCAAAACCCTGCTGGTGACATCGGTTCGTCATCCGGCCCTGGTGGCCCAAATTATTCCCCAGGTGGGCCTGCCAACCCTGGCCGACTGGCTACGGCACTACGGTAGTTTGGCGGGATACAGCGCCCTCGCTACCCTACTTCAGGGCGGTAAACCCGCTGCGGATGCGCTTCCCCCCGTTCAGCGATACTATATCCGTCGATGGCTGGATGCCTTTTTCTACGGCAGCGGCAAGGATTACAACGCCTAGTTTCCCTCGACTGGTTTCCCTCGACTGGTTTCCCTCGACTGGTTTCCCTAAAATTAATGACCGACCCGACATTACTCCGCGAACGGCTGGCCCAGGAACTCCAGCGCCCTCCCGACCAGGTGAACTTGGCCAAGGCGGCCCTCTACATCGCCCAGGAAGAGTATCCCGATCTGGACGTGGCCGACCATTTGGAAATGCTGGATCAGATGGCAGAGGCGCTACAACGCCGCTTGCCAGAAACCGCCTATCCCCTCAAAATTATTCGCACCATCAACCGCTTTTTGTTTGAGGAACTCAACTTTCGCGGCAACGAGACCGACTACTACGACCCCCGCAACAGCTTTCTCAACGATGTGCTCTACCGTCGGGTAGGCATCCCCATTACCCTGTCACTGGTGTATTTGGAATTGGCCAAGCGCATTGGCTTTCCCATGGCGGGGGTAGGGATGCCGGGACATTTTCTAATTCGGCCCACCGTGAATGACATGGCGGTGTTTGTAGATCCCTTTCACCGGGGCGAAGTTTTATTTGAGCAAGACTGCCGCGACCGCTTTCAGCAAATGTTTGGATCCGAGGCCCACCTCTCCCCCGATCATCTCAGCCATATTTCCCCCACCACCTTTGTGGTGCGAATGCTGACCAACCTGAAGATGATCTACCTCCAGCAGCGCAATGTGCCTAAGGCGATGGATGCCATCAACCGCATTTTGCTGATCTACCCCGAAGCGGCGGGGGAATGGCGGGATCGCGGTCTAATTCACTACCAGCAGGGACAACTCGATCAGGCGCTGTTAGATTTACAACGCTACCTCTACGAAAGCCCAGAGGCCAGCGATGCCTACGAAATCCGTCGGGTGATTCAGCAAATTGAGCAGGTGCAGGAGGATTTTTAGGGGATGGTGCCCTGGAAATCGAGAACTTTGGTTTGATTTGGCCTTAACAATGTGTGCAATGGCGGTGAAGTCGCTATATTAGAGGCGGATTTTGAGAGGCGCGTTGTCCCCATCGGGTGTGCGTTGTTCGTTTCGTTGTTACTTGAGGTGTGGCTTTGTCCATGGCCAGCGCAGTGACTATCCCCCACTTTCCAGAAGCCGATCATCATCTGGTGCAGTCCCTCCAGCACCTGAGTGATCGAGACTTGGTGAGCCAATTCCAACGCCACCCTGAGGCTGGGCGCTACTTTACCGCTATCTTTTGTCGCTATAGCCCCATGGTCTATAGCCTGATTCGCCATTCGGCCCGGTCTCCGGTGCAGGCCGACTACCTCTTTGCCCTCACCTGGCGACACATTCTGCACGAACTTAACGGCCTGGCCTGCCCCACCGCCGAGGCCACCGAAGACAGCCAACGGCCCTTCACCCTGCAAAACTGGCTGATCAACGTAACGGCCCTCTGCATCAACCAGGCCGTGATTCCAGAGGTGGAGTCGATTCACTATTCCTTAGCCCAGGCATCGCCCCCCTTCTGGTGCTACTTAGAGCAAGCCCTGGATCGCCTGCCCCCCCTAGAGCGACTGGTGCTGGTGATGGCCCTCACCTTCCGCTGGAGCGAAGCCCGCATCGTCGCCTACCTGCGGGCCGAGGGAGAGCAGCTTTCCGCCGCCGAGGTGCGCCAAACCCTAGACCGAGCCTATCAACGCCTAGAGGAAGCCCTGCCCGAAGACATTCGGATCATCTACCTCAACTCTTTGCCCGCCGAAGAAAGCGCCCTGGCCGAGGCCACCCCCCTCAGCGATGACCTCCTAGAGGGCGTGTTTGACTGGCCAGAGTCGGTGGCCTCGGTGCTGGCTCAAACCGCCCGACGGGAATAGAGAGACATCCTTGGGGACAGGCATCATTGGGAATCGATATCGTTGGGGAACCGCAGGAGGACAGGCATGATTCGGCGTGTGAGCCTAGGGGTGAGCCTGCTAGTGGCTACCCTCATCCTAGCGATAGGGGCCAATTCAGGACGGGCCTCTAACCTCAACCAGCAGTTAGATATCCAGCCCCGCAACGCCACCCAAGGCCCCGCCCGCGATGTGGCCGATCAATGGGCACAGCTGGGCCACCAACAAGCCGCCGATGGAGATTTAGAGCAAGCCACCCAGTCTTGGCAGGAGGCCGCCGCCATCTACGCCGCCCTAGGGGATAGCCAAGCCCAGGCCCAGGTCTATAGCGCCCTGGGTAACGCCTTTGTGGCCCTAGGACAGTACCCAGAGGCAGAGCGGGCGTTTCAACTCCGGGTAGGCACAGCCCGCGTCAATAACGACCCCCTAGGGGTTGTCTTTGGGCTGAATAACCTGGGGTCAATTCACCTCAGCCTGGGCCAATTTGACACCGCCCAAACCTATTTTCAGGAAGCCCTGGCCGTGGCCCAGCTCACCGAAGACGCCAACGCCATCGGCCTTTCCCTCAGCAACATGGGGCTGGTGGCCCTGCGCCGCGAACAGTGGCAGCAGGCCGTAACCCTGCTGGAACCCGCCGCCAACTATCGCCTACTGGGCGGCGATACCCTAGGGGAAGCCAATACCTCCAACCACCTGGGGGAAGCCTACCTAGCCCTGGGCCGAGAATCCAACGCCATTGGGGCTTTTCGGGTAGGGCTACGGCTAGGGGGGGACGCTGGCAGTCGGGATACCCAACTGCGCGCCATTGATGGCCTGCTGACGCTGTACTTTGGCCGAGAGGACTTTGATACGGCCAAGCCCTTCCTTGATCGGCGTGCCGCCCTTACCCTCACCGCCGATACCCCCGACCTGCAAACCCTCCTCACCCTGCGCTGGCTGGGCGACTACTACCACGCCACCGGAGCCACTGAAAACGCCCGAACCACTTACAGCCGAGGCCTAGCCCTCTCCCGTTCCCTAGGCTTCAAAGGCCTGGAGGGCGAGTTTACCAACCGCCTGATCAGCCTGTAGCTCCGAGCGATGAAGCTAGGGGGTCGCCTAGGCTCAGGGGCTATCCCTGGCAATCAACCTAGGCTAACCTCAGTTCGGGTTAGACATAGTGACCAGACCCCCTGGTAGACCTCACCCCCAGCCCCTCTCCCACGAGGAGAGGGGAGCTAGAACGGATCAAAGTCCCTCTCCCTTGGGGAGAGGGATTTAGGGTGAGGTCTAAAGCGCAAGCTGGAAGCAGGTTTCTCAAGATTGCAGCGACTGGCTTATCCCAAACTCAGGTTAGGCTACAACCCCTGGGCAACTTGAATTAACGACAGCATCGTACCCTGGTAGTAGTGGGCCAAAATTTGTGGGTAGGTATAACCCTGGAGCGCCAGCCCCCGTGCGCCCCACTGGCTGAGGCCGATGCCGTGGCCAAAGCCGCGCCCATCAATGCGAATGGTATCGCCCTGAATTGAAATCGAAAATAGCGTGCTGCGTAGGCCCAGGGCTTGGCGAAGTTGGGTTCCAGTCAGGGTGCGGGTGCCCTGGGTACCCTGGAGCCGAATGGATACGACGCGGCCCCTGGGGGTGGCCCGTTCGGTCGCCACCGCTTGCAGCCGACCAATGCCCGTCACCCGCTGCTGAAACTGGCTAGCGGTGAAGGTTTCCGACCAACGAAAGACCGGAGCCTCTTGGTCAAAGTCGGGCACACTGCGCAGGTAGGGGCGGGGCTGCTGCCAAATATCTTCCACATTTTCGGTTTGGCCACCGGAGGAGGAATGAAACACCGCTTCAATCACCCGTCCGCTATAGGTAAGTACCTGACCACGGGTGGCATTGACGGCGGCAATGGTAGAAGGGGCTTCACTGGCCACACCTCGGTAGACCTGATAGGCCGTGGTGGTGCCCACATCGTAGGTCTCAGGCAGGCTGCGGTCGCGGCGATGGAGGGCGTAGGAACGGGCTGCCACCGCCTGGGCCTTGAGGGCTTCCTGGGGCCAACTCGCAGGCATCTCCGCCCCTAGTACGCTATAGAGGTATTCTTCTAAATCTACCCAGTTAACAGCGGTGACTTTGCCGCCGCTGGGCATCACCAACACCCGCCCTCGGTACCAAGCATCGTCAATAAAGATGTAGCCGTCGCCGGTGGGTTCTACCCAAAAGGCTTGGTCGCGCCAGTTTGCTAGCTTCAAGGCACCGCCTTCGGTGGTAACGGCAACGGCTTGGCCCTGGGGAAGTTGTCCCACATTTTGCCCCGCCATGGTTTTGACCAGGGCCGGGGTAGAACTGCCCACCGCAATCTGATCCTCCCCTTCGGCCACCGCCACCCGCATCTCTACCGCCGCCTGTGCGGGCAGGGCCACCAGCCACCACAGCGATAGCCCCAGGCTGACCTTAAATAGGGTTAAACACTGATTCCACAGAAGTCCAGAGATGGGGTGCTGGCGGGGCTGCATCATGGCCAAGACAGAAAATAAACAACTGCCAAAACAAAGCCCAGCCCAGTAAAATTACCCAGCTAGGCAGACGTTCTCAACCTTACCACCGCTGGCTAAATCTGGCGCAGTTCGTTCTGGCCTATTCCGGCATGACGGCTTGTTTCCCCAAGAAGTTGCCCTATAGTCCCCAGACAGTCGTTTTACTGGCCCAGAGGCGCATTCTCCCCCTAGGGATCGATTTCGGCCTTCATGCGGTCTAGGGTTTGCTGCATCTGCTGAAACATGGCATCGGGGGTCATGCCAAATTGGCCCAGTTGGGTTTTAAGCTGCTCCACGGTCATCTTGGCCATGAAGTCTTCAGATAGCTCGAACCGCTTCATAAAGATGTGGTAGCGCTCCATCATCGACTCCATTTGTTCGATGAACATCTTTTTGCCTTCGCGGTCAAACTTGCCATAGCTGCTGCCAAGCTGCGTCAGGTTTTGGTAGTCCTGAAACAGTTGCATGGCTTCCTGTTGAATGATTTCAGAATCAAAAAATCCCATGGCTTTCGGCGGTGGTGAACGAAGGATCCTATGGCTATGAGCGTAGAGGCTAAACCGGGCCTTGGCCAAGGGGAGATAACCCTACTTAACCTGAGGTCGAGATGGATGCGGTCTTGCGGTGGCTGACCTGGGCTTCAGCCCTGCCCCTGAGGATGCCCATGTCCTTCAGTACGCCAAAGGGAGGGGAAGGCGTAGAGATGAAAGCAGGCGATTGGGGGCAGGCTATTTAGAGGAATTGGAAAAGAGCCGCCCCAAAAATCCCTTCGTTGAGGTGGCTGGGGCCGAGGATCGAGCCGCTGAGGCTGGATCTGAAGACGCTTGAGGGACAACCGGGGGAGTGAGATCGAGGTTGAGGCGTTGGGCATACTTACGGGCGGCGACGTTAGTGGGATCTAGCCTCAGAGCTTGCTTGAAGTGCACCTTAGCCATCCCCGTCAGGTTATTGAGCAGATAAGCCTGACCCATGAGGGAATGGAAGTTGCTGTTTTTAGGATCCAACTTCAGGGCATCTTTGAGTTCTTGAATGGCGGCAGGGGCGTTTCTGGCCTGGAGATAGTCCCTAGCCCGCTGGTAGTGACGGTCGGCATAGTGGGTAGTACCATCGGCAGCCGCTGCATCCGGGTCGGTAGCCCCTGGCCTGGGAGCTCCCTGGGCGACCGTTGCCCCCCCAGGTTGCCCCACCCCTGGCCGACTGTGACTAGGCACACCCACAACCCCCATGCGTTTTTCCCGAATGATGGGTTCGCCCAACTTACGCTGAAAATAGACTAGGTTGAGTTCGCTAATTTGGTGGGTGCAGGTGGTAAAGCTATCCGCTGAGGCATACTGGGCGTCGCTAATCTGGGCGAGGGTATGCTCGTAGACAATGTCCACCTCGGCTTCGGGCACCGTTTGTAAATGGCGACTGGCTTCCCCTTGGGGCTGAAATTTCCCCTCCCGCACCAACCGCCGCACCTTAAACCGCAGGGTCGCCAAAATCTCGCTGCGCTGCTTCTCCTGCTTGAGGCGTTGGTAGGCTGGGTTCACCAGCTTCGTTAGGATGTGGGTAATAAGGGACGTGCTCGAGAATAAAGTACCAACGGCCATCTTGAGATAAGCTCCATGTATCGGTTGTGGATAAACCTTGCGGATGCTAGATGAGACCGTCAAATTAACGCTGAAAGATGCGGCCCAAAAACT